>Ga0181520_10010349_pt1 | contig 12547 bp, 12 predicted proteins | sample PEATcosm2014_Bin_29_FD_132451 | JGI IMG/M metagenome (GOLD analysis project Ga0181520, IMG submission 132451) | Peatland microbial communities from MTU Mesocosm Facility, Houghton, MI, USA - PEATcosm2014_Bin02_30_metaG | ecosystem: Environmental > Terrestrial > Soil > Wetlands > Peat | place...
CTACCGGGGCACGCTGGCCGGCCTCGCCAGCCTTCCTGACACCGCCAGCTAGCCCTTCTTAACGCTCCGTGCTCCCGGCCGGGCCGCCGCGCAAAGGTTTTGCACACTCACCGGAACGACACGTTGCAGGCTGGCGGGGGTGCAGGTTGTCGGGTCGCTGTTGAAGCGGCCGTGAAAAATGCTTGTCCCAAAAGTTTGATGGTTAAGCCCCACCGGAACGTGCTGTTCCAGTGGGGCTTCTGTTTGCGCCATTTGATATGGAAACGCCGGGCTAACTCCAGTCCGTTCCGACCCTTGGTGGAGCATCGGAATGCTCGCCTTCGAAATGGCCAAAACGAATGTGTCCAATTTTTGTCTTCGCCGTAATGCAGTACTTTGACTTTCTGTGTGATTGATACCTCTGAGTAAAAGGAGAGACAAGAATGATGACCGACGACAGAGAACAGGGAGTAGCATGGGCGTGCGATTCAAGGATGTGAAAGAACTGGCCAAGTACGGAGTCGCACTCGACCCGCGCGATCCGACGAGAGCGGTGCCGATTGGGCGGTTGGCCAATGGCCAACAGTGTCCAACCGCCCCTGCTAGCGCGGAACTCAATAAAGCAACAGCGGTGGCGAATCCTGCTGAATTTCAGAATGTCGTTCTGGATTGTCTGGGCGGCATCAATATAACTATCCAGCCGTTTTTTGACCCCTTTAAGGGTCGCCTGAATCTTAACGCCCTGCGGTTAGGAGAGGTCTGGAGTGTGTGCCATACGAAGGAGGCTAGGGATGCTTACCGAGAACGTCGATCACGGTTCCGTCATTAGATCGGAGGGGGATTCCGGCCTCCGCGGCGCCGTCGTGCTGCCCGTCGTTGGTGATGGCAAGGGGCGCAAAAAAAACGCTGCGCCCCTTGCGCCCCTTGATCCCCTTGCGCCCCTTGGAACCGCCTGCCGACAAGACAAACTCATGATCCTCGGCGACGTGATGCGCACCGAGACCCGTTGGCTCGTGCCGAACCTTGTCCCTCTCGGAAGCCTTACCGTCATCGACGGCGCCAAAGCCGAAGGCAAGTCCGCCCTCACCTACTACCTAACGGCATGCGTCACGGCCGCCAAGTCTATGCCGCTCTCTAACGGCGAACCGATCGGCGGCGGGGTGATCCTCTTGCAAGCCGAGGATGATCCCGGTGCCACGGTCAGGGCGAGCATCGAGGCGGCCGGCGGCGACCTGACGAAAATCCGTATCTACAACAACAAAGCCGAGCCGTTGCACCTTGATGATCCCGACGACCTTGCCATGATCCGCCAAACCGCCCAGGACATCCACGCCCGACTGCTGGTCGTCGACCCGTTTACCGAGTTCTTTCGACGGAGCATGAAGGACGAGAAGACCATCCGGAATGCCCTCCGCCCGCTTCGCGCGCTCGCGGCAGAACTCCGCATGGCAGTGCTGCTCGTGCGTCATATCACCAAGAGCGGCACCTCCGCGTTGTACCGCGGCCTCGGCGGGGTCGCTGTGGCCAACTCCGCCCGAGCGGCGCTGGTGGTCGGCCACGATCCGTCGTCGGACGACCCGTACCGGCACGTCTTGGCCCTCAACCGGTGCAATCTGCCGCGGGATAGGGACGTGTCCCTGGCATACCGCACCGTCAAGCAGGGCAACGCCGTTACCATCAACTGGCTGGGAGAAAGCAGGTATTCGGCGGACGACCTAGTGGCCGCTGCGAGGAGCCCCGACGACCATTCCCAGCTCGAAGAGGCGTGCCGCGTCCTGTACTCGATCCTCGCCACGGGCGGCCCGATGCCGGCGACCGAGGTCTGCCAGGCCGCCAGACTGGGTCTGGTATCGGCCGGCACGCTGAAGCGGGCCAAGAAGATGCTCCGGGTGCGGTCCTGTCGACGGTCCTTCCGGATCGGGAACGGCGAAGCCGCGACGGTCGTCCGATGGCTATGGCAACTGCCTGACGACAAAAAACTGCTGCACCCGTACCAGGAGTGGCTGAAAAAGGAACAAGCCGAGGAGGCGCCGATCGCGAGCACCTTTGTCCTCGCCCCCTGCTACATTTCGAGTCCGGGTCACACTTGACCCAATCGCACAACCCAGAAGAGGAGTGGTATATGATCGCAATTGGAAAACCGCCGGGCCTCGACGTGTTGGTCGCTGAGGCGGCAAATCTTTATCGCGAACTAGTCCAATCGGAGCGAGGTACCGTGGTCACCTATTGGCAGTTCGGACGGCTCTTGGAGCGGCTGCGCCCCCAGTACGTTGGCGACTGGATGGATTTCCTGAAGACCCAAGGCTGGAGCTACTCGCGGGTCAAGCGGGCGGTTCGGATCTCCAACCGCTACGCACGCGTCGAGGACTGCCAAGACCGCACGTTGATGCAGGCACTCGACTACACGGACACGCCGAGGAAGAAGAAGGTCCGGAAGGTTCGCCCGCCGAAGACAAAGGTCGAGGAAAAGCACCCAGAGGACGACGCCGACGAACCACAGGAACCCTCGCCGCCCACAGGCCCCACCTCGCCCGCGGATGACGCAAAGGACGGTGACGGGTTGCCCCTCCGACACGGCGAAGACGGAGACGACGATGCCGCGCTGGAGGGCGACGGACAGGCGGTCGCCTCGGAGGAACCGCCGGTCGAGCCGCTGACGTTTACGAACGACGAGCTCCAGAAGGCGGACGCCTATGCGGCGTCGTTCCCAGACCAGTTCAGGGCGTTGACCGTGCTGGCGAACGTCGTCCTCCAAGGCGACGCCCGAAACGTCCTGGCGAGGACGGTCACGGCGGCCCGAGCCGTCCTGACGTGGGCCGAGATCCGGGAGATCGTGACCGCGGCGGAACTGCAGGCGAAAGGGATGAAGGCGGAACTGATATGAGCTTGTTGATCCGTGGAGATGCCCTCGAAGTCCTGCGGGCCATGCCCGGCGAGTCGGTGGACGAGATCGCCACCTCGCCGCCGTACTTCCGCCAGCGCGACTACGGCATGCCTGGACAGATCGGGCGCGAACGGACGGTGCGACAGTATCTCGAACGTCTCTGGGCCGTGTTCGACGAGGCGTTTCGCGTCCTGAGGCCGGAAGGGAACTGCTTCGTGAACCTCGGGGATAAGTACATCGGCAAGCGGCGTATGTTGATCCCCGAGAGGTTCGCAATCGGGCTGGAGGAGAGAGGTTGTATCCTGCGGAACTACATCGTCTGGCACAAGACGAACCCAAAGCCGGAAAGCATCCGATCGCGGTTCGCGAACGACTGGGAAGCCGTGTTCTTCTTCGTCAAGTCGGAGAGTCATTATTTCTCTATTCAGCACGAGGAGTATGCGGAGTCGTCCGTCAAACGGTGCATCTCGTTCGTGAAGAACGAGGAAACGTTCGATCCGAACCGGCACAAGCACGACCCGGCGAACGCCCGCCAGGCTGCAACGCGCATCACCGAACGGGTTGCCAAGAATCTCTGCATACCGGGGCAGACTCCCAACGGCATGCACGTCGAACGCAGCCTCGGGAGGGGGCGTGACGTCTATGACGTCCGGGGGCGACGGATGCGATCCGTGTGGTCGTTGCCTGTCGGGCGCTACGGGGGGGCGCACTTCGCTGTGTGGCCGCCGGAGCTGGTGAGGCGGATGATCCTGGCGGGCTGTCCACCCGGCGGCACCGTCCTGGATCCCTTCGTCGGTAGCGGGACGAGCCTCGTCGTTGCGGAGGAACTCGGCTGCACGGGAATCGGCATCGATTTGAACAGCGATTACCTGGAAATGGCGAAACAACGGATCTTGGAGGCGAGGACAAAACGGGACCGCCTGACCTGCGTGCCGATCAGCCCCAGCATCGCAGATGCTGACGCTCCGGCGCTCCTCTCTGACAAAAAACCAAACAAACGGAGAAAAGCAAGCTGTCCTGACAATGCCGACACCGACTGCGAGCGTTACACGCCGCGAGAAATCATCGCTTTGGTTCGCCAGGTGATGCCCATCATCGATCTTGACCCAGCCTCTTGTGAAGAGGCAAACACTGTCGTCCAAGCGAAGCAGTTTTTCACGAAGATTGAGGACGGGCGGCAGCAACTGTGGTGGGGAAACGTGTTTCTGAATTCGCCGTTCGACAATCGTACCAAAGAATTTCTCACTAAACTGCAAGAGGAGATGCGTGCGGGCAGAGTGCCGCAGGCGATTGCTCTTTTTCAAAGCAAGGTCCTGCAGTCTGTCACGGCGGACTGGTTCCGATGGTTATTGCAGGGGTCCTTTTGCGTGCCGTTTGCTCGCCCCACATTTTGGCGCGGCGAAAACGAATTTGAATCGCCCAGCACAGGAATAATCCTGTGGTACGGTGGGCCGAATCACGAGAGATTTGCGGAGGTCTTCAAGCACTATGGCAATGTGATTCACGGGGCATTTTGCGAGGGGCTCGGCAAGCAAGTGCCTGATCGGCTACCGAGTTCCCAATTCCATATCGACTGGAGCCATGAGGAATATATCGAAGATGGACGTTATTGAGCGAGAGAAGCGGCTGTATCGCACACCGAGCCACATCACCAAGGCCCTGCTGGAACGGGAAATCTTCCTTGGGTCCATCTGGGAGCCCGCAGCGGGCAAGGGCGACCTCGCGACAGTGCTGCGGGAATGCGGCTACAACGATGTTCGTGCCTCAGACATCCATGATTGGGGCTTTCGACCGTGCGGCATTGAAGATTTCCTAACGAGCAAGAACCGTTTCGATTGCTTGGTCACCAACCTGCCCTACAACTTGAAGTGGAAGTTTTTGGCACAAGCCAAACGGCTGATCCGCCACAAGATCGCCATGCTACTGCCGCTGGAAGCCGAGTATACGAAGACGTTCGCGCGTCTTCATCAATCAGACCACAATTTTCCGTGGAAAGCCCTCTACTCGTTCCTCGAACGCATCCCTTGGGTCAATCTGAAGAACCCTGGGGGCAAGATCAAGTTCGGTTGGTTCGTGTTCGAACGCGGATACAGAGGAAGCGTGTTGCGGGAAACGATCAGTTTTCGTCGGCGACAGTCGTAAAGGGCTTGCCGAAAAGTAATCATTTGACACGACAGGAGAAACACATGAATCAACCGCTGAAGTGGTGGGGGGGTAAGCATTACCTCGCCAAGCGGCTCATCGGCCTTATGCCTCGCCATCTGCATTATGTCGAGCCGTATGCCGGCGGGTTGGCCGTCCTGCTAGAAAAAGACCCGTTCGATCCGGCGTTGTATTGGGGCAAGAAGGGCCACGAACAGGGCGTCAGCGAGGTTGCCAACGACATCCACCGTGAACTCACCAACTTCTGGCGGGTGCTGCAACGAGAAGGTACGTTCGCCGCCTTCCAGCGACGGATTGAAGCCGTGCCGTTCTCACAGATCGAATGGGAGGAGGCGGAAGGTCGGCAATACCCGCTCACTGAACTGGATGTGGAAGCCGCCGTGGCGTTCTTCATCCGCTGTCGGCAGAGCCGCGCTGGTGGATTCCAGGATTTTGCCACCCTTTCTCGGAACCGCACCCGGCGGCAGATGAACGAGCAGGCATCTGCGTGGTGGACTTGTGTCGAAGGGCTGCCAGCGGTTTCGGCCCGCCTGCGGCGCGTGGTAATCCTCAACCAACCCGCCCTGGAAGTCATCCGTCAGCAGGATGGAGCCGCGACCCTCTTCTACCTCGATCCGCCGTACCTACATGAGACGCGGGCGACGACCGGCAATTACCAGCACGAAATGACCGAGGAGAGCCACCGGGAACTGCTCGCAGTAATCAAGCAATGTCAAGGCAAGGTTCTGCTCTCGGGCTATCCCAATCCGCTGTATGACGGAGAGTTGGCGGGCTGGAGACGTGCAGATTTCGAAATCGACAACAAGGCGGCGGGCGGAAAGGTGAAACGGCAAATGACAGAGTCGGTGTGGATGAATTTCGTTCCCATCGCGGCCGGCGCCGACTCCAAATGACGAGGATCATCTTTGCGGAAAGGACTTCGGGTTCTTCCTAAGACATTGCCAAGAAAGGAGTTATGGTCTGTTGTCGGCTGCTTGTAGGCAAGGGGGCTGGCAGAGTGTCTCACCCGGATTTGCCCTCACCAGAATACCGCCATTCCAATATTGTGTTCGTCGCGACGAGGAGAATCAGCGGCTGCGGCATAGATACCAGAAAAGGAGGTCCACCATGCAAACCATTTATTCCACCGGACAGGCAGCGCGGATACTGGGTGTGAAAGCGCACCAAATCATGTATGCCATCGCCAACCGCCTGGTTCCCGAAGAGGAGTTCCGTTTCCTCAACAAGAGGTGTTTCAGCGCCGCGAACATTCGGCAGCTCGCCGACCACTTCGGCGTCGAGATCACCATTGACGAGGCTGGGTTGAATGGGAAACCGCCAACCCTGTCCCCATAAGAAAGAAGTAGCCCCAGCAGGGTGGTAACCACGCTGGGGGCTGGTGGTGAATCTGATGTCTACAGTATATAGAGTAAATGATACTGGTTCTCTGCCCACCGCACGGGATGCCTGGGGCGAAAATGCGGCGGCCCTTGCCCAATGGGTTTTCGCCTATCTGGTGAACCGAGATGACCGCTACGGTGGTTATTATGAGTACCTCGGCGGCCATGACCTCGGAGCCTTTGCCGCCACCGCTGCCAAGCCCACCATCAGGAGCCGCACTGTTCACGAATGCCTGACCCTGGATCTCGTCAAACGCCATTTCCGCGCATTTGGTGCCAAGGACGTCATCGGCATCCATTCGGTATCGCCGAACGACACCTGCAAATGGGTGGAGCTGGATATCGATCAACACGAAGCCCACAACGACGATCTCGCCCTGCGCAACCGCCATGCGGCTCTCACTTGGTATCAGCACCTGGTTGACCTTGATTTTCAGCCCTTGCTGTGGCATTCCAACGGTCGTGGTGGCTTCCGCATCAACGTCCGCTTCCATCCCGCAATGCCATGCCCAGAGGCATATTCCTTCGGGCATTGGTTGGTGAAGAACTGGAAACAATACGGTCTGCCAAAAGAGCCAGACGTGTTCCCAAAGCAACCCTCGATCCAGGCAACCGAAAAACAGGAGGGCAACTGGGTGCGGCTGCCTGGGCGTCATCCAAAACGGGCTTTCTGGCCGGAAATCTTTGACGGAAATCAGTGGCTGACGGGGACAACGGCCATTGAGTTCCTACTGACGTTCGCAGCAGATTCTCCTGAATTGGTTCCCGATGAAGGACGGCAGTACCACGTCAAGGTAAAGAAGGCTGTGGAAAAACGCGCTGGCGCGGCATTCTTCCTTCCCGACACCGCGTCCAAGTCGCCCGTCCTGGCGAGGGCCAAAGCGATTCTCAGGAACTGGAAGCTGCCCCAAGAAGGCGAACGGAATAGCACCCTCTACCAGGCGGGATGTGTGATCGGCGAACGGCTGCCGATTTCTGAAGAAGATCATCTGGCGGTGCTGATCGCCTTCAACAGTCGCTTCGACGCCCCCCTCGCTCAATCCGAAGTCCAGCGGACATCCCGTAGCGCGTTCCACGCCACGGCGGCAAAACGGGGCCGCATCGTCTACTCCCCCTCCACAGTCGAAGATTACCCGCCTGCAGCCCCAGAAAATCTTATTAGCTTGGACGAGTATCGAACCCTGTTGGCGGAAACGTACCGAACGGTGCTGACGGCGCCTGGCATCTACCTCGATACGACACCTCCCGGTGTGGGAAAAACGCACCAGGGCTTGCTCCTCGCGGCACAGTGTCCATCTTCCCTCCACGTCATTCCAACCCACCGCAGCAAGGATGATGTGGCGGAACGGCTGGTCTCGATTGCCCATGTCGATCCCATCGATATTGGCGTATTCCCGGAACGGACGGAAGAGAACTGCCGCAGAATGGCTGAAGTGAAGGTGAGTTACCAGTATGGAACCATCGTTCCGGCCGCCCTGTGCGTGACATGTGAATTTTCGAGGGATTGCCCCCACCTCCAGCAACGGGCAGCAGCCGAACAATCCCTGCATACCGTCGGCACGATGGCTCGTTTGGAGCAAGATTCTCTGGCCCGCGTCGGGATGACCAAGGCTCTGATCCGTGTCGATGAGGATGCCCTCAGATTCCTTCGTCCCATGGTCAAGGCATCGCTCCCGGCAATCAAGAAGCTCCGCATGGTCGTAGAAGCGGCGGCAGAGTTCGCAGCCAAGGCGGAGGATCCCCACATCCGCTCCACAAAGGCCTTCTTGCTCGGTATGCGGGACTGGGCCGGAAATCTCTTAAAAACCGCCAAGACTGCCGACCAGGAGATCTCCATCCCATTGAAGGACGGAATAGGCGCCCCCCGGGCACTGGAATTCGTCGTCAAGAAGGGATTCGAGATCGAAGAAATCAAATCCAAGAGGGATGAACTGGCGCAGGCGAAACGTTTGCTCGTAGGGCTGACAAGCGGTGAGGTTCGCCGTTGTGTGCTTCAAGTCCATAAGGAGAAAGGCGATCTCACAAAGTCGGTGGTGGGCGTCTGGCACACCGACCTGCCTCGTAACCAAGATGGCTCCCTCTCTTCACCTATCTTGTTTTCCGATGCTACGGCCAACCCCAATATCCTGCGAAGGGTGTTGGGCGAGGAAGTTGTGGACATTACCCCTCGGAAGGCGATCCGCCATCAACAGCGGGTCCTCCAAATTCCGCTCGACATCAAGAGAACCACGAAATCCTCGACATTTCTCCAATTAGTTCGCGGTATTCTCCTGACATTTCCTAATAAGCGACGTGTGGGGCTCATCGGACATCGGCCGCATGTACAGGCGATTGACCAACTCGGTGCTACACTGCGTCCGAGGATTGTGAAGACCACATATTTTGGCTCGGGTGATGATCGGGCGTCCAATGCCTGGTTGGAAGAAAACCTCGATTTGCTGCTGGTCATCGGCACCCCGAGAATCGCCCCTGCCGATCTGCGGACACGCATGATTCAATTGGGGCTGGATTCTGTCCCAGCCGCTCGTTGGGTGAACCGCTATTGGCGGGGTCGGACGGAACATGGGGAACCCATCGAGGTAGTCACCCGCCAATATGACCATCCTTTGTGGCAAGAGGTCTATGAGTACGATCTCCGCGCGACACTTTTCCAGGCCCTCGGTCGTGCCAGAACCATTCTGCCTAATGGGATGGATGCTGTGATTGTTAGCTGCGAACCGCTCGGTCTGTCCTTAGCCGATCAGATTATCCCCCAGGTGTCAGGTTCGCTGGAAAAGGCCCTGGATGTGGTCATTGGGCAGACCTCCCTTGAGGTTATTAACCTGCCGCCGCTACTGATGCAACTGCTGGGCGTCAAGATACGTCGGGCAAGAGAGATAATAGCCGAGTTAATCGGTCTGGCTGTGCTGCAACGATGGGCCCGAGGCTCCTACCGTCTCGCTCCGCCTTGGGACAATCAGCCTGACGCGTCCGCTCCTTGAGTGCAGCCGCTTGTCCCAATCGTGACCAGCGAGAAAGTGCACTCATCTCTATATATATACTATAGACTTCAGTGCACTTTCTACCACACAAACAACATGGTCTCCACTCAAGGAGCGGAACGACCCCGCCTCGTTAATAAGCCCGCCATTCTTCTCATCGCCGCAGGTTTCAACTTTCGAACAGAAAGTTGCTTTCTTAATAAGGAGCTACAAGGAAGTGGCCTAACTCAGGCCCTGCGGGACGCCTGCATCGGCTGCGTCGAGCCACGGAGAGTGTTAATAACGGCGCCGTCTCGGTTTTCGCTTTTTGACCGCAAAGTCAGGTTTGCAGTGCGCTGGCGTAACACTGCGAGATCGCGGCGGCATCCACGCACCATATAGTTAGCGGTGCACCTTACACAGCTATATCAGCCCGTCGCTACTACAACGCTAGTCTGTTAGTGAGTCATAGAACCTTGCAATTAGCCGGTGTTTCTGCTATAACTGGAGGCAGACGTGAGAAAAACAGCAACAATAGGAAAGGATTTAAGATGAACGCTGAAGGTATTAGTGAGCGAGTGGATGTGGCTGGTGCATTGAAGGACGGAGGCGGCGACGTGAGCCGTACGGGAAACGTCGCGGCGTGTGAAGGCGGAGTTGTGGACAATGCTTTCCAAGAGCTGGAAACAGAGAGGACATCAGGAGGCACGGGGATGCAGACGGTGGCCGTGGAGCCGAGCGGAGATGGCGAGTTCGTAGACTTCCATCTGACCAGGGCCGAACTCACGACCTTGGCGTGGCACTACTTGAATCGGTACTTCGCCGAGCGACTACGGGCCGCCTCTGAGTTCAACAGATTATTCGAAGGCATTGAGTCCGGTTTTGCATGGTGTCGGTTTTGCTCGATCCGAGAGGCGCTTTGTTCTGAGCACATATCAACGCAGTGTGAGAGGTACATAGACCTCCGACTTAATGAGGTCGAGGAGGTGGAGTGTGAAACGCGGCTTCGACACGCGTTAGAGGCACGGCATGCTGAGTCGACTCGGGACGGGCAGGCAGCGTGGCAAGAGGATGTGTCAGAGGTGAAGTCATCAAATAGCAATGGAGAGGAGGACTAGACAATGGCAGACGAACATATCCATTCGCAAGACAACCAAGAGAGTGTTTATAGTTCAGGGCAAGTCGAGAACAAGACGCCTGGGCAACGCCCTCAGGAGTGTGATGGTTTAGAACCGTTGGTTGCAGGAGGCTACGCTATCGGATGCCACCCAGACATTACGGGGCCAGACGCCGTGCTTGCGGAGTTCCGGCCCACGAGAGCCGAGTTGAGGACGCTCGCGTACCACTACCTGGATCGATACTTCCTTGAAAAACTATGCGCTGCACTGGGGTGGGGCGGGTCGTGGGAGTGGCGTGAAATCAAGTTTACGTGGCGTCGATTCTGCGCGATCGAAGAGGCGCTGAGTCCTGAGGAGCCCCTCGAAGAGTTTCGGGTCTACATTGATGCTCGATGGGCCGAAATCGATAAGGAATGCCGGGAAGCCAAGTCGCAAAGATCGGCTACTGAGAAACACGCGGCCGTGACTGAAGAAGACGCGCCGTCGCCGTCGGGCAACACGTCCGATGAGCAAGATGCCGAGGAGATCATCGGCGAGCGGATGGAGAGTGATACACCGTGCGACGGTGACGGAGGCGTGGCTCCGGTGAGCCTGTCTCCGGAACGAGGGGAAACGAAAATGCAAATCGAGAAAGGGATGTGAAATGTCAAATTGGGATGTGCATAAGATCAGCGTAGTTGGGCCGCCGAAGGAAATTGCGCGGTTCGTAAAAGACAGGAAGATTGTTTCCGGTGCTATCGATATGGTGACCGGTAAAGTACTCGACGGATGGAAAGAAAAGCCTTGGATGAACCTCGGCGGCGGTCGCCACATTATCGAAAAATGCGTGGCCGGGCCGTGTCACGTCGAGATTGAATTTGAGTCGGTCGGCTTTCTTTGGCCGGATGTAATGTATCGCAACTTGGCACGCGAGTATCCTACGCTGAAGTTCCAATGGAGTTACGGGTTGGATATGGACAATGGGATCGGTTACGTCGACGAGACTGGCGACCATTGCTACCGCGAAGACCACAATTACGAATACGTAGCCGTAGAGCCAGTAATGAAATCAGGGTACCCAACTACGGAGAGCGATCCCGTATCCGAAGACCTCACCTGCGATTCTACTGTGGAGGATGAGGCGTTCCTCCGCGAATTGGCGCAGATGGACGCGGAGGGCAATGGTGAGGCGGGCGTGGCTTCGGTAATGGTCAACCATGCCGGTGAAACAGAATCCAATGACAATGAAGAACAAGGAGAAAGACATGAGAACGATTGAACAGACGAGTGAACGTATCAGCCCGGAAGCCATGTCCGCGGCGAAGTGGTTGGAGCACCTCGACTCTCTGGGCCTCGACGAGGGAAGGAATTATATTCTTTCCCTGCTTGAGACCAACGGCAGTACAGAGGCACCACCGGCGGATGGGATCATCGTGTGGGGGCTACGCAGTACTGCGAGTGGCCGATGGATTGGCAACCGTGATGCAGACGGCGTGGACTGCCTCCAGGCATTCAGTGCCCGAGACCTTGCGGAGCTATTCCACCGGCCCGGCAACGAAGTGGTGTGGATGGACGTTAGGGACTGGTTGCGGAAAGTGGAGGATGTCGCGAAAACAGGTTTTCCGCCGACGATCAACCTCTTGTACGGCATCGAGGATGGGCAAGTCATCACGCATACCTGGTCATGCAAGGCATTGGCCGATACACCCTGGGTTTTCCCGCCATTCTTGCACTTCAATCTGAAACGGGCGGCGGGCGTGGCTTCGGTGATGGTCGATCATGCCGATGAAACGGAGACCGGCCACGCGGGAGGAACACGACCGTTGTTGCAAGAGCGCAGGGAACTCGCATGTGCGAACGGCGGCGAGCAAACATCTTGGAACCAGCGGTTTGCCGATGACGGCTATTGCCCGTATTGCGGCACCATCAACTGGGAGCGTGATCTCGATTTCGATTGGGATGAAGAGCGTCAGGAGTGCAAGTGTGAGTTATGCGGTGCCGAGTGGTGGGAGGTGCTTACACCAACACCAAAGAAGCCAGTCCTTGATCCTGGCATTTCGGCTGTTTCGAATTGATTTTAGATAA
>Ga0181520_10010351_pt1 | contig 12544 bp, 8 predicted proteins | sample PEATcosm2014_Bin_29_FD_132451 | JGI IMG/M metagenome (GOLD analysis project Ga0181520, IMG submission 132451) | Peatland microbial communities from MTU Mesocosm Facility, Houghton, MI, USA - PEATcosm2014_Bin02_30_metaG | ecosystem: Environmental > Terrestrial > Soil > Wetlands > Peat | place...
ATATCTGGATTTCGGCTGAGATTGGCAAAGGCCCGGGCCTAAAGGCCCAACATTTTGGTATCAATTTCAGAGGCCTGAAGGCCTCTGCTCCCTCCGATCTCGCAATCTACAACTGTAGTCCTAAGCCCCTTTCGCATTATCCGGCACGGAAGCCGGAAGCTGACCGACTGCAAGGCGCTGGGCTTAAACCTCGAGGCGGAAGCTAAACCGGTGACGGGAGCCCCCTAATCGAAAACATGGCCGCGACACATCATTGAGGTACAGATGCCCATGTACTTTCCCCTGCTGCCGGGGCTTCAAGTTCAAAGCGCTCTCCGATCTTCCGTCATTCGCAACCGCCGCGGCTCGTTTCCCAAGCATCCAGCGTCACAAACCGATGCGTCCCCGCATATCGCTCCATCAGCCTTCCCGCCGCCTCCACGGAAGCCCCCCGCTCCGCCGCCGGCTGCAGGTGGCCCCCGTCGTGCAGCACAATATCGGCCGCCCAGCCCCGCCGTTCCAGCCGGTCGATTTTGGCGCACAGCCGCGCCGCAATCCGCTCCGCCGATCCCTCGCTCCAGTCCGAAGTCATCGCATTCCATAGCACCGGCGTCATCCCCAACTCTCGCGCCGACCTCAGCACTGCGGGCCGCCGTGCCCCAAACGGCGGACGAAACCAGCGCGCCGATGTCCCCGCGATTTGCTCCAGCGTCTCGCTTGTCCGCCGCAGCTCCTCCTCTATCCGCTTGGCCCCGTTGAGCGCCAAGTTCGGGTGGCTCCAGGAATGATTTCCGATCCGATGCCCGGCCGCAACCATCCGCCTCACCAGCGCCGGCTCTCGCTCCGCACGGCTGCCCAGCAGAAAAAACGTTGCCCGCACATCATGTACGGACAAAGCATCCAGGAGCTGCGGCGTCCATGCCGGGTTCGGCCCGTCATCGAAGGTCAGCGCCAGTTCGCCCGCACGCCGCGGCGCGATCAGCGTCTCCCCGAAGAGCCGCGATCCTGGCCAAAGCGCCGCATACGCGCACCCGCCTGCCGCAAGCCCCAAACCCGCCGCCCCGCCCAGCCCCGCGTAAATCCCCGTAGCCGCTGCTGAAACCATGCCTTCAGTGTGCAGCGCCGGACGAACCTGCCGCAAGCGGAACAGTCGTTCAACAGGCGGTTAGGTAGAAGTATCTCCGTCTGAGATGGCCAAGCTCGACATGAAACCAGACGACTTCCATGGCCAATGGAACTACTCGCCGCTGCCCCGATAACCCCTTGATTGTACAGTTTGTTTATGCGCAAGCCCTTAGTCATGCTCTGTTCGAGACCCCCCATTTTACGGGCACTTCAGCAGATCGACTTCCAAATCTGTTCGGCTTGTAGCCGGGCAACAGCGTTCATGGCATATCGCTTCCGATTACGATTCTTGCGCGGGAAGAGAGTACGCGTGAATCTCCGTACAATCCGGAGCGGTTCTCTGTAGCGAGAGTGAAAAGCAGCTTCCGCGTCCGGTATCGCTCTCGACAGACAACTCCGTGCCGTGACGTTCGGCAATCCACTTGGCGAGGGCAAGGCCCAGGCCAGAACCCGCCGGGGCCCCGTGGCCGTCCGGCGGAATACGGTAAAAGCGATCGAAGATGCGCGGCCTATGTTCGGGAGAGATTCCAATTCCGGTATCGCGAACGGAAAGGACGATGCGCTCCCCTTCCACAGCGGCGCTCAACTTGACCGCCCCTCCCGGCGGCGTGTATTTGCTTGCGTTCTCAAGAAGGATCGACAAGAGGCGTTGAATGCCCTGCGCGTTGCCCAGCAGCACAGCATCCTCCTTCGGCTTCTCGATGCGGAAATCGAGCATTGCCTGATTCATCGCTTTGTTCCATGACTCTTCAATCCGACTGAAGAGAGAGTTGACGCGAATGGGAGCGAGGACGACGGTCTCGGCGCCTCCATCGGCTCGCGCCAGCGATAGCAGGTTCTCCACAAGGCTCGTCATACGCACGGTCTCCGCATGCAGGCGGCCAAGAATGGCGCGGTACTCTTCGGCATCTCGCGGGCGGTAGAGGGCGACCTCAATCTCGGTGCGCAACAGCGAGATGGGAGTCCGCAACTCATGCGAGGCGTTGCCCGTGAAGGTACGAACGCTGCTGAAGGCCTTGTCGATGCGCTCCAACATCTGGTTCAACGTCTGTGAAAGATCGGAGATTTCGTCCTTTGCGCTGGGCACGGATAGCCGGATGTCCAGATTGCGATCGTTGATCCGGCGCGCCTCGGCCGCCAATGCAGCCACGGGAGCCAGCGCCTTGCGGCTCATCAAGTGCCCGCCCACCGCGGCCAACAGAATCGCCAGCGGAGTCAGCAGCAGCAAACTCGTGCGGAAGCCGGTTAGAAGAGCCGTCGATTTATTCATGGCGATGCCCGTTTGCACCGAATACTGTCTTCCCTTCGCCGCGATCGGATAGGCCAATGTCCTCACATCGCGAGTTCCCTGGTGGAACTCCCCGATCAGTCCGGCCTTGGGCAACGTGCCCGGAAAGGGCAGATCGGGATTTTCCGCTGCCATGCGCCTCGAGCGGAATATCCAATTGCCTAGTTCATCCCGCACCTGAAGATATTTGCCGTCGTCCTTGAAGTTATAGATCGAGGCGAACTCGTCGCGGATTTGCTGGAGGCTCAGGCTTGGGGCCTCGTGACTGAGAACCAGTTGCACGTCCTCGGCGCGCTCCTGCAGATCGTGATATTCGGTCGCGTCCACGCTTCGTCTCAGCATCCACAGACTGGCCAGGCACAGCAGCGCCGCGGCCGAGGCGAACATCGCAAAATACCAGAGAGTTAGCCGGACGCGGATGGGAAGAGATTTCATTGCGTTTCCATTTCCGCGACTGCGTCGGGTTTGAAAAGGTAGCCGGAGCCGCGCACCGTCACGATCAGCTTCTTGCGAAACGGCGCGTCGATCTTTCCGCGCAAGGCATTCACCAGCACATCGAGAGCGGTTGGGCCAACGGGATGATCCGCGCCCCAGATGCACTCAATGAGCGATTGCCTGGGCACACAATAGCCGGCACGGCGCACAAGGCATATAAGCAATTGGAATTCAAGCCGAGTAAGATCGATACTCTTGTTCTTGCGCGTGACCGATCTTGCGCCCGGATCGAAGAGAACTTCGCCGGCTCGGATCGCACCGTCTCCCTCTTCGCGGCTGCGTCGGGTGATGGCCTGAAGGCGGGCAACCAATTCAGGAAAGGAGAACGGCTTGGTCAGGTAATCGTCCGCGCCAACGTCGAGACCGCGAATGATGTCGTCTTCCGCGTCGCGGGCGGTCAGAATCAACACCGGGGTCGAGCGCGCCCTCGATCGCAACGCCTGCATGAGGGCAAGCCCATCCATCTTCGGCAATCCAATGTCCAGCACGATCGCGTCGAATTCCTCTGCCGTGGCAATCTCCAGGCCGGTCTCTCCATCGGAGGCGGTCATAATGGCAAAGCCACGCTCATAGAGTCCCTTGTGCAACAACTCCAGCATACGAGGCTCGTCTTCGACGATAAGAATTCGCATCGCATCCCTTAGGATAATCGCGAAGCGCGGAGAAGAGGCATCGCGGCATGGAGGAATTCATCGCATTTTCACATTCACACAAGGTCAATCTCCAACCTTAAGAAAAATTCACCGCATTGTTAACGGATCTTTAACAAATCGTCCTACAGTCTTGAATATAGCCAGCCAGAGACAGTTCCTAGCTTTGCGAAGCAGCACCTCTTGCTGTGCAAGGAGACCCTATGAGACGTTTGCTATTGTTGTCCATCCTGCTGCTGCCGGTCATGCCGCTCACCGCCATGGACCAGAGCGGCAAGGGCGCGCTGACCGGACGTGTAACCGACGCGACCGGCGCTGTTGTGCAGAATGCGAATGTTGAACTTGCGCCTGGCGGCCTGACGACTGTCACCAACGGCTTGGGAGACTTTATTTTCCCCAATTTAACTCCGGGGTCATACACCCTGAATATAGCTAGCGCTGGATTCCGGACTTCCTCTCAATCCGTAACTGTGACCGCGGGCCTGACGGGACATATGGACGTGGCGTTGGCAGTTACACGCGCTTCGGAGGAGGTGGTGGTGAGCGCGGAGTCCGGGCTTAACGAGATCCAGGCAATCAACGAAGAGGTGAATTCCCCGAACATTGTGCAGGTCATGCCGGAAAGCCGGATTCTCGCTTTGCCTAACGCCAATGTCGCGGACGCCATCGGCCGTATGCCGGGCGTCACTTTGCAGCGCGATGAGGGCGAGGGAGTTTACATTCAGGTACGCGGTTTGGACCCTCGATTCACCAACCTCACCATCGACGGCGTGACAGTTCCCTCTCCTGAATCGGCCATCCGGCAAGTCAATCTGGCGACGATCCCTTCCGACATGATTCAATCGATCGAGTTGAACAAGACGCTCTCGGCCAATCAGGATGCGGACGGGATCGGTGGGTCAGTCAACCTGGTGACCAAGATGGCAGGCGAGACGCCGACCTTGTCTTTTGGATCCACACTGGGAATGACGCCGATTGAGGGCGACCGGTTTGTGGGCGATGTGGACACGACGCTGGGCAAGCGCTTTGGCGCCACCAAGCGCTGGGGCGTCATCATGGGTGCGGGTTACGACTACAACGGGCGCGGGATCAACGACATTGAACCGGCTCCGGATCTCGATCCCAACAATCCCACCAGCGCCGCTCCGTACTACGACGGCGTGACGCTGCGCGATTATCGTTACCAGAGGCTCCGTTGGGGTGGAACGGCGGGCGCCGATTACAAGCTCAACGATCACTCCAATCTGGCCGCCCATTTTCTGCTGTCGGATTTCAAGGACTGGGGCGACAAGTGGTACTACGGCATCAACACTCTCGACAAACCCAAGTTTTACGAGTCGAGCCGCAAGCCGGATTTCGCGATTGGCAGTTTGTCTCTGGACGGCAGCCACATTTTCAATAACGCATGGGTGCATTGGGGCACGGCGGCCTCGCGTTCGCGTGAGTTGAATGCCGCTGGAAATCCGGAGGTCAAGTGGTCGACTGCCAAGGCCTTGAAGACATTCGACTCGAACAACTGCAACTACGCGGGTACAAGTTCCAAGAGCGTCTATCTGCCTCAGTGGTCCGCCTCCTGCATGTTGCCAAACTCCGATCCGACGGATGACACCTTCTATCTTCCGAATTATTCGCTCGATGAGTACATCGACACGACCGGCCAGGCGGTTCAGTTGAATCTGCAGGGTTGGGGCAATGTGGGCATGAACTATCGCGTTGGCGCCCACTCGGCCACGCTCGAGTTTGGCGGAGAGGTGCGCAATGCGCACAAGTTCCAGAACGCTTTCACGCCGAGCTATGACTACAGTGGATCCGCAACCGCCGATCAGTTCCAGACCGGCTTTGCCGATCCAGGCTACTATAGCGGCAACTACCACATGGGACCGGTTACCAGCTACGACAGCATCAAGGCTTATTACACGGCCAATCGGAATCTGTTTTCACTGGATTCTGACGATACCCACTTCAGTTCCGACCCCGCCAACTTCAATATGATCGAACGCGTCTCGGCCGGCTACATCATGAACACCGTCAATTGGAATCGCTTCCGGCTTCAGACCGGCCTCCGCATCGAGGGAACGCAACTCAACACTCTGGGCTATACGCTGAACACCTATACCGATTCGCAGGGAAACATCCACTGGCTCTCCGATAACACCGTTACGGCTAACGAAGGCTACTGGGATCCGCTGCCAAGCGTTCAGGCCCGCTACGCTTTCTCGAACGCTACAAACATTCGCGCCGTCTATGCGCGGGGCATCTCCCGGCCAAACCCGCTGGATCTCATTCCCTACGTGAGCGTCAATGCCGGCAGCAACCCGGCGATTGCGGTCGGCAATCCAAATCTGTTGCCGACCCACGCCAACGACTTCGACTTGCTGTTCGAACGCCAGCTCAAGTCGCTGGGATTGATCGAGGGAGGCTATTTCTTCAAGCAACTCAGCAACCCGATCTTCGCCAGCTATACGCAAATTCCGTCTACCTCGCCATATGCCGGAACCTCGGGGCAAGCGATCGATATTCAAAGCCAGAATGTGAACGGGGCCGGAGCTCACGTATCGGGCTTGGAGGTCTCGGTACAGGATCATTTTGGCAACCTTCCAGGTGGCTTGAGCGGCCTGGGGATCAACGCAAACTATACCTTCACGACTTCGAATACGGAAGGCGTTCCCGGGCGCACCGATACGCCCGCACTTGTGGGCCAGGCCAAGAATTCCTGCAACGTTGAACCGTCCTATGAGTACAAGCGCTATTCCGCCCACATGGGAATCAGCTACAATGGCGCCAACATCTACGCTTACCAGTACGTCGACAATTTGCCGGCGGGCAGCGGCGAAAACTCGCCCGGACCGCTCAACGGTCCGTGGGGCGACAACTACTTCTATCCGCATATGCAGGTGGATGCGCAGGCCGGCGTACGGCTCTATCGCTCGCTGAAGCTCGAGATCAGCGGCCTTAACCTCAATAACGAGGTCTTCGGTTTCTACAATGGCAGCCCTCAGTACATGACACAGCGCGAATACTACAAGCCGACATACAGCGCAAGCCTCCGCTGGATTTCGGGTTCGAATAGGTAATTCAACCCGCGACCTTCATCCTGGATGGGAACTGGATAACAATGCGAACTCTTCTCACGCTGTGCTTTTTTGCGGGCTGCGCTATCTCACCCGCGCAATCCACGCCGCCGCTTACCGCGAACCGGAGCATTCCACTGCCCGGCGTCAGCGGCCGTTTCGACCATCTGGCCATCGATACGGCGGGCAATCGGCTCTTCATCGCCGCGACGGGCAATCATTCCGTTGAAGCGATCGACCTGAAGACGGACAAGGTGCAACAAAGCGTTGCCGGCCTCGGAAAGCCGCACGGTCTGGCGTGGGTTGCGGCCACCGGAAGTCTCTATGTCGCGGACGGCGCGCTGGGTGAACTCAGAGTCTACAAGGGAACGCCACTCGCTTTGGCCGGTACGATCAAGCTCTCCGACGATGCCGACGACATGGTCTATGACGAAGCCCACCACTTGCTCTTTGTCGGCCACGGCGCCGGCGATGCCGCGAGTCCAGCCAAGATCGCCGTGGTGGACACGGCGCATTTCAACCTGATTGCGAATCTTTCGGTGGCAACCCACCCGGAGGCGCTGGACATCGATCCGCGCCGCGGCCGTGTCTTCGCCAATATTGCAGGGGCGGGTGAAGTCGCGACGATCGACGCGGCCGCAAAGGAAATCGCCGCGCATTGGAAGCTGACCGCGGCCGCCCACAATGTGCCGATGGCATTCGACGACGAAGATCAGTTGCTCTTCGTCGCCTGCCGGACTCCGGGAACGGTGATCGCTCTCGACGCCGCAACCGGCAAGGAAGTGGCCAGCCAGCCGACGGCGGACGGGGCCGACGATCTCTTCTACGACCCCGCATTGCGCCGCGTCTACGTAATCGGCGGTTCCGGGGAAGTCGATTCCTACCAGGTGGACGCCGCGAAGGGTCTGCATCCGCTCGATGTACTGCACACCGCCGGCGGCGCGAAGACGGGCTTGTTCGTTCCGGCGCAAAATCTGCTTTATGTGGGCGTACCGCAAGCGGGCGGGAAGCCTGCGGAGGTTCGCGTCTACTCGACGACGACTGCGCAAACTCCAAATGCCTCCCCGGTGAAGAGCGCCGTGGACGAACGCGGCGAACTGAAGTTTGTTGTCATCGTCAGTCGTCATGGTGTGCGTTCGCCCACGGGCAAGACTGAAGAGCTGAATCGGTATTCGGCTGAGCCTTGGCCCGCATGGAGCGTTCCGCCGGGCTACCTGACGGAACATGGCGCTCATCTGATGACTCTCTTCGGCGCATACGACCGCCAGCGTCTGGCGGCGCAGGGGCTGCTTGCGCCGGACGGCTGCGCGGATGCGTCGCGGATCAGCATCGTTGCCGACTCCGATCAGCGCACACGCGAAAGCGGCAAGGCGCTCGCCGCGGGCCTCGCGCCCGATTGTGCGATGAAAGTCGCCGCGCTAGCGGAAGGAACGCAAGATCCGCTTTTTCATTCACTGGGCGCCGGAGTTGGACATCTGGATAAAGCTCTCGCCGCGGCCGCAATCTCAGGCCGCATTGGAGCCAATCCGCAAGGATTGACCGAGGCCTACCGTACGCAACTCGAAGCGCTCGAAGAGACATTGCGCGGGTGCAAGGCCGGTGCGAAGTGCCCAAGCTCCGGCACTGTTGCGCCTTTGTCTATCTTCGATCTTCCGTCTTCAGCCTCTCCGGGAAACTCCGGCCGCATGGCCGAATCGCGCAGTTCACTCGATCTGGCCTCCACGATGACCGAGGACCTGCTGCTCGAATACACCGAGGGCATGGATGCCGCAAAGGTAGGTTGGGGCCGCGTGGATATTCGCAAACTGCGCGAACTGCTGCAACTCCACACCGCCCATGAAGACATTGCGGACCGAACCGGCTATATTGCTCGCGCGCTGTCCTCGAATCTCTTGATCCACATTCTTCAGTCCATGCGGCAGGCAGTATCCGCGCGGCCCATGGCGGGCGCGGTCGGCAAGCAGGGCGACCGTCTTCTCATTCTCGTTGGTCACGATACGAACATTGCTTCCATCGCCGGGGCACTGAACCTCAACTGGCTCATCGACGGTCGTCGTGACGATACGCCGCCGGGGGGGGCGCTGGTCTTCGAGTTATGGAAGACGTCCGGCAAAGAGGAGTACTCCGTACGGACTTATTACATGGCGCAGAGCCTCGAACAGATGCGCAACGCCACCGTGCTGAGCCTGGAAAACCCTCCTGAGATCGTTCCCGTATTCGTGCCCGGCTGCGGTCAATCCGACCTCTCCTGCGAATGGAAGGCATTTCAGAATGCGATACAGTCGAATACCGATTCGACTTTCGTGAAGTGACGCTGAAAACAGAGTCTCGACCAAGCTGAAATAACTGAATCTCTACCGTCACTGACAACATTTTCCGGGCGCCTGTTCCACGGAGAATTCTTTCGCCCAACGCGGGCGACTTTTGCGACCGCTTGAGCGCTGTCCAGGCGATGTCGGCCTGGTTGCGCGGGAGTCGCCGAATCCCGCATTGACCAGTGTAATTCCATGGAACGAACGCGATGGCTTCAATGCTCGACGTTCGATAACAAACCGGCATGAGTCGGGTCTCGGCCTAGACGTTGCCTCCATGGCTCATTTGTAGATCGGCGGTCGTGCGAACTCCGTTGGGAGGATTGCCATCGAACAGATACTTGCACTCCTCCGTGCGCCGCATTCCTTCGGCGTCCTTGATGGTGAACTCCCGAACATGGCCGCTCTTGTCGCCGCGCCATAGCGAAACGCTCTCATAATCGCCATCCTTGCGCAGAATGAAATAAACCATTTCGACGAAGCGGAGGGCGGTCATGTCGTCTTTGTACCATTTGGCAATGCGGCGTAGCGCATCCATGCCCGCCTCTTGCGGAGACATTCCCTTTCTCATGTTCTCGACAATGGTGTGGGCTCCGTCGATCCTGACGTTCGCTTCGCCGTTGCCGGAGGAGCCGGCCGAGCCTATTTCAGGATCGAGATAGCATCCGGCTCCTATCACCGGAATATCGCCAACCGCCCCGGGAAGCCTCCACGGAAGTCCACTGGTGGTAGCTGCGCAGGACATCTCGTTCTTTTGGTTCACGACGGAAACGTAGAGAGGCTCGGCGGCGGGAACCAAAGCATCGTAGACGCCGCGCCAGGATAACGCTGGACCGAAGCCCAACTGCACGGCGAGCGGCTCCAGTTTATGGATCAGCATATCCAAGTCCCGCTGTGAACCTGGGAGAAAGTGCGCTTTTCTGGCCGCCTCCGGCCAGTTGGGATCGTAGATTCCCGAACCTAGCGTTTCAGGAGCCGACTGGATACGCTTCCAAAGCTCCCAACCGCTCCGAGTGCGCTCCGTCGACAGGTCTTCCTTTGTAAATCCATGCGAAAGCGCGAAGCTCTCCGCATCGGAGCCGACCAGCAGAGAGTTGCCGGTTTGCTCCATCAGGACGCGCGCCAGAAGCGAAGCGTTGCGGATGCCTCTCACACCGGCAACTGCCGCGCCGCGACGGGTTGGACCGTCCAGACAGCATGCGTCCAACTGAACCTCCCCTTGCGCGTTGGGGAGTCCGCCCAGGCCCGCGCTATGGTCATTGGGATCGTCCTCCTGGGTCTTGCAGATATGCAGCGCGGCGTCCAGCGTATTGTCTCCGCGCTTGAGCATCTCATAAGCGGCATCGACGCCGATGGTTCCAGTAACCTTGCCGATAATGGCCGGCAGCCCAGGCACTGCCGGGCGAGTCGGTTTGGGATGACCGTGGGCAGCGTGATCGTCGTGATGATGATCGTGCTGTTGACTTGCGTTCGAGTCCGCGGTTTGCGCATCGCCCCTTGAGCCGAGCGCCGCCGATGCCGACGAAATGACCATCGTGGCCAGGAAATCTCTGCGGGTAAAGTTCATGACGTTCCTTCTTGAAATGTCTTTGCAAGGTCCAGCATAACGCCGGACCTTGCGATTGCCCAGGGTTTTCTTGTTGGCCTACGGCGCTTGGAACTTCCATTGCTGCCAGGTTGCGCCGCCGTAGGCGTATTGATCGATCGCCGTTCCGCTGGCTGCTCCACCCCCTGCCACGTCCAGCGCCAGTCCGCTGTTTGCATTGGTGAGTTCGAAGATGCCGCTGCCCACAAAAATGACATTCCACTCTTCGTATGCATCGCCGTTAGCGGGATATTGATCGACACGGGCCTCCGGCGCCGCGGACCCCCCGGCCACGGCGAGCAATTGCCCGCTTGAGACATTGGTCAGGGTAATGACATTCGCGCTTACGTTGTTGACCTTCCATTGCTGGTTGACGCCATCGTTCACGGCGTAAATCTGCATATCTTGGCCGTCTGTCTTGGAAAAATCGGGATCGTCGATGGCCAGGCCGCTGTGAACGCTGGTGACGATGTAGGTTCCGTTGGGGATCAGATCGGTGGTGGGGCCTACCGTGATGGTGAAGGGCTGCGAGCTCTTGGCCCCGCAGCTATTGGTGAAAGTGGCCGTATACACGGTGGTGCCCACGGGAAACTCAATGTCGAGGATCTCGCGCGCTGTGGAAGTGAAGCCGTTGGGGCCGACCCAGGACCATCCGCCGGTGAGCGGCTGCGGGGAAAAGCTCACCAACGTTCCGTAAGGAACGGTCGCCGACGATTCCTCTACAGGCGGTCCGTTGCCGATCTGGATAAACGGAACAATCGGGGTGGGCGAGCAAGTGGCGGGTCCAGATGTGGCGCTTGCAGTCGCGTAATCCGAGATGGCGTTGGACATGACCGCGGCCACGCGGTAGTAGTAGGTTGTATTCGAAGCGAGACTGGTATCCGAGTAGGTGGTTGCGTCAGCCGTAGTCGTGTCCACCAGGGTCCAAGTCTGATTGTCCGTGGAATGGAAGACCTCGAACCCGGTTTGGCTGGTGGAATTGATCTTCCAACTCAAATTGATCTGAGAGGACGATGTCGTTGCCGTCAAAGCGGACGGCCCGGGCAGTGCAAGCAGGACCAGTTCATTGAGCGGCGGGTTGTTCTCGATGAGAATGTTCCTGTATTCATCGGAGACGCCGGTCTGGTGAGCTTGCAGGGCGAATGAAGTGGGGATGTCCTCAACGGGGACGGCGGAGTTCTTGAAGTACATGATGTGAGAGGCGGTGGTCGGTTCGTCTTCGAACGAGCACGCCGAGTCCGCGCTGGCATTCGCGGTATTGACGAGCATCTCGCAGCGATACCAGGTCTTGATCTGCTCTCCTTTGTCTTCAGGACCGTTGTTGTACGAGGTGACGGGAAGGAAGGTGTTCGCGTATTTGCCGGTTTGCTGGTAGTCCCAGGAGATATTCGTGGGCAGTTCGAACTGAAGGCCATCCATGGCGTCGGCAGTGTCGCTGGTGCCGAAGAAGAGCACGCTCGGCTCGTGCAGGTATAGATTCTGGTAGACGGAGTAGAGGATGCGGTAGGCGGAGTAGGTTTGCGTGGTATAGAGGAATCCACGCGCGCTGCCGGTTGTCTCGATCGCGCCCTCGGTTGCATTGATTTCGAACGTACCGGCAGGAACTTGGTTCCAGCCATCCAGAGTTTTGCCGTCGAAGACTGAATTGAGCGCCGGCGGCGCTGCCATTGCCGCCTGGGAAGCCCAGACGGCGCACACAACGACTGCGAGAGCCATTGCAAATCTGCTCATGACATTGTTCATCGGTGTTCCCCTTCAAGAGATTCTGCCCGCTTTCGACGCTAGGTCCACGACTCGGGTATGGCGTTGGAGAGTTGGCCGTCCGGCAGTCTGGAGCGGACACTCTCCATCGTCAACGACCCGGCGGCCTCCCAGAGGCCCGTGCATTTATCCACGGGCCTCCCCTTGTCCAGAACGCGCATCAATAGCTGGTGAACTTCCATTGCTGCGACGCGCTGCCGCTGTATGCCAACTGATCGATCTCCGTTTCTTTTCCCGTCCCGCCTCCAACCACCGACAGCGCCAATCCGCTGTTCACG
>Ga0181520_10010352_pt1 | contig 12544 bp, 8 predicted proteins | sample PEATcosm2014_Bin_29_FD_132451 | JGI IMG/M metagenome (GOLD analysis project Ga0181520, IMG submission 132451) | Peatland microbial communities from MTU Mesocosm Facility, Houghton, MI, USA - PEATcosm2014_Bin02_30_metaG | ecosystem: Environmental > Terrestrial > Soil > Wetlands > Peat | place...
CAGTCGTCCCGCCCTGCTGCTTGACGAAGTGTCTCGACGACGATGTCGAGAAGTTCAGGGTCGGCGAGCACAAGGCTGGCGGCATGCTCCTCGTCGAACCACCCGAGCTCGTCGTGCTCTTGAGGTGCACGGTTCTCGGGATCTCCCGACCAGCAGGCGACGGCGAAGACCCGGGCGTCATAGTCAGCCCCGGTCAGCCGAGCGACAAGACGAACGTTGTCAGGCATGACGACCACCCCAAGTTCCTCGCGCATCTCGCGTGCGAGGGCATCGAAATCCGACTCGCCCTCCTCGATGTGCCCTCCGGGGGCATCCCAGCAGCCCGGGGCCCATACACGCGAGGCATTTCGATGGACCAGCAGGATCCGCCCAGATCTCACGAACAGGCCACAAACGACGTTGTTGAACCCCGTGGACTCGGTCATTTGAGCATTTTGGACGGAGATGACCGTCGCCGTGCGGCTGCTTGATTACCGCGCTACGAGCTCGTCTATCTCTGCAGCCGCCTTGGTGAGACAGCTCTCCAGCGAGTCGATGTCGGCGTAGGCATCACGCAGGGCGCGGGTCCAGCGACGCGCTATGTCGATGTAGTTGACAGCGGGCGTGACCAGGACATCCGCGACGTCATCGATGAGCTTGCTTGCGACAGCAGCGAAGTCTCCCCATCCCGAGGCCCGCTCCCGGAAACGCGCGTCTGCCCAGACGCTCTTTCGCGTGGGATTCATGTTGCCCTCGAAGGCAGAGCGGAGGAGAAAGGCCTTTCCGCTCGCCCACTCCATGAACTCCCAGGACGTCTTCTTGTCACTGGAGTTGGCGTTCATCACGAGCGACCATGTCCACAGGTTCGAGCTGCGCACGCCGCTCGGCCCTAACGGAGGGAGGGCGTAGCCGACCTTGCCGCTCACGGTGGAGACATCGGGATTCTCGAAGTACGCCACGTAGTGGTCCGAGTCGACTATCAGGCCGTAGTTCCCGTTCGCGAAGTCGATGGCGAGCTCGTACCAGCGTTGGTTGGGCCAGTCGACCGGGCCCGCGTCGCGAAGGGCGGAGAGGATGTCGCTGGTCGCGCTCAGGGCCGGCGGTGAGGCGATCGCACAGGTGCCTGACTCGTCGAAGTCCCGGCCTCCGTAAGACCACAACTGGCTCGCGAAACCCGTATAGACGGTGTGCCAGACGTCGACGCCGCGCTGGCCGAAACCGCGGCATGGTGCAGCCCTGTCGGCAATCTGACGGGCGACGGCGAAATAGCCTTCCCACGTTGTCGGCACCTCTGCACCCGCGCGCTCGAGCGCCGCGGGCAGGTAGGCGAGGTTGTACGACTCACAGTTGACCGGTATTTCGAGGAGCGGTCCCTCGCCGAGCGGGTCTCCGAAGCGTCCGCTCCAGCGATTACAACCTATGAGGGTGGTAAGGAAGTCCTCGGGGTCGTAGCCGGATGTCGCGTGCTCGAGGAAAGCGTCGAGCGGCTCGACACGTCCGGCACCGAGGTGCTCCCACATGAGCACCGGTCCCGACATGTAGACATCAGCCGGGTCCTCGCCCTCGAGATAAGGCGCCAATTCGTTCGTGAAGTAGTCGTCGTTGTCGACCAATTGCACGTTGACCTGGTGCCCTGAAGCCTCCTCAAATTCACCGACGTGACGGGCGACACTCGCGCAGAACGCGTCCTGATCACATCCGAGGAACCTGATGCCAGCCATTGACGCAGCCCCCTTGGTCTCGTCCACCTTTGAGCCCGGCGGAAGGACAGGTGCCGACCAGCCGACGTGACCGGGCGCAATCGGATCTTCGGCGAGTGTCGCACCGAGCCAGGCTTGCAGTGACGCTAGTCGTTCATGACACGACGAGCTCGCCCGTGCGCGCCACGCAAGCTGGACCCGTCTTAGGTCGTGGCGAGTCGAGCCGGCGGTCACAAGTGAGCTTGCTTGGGCTCAGAAACCTCTCGTGATTGTCTGCAGCGCGACGGTCGGCTCAAGCGTTGTAGTGGTAGGGAGGTCTGATGGCGGTCGGAGGTACTGACAAGGGGACTTCGAGCGGTCGCACTCAGTCTCACGGGACGCGCTGAGTCGCGAAGGGCACGTCTTGCGATGCCGCCAGTTGCCACCGTCGGTCCAGCGACGCGTGGACGAGGACGAACCAAGGAGGAACACCATGAAACTGAAACTGCGTGACTACAGGCGAGTTGTCCTCGGAGTCGCAGTGGTTTGCGGAGCGATCCTGCTGCCGACAGCCACCCTGGCCGCATCGGCAACCGCGAACGCTCGGGCCTCGATACAAAGCTGTGGAGCTGCCAGCACCGAGGTGTGGGCAGCGGTCGAGGGCGACGGCACCGCAGGCACGATCTACTACGAGCTCGAGTTCAGCAATGTGGGGCGGCAGCCATGCACATTGCGCGGCTGGCCGAGTGTCTGGGGTGTCAGCGCGACCGGCGCCCAGATCGGTGATCCCGCTTCCCACCGCGGAGTCGCGACCACCGTGGCACTCCAGCCGGGCGGTACCGCCCACGCCATCCTCGGTGTCGTGGACACCGGCGCATTGTGTGCAGGCCCGGGCGTCACAGTGGCAGGCCTGAGGGTCGTCCCACCTGGTGAGGCACTTCCCAGGCCCGCAGGCGAAGCCGATGAGGTGGAGAACTTCTCGGTCCAGGTCTGTCCCCACGAGTCGTCCATGAACGTTCTCGCCGTCCACTCCGGAGTGGGGATTCCCAACTACACCTTCTCTTGAACCTGTGGCGGCGGGCACCACAGCGGTCCCAACGAATCGCCCCCGGGCGGCACTCAGGTCCGGCGCCGATCGCCCTGCCCAGGCGGACGGCGGGAGCCAAAGGCGCCCCAGATCTGACGAACCGCCAGTGATGACCGGCACCGTGTTGCTACGACACGGTGCCGGTCATCCCCACCCGAGCTCCTCGAGTCGGCCGTCTCCGATACCGAAGTGATGCCCGACCTCGTGGATCACCACCCGGCGCACCATGTCGACGACTTCCTCCGGCGTCTTGCAGGCTCGGCAGATCGTGGCCATGAAGATCGTGATGCGATCGGGAGTCGTTGCCGAGTAGTGCGCTCCCCGGCTCGTCAACGGGACGCCTTGGTAGAGGCCGAGCAGTCGACCGGGCGGGCTGTGGTCGTCCACCATGACGGCGACGTTTTCCATGGCGGCACCGAGCTCTGCAGGTATGCCGTCGAGAGCATCGGCCACCAGCGTCTCGAACTGCTCGACCGACATGGTGACCATGCCCAAGATCATGCCAGCACGTCGAGCCGTAGCAGGCCGATGCGAAGACCAGGCGGGCGGCTCGACCCGGGTTCACAGCACGCGTGTTGTGCCGGGACCGGTCCGGCGCGCCGGTTCGAGCGGCCGAACATCCCAGAAGAGCGTCTCGGCACTTCACACCTGCTCGGAAGGGGAGGGTGCCGGCCTGGTCGTTTCCTTCGTTGTGTCTGCCGCCCCGTACGGCGGTGCAGAGCTTGCGGAGGCGCCCTAGTCGCCGAGGCTACGGAACATGAAAAGGCGCCCGTCCTCGTGAGGCATCGACTCCACGAACTCCCAACCCTTCTGCGACATGTCGTTCAGGAGGTTCTCGACAGCCAATCGGCCGAATTGGCCGCCATGGCTGAACGGGTGGTTCAGAAGCTGGACCGTGTACTTGTAGCGCCCACGGACGTGAACCACAGGTTTGGCTAGTGGTTCTGTTGTTTGTCGCCGGAGCTCCTCGGCCCACCGTTTCGTGATCTCCGCCTCGTTCGCGATCACCTCGGCCTGGTGTTTAGCGATCTCCTCCGCTTGCCGCGCGAAGCTCTCTGTCATGACGACAGGATACCCGGGGACAAGCAGCGCCTCGGCTCGTGAAGCCAGTGCCCGACGTCCCGTCCTCAACGCGGGACCACCAGGTGGCGGCCATGATCCAATGCCGCGACGCGACAGCCCAAAGACGCCGGCTAATTCGTCTTCGCTCCTTTGGCTATCTTCGGTGTCGGCGGCAGAACTGCCGAAAAGAATTGTATTTCAGCAGGTCACGGACCTGTCGAGTGACCTCGTCAAGAAGAGTCTTGTTCTTGGCATTATGCCCGCGCCGTCGATCTGCCCATGAGCATGACTCCTTATGGGTAGGGTAGAGGGTGAAACAGGCTCGGATCCATAGGAGGCGAATCGTCTAATGGACGCCATTACGTCTGTGCCAGTTCCGTATAACGAGCCCGTACGCGAGTATCCACCGGGCAGCCCACAAAGCGACTCGTTGCACCGCAGAATCTCCGAATTGGAGCGTGACCGGCGTGAGCTGACGCTGACTGTCGGCGGCAAGCGGCGGATGGCTGGTGGCAGCCCGTTCACCATCGTTCAACCGCACAGACGTAGCCATGTGCTGGGGGACTCGGCGCAGGCGACCGAGGCGGACGTGGCCAGCGCCGTGCGTGCCGCCAAGGAGGCCGCTCCCAGTTGGCGCGATCTGCCCTTCGACGAGCGTGCGGCGGTCTTCCTGCGCGCAGCAGATCTGCTGGCGGGTCCTTGGCGGGACACCTTGAACGCGGCGACCATGCTCGGCCAGTCGAAGTCCGTGCAGCAGGCGGAGATCGACTCAGCGTGTGAACTGATCGACTTCTGGCGGTTCAACGTGCACTTTGCCCGGAGCATCCTCGCTGAACAGCCCAGCTCGGCACCCGGCGAGTGGAACCGTACCGACCACAGGCCCTTGGACGGTTTCGTGACGGCGATCACGCCGTTCAACTTCACCGCGATTGCCGGCAATCTTCCTACCGCCCCGGCGTTGATGGGCAATACGGTGGTGTGGAAGCCCGCCTCCACGCAGCTGTTGGCCGCCCACTTCCTCATGTTGCTGTGGGAAGCAGCCGGACTGCCCCCCGGTGTCATAAACCTCATCACCGGTGGCGCTGCCGCGATGAGCAACGTGGCCCTGACCGACCCCGAGTTCGCAGGCCTTCATTTCACGGGGTCGACGTGGACGTTCAACTCGATGTGGCGGATCGTCGGGGAGAACCTCGACCGTTACCGAACTTACCCGCGCCTTGTCGGTGAGACCGGCGGCAAGGATTTTGTGGTCGCACACAGCTCTTGTGACCAGGCGTCACTGGTCACTGCGCTGGTACGCGGGGCTTACGAGTACCAGGGCCAGAAGTGCTCGGCCGCCTCCCGTGCGTATCTACCCCGGTCCCTCTGGGACAACGGGCTGCGCGAGGCACTGGTCGACACGACCAGGACCATCTCCTACGGCGACGTGACCGACTTCCGTCACTTCGGCGGGGCGGTCATCGACGCCCACTCGTTCGCCGAGCACAGTGAGCTGTTCGAGCGGGTACGCCACGAGAAACAGGTGGAGATCCTCTCAGGTGGTGTCGCCGACGATCGTGAAGGGTTCTTCGTGCAGCCGACCATCCTTCTTGGCGACGATCCCCGTCATGAGATCTTCACGACCGAGTACTTCGGCCCCATCTTGGCCGTCTTCGTCTATCCCGACCACGACTATTCGAGCGTCCTCGACCTCGTCGACACGACGAGCCCGTACGCGCTGACCGGTTCGGTGTTCGCCACTGACAGGACGGCCATCGACCAGGCGCAGCGAGCGCTGCGCTTTGCCGCGGGCAATTTCTATGTCAACGACAAGCCCACGGGTGCGGTTGTCGGTCGCCAGCCTTTCGGAGGGTCGCGTGGGTCAGGGACCAACGACAAGGCCGGATCGAAGCTGAACCTGCTCCGTTGGACCAGCCCGAGATCTATCAAGGAGTCATTCGTTCCGCCCACGCAACACGGGTACTCGCACATGGCGTGACGAGCCCTCAGCCGGCTCCGGCAGAGGCGTTCTGCGCCGGGGCACGCCCGGGCGCCGGCACCGGCCAGGGCACGCCATCATCGTTTGGACGGCGTTGCTCGGACGACCCTCGGATCGGACAGGAGTCGGTTTCACCGGGTTCGGTGCCGAGTGAATAATCTCGTTCGGGGCAGGACCCATCCGGAAAGGAGGATCACGTGGCCGAGGTAACCGTCGACGGCGACGAGCTGGTGGTTCGCCTGAGGGCGATCGAGAAGATGGAAGCCGTTCACGGGGAGGTCAGAGTGCCCCTCCGGTCAGTCACAGGCGTCGAGGTGCTAGACGACGCCATTGGAGCGGTCCATGGGTTCCGTGTCGGTACGGGCATTCCGGGATCGGTGGCCATCGGCACCTTCACCTCCCGCAACGACAAGATTTTCGCGGTCGTACATCACGACACCCCGCGCGGCGTCCGGGTGCGTCTTGAAGGTGCTCAGTTCGACGAACTGATCGTGGGTTGTGATGATCCCGACTCAGTGGCCTCGACCCTGCGTCCGCCTGGCTGAACTTAGGGGTCGTTGCGTCCAGGCGAGAGAAGATCGAACTTTCTCGAGCAGCTGGTCTGGCCGTCAGCGCCAGCTGCGGCCGCCTCCGGTCGCCGTCACAATCCTGGTACGAGGGTCGAGATCTTTATCTTCTTGCCGAGCCGCGTGAGGTAGACGTCACAGTGCGCAAGCGGATGCTTCAATCCGCCGGGGCAGTTTCTCTCACAGACAGAGTCAAGGTCGTAGCAGGCTCCGGTGTAGTTGCAGCAACCTTCGAGCTTGACGGTGCAGATGAGCGTTGAACAAATGGCCTTTTCTGCCGTTGACGTTATTGTGTCCTTCGCGATATCCGCGCCGAATTCACTCTCCTCGCCGAGATTCAACAGCGACGCACCCGTGTAGGCAGCACCCATTGTCGTCAAGGCGAGATCATTCTCGAAGCCACCGCCGACGGCAGCGGAAAGAATGCCTTTCACCAAAGGCAGTGCGAGCTTGATCGTCGTTATCGAGGCTGCCTCTCCAGCTACAGCCAGTGGTGTGAGGACCCCGATCATGACCGCCAACGCCGCACTGCACACCTCCTCGCAACTAGCGGCTTCATCGGCGGCAGCGGTGCGCTCCGGCTCCTGGCGGACGTCCGATCGGAGCCGAGGTTCCTCGCGGGTGGTGTCGGCGGCTTCCGTTCCACGCGCCTTGTTGTCCACCGAGGTTGTCTGGGCCGCGGCGCCGCTTGGCATCGCGGGACTGGAAGCGACGTCGATGGAGACCACTTGGCCGGCTGAGTTCGTGGCCACGACGGACGTGATCTTGCCCTTGGAGTCGAAGATCGCAGCCGATGCGGTGCCTCCGGTGTTGGTCAGGGTGTACATGAGCAGCGCATCCGGGCTCGCCGACGACTTGCTCGTGAAGCTCGTGTTGGTTCCGATGAACGAAATCGCCCCGTTCTGCTGCAGCCCTAGAGCTGTCGGCTCGCCGCTCTGCGAGAAACCCTGCGTCAGCAGGTAGGAGTGGATGCTCAGGTAGGCCGGCAGCTTGTTCGCGTAGTTGAGGCACAGGTCGTTGGCTGTGCACTTTTGCTTACAAGGACGACAGACCAGCTCCTTCGGCCGCGAGCCTGGCGAAGGCGCATCGCAGATCGTGCACGTTCCGCACGTTGGGCACTGGACTCCCTTGTTCCCCGTGGAAAGCAGCTTTGCCGTGAGATCGAGTGCCCGCCCGAGGCTTGATGCCACCGAGGCGAAGAGCCCAGCACTCATGCCCGCTGTCAGCGTCTCTCTACGGCTGAGGACTGTTTGCAGAGAAGAGGTCACAGGAAACAGACCTTCGCCGGACAGCGGAGGGCTTGGCTCGTTCAGCGGCTCAGCGGAGTCTCCGCAGGACGAATGGGCACCCGCGCCGTCGGCGTATCGCCTGGCAAGACCCCGGATGGCTTGCGGTCCGACAACTAGTTCCTCGGTGCGGGAGCCGGATTCGCTCAGCACCACAGCCGCCGGAGTGGCGAGAACGCCGTAACGGATCATCAGCGCGTCATCGACGTCCAGCAGTGACCGATCAGCGGGGAAGCCTGCCAGGAGATCACGGTTGAGATCTGCTGGCCCGCGGGTGACCAGGAGAAGCCTCTCTGTCATCTGTGGCCACAAATCCTGCAAGTCGGGCAGCAGTGATCGACAGGGACCGCATGCTGGGTCGATGAACACGAGTATGTTGCGCGTGCCGGCGGCAAGGGTCTCCGCGAGGGTCGTCACTCGGTCGTCGAGCAGAACTACTTGTGCAGACCCGGGATCGAACGACTGAGCGGGGCGCGGAGCGAACGCGCCGGTCTCTCCGTCCAGGGCTCCCGTCACAGTCGGCGCACTCCTTCGCCGCAGTGTCCGGCCGCGCACAACGGCCGCGGCGAGAGACGTGGCGGCGAATGCCCCAGCGACGGCGATCCGGACATTTGTGCCGGCACCGGTCAGGTCGCTCACGAGCAGCCAGATGCGTGCCTGGTCGGACGGCACGGCAATGAGTGCCGAAGCCGAGATGAGGACCATGTTGCGAACGACCGTGGACCAGCCGATCCTCGATGAATGAAGACGCCCGAAGCAGTTGCACGTGCCAGCAAGCCCTTGGCTTATGTTCCTGACCACCAGCGCGGAGAACAGCACGAGGAGCAGGCATGATACGGCCGCGGCGATCCGCGAGGTCCGAGCGACGAGCAGTGCTCCGGCGACTGTCAACTCCAAGGCAGGCAGCGCCTGTACGGCCAGCTTCAACCGGGGGCTCAACCGGAAAGTCTCGAGCAAGAGAGGAGTGCTCCGAGGGCTCAGGAGCTTCCCGAACGCTGCGGCTGCGTACACCATCGCCAGGGTGAGCCGAAGAACAACCCCGAATGTCGCCACTTGTTCCCCCCAAAGGCCGACTCAAACAGTTCGCTGTTGTGCTGCTCGCATCTTCGATGTGCGTAGAGGTGATCTCGGCAAAATGCCCGCCACGGGTCCTTGTCGCCACACGGGCTGCCACACTGCGCCAGCCCGTGCTCACAGGGTTCCCAGGGGTCATCGTATACCTGGACATTTCATCCGGAACGTGTTTGTCCCGCGCTCGTCGGTTCAAGAGATCCCGTGTGCTCCAAGCGGGCGGCTTTCTTGTCGCCAGGTTGCCGACTTTGACCACCACATCGCCGTGTCAACCCCGGGGGGCAGTCGTCCGCCCGGGACCGAGCCAACACATGGATCGGTAGTATCCAGCAGATGGTGGGGGTGTGCGGAGAGTGTGGATCGCCGGCCCCGCACGAGGCGAGATTCTGCGCGAGTTGCGGCGCAAGGCTGGTTGGCGAGAACAGGGACGATGTCCGCAAGACAGTGACGGCACTGTTCTGTGACCTTGTGGGCTCGACCGGTCTTGGTGAGAGGACAGACCCCGAGAATCTGCGGGCGTTGCTAGAGCGTTACTACGCCGTGATGCGGACTGCCCTCGAACGTCACGGCGGGAAGGTGGAGAAGTTCATCGGCGATGCCGTTGTGGGCTTCTTCGGTATCCCCACCATCCGGGAGGACGATGCCGTGAGGGCGGTGCGAGCCGCTTTCGACATGCACCGGGCACTTGTTGAGATCAACCCGGAGCTGTCCGAACGATGGGGCATCGAGCTAGCCGTGCGCATCGGGGTCAACACCGGTGAGGTGCTCGTGAGCGGGCCGGCCGATCACACCGTCGGCGACGCAGTGAACGTCGCCGCCCGCCTCCAACAGGCGGCCGGTGCGGGCGAGGTTCTCGTCGGCGAGACGACGTGGCGTCTTGTGAGGCAGTGGGTCGCTGGGGAACCCCTCCCGCCCCTCGAGCTCAAGGGCAAGGCCCAGTCCGTGGCCGCGTGGCGCATACGTTCGGTGGCCGGCGTGACCGAGGAGCCGAACGTCTCAGCGAGCTTGCGCGCCCGGCTTGTGGGCCGTGACCGTGAGCTAGCCATGCTGCGCCAGTGCTTGGAGCGCGCGGAGGCGGACCGCAGCTGTCAGCTGTTCACGCTCCTCGGCGCGGCAGGGGTGGGCAAGTCGCGGCTCACCGACGAGTTCCTGACCGATCTCGCGCCGAACGTGCGGGTGATCCGCAGCCGTTGCCTGTCCTACGGGGACGGGACCTCCTTGTGGCCTCTGCTGGAGATGTTGCGGGCCTCAGCCGGGTTGACCGGTGCGGAGGACGACCACGAGGGCCGAGCACGTATGAGCGCGGCTTACGGCGACGCGCCCGATGCGGCGCAGGTCACGTGGTTGCTGTCTCCCCTGGCCGGGCTCGGTGGAGCGCCGGCGGCCATCGAGGAGGTGCAGTGGGCCGTTCGTCGTTTCCTCGAGGCGCTTGCCCGATCGGGCCCGGTCGTCTGGGTGGTCGAAGACCTCCAGTGGGCTGAGCCCGCCTTTCTGGCCATCGTCGAAGACGTTGTGGACTGGACCCGTGACGCGGCGCTCGTCGTGCTGTGCCTGGCCCGGCTCGAGTTCCTGGACGATCATCCGACCTGGGGCGGCGGGAAGCTGAACGTCACCAGCATGTTGCTCAGACCCATGTCCACGAGCGAGTCAGCGCAGCTCGTCGACGAGCTTCTCGGTGGGGCGGGCCTGCCCGCAGGGGTGCTCGACCGGGTCGTGTCCGGATCGGGAGGCACTCCGCTGTTCGTGGAGCAGCTGTTGGCCATGCTCGTCGACGACGGTCTGCTCCACCACGGCGTCGACGGCTGGAGCCTCGTCGGCGACCTTCGGAGCGTGACCGTGCCGCCAACCATCGGAGCGCTGCTCGCAGCTCGCATCGAGCGGCTGTCCAGCGGGGAACGCCTTGTGCTCGATGCGGCCTCGGTTGTGGGCCAGCTCTTCTACGCCGGCGCGATGTCAGAGCTGACTTCGCTCGATGCATCCGCGGTCTTGGGTCACATCCGCTCGCTGGTGAGAAAGGAGATGATCCGCTCCGCGCGAAGTGACCTGGCCGGTGAGGACGGGTTCGAGTTCACCCACATCCTCGTGCGCGACTCGGCGTACGGGGCGCTGCCGAAGGCGCGCCGGGCCGAGCTGCACGAGCGTTTTGCGCGATGGCTCGACAAGAGGGCGGACAGTTTTGCCGGTGAGGCTGACGAGTTCGTGGGTCATCACCTGGCAGAGGCCGTAGTGCTCCGGCGGTCGCTGGGCGCCGGTGATGGAGCCACCGATGAGCGCGCCCAAGAGGCGGCGACGCGTCTGGCAGCGGTCGCGTGGCGACTTATGGGCACCGACCTGGTTTCGGCTGCCGCCCTTTACGCCCGAGCCGCGGATCTCGTCCCGGGCACCTTGCTCGGGCTGGACCTGCGATGTCGTCACGGCATGGCTCTGTACCGGGCCCAGGAGATGGGAGCCTCCCGAGCCGTCCTGGACGACGTGCTGCGCGAGGTCGAACAGTGCGGCGACCGGAGCCTGTCCCTGCGGGCCCGACTGGCGTGGCTGGAGGTCGCTGGGCACACCGAGAGCGACCTCACGACCGCCGAGATCTCGGCCGCGGTGGCGGATGCTCTAGCGCACTTCGGGTCAGTTGGTGACGACGAGGGACTGGCGCTTGCCTATTCGGCACGGCGCACCGTCTTGAACCTGGAGGGACGCTGGGATCCGATGGTGGAGGTCTGCGAGCAAGTGATGTACCACGCCGCGCGTTGTGGTGACCGGCACCTGGTCGAGGAGGCCCGAGCCTTCCGATACGCGGCACTGATCTACGGACCCTGCCCGTCCCAAGCGGCGCTCGATCTCATAGGCAGGGAAGCAGAGCCCGGTGAGACCGCCGGCGTCGCGTACGGAACTCGGCGCATGCTAGAAGGCAACATCCTCGCCAACCTGGATCGGCCGGACGAGGCGCGTGCCGCCTTGGGCGACGCCAAGTCGGTGTTCGCAGAGCTGCACAGCACCATGCACCTGCTTCATCTGGCTTTCGTATCCGCCTGTGCCGAGACCACCCTCGGTGACGACCAGGCGGCCGCGCGCTATCTCACGTCGATGTTCGAGGAACTCGCCCGCACCGACGAGCGCTCCTATCTCTCCACTGTGGCTCCCATGTTGGGCGCCATCCGGCTTCGGGAGGGGAACCTCGAGGCGGCGAGAGATCTGGCAGGCATGGGACGCCGCCTGGCACTCCCGGAGGACACGGTGTCCCAGAGCTTCTGGCGCATCGTCTTGGCCAGGATCGCAGCCGGTGAGGGCGATTTCGACCGAGCCCTCCTGCTCGCCGACGAAGCCGTGGAGTGGATAGAGCGCAGTGATCAACTTTCCTGGATTGCCGACGTCCACGTGGCGAGAGCGGATGTGCTGGCGTCGGCCGGTCGGTCCGAAGCAGCACGGCTCTCGCTTAGGCGCGCGTTGGAGCTGTGCGATGCCAAGGGCGACATCCCCGGTGGCCGCCGTGCTCGCCACAGGCTCGATGAGCTCGCCTCCGGCTGAGTGCCCGAGCCGCATATTGCTCGCCTGTAAGGTGCCCTCGCATCTCGCGTTGATCAGGCGTCGGTCGGATACCGTCCTGTGAACCGCTGCAGCGGGTTGTGGTGATGACGACGATCGTGCCGATTCGCACCCCGATCCAGCGCGGAGCATCGGTGCCGCGTAGCGCCCCCTCAGCGACAGCCAGATCGAACGGACCACTCCCGAAGTCCTTCAACCTCGCCACCGTCGTTGAACAAGATCGGCCTTCGCGTTCGCGCACGGTCCTTCCCCGATCGTTCCGGGACATTTCGAAGGACCAGTCACAGACGCTGGTCACA
>Ga0181520_10010353_pt1 | contig 12543 bp, 12 predicted proteins | sample PEATcosm2014_Bin_29_FD_132451 | JGI IMG/M metagenome (GOLD analysis project Ga0181520, IMG submission 132451) | Peatland microbial communities from MTU Mesocosm Facility, Houghton, MI, USA - PEATcosm2014_Bin02_30_metaG | ecosystem: Environmental > Terrestrial > Soil > Wetlands > Peat | place...
CAACAGATGCTGCTTGCGACCTATGATCCGCCTGCCGGGCGTCCATACCCCACATGGTCACCACGGACCGGCCGATCAGACGCTTTGACCATCCAGAATCGCTGCCGTTGGCCGGCTGCCAGACGGGGATCGCGCCCCGGCAACGCCATTGCCGCAGCAGTTCATTGAAACAAAGCCGGCCCGATCTGATTCACTGGCTGAATTCCCTGGAAACCCGCAAGAACGACCGCCATGTTTCCGGCTTGATTATCGGCATGCTCGGCGATGAAGAAACCACGACGGACGAATTGGATTTCGTGGTGAGACCGTTGATACGTTGCGCACAGCAAATGGGGCGGAACTTCATCTGGCACTGGATGAAAAGCGCGATGAACGATTCTGACTGGCTGGCGGACGGTGTGAATGACTTGTTGTCCAGCAAGCTGGCCGCAAGCAACGAGGATGCTTGCGACCGGTTTTTCCTGGCGCGATGACTCGGCTGTGCAAGGTTGGGCAGGTTTTTTTGCCCCGTCCCGTATTTCAATGCCATCACGCAAAAATGGTGTCGCCGGTTTTCGGGGTCAATTCACCGGTTTGTCATCCAAAAACTCCCGAAGCTTGTTGAGCAATTTGTCCGCGCTGTAGGGCTTGGGCAAAAAATTTCTTCCCCGCAGGAGTGTGGGCGCCTTGTCGGCCATGCCGGGGCTGTAACCGCTGGAATAAATCACTTTCAAAGTCGGGTCCTGCGCCAATAACTGCTCGCCCACTTCCCGCCCCGTAAGGCCCCCGGGCATCATTATGTCAGTCAGCAGGAGGTGGATTTTGCCGCAATGTTGTGTCCAACGTTCCAAGGCCTGGGGTCCCGACTCGGCTTCGATGGTTTGATAACCGTGGGTTTGCAATAATTCGACCACAAAATCGCGCACGGCTGTTTCATCTTCCACCACCAGAATGGTTTCGTTGCCACGGCGCAAGGGTTCCCGTTTCTCGGGGATGGCATCAGTCTTGGACTCAGCGGCGCAGGTGGGGATGAAAACTTGGAATATCGAACCCTGACCCGGCTGGCTTTGGACATCCACCCAGCCCTCATGCTGCTTGACGATTCCATAAACCGCAGCCAGACCCAATCCCGTGCCTTTGCCGATGGGTTTGGTGGTAAAAAACGGCTCGAAGATATGGGGCAGGATATCCGGTGTCATGCCACACCCCGTGTCGGCAACGCTCAAACACAGGTGTTGTCCCGGACACGCCTCCTGATTCTTTGCGGCAACAGCAGGACTGACATCCACCATTTCCGCACTGATGGTCAGCCAGCCGCCATCGGGCATGGCATCGCGGGCGTTGACAGCTAGGTTCATGAGCATCTGCTCCAACATGCCTTCATCGGCATTGATGCGGGGCAGTATGGTGGCAATGTTGATGGTCACCACGATGTTTTCCGGGAACACGCGGCGCAGCATGTCCGAGATGGACGACAGGGTGTCGCCAACGTCGGTCGGTTTCAGATTTACGAATTGTTTGCGACTGAAGGCAAGCAGTTGTCGGACAAGTTTGGCGGCCCGTGTCGCTGCCGCCGCGATTGGCTCGATGGATTTATAGTCGTCGGATTCGGGCGGATTGGAGGCAAGAAGCAGGCTCGAATAGCCCTGAATGACGGTCAAAATATTATTGAAATCATGGGCCACGCCGGCCGCAAGCTGGCCTACGGCCTCCATCTTCTGGGCCTGACGGAGCTGGTTTTCCAGAATGAGTTGCTCGGTAATGTCCTGTGCGATGATCAGAAGAAGCGGCTCGCCGCTCAAATCGAACAACTCCACGGACAACAAAATGTCTCGCAACTGGCCGGACTTGGTGCGGAGATGGCAGGGGAAGTTGCAGACGGACATTTGCTGGTGAAGCTGCTTCATCACGGCGCTGTATTCATCGGGGTCTTTCCAGAGGCTCAATTCTTGCGCGGTGTGTCCTATCAGTTCGGCGCGGTCAAAACCGGTCAGCTTCAGGAAACCCTGATTGGCGTCCGCATAAGTTTCATTTCGCAAACTTCGGATTGCCATGGGAATGGGGCTGGCCTTGAAGGCTTTTGAGAAGCGTTCTTCGGAAAGGCGCAATGCTTTTTCCACCTGCATCCGCTCGCCTATTTCCTGCTGGAGCCGCTCGTTTGCGGATTCGAGTTCGGTCGTGCGCTGGCGGACTGCCTGGTCGAGGTCGCAGAGACGGCTCTTGACCTGATGATTGAGCAGCCACTTTTCCGTCAGGGCGTGTGCCAACTGCATCACCTCAATGTTTTCAAAAGGTTTTTTGAGAATCACCAGATTGTCGGACTGGCCGATTTGCTGGATCATCTCCTTCCACGAGTAGTCGGAATAGGCGGTGCAAATCACCACCTGCAAGTCGGGATGCGCCTTCCAGATGCGGCTGATGGTTTCGATGCCATCCCAGCCGGGCGGCATGCGCACGTCCACGAATGCCAGGGCATAGGGCCGTCCGTCCGCGCCCGCCTGTTGCACCTTGTCCAGCCCTTCCTTGCCCTGAAACGCCGAGTCAATTTCAAAGCGGGACGGCTCCGGTTCGGGAATCTCGTCGCCAAACAGCAGCGCCTTGTTGTTGTCCAAAGCCCTGTTTTGCTACTTCCGGTCGGCAAGTATCTTGCGGATGTCCTCATGGATCGAGGGATTGTCATCAATGATCAGAATACGATCGTTTCTAGGCATGTCTGTGTGGGTCATGTTTTAATCCTTGGTTTTGTTCTTGGAACCGTCCATGGGCAGATCGAGGGTGAAAGTGACGCCTTTGCCAACGCCTTCGCTGTGAACGCTTAATTTGCCTCCCATTTCCTTGGCGGCGTTGGCTCCGCTATGCAGGCCGAAGCCGTGTCCGCCCTTGCGCGTGGTAAAGCCGTGGGAAAATATTTTCGTCAGGTTTTCCGGGGGAATGCCCACGCCATTGTCACTGACGGTAATGTTGAACCGGCTGTCGCCATTCATACCGACACCGACGGTAAGCCATTTGTCCTCGCGCCCCGATTCATCGAGGGCGTATTTCGCATTGTTCACGAGATTGACGAGGATTTGGAGAACCTTGTGTTTGTCCACCGTGGCCGGAGGCATGTCGGAATATTGGCGCACAACCCGGACTCCATGCCGGGAAAGTCCGGCCTGATTGATTTGCAGCGCATCATCCATCAGGCTGGCCACGGCCACCTGCTCGAGAAAGCCGGAGATGCGCGCGTAACTCTGCTGCACGGCGACAATTTCCTTGATGTGTTCCACGTTGCGGGTGAGTTGGTCCTGCTCCTGTCGCAGAAGGGTATGTTCCGCCTCCAACTGGCCGGCCAGTTGAATGATGAAAGGGGGGATTAATTTGCCTTTGGGGTCGTTGGCAAGAAACGCCGGCAGGTCGCCCTCATGCTGTTGGAGAAGACTGCCAAGCTTGACGAGCGTGGCAACTTCCGAGCCTTGAAGCTTTTCGCGGATGAGGTTGTTTGAAACATTAACGCTGTTCAGCACGTTCCCGACATTGTGCAGGACACTGGTCGCCACCTCCGCCATGCCCGCCTGGCGCGAAAGTGTGAGCATTCGCCGGTGCATTTCCTCCTGAATCCGAAACCTTTCTGCGACCAGAGCCGACTGGAGTTGAACCAGCGCCGGCACCGGAATAATCCCAAGATACTCCTGCGCCGGGCCGACGAGAATAACGTCATCATTGAACTCTTTTCCCTGACGCCCCAGCGTCTGTTCGAGCATCTCGCGGATGGGGGTGCCGCGTTGAACAAACAATGGATTTTCGACCATGTGCTCGCGAATCTTGTGATCGCTGTAGATGGCGAACCCATAGCGATGGCCCATCAGGAAGCCGACGCGCGCCCGCGAGCACAGCCCGATCACCCGCTTGCCCTCCAGCACCGCGCAATAATCGTGTTCGTGCGACTGGAATTGCTGATAGACCTTGTGCAGACGGCAATCGGCGTCCACCGATTGCTGATTTCCGGCCAGCGTGGCCAGATCAGTCTGTTCAACGCCGGACAGTTTCACGGCGTGAGCTGAATTTTCCGCTTCCAAACAAGGTGCCTTCACAAGTTGGAATTATCGGGATAAATTGTAGCGGGCTGGTTACGGTTCTATGATAAACGGGTGACGTTGGGCAGTTTGGGCAATTGCGGATAAATACTTGTTGAGGCGGCGCTGCCGGGTTCACAGATGCCGAGAGGATGACAATGCGGTTTGCCCTCCAACGCGGGACAAACTTGTCAGCGCTTTGATTTGCCGATGGAATACACTAGCATGTCGCCGTCGAATCTCATGCCAATACCTGAGACAACCTCCGCCGAGGCCTTCGGGCGTTACGTTGGCGGGCAAGTTTTGGTGGCCTGTCACGGCGAGGCCTGGCGGGACATCAAGGCGTGGATCATCGCCCCGCCGCGCAGCGTCGAGATGGTGTCGCTGCCCGCTGTCAGCGAACCGTTCCTCGCGTGGAGCGTTTCCGGCGAAGCGGAATTTCAGGAGCGCGAAGGCAACCAGCCGTGGGTCACGCATCGCATCACGAAAGGCTCGTTCTTTCTCACCTCCGGCGGCGCGCCCTACGATTGCCGGTGGAAGGCGGTGAGCGACGAGCCGTTTCAATCCATGGCGGTGTTCATCGCGCTGCCGCTGCTGCAACGCGCATTGGAGGAAGTTTTCGGCGACGATGCGCCACGCGCCCGGCTGCGGGACCTTTCCGCGTTCCATGACCCCGCGTTGAATTCCCTGATGGAGCGCGTGCATGAGGAACTGTTGCGCCGGCACGCCAGCGCCCTGTTCCTGCAAGGCATCGCGCAGGCCATCGCCATCCATCTGGCGCGGAACTATGCCGGGACGGACGGCGAATCGCGCCGCGGCAGTCCGTCGCTGCCCGGCTACAAGCTGCGGCAGATCACGGACTGGATGGCGGAGCACGTCGCCGAGGAGTTCAACCTGGACCGGCTGGCAGCCCAAGCGGGATTGAGCAAGTTTTACTTCAACCGCCTGTTCAAAAGCGCGATGAACATGTCGCCGTCGCGCTACCACATCCGCATGCGGATGGACGTGGCGCGGCGGCTGTTGCGCGAGACGAAGCGGAGCGTAGTGGAAATCGCGCTGGACGTGGGCTACGCCAATCCCAGCCATTTCGCGCAACTCTTCCGCCGGGAAGCCGGTCTGGCCCCGAGCGATTACCGGCGGCAAAGGTAAATCAACAGGAGGGAACGGAGAAAATGTGAGGCTCCATTCATTCTCTGTTCCTTCAGTTTGCTCCTGTTAAAACTGTTCAACTTCCCACTTTCGAGCAATCTCGCAACATATGGAGCAAGACTGCGGGCGACAGCCGGGCGCAGGTGCGTTAAGCTCCTTTCAACATTTAACAACGAGAAAGGATTCAAATATGCAAAAGCGCAAACTTGGAAACAGCAATCTGGAAGTCTCGGCTATCGGGCTGGGCTGCATGGGCATGAGTTTTTCCTACGGTCCACCCAAGGACAAAGCGGAGATGACCGCTCTGCTCCACGCCGCCGTGGAGCGTGGCGTCACGTTCTTCGACACCGCCGAGGTCTATGGCCCGTTTACCAACGAGGAACTCGTGGGCGAGGCGCTCGCGCCATTCCGCGGCAAGGTGGTCATCGCCACCAAGTTCGGTTTCGACTTGAGCGGCACCGACAAACGGCCCGGTGCGGCTCCCCTGAACAGTCGGCCGGAGCGCATCCGGCAGGTGGCCGACGAATCGCTCAAGCGGCTCAAGGTGGACGCCATTGATCTGTTTTATCAACATCGCGTGGACTTGGCCGTGCCGATTGAAGACGTGGCGGGCACGGTGAAGGAATTGATCCAGGCCGGCAAAGTGAAGCATTTCGGCATGTCCGAGCCAAACGCGCAGACGCTCCGGCGCGCGCACAAAATCCAGCCGGTGACGGCGCTCCAAAATGAATATTCGCTGTGGACTCGTCAGGTGGAGACCAACGGCATCCTGCAGGCCTGCGAGGAATTGGGCATCGGCCTCGTGCCTTACAGTCCGCTGGGCAAAGGTTTTCTCACCGGCGCGATGGACACAAAAACCACTTTCGACAGCACGGATTTCCGCAGCAAGCTGCCGCGCTTCACGCCGGAGGCGCTCCAGGCGAATCAGGCGCTGATTGATCTGCTTGGGCGGATCGCCAAAAAGAAAAACGCGACGCCGGCGCAGATTGCGCTGGCGTGGCTGCTGGCGCAGAAGCCGTGGATTGTTCCGATTCCCGGCACAACCAAGCTGCATCGCCTGGACGAAAACCTCGGTGCGGCGAACGTGCAACTGACGGTGGAAGATTTGCGCGACATCGAAAGCGCGGCGGCCAAGATCAAAGTGGAAGGCGCCCGGTATCCGGAGGCGTTGGAACAACTCACTGGTCGTTGAACAACTTTGTGCTAGATTCCAAAACGATTATGAAAACCAACAATATAAAAGCCTACGCCACCCAAGCCGCCACCGCCGCCCTCGCTCCGCACGGCATCGTCCGGCGTGAACCCGGCGCAACGGATGTGCAGATTCAAATCCAATACTGCGGTGTCTGCCACTCCGACCTCCATTTCGCCCGCAACGAATGGGGTTTCACCCAGTATCCGGCGGTGCCGGGCCACGAGATCGTCGGCCGCGTGACCGCCACCGGCGGTGGCGTGAAGAAGTTCAAGATCGGCGACACCGTCGGCGTGGGCTGCCTCGTGGACTCGTGCCGCACCTGCCCCGACTGCCGCGACGGGCTGGAGCAATTCTGCAACAACATGGTGATGACTTACGGCAGCGTGGACAAACATCTCAACGCTCCAACCTTCGGCGGCTATTCGCAGAGCATCGTCGTGACGGAGGATTTCGTGCTGCGCATGCCGGCCAACCTCAATCTCGCCGCCGCCGCGCCGCTGCTGTGCGCGGGCATCACCACCTATTCCCCGCTGAAGCACTGGAAAGTCGGCCCCGGTCAGAAGGTCGGCATCGTCGGCCTCGGTGGTCTCGGTCACATGGGCGTCAAGTTTGCCAAGGCTTTTGGCGCGCACGTCGTGCTGTTCACCACGTCGCCTGGCAAGGTGGCAGACGGCAAACGCCTCGGTGCGCATGAGGTCGTGATTTCCAAGGACGAGACTGAAATGGCGAAGCACGCCAACAGTTTTGATTTCATCCTCGACGCCGTCTCAGCGCAGCACGACATCAATGCCTATTTGAACCTGTTGAAACGTGACGGCAACCTCGTGCAGGTCGGCGCACCCGCCCAGCCGCTGTCCGTCGCCGTTTTCCCGCTGATCTTCCGCCGCCGCTCGTTCTCCGGCTCGCTCATCGGTGGCCTGCCCGAGACGCAGGAGATGCTGGATTTCTGCGGGAAACATAATATCACCTGCGACATCGAAATGATCCGCATGGACGAGATCAACACCGCCTACGAACGCATGCTCAAGAGCGATGTGAAATACCGCTTCGTGATTGATATGGCGTCGCTCAAATTCTGAAAACAAGTTCTCTTTAAAAGTCCTGTTGCGGCACTCTGTGAGTGCCGTGCATGGCCTGATAAAAGCCGGCGGTCACAGACCGCCGCTACAACGCCAACGCAAAAGCGAAAGGAATCAAAACATGAACATCATCAAAAATGGTTCACAACCATCGAACAAAGGACCGGCCGACTGGTTTACCGGCACGGTGCGCATTGACTCGCCGTTCAAGGGCAGCGATCCCGCACGTGTCACCGGCGCAACTGTCACGTTCGAACCCGGCGCCCGCACTGCCTGGCACACGCATCCGCTGGGACAGACTTTGGTTGTGACCGCCGGTTGCGGGCGCGTGCAACGCTGGGGCAGGCCGATTGAGGAAATCCGGCCGGGCGACATTGTGTGGTTCCCACCGGGCGAAAAGCACTGGCATGGCGCGGCGCCAACCACGGCCATGACGCACATCGCCATTCAGGAACAGCTCGACGGCAAAGCGGTGGACTGGCTTGAAAAGGTCAGCGACGAGCAATACCGGGCCTGATTACGGCAGAATTCTGCCTGCAAAGATTATCCAGACCATCCGGGTCCATTTGTGTTTGGTCGTGGTTGATTAAAGCCCCAGTTTCTTGAACCGGTTCTTCACTTCCTTGAGATGGAAGTCCAGCGAACAAAGTTTTTCCAGCTCATCCTTCTTGAAATGTTTTGCCACGTTGGGGTCGGACTTGAGCTGTTTCACAAAATCAGCATCATCACGTCCGGCGTGTTTCACCTCCCACGTCTTCATCGCGGCGTCCTGGACGAGCTTGTAGGCAGCCTCGCGCGTCAGGCCTTTTTTGATGAGCGCCAGCAGAACGGTCTGCGAATTCCACATGCCTAACGACAGGCCGAGGTTTTTCTTCATGTTCTCCGGATAAACGTTCAAGCCGTCCATCAGCCGCGTGAGCAGCCCGAACATATAATCCAGCAGCGTGCAGGAATCGGGGAAAATGATGCGCTCGACCGACGAATGGGAAATGTCGCGCTCGTGCCAGAGGGCAACGTCTTCGAGGGCGGCGATGGCGTTGCCGCGCAGCACCCGGGCGAGGCCGGTGAGGCGTTCCCAGGTGATGGGATTGCGCTTGTGCGGCATGGCGCTGGAACCTTTTTGCCCCTTTGTGAACGGCTCCTCGGCTTCGAGCACTTCCGTGCGCTGGAGATGTCTAAACTCGACGGCCCAGCGCTCGATGCTCGCGCCGACGAGGGCGAGCATGGTCTGAAATTCGGCATGGATGTCGCGCTGGACAACCTGCGTGGCGATGGGCGCGGGCCGCAGTCCGAGTTTTTTGCAAACGTAATTTTCAATGTCCGGCGACAAATGCGCGTGGGTGCCGACGGCGCCGGACAACTTGCCGACGGCGGCAACTTCGCGGGCGCGTTCGAGCCGATCGAGCGCGCGGCCAAATTCATCGTGCATCAGCGCGAGCTTGAGGCCGAAGGTGGTCGGTTCGCCGTGGATGCCGTGGCTGCGGCCGATGCACGGCGTCATTTGAAATTCCTTCGCGCGCCGGGCGATGATGGGCCGCAGCTTCTTCACGTCGGCAATAAGGATGTCCGCGCTCTGGACCATCTGGACGCCGAAGGTGGTGTCCACAATGTCGCTCGACGTGAGGCCGAAATGGAACCAGCGGCTGGGATCGTCGTTGATTTTCTCGGCGACGGCGGTAGTGAAGGCGATGACGTCGTGGTTGAGCGTTTTTTCGAGTTCACGCTGCCGGGTGCCGAGGCCGGGCAGGTCGGTGAGCCATTGCTCCGCGCCGGCCTTGATTTTGGCGAAGTCGGCCTTGGGCACGACGCCCCCGGCGGCGAGCGCCTCGCTGGCGAGCAGTTCGATTTGCAGCCAGAGGCGAAGCTTGTTTTCGTCGGTCCAGATGGCCCGCATCTCCGGGCGGGAATAGCGCGTAATCATGAGGCTAGAATAAGCAAATTGTTACATCGTGGAAATGTTAAATCGTTGCACTGGGAAACACGCCACGTGCCAGCCGACGGCGCAATGCAACCATTTGCGATTCAACGCTTCGTCATTTTCGCGCGCGCCTTTTCCAGAATTTCCCGCTCGCGTGCCGTGAGGCTATGGATGCCGTGCGCGGAGATTTTGTCGAGAATCGGGTCCACCTCGCTGGATAAAAATTCATCGGCGGGCAAATCCTTTTCCGGTTCATTTGTGGATGAGCGCCAGAAGGTTTTGCCGGCGCGTTTGGCGGCCAGTTCGCGCGGCGCGGCGCGGCGGCTGGAGAATTTCCAGCGCGGCCACTGGCCTTGGATGAACAGGCGCACATAAAATCCGCCCGTCAGGATGCCGCCGAGGTGCGCGGCGTTGGCGATGCCGCTGTTGGGGGTCAGAATGCCGAGGAACGCCAGCACGAGGCTCACGGCGAGCAGGATTTTGCCGGTCATGTTGACCGGTATGAAATAAATCAGCAGGCTGAACCGCTCTTCCCAGTGCAGGATGGCAAAGGCCGCGACCAGACCGGACGCGCCCGCCGAGGCGCCGACGACCGCGCCGTTAAAAGACGGGAGCAAAACCGCAAACTGCATTTGCACGAGGCCGCCGATGACGCCGCTGGCCAGATAGAGCGTCAAAAAATGACGGCGGCCCAGGGCGTCTTCCACCGGGCGCCCGAAAAAATAAATGGCCAGCGAGTTGAAGATGATGTGCATCCAGCCGGCGTGCATGAATTTAAACGTCAGCAACTGCCAGACGTAGCCGTGCATCAACCCGGCCAGGCTCAAGGCAAAATACTTGTATTCAATTTCCACACCGGCGGCCGAACTGTTCGCGGCCAACTGGACGAGGAACGCGGTCGCGTTGACAATCAGCAGCGCGATGGTGAACGACACGCGTGATTCCCGGTAATCCGGTTCGCGCATATAATCTCGATCCTCAAGCATGACCGGGTAAGTTAGCTGCGGCGCGCGGCAATTTCAAGCGATGCGGCCGTCGGCGAGTTCGATGGCGCGCTGCGCATGCGCGGCGACCTTGGCATCATGCGTGGCAATGACGAGTGTCATGTGTTTTTCGACATGCAGGCTTTTGAGAAGTTCAATAATTTCGCCGCCGGTGCGCGAATCCAGGTTGCCGGTCGGCTCGTCCGCGAGCAGAAGTTCCGGTTCGTTGATGAGCGCGCGGGCGATGGCGACGCGTTGCTGTTCGCCGCCGGAAAGCTCGAACGGCTTGTGCTCGGTGCGTTCGCCCAGACCGGCGCGCGCCAGCAGCCCGCGCGCGCGAGCCACGGCCCGCGCGACAGGCAGGCGGGCGATGCGCGCGGGCAGGCAGACGTTTTCGAGCGCGGTGAGTTCGGGCAGGAGATGATACGCCTGAAAAACAAAACCGACGCGGCGGTTGCGGAAATGCGTCAGCTGGCTTTCGGAAAAATGTGCGAGATTCTGGCCGGCAAAATGAATTTCTCCGGCGTTCGGCGAATCCAGGCCGCCCATCAAATGAAGCAGGGTGCTTTTGCCCGCGCCGGACGCGCCGCGCAGCGCGAGAAATTCACCGCGCGCCACGTCGAGGTCCACGCCGCGCAGGACTTCGAGCGTGCGCCGGCCCATCGTGTAAGTTTTTGCGAGGCCGCGCACGGAAAGAAGGGGTTCACTCATAGCGCAGCGCCTCCACGGGTTTCAAAATCCAGGCCAGAATGGCCGGCAATACTCCGCCAACAACACAGATGATGACGAATGAGATGCCGCAAATCAGCTCAACATCGTGAGGTGCAATGATCGCCGGCAATTCGCCAAAACCGTAAATGGACGCCGGAAAAAGCTCCCAGCCGGTGGTTCGTCGCAGAAAATCGAGAAATTCATTGCGATACTCAACCGCGAGGATTCCCAACGCCAGACCCGACAGCACGCCCAGCGCACCGATGATCGCGCTTTGGACCAAAAAAACCGCGGAGATTTGGAGGTTCTTTGCACCCAGCGCCTTCAACATTCCGATCTCCCGGGTTTTCCGGATGACAAATGTGATTTGCGCACTCAACATGCAAAGCGACGCGACGGCGACAATGCAAAGCAGCAATATGAACATGACATTTTTCTCGACAACCAGCGCGCCCAAAATGGCCGAGTTTTCCTGCATCCAGGTGGAGATGGCGTAATTGGGGCCCAGCGCGGCGGCCAGTCGGTTGCTCACCGCCGCCGCCTGATACGGATCGCGCAGCATCACCATCAGGCCGTGGACGCTGTCGCCGAGGTTGTAAAGGTCCTGCGCATTTTCGAGCGAAGTGCAGATGAAATTCGCGTCAAAATCATAATAGCCCACGTCGAAAATGCCGGTGACCGTGTAGTCATCGGGCAGAACAGCCTCCTCGTTTGGCCTGCCGCGGGATTCCCGCATTTTTTTCACGTCGGTGGGCGAATAAATCGAGATGCGATCGCCAACGGCCAGTTTCATTTTTTGCGCAAAATCGCTGCCGACAATCAATCCGCGTCCGCTTAAGGCGGTGGCCAGGTTTGTTTCGCCGTCAATGATGCTTTTCGGCAGAACACTCACGGAATTCTCGGTGTTCGCATCCACGCCGCGAAGATAGGGCGCGGCGGTGAGCGATGGCCGGGCATTGGTGTCCGCCGGCTCGGTTTCCACCAGCACCTGGCCGAGCACGGACGGCGCAACGCCGATGACATTTTTGTTGGTGGCAATAATTTCGGCGACGGCGGGATAATTTGCCATCAGCGCTGGGGTTTGATTTGCCGAATCCCATCGGACCACGGTCAGGTGTGCGTTGAAGCCGAGGATTTTCCCGCGCAAATCGTGGTCGAACCCGCTCATGACGCTGATGACGATGATGAGCACGGCGACGCCGAGCGCGACGCCGACGACGGAGATGAGCGTGATGATGGAGACAAACGTCCGTTTGGGCCGCAGGTAGCGCAGCGCGAGGAGCAGTTCAAACGGCAGTCGAGACATGGATGCAGGTTAAATGTTTTGCGCCGGGGTTCAAGCCCCGGCTTGTTGCGGAAGGCGTCTTCAATCCTCTTTTCCGAACGGGTTATTCATTTGCGCAGGTTCGGGAATTCGCGGCAAAAAAAGCTGGCTCAAGAACAGGTAAATCCAGCCCAGCACAAAATGTCCCGC
>Ga0181520_10010354_pt1 | contig 12542 bp, 15 predicted proteins | sample PEATcosm2014_Bin_29_FD_132451 | JGI IMG/M metagenome (GOLD analysis project Ga0181520, IMG submission 132451) | Peatland microbial communities from MTU Mesocosm Facility, Houghton, MI, USA - PEATcosm2014_Bin02_30_metaG | ecosystem: Environmental > Terrestrial > Soil > Wetlands > Peat | place...
AGCGTGATCGCATCGATGCCGCCCTTGGTCATCATCGGAACCGACGACGGGACCCCGGCGATGGGGTTATCGGCCAGCGACGCGCTAATGCTGGTGACGCTGCCGCCCCTGTCTTGAGCCAGCATCTGCCGCACAGCCAGCTGCGTCATGAAGACGAATCCGTCGAGGTTGGTGGTGACGAACGCGCGAAGTTCCTCCGCGGTGTACTCCGTGAATGGCTTCGAATAATAGATGCCCGCGTTGTTCACCACGTGGTCGATCGAGCCGAACGTCTCGATTGCCGATTTCGCCACAACCTCTGAAGTTTCTGCCAGGCTGATATCTCCATCTACCAAAGCGAGATTGGGAGATGGCGAGTATCCCGCCTTCGAAATGCTTCGCGAGGTCGCAACAACGTTATAGCTGCGCTCCAGGAACGCCCGAACAATGGCGGCGCCGATGCCTTGCGAGGCGCCGGTGACGATGACTGTCTTCCCGCTTGCCATGACATTGCCCCCCTCTTGTCCTTGTTAAGCCCGCAGAAGCCCTTCCCTGCGTCCTTGACCCGGCACAAACAACATCCCATGGCCACAGTCTCAACGAAGACTGAGTGACGGATCTCAGTGAGCGCTTGACGTCTAACTAACCGGGCGCAAAGCGGACCCATATGGGCGCGGCAGGCGGAGGCGCGCAGCAATGATCACTATTTCTGCGAGGGATTCGGCTTTCATCTTTCGCATCATGCTCCCGCGATGTGCTTTAACTGTAATCTCGCTGATCCCCAGTTCGCTGCCAACCTGTTTGTTGGGCAAGCCGGCAACCACTAACGCCATCACCTCGCGCTCGCGAGTACTGAGGCACGAGTACCTTGCTTTCAAAGCCAGTATCTCTGTAGAGCGGTCAAGTAATGCCTTGCTGCGTACCAAGGCATTGCGAATGGCATTCAGCAGAATTTCCTCACTGAACGGTTTTGTCAGGAACTCTTGAGCTCCCGCCTTCATCGCCTGCACGGTTATCGGAATATCTCCGTGGCCTGTGATGAAGATAATCGGCATCTCATGCCGTTCAACCGCAACAAGTTTCTGCAGATCGAGGCCATTGAGCCCGGGAAGAGAAATGTCCAGTACCAAGCAACTTGGAACGGTCACGGGTGGGTGGCCGAGAAACTCCTGCGCGGAAACGAACGTCTTCACATCGAAGCCCTCATGGCGAAGCAAGAGTTCGAGCGATTCGCGAACAGAGATGTCGTCGTCGACGACAAGAACAATTGACGGGCTCTCTGGCATGGGCAACGCCTCACTCCACAATCAAGTGCACTCGCATGAGCTATTGTATATCTGTGACATAATTCCACAGACAACGTTCATTTGACCTTAAACGCGGAATTCAGCGCCTCCAGCATCGCAGCATCGCTGAACGGCTTGATCAAACATGCGATCGCACCCTGCACGATAAGCCGTGACCGTAACGTTTCGTCTCGGTGTCCGGTGATGAAAATAATCGGGATCTTGATCATGCGACGTTTCAATTCTTCTTGGAGTTCGGGACCGCTCATTCCCGGCATGGCAACGTCAAGAATCAAACATTGGCCTCGCGCGATTCCTTCGGACGCAAGGAACTCTTGAGCAGAAGCGAATGTCTGAGACGCAAAACCGAATTCCTTGAGTAGATCTGGCAGCGATTCGCGGACCGATTCATCATCGTCAACGATTGAAACAAGTGAACGTGGATTCATCATGGATATCTCAGTCCGCACTTAAAAACATATTTCCTCAACGCAGAGAACCGTGCATTTCCTCCAGCGCCGATTGGCAAAATCCCGTGCTGCCTCCGAAGTGCCGCTCAAAACACTCAGGGCTGCCCATCAACGATGCGGCTGAGTTTGTCTCCATGGAGTCCCTTCTTGGCGACACCCCACAACAGCATCATCCGCCGTGCTGCCGCCTGCGTCTATTGTACTTAGGTATTGGTTACCGACGGCAGGAGCCGGTTCGAACGCTGCATTCGAGGAACTCCAGAGCCGTCACTCGCGTCGCCTCTATAGGCGAATTCGATCAATAACCGGGAGCCACGCAGACGCGGAGGACGCATTGCAGGAGACTTTTCTTCGTGCGTATTTAGCGCTTGATTCCTTTGAGGGAAGATCTCGATCTTCCACATGGCTAACCAGGATCGCCATCAATTCCGCACTGATGGTCCTACGAAGGGAATTGAGAATGCAAAGGTAGCTCCTGGCCCATCGTTCGCCGTCGCCCATAGCCGTCCGTGATTAGCTTCAATAATCGAACGGCTAACAGAAAGTCCGACCCCCATGCCATCTGACTTTGTCGTGTAGAACGATTCGAACATTTGGTCGGCAACTTCGCGAGTAAAGCCGACGCCAGAATCCTGAACTGAAAGGCGCACATGCTCGCCTTCTCGCTCCGTTCTAAGCACCATTTGCCGTGGTCGATCCTCGATGCTGCTCATTGCGTCGGACGCGTTGCGGAGGAGATTCAGAATAACCTGCTGAAGTTGAACGCGGTCACCGTTTACAGTCGGCAGGTGATCGCAGAATTCCTGTTTCAAAATTACATTGTTCCTCTGTAGTTCGCCGGAAAGCAGCGAGATGACTTCGCGAGCCGCTTCGTTGAGGTCGAGTGGCTCGACGTCAATTTGCTTCTTGCTGAAAAGCATTCGCAATCGAGTGATCACCTCTGAAGCGCGATTGCCATCGCGAATCGTCCGTTGTGCGGTCTCCTGCGCACCATCTATATTCGGAGGATCACTCTTCAACATACGAAGACAAGTGCTCGCATTCGTGATGATGCCCGATAACGGCTGGCTAACCTCATGTGCGATCGAAGCAGTCAATTGCCCGATCGTCATGACTCGCATCATTCTTGACAGTTCCGCCTGGGTATTGCGTAATTCTTCTTCAGAGCGCTTCTTTTCGGTGATATCCCGGATGAATCCCGTGAATATCCTTTGCTGATCCACGGTCATCTCTCCGAATGAGACCTCTGCCGGAAACTCCTCACCGTTAGCCCGAAGTGCAGGCATCTCAGTTCCCTGCCAGTTCAGATGTCTCGCGCCGGTTTCCAGATATCGTTTGAAACCTGTCTCGTGGAGTTTGCGCATCGCTCCCGGCATGAGAACCGTGAGCGGTTTGCCGATAAGCTCTTCCGGGTTGTGTCTGAATATCCGCTTCATTGCGGGATTCGCAAGAATGATGGTGCCGCTTTCGTCGATACTGACCACAGCGTCGCTGGCTGTTTCAACCACAACCCTGTATCTTGCTTCGCTCCGCCTAAGTTCATCCTCGGCGCGTTTCCGGTCGTCTATGTCGGTCAGCAAGACATACCAGCCCGTTATCTGTCCGTCTGCGTCTCGCACGGCCGAGGCGCGGACCTGGAACCATCTATAGATCCCGTCGGTCCGTCGACAACGATGTTCAAAAGAATAAGGGCTCCCGGTCGTGATCGAGTACGTAAAAGCCTTGACCACTTCAGGAAGGTCATCCGAATGAACAGCATCGGTCATTTTCCACCCCTTCAGTCCCTCGGGAGTCTTACCGAAGTATTCCTGGAGTGGTCGGTTGAGCAGTTCAATCTCACCGGTCGGACTCATGGTGCAGATGAGGCCGGGAATGCTATCGACAATCTGGCGGAGATTGGTTTCACTGGCACGCAATGCTTCCTCGGCGCGTTTCTGGTCGTCGATGTCGGTGGTCGTACCGACGAATCTAAGGACCTTTCCTTCTGGATCGCGCAAGACCACGGCTTGCTGGAGGTGCCAGCGATAGGTCCCGTCCTTAGCGCGGAGAGACCTGGTTTCGAACGCAAAACCCCGCCCCAAGCGCACTCCGTCCCCGAAAACCTTTGACGCTGTTTCCCGATCCTCGGGGTGGAACGCGGTCATCCAGGCCTCGGGGTGCGACCGGACGAAATCGAGCGATTGACCGGAGAATTCAAGCCAAACTTCATTGACGAAATCCGGTGTCCCATCAGGCTTGAGCGTCCAGGCGGATGCGGGAAGATGCTGCAGCAGTTCAACCTGGAGTTGCAGCTCTTTGTTGGTTTCGGCAAGCTCCCTTGTTCGTTCCGCGACCCGCCGATCGAGCTCACTTGCAACCCGCTTTTGCTCATTCAGGCGCAGCGCCTGCTGCAACCCGATAGCCAACTGATTCGCAGCTACGTTAAGCGTCAGGCTCTCGGTTTGTTCAGGAAAACCGCGCCTCTGAGATCCCGCCACGACGAGACCGAGTTCGCCTTCTATTCCCATTCTGATGGGAAAGGCCGAAATCTCCAGTCCTCCCAGAGGCCTGGATACTCGCTCAGGCCACAGGTGTGGAACTTCTCCAAACCACTGGTTCAGTGCATGCTTGATTTCCTCTCGGCTTTGGCTTGTCCCGAAGAGCGGAGCAGTCCTAAGCGCGTCGACCGGGGCTTCACGTAAGTCAACTCGTACTCGCGCATAGAGGAAATCGAGGTCTAGCATTACCAGAAGGGCATCGAGGAACGTATCCAGTATTCGACTCGGTTCGCTGACACTCCAGACGGCCGGAAGAGCAAGAACGCTGCCCAGATCGTTCATGCAGCGCTGCAGCCGTTTCACTTCAGTCGCAGGATCCGTGGGTTGCTGGTGCATACTGACCCGCCGCTACTGGGGATTTGTTCGTCCGGACCGCCGTCCGCGAAATTCGCCGAGAAACTCCTCAGGAGGCGTGAAGAATGGGTTTTGTTGGAGATGCCCCCCAATAATGACCATCGGGTGCGTCCGCATGATGTCGATCACGGCATCCCCGCTGAGCTGGGCCAGATGGTAGGTGCAGATAACGGCGTCGTCGTATCGGCGCCAAACATCGTTCACGCGCGATTCAAACTCGATCACATCCTGGATACGACAATGATCTCCCGATGCCCAATCCATCCGGCAAGCGATGCGACTCCGTGGGAATCCTTCCGCGCTCCTGGCCGAAGCCGCCATCTCTTCGAATGCTGCAAGCATCCGGTCTTGATCGAAACGTCCATCTCGCAGATAGACCTCGGTATTGATCCGGATCTGAAGTTGTCCGCTTTGCTGATGAGCGGTTGAGTCGATGCCCACCCCGGCTAGACGCCGCGGATGGTCCTGGCGTGCCTCGGGATTGATAACGAGTACGGCCTTGTCTCCACAGGACAGACCTTCCCGGATGAATGGAAGCAATACGCGATACTCTTCGTCGTCGTTCGTGAAAAATGCGCAGACGTGGCGCACTTCACCGAGTTGAGAGCCGGCCAGAGAAATTGGCTGCAGAACTCGCTTCATTTGCAAGTCCTCCCGCTAGAAGTCGCTTCGCGAACCACGAGAATTACCAGTGCAGATGGGTATCCCGAGCACAAATATCTGACTTATCAGCGATTCACCGCTCATCGCTAAAAGAACAAGGCAAAGATCAAAGTCAGGCGTTGCGGGGATCGGGGACCACGGTGCTTCACGCGAAAACGCTTGCCCGCCGTACGTGCGTAAGGTCGAAACAATTCTATAACGGCAACCGCCTTCGTCGAGCAAAAAACTCCTTGCCCCTTGGATTTCGGAGCAAGTGTTCTTCTCGAGGTAACCGCGGCTACGAACGTCGCGAAGAATACCGCCTGGCGCGTCTTGGCTCTGCCGCCCGTAGCAAATTGCGCGGTATTGCCGCTACCGGATCTCGCGGGCATAAAGAAACCGATGAGAACAAGACCTCGATTGTTGCTCGCGTTGCGGTTTCGATCAATAGAATGTGTGGGTTGGATGCCCAAGCTATCCAAGCGATCATGCACAGCGACCGCCGCGGCTTCGACACGGAAGATGACCGGGTCATATCCTGTCTTGGGGCTCCTGACTATGTGTCTCTTTCGAACAACCCGTGTTGCGTTGCTATCGCGTATGCCTTCATGAGGAAAAGTCCTCGCAAATTTCTCGAACTAATGGCGGGAGTCATTTGCGGCTTTCGGCGGATCACGGACATCAATTCCCGAGTGACCGGCGGGTTTTGATCACGACCGACAACGTCAGAAGCGTCACAAGGGGTACGCAAGCGTGAGCGCGTACCGACCGCGACTGTCTTTCCATGCCCCTCTGGTCTCAAGTCCAACCTCGTTGAGAAGGGTTCGAGTTGGAGTGGGTGAGTCACATAGTTCCGGACGCTAGGCTGTAAGCTCACTTCCGGCAACGCGCATGCGGCGTTTTGGCAGGCCAACTCAAGAGCGTTGGAGCAGACATCGACTGGCACGTAATCATCGACTTCTTCAGACATGGATCGGTCCCAATTACGTCTTTCTCAGCCCCCGGCTTGCATTACGTCCTTTTCTCGATCTTCAGAGTGGCCGTGCACTTCCCTTCTACGCAAATGGCTCAAGCATGCCAAGAATGGTCGGCAGATATTCCGAGACCGTCGGGTGAATATGCATTGCGCGTTGGATGACCGCGTATGGTGCCTTGGCATACATGATGTCCAGCAGGACGTGGACCACTTCATCGCCTCCGACTCCAAGAGTCGCAGTACCCAGAATCTGTTTCGTTTCTGCATCGACGCAGATCTTGATAAGACCTTGTGTCTCACCTTTTTCGTAGGCCAGGCTCACTTTACTCATCGGATATTTCACAGCAAGCGCGCGACGGCCGGATTTCCGTATCTCCGCATCCGTCATGCCGCATCGCCCAAGCGGCGGATCAATGTATAGAGCGTAAGCCAGGATCCGATCGGAAAATCCATTGGACGAACGCATCGATTACGGCCAAAGTTTGGATTATACTCATGGGCACCGAGTGGCGTGTACTCTGCTCCGCAGGGCAATACCAAGGTATCGCCAATACCATCGTCCAATTGATTCGGCGGAGCACCTCGGGTGTAATGGCCCCTTGGGAGACGCGCGAACGCCGGGTGTAGAGTCGAGAATCCACTCGTCAGAGAGTCGGCCTACAGAAGAAGTCATGGCAGAAGTGAAGCGAAATCTCAACCTACTGAAACCACACATGAAAAGGAGACAGATTATGGCGGACACAAACGCGGTGAGGCGGGAAGTCGCTCGCTTGTGGAACCCCATCTCATGCCACTTCGGGTGCAAGAGCCCTGTCGATTTCTATGATGCTGGTGAGTGATGGGCCCAGAGATAGATCCATTCGATCAGGTTGGCGATGCGATAGTTGCGGCGAACTCGTGTCAGATCTGCAGGCAGGATGAGTGGGGTGGCTTACAGCAGACGACACCATCAGTAGAATCCGCGAGACGAATTCAGGAAGAACCGAGGTATTCAGAACCATGGATAATCAGGACTTTGACCAGTTGCTTCGCTCCTACAGGCATGCCGTGGATGCTTGGGTAGGAGCGATTCGCGCCGAGGAATCGCTCGCCACAGAAGACCACTCCATGGTTCAGATGGAGAAGTGGGATGACGCCGGGTTCCAACTTCACGATGCCGAACTGACCGCCAAGAAGGCGCGCGACGCATATAAGAATGCCTTGCGAAAAAGGAACTACGGCTTCTAAGTCATTCCCGACTAGTAAGACCGGGATGTCTGCCACGCTTTTAAGGGCTCTGGGAGCGAATTTGGGCATGGGTGGGCGCAATTTGCCAGTCGAAGCCCGCGGCGCGAGGAATCGCTTCTTTCTCCAATACTTGTTTGTCCAATGGAGGTGACTCATGAAAGCAATTGTTGTCCACGAATACGGCGGTCCGGAAGTACTGAAGTTCGAGGAGTACCCTGACCCGGTTCCCAGTCGGGGCGAGGTCCTGGTGCGGGTCGCCGCCGCCAGCGTGAATCCAATCGACTACAAGCGGCGGGCTGGATTAACGAAGGATTTTTATCCCATGCAGTTCCCGGGACTAATAGGAGTCGATATGGCGGGGACCGTAGTGAAGGTTGGACCGGGAGTTGAATCCTTTACTGTCGGCGACCAGGTGTTCGCAATGGCGGACAACACGTATGCCGAACTCTGCGTGGTGAAGGCGGACGTTCTAGCGGATATTCCCGAGGGCCTTGATTTGATCCTGGCGGCGGCACTGCCGCTGGTGACGACCACCGGCAACCAGCTCCTTGCAGCGACGGGAATCAAAGCCGGCCAGACAGTGTTGGTCGTAGGTGCTGCCGGAAATGTCGGGCGTTCGGCAGTCTTCACTGCCAAGCAACGGGGAGCAGTCGTCATTGCAGGGGTGCGGAAAAGCCAGATGGATGAGGCGAAGAGCGTCGGCGCAGATCGGTTGCTCGTAACCGACGACGACGCTGCGATCTCGAATCTTCCGCCGATCGATGCCGTGGCGGATGCAGTCGGCGGAAGGACCGCTGAGACGCTGATCGCTAAGGTCAAGCCGGGAGGAGTGTTTGCTACGGTTCTCGAAGCGCCGCAGAACGCCGGGGAGTACCCAGCCGTAAACGTGGTGCCCGTCTTCTCGCATTCCGACAAGGAGACGCTTCAGTTCATGGCCGAAGCGGTGCGAGATGGCAAGCTGGTAATCCCGATTGGCCTGAAACTGTCGCTTGGCAAGGCGGCCGAAGCTCAAGCATTGGCAGAAAAGGGCGGAATCGGGAAGATCTTGCTGGTGCCTTGAACCGGTTACTGGACATGTAACATGCAAAGGAACAATCGAGATGAAGAAACATCAGCGCGGACTTAATCCCGCTTCGATACCAAGTGGTGACGGATGTGTGGAATGCCTGGCATCGGCGGAAGGCTGGTGGTTTCATCTCCGTCGGTGTGCGGAGTGTGGGCACATCGGATGCTGCGACAGTTCTCCGAGCCAGCATGCATCAAAACATGCTGCAGCGACAGGGCATCCGATCATTGCCAGCTTTGAGCCGGATGAGGATTGGTTCTACGACTACGAGAAGCAAGGGATGATCAAAGGTGCGAAGCTGCTTCCGCCGCACGCGCATCCGCACGATCAGCCGACACCTGGACCTGCCGGAAGGGTGCCAGCCAACTGGGAATCGCTCCTGAACTAGCTGGCGTCGATCGGTTTTTTATGAATGGAAGCGGGGCTCGGGACACCGTATTTGTAATGAGCACCGTATCGAAAGGAGTCATCAATGAACGCGGTACAAGTCGAACAGAAGAGCTATGAGATGCCCCCGCGCGAGGGGTTATCCGTCGCATATTTCCTCACCGTCGCCGACATCGACCGGTCGGCTCGCTACTACGAAAAGGTCTTCGGCGCTCGCATTTTGAGCCTGGGTGACGGCAACGCGCCTGGGTACCTTCAGCTTGCGAATATCTGGATGATTCTTAATGTTGGGGGCGGGCCGACCCCCGACAAGCCGACGGTAACACTCAGCGTCCCCGACCCGAATCACATCAACAGCTTCATGAATTTCCGCGTTGCGGATATCCAAGCGTGCTATGAGTTGTGGAAAGGTCGAGGAGCCGAGTTCATCACGGAGCCAATACCCAAATACGGCGAGATACGCTGCTACATCCGCGATCCTGACGGCTATATCATCGAAGTCGGACAGAGCACCGACCTCACCTACGGTTAACGCTCACGAATACTTGGCTGATTGTCAACGTCGGCGGCAGCCCCACCCCCGACAAGCCGGAGGTCATTCTTGAAACACCGTCGAATTTGAACAGAGTAAGCAGCTTCCTTAATCTGCGCGTTGCCGACATCTGGGACTGCTACAACAAAATGGGGCGATAAAGGAGCGATCTTTCTTACCGATCCATTGCCGCATCCCGACGGCTGGGAATGGAGCTGCCACATGCGCGATCCGGACGGCTACCTCATCGAGGTTGGCCAATACACTCAACTGGCCATCAACTGGTTCAACAGCCACAGTTAATTTGGCAAGCAATCAACAAAAGGATAACTACAGTGTCGACTCTCATTGTTCGCAATTGTCTACTTCAATGCGCCAGGAGCCCTTGAGGCTTGGCTGTCGATCTTAGAAATCATGATTGCTCCGATTGATACCAAGGTATCGATCGGTACTTTTGTCCAATTGATCCGTCTCATGACCTCTGGCTCAATCAAAAGGTCTGGCGAAATCTGACCGGGTCGCGCTGGCAAGTATCGTTTACAGACTGTTGAATGGATCAATGCCTTCTGCAGGACAATTATTGACGAGACACGACGCTCGCGAGGACCTTCGACGGCTTTTGCGTGCAGAACTTCCTTGCAAAACTGTGGAACTAGCGCGCTATTTGGTTGGGAAGATTATCGTTCATGATACTCCGGACGGCAGGCTAAGCGGACGCATCGTCGAAACTGAGGCATATCCCGTCGGGGACGCAGCTGGACATGCTTTCCGGGGCCGGGCACCACGCAACGGTTCTCTTTTCCTTGAAGTTGGACACGCCTATGTCTATCTCGCCTATGGCGTTTCGTTCTTATTGAATGTGACAAGCGAAAGAACCGGAGTTGGTGCAGGAGTCTTGTTACGCTCTATTGAGCCTCGTGACGGTTTCGAACTCATGGATGGCATGCGTCAAAGGAAACAATGGCTCGATATCGGAAGGGGGCCGGGACGATTGACTAAGGCATTGAAGGTTGACCTCAGGGACGATGGATTGGACTTGTGCAGTCCAGATTCTTCTCTTTGGCTGGCCGCAACGGCGTCCAAGTCTGGCCCGATTGGCAAAAGCGTGCGGATTGGTTTGACTCACGGAGCGGACCGCTTATTGCGCTTCTACGAACGTGGCAATGAACACATCAGCGGACCCAAAAGATTGCTCAAAGAATGACTCCTATTGAAGATGTGTTCCGCATCAGCTTGCTGAGACCGGTGCGAATTCACCAAATGTCGGTTGCGAGGGGTCGATTGAGGCGGCCATACGTTGCCACCTGCTCAGGGCGGGACACCTCTTGGTGCCAAGACTGTGGTACCTGTCCCGACAGGCGCGCGTGCGCGTGAAAAGCAAGTTCATTTCGCTGAGAGGAGTCTCTGCAGGATCACGGCTTCGTTGTGCTGCTGATCTTTGGCGCCATAGACTAACGTGACAGCGCCTTTCGCCGCCTCTTGCCTTAACAGCGAGAACTGTTCTTTGTTCCTTTTGAGTTCCTCCTGGTAGCGCGACTGAAACTCCGCCCACTTGCCCGGATCGTGGGCAAACCACTTTCGAAGTTCCGTGCTTGGCGCCACGTCCTTTAGCCAAAGATCGACCCTCGCCTTCTCCTTCGTCAGGCCTCGCGGCCAAAGCCGATCCACCAGGATCCGCGTTCCGTCCTCCCTGTCCGGCTGTTCGTAAGCCCGTTTGATCCGAATATTCGTCATATGACTATTTGCCCATAACCTCTCGAATCACACGCGGAAACCTATCTCCGAGAATCTTCTTTAAACCGCGATCCGCGTCACCATGTTGCGCGGCACTCAGTCCGGACTGACTCGAATCCGATACTTGTTATGTATTAAGCCAGAAACGCAGAGACGAATCTATTGGACGATGGTATCGGTTGCGGTCCGCATCATCCGATCATGTAATTCGGGATTGAATTCGCTCGCTAGGGTTTACGCACTCTCTTTCGCGTAGCTTGCGGAGCGCAAAGAGAGTGCATTGTCGCTATCGGCATATTGTTCATTCTAATATAGTTAATAGCGGAATCGAAAGAATGCATGAGGGAAGAACGGACGAACCTAGATTTCGCCAATTTGTTGGTCGTCAATGGGGCCTACTACCCGCTCGTTTACGCTTGACATTCGCCTGGAGTTTGCCGTATATTCGCTTCATAATTTGCATTTCATCTGTGTCCGCATCGATGAAGTGTTGATTGCCTCCCTGCAAGGCGCAACTGATGCAGGATCGTAACGGTTGGCATCTTTGCTCTGAGGCAAGACCGAAGAGGGGGTGCTAGCAAGAGGTTTCCTCGTAGACGCTGTACGAGGCCGCTTCTGCTCATACGGCGGTTAGGATAGCCGGTATGCAACTAAGGTTTCGCTGAGGCAGCAGTAAGGCCGGGGTGAGACGGAATCTGGCGCCTTCCACTGGGTTTGACCAGCTTCCACCAATGCAAAGGCTAGTCGGACCAAGTATTCGTTCGACGACGCCGGTATCCATGAACTGGGCATACGTGTGCCTGCCGTGCTGCTGTTGAACGGGCCGGGATGGTTCTGGATTCCAAACAAAAAGCCAAAAACTTAAGAATTGCTGTCTCTGTCGCTGAGATCGCGGTTCCGCGCGTTTTCGCGTGCACGGCAAGCCCCGCAAACGGGGGCTTCACGTGTGCGTCTTGCGCGCGCAAACATGCATTCGAAATGCAGAAACGAGGGATGGATAAGGGAAGCACGTGTTCTCCACCCAGGGAACGCGCACTCCGGGGACCGATCAGGGTCGCCCACTTGCGCGTGAACGTGCTGTCGGTGGCCATCCGTTGGCAGGATGGCGAGCGCGCACCGATCAATTCTGCCGGTTTCGACCGCTCGTGAGAGGACCGTCGCACTCCAGAAATGGATGCGGATGTCGCAGGTAGACACTCACGTGTCGCCATATTGCGCGCTGGAAAGTAGGTGAGCGCTATGCGAACCCCATCTTGTAGCGAGAGCTATGGTGGGGCATTCTTGAGCCATGACACAGTCCAAGGAAGAAGATCTGGATCGGTGGCGTGGTCTTGCATCGGAGCAGGCGGCCA
>Ga0181520_10010355_pt1 | contig 12542 bp, 7 predicted proteins | sample PEATcosm2014_Bin_29_FD_132451 | JGI IMG/M metagenome (GOLD analysis project Ga0181520, IMG submission 132451) | Peatland microbial communities from MTU Mesocosm Facility, Houghton, MI, USA - PEATcosm2014_Bin02_30_metaG | ecosystem: Environmental > Terrestrial > Soil > Wetlands > Peat | place...
CGATTCGACGTTTTACAGCAATCTACAACCTCCTTTGCCAGTATCTGCCAACACGCTGAACGATCCGAGTGTTACCTTGTTTCAGAATCAGTTGCTTCTTGAGCCGTCTTTCACACTTCGCTTCCGCTCTCGCTGGAGTTTCGCGTCGAGCGTTGTAGGCCTCGCTGATTCGTTTCGCGGCCTCTCTGCCGCCGATTTTCATATTCCACCGGATAATATCGCCGCCTCCGCAGCCCTAGATACTGCGCTTGGGCCATATACAGGCACGCGCACTCAGTTTCGAGTCAAGGAAGCTTACGCCGGGCTATCGGCAGAGGACTTTGACTTCATGCTAGGTCGAAGAATTGTGCGTTGGGGAACCGGCTATGCATTCAGCCCGGCCGGAGTGTTAGACCCGCCCCGCGATCCAACCAACCCGACCGACCGCCTGAATCTCAATCAAGGACGCGACATGGTAAAGGCCGACTACGTGCACGGCCCGCACGCTCTTTCGATGGTGTGGTCGTCCGCCGCACTAGCGCCTGCCAGCGCAAACCTGCACGATACCACTGCTTTCCGGTATAACATTCTGGTGCATGGATTCGACACTTCACTGATTGCGGGCGACGACCGAGGAGGAGACGCCTTTGGCGGCCTCACCTTCACACGGGTCTTCGGCCAGGCCTGGGAGTTACATGGCGAGACCTCCTGGCGCGAACAGGGTGCGATCCTCATGGGCGCAAAATACACCACGGCGATAGGCGTCTCATTCATTGGCGAGTTCTACACTCCTCCCAACACCTCGTACTATCGGGATATGGCTATCTCGCCACTCGCAAGCCGCCAGCACTACGCGTTTCTTTACGCGGGCAAATCACGCCTGCGCGAGTTGCCCGGTTGGAAGCAATGGGATCTCAGCGGATCTGTGGTTACAAACCTCGATGACAAGAGTTACACCGCTGTCTTCGATGCCACGCGAAGATTTGGCAGTCACTTTTCGTCCTATATGCATCTTGAAATTCCGCAAGGTAGCAAGACCTCGGATTATGGTGCAACTCCATATACAGCGGCAACATCGGTGGGGGTCCGTTTCCAACTATGAATCGGGATAACAATTCGCTATTGTCAGACTCCTCCGATGATCGCAATCGGAGTCGGAGTTACAGTGCATACCTGTTGAGAGCGATTTGGATAGTGGTAGGCGCCACGATTCTGATCGTCACACTTTTTCTCTCCTTGGGAAGAATTCGCCTGCCAGATACCGGGCGCACGTTCTTTTTCGCTTTCATTTACAGCGCTCTAATTGGCTCGCCGTCGGTCTTTCTTCTCACACGCATATCTCATCGTTATACCGAAAGGTTCCCCCGTCTTGTAGTCCTTATGCAAGCGCTGGTGTTGGTTTGCGTGGCAATTGTCGGCAGTTTCGCTGCCGGCTTTGTCTTTCAGATCATCCACCTTCTTCCACGCGGCGAGTTCTGGAGTGAATTCCGAGAATCTACGCCTTTCAGCGTAGTGATCTCCCTCATGTTCGGGTTGAGCATCTCGGCATATGAGACCCTCCGCTACAAGCTACAGGCAACAGCGCTCGAGCTGCGCACCAGGCAGGTCGAGCAGGAGCGCGCCTATAAATTATTGGCCGAGGCCAAACTCTCTGCACTTGAATCTCGCATTCATCCCCACTTTCTATTCAACACGCTCAACTCGATTGCAGCTCTCATACCCAGAGATCCGCAGTTAGCCGAAGATACTGTCGGAAAGCTCGCCTCGTTGCTTCGCTTCTCGCTCAATGCAAATCAAAGCGGCCTTGTGCCACTGAGCCAGGAACTTAAGGTCGTTCGCGATTACCTCGAAATCGAGAAAACCCGCTTTGCTTCGCGACTGACATATCAGATCTCAGCCCCTTCCGCATTGGACGATGTGAAGGTGCCTCCACTCTCCCTTCAGTCATTAGTAGAGAACTCCGTGAAGCATGTGGTTTCCAAGCGGCAGCAAGGAGCTATAATTCAGGTCATTGCTTCTGCAAATTTGGGTCGTATTTTTCTCGAAGTCATCGACGACGGGCCCGGCTTTTCACTCGATGCCATCACACCCGAGCATGGACTCGGTAATCTTATCGCGCGCCTTCAGCTTCTTTTTGAAGATGCGGGACAATTGGAAGTAACTCGCGAAAACGCGAAGACTGCGGTTCGCCTGACCTTTCCCATACAATGACCTCCCACCATGGAAATGCAGATGGAAACAGCTTCGCTTCGCGCATATCTCGTTGATGATGAACCGCTGGCCATCGACCGGCTGGAGCGCTTACTAGCAAGCGCCGGTGGTCTGCAGATTGCTGGTAGCGCAGCCGATCCGGCTCAAGCACTCGACTATCTGAACGGCGAATCGGGGCAGTCTATCGATGTCTTGTTTCTCGATATTCAGATGCCGGTTTTGAATGGTTTTGACTTGCTCTCGCGGCTCAACCGGCAGCCCTTCGTCATCTTTACCACGGCCTACGATGAATATGCGTTGCGAGCATTTGAGGTCAACTCGATTGACTACCTGTTGAAGCCTATTGAGCCTGAGCAGTTAGCGCGCGCGCTCAAAAAACTTGACCGGCTTCGCACATCAGTCAAATCGGACTGGCAGCGCAACCCTGACTTACCTGATCTTCTCAAAGAGTTAGCTGCATCGCTGCGCGGAGAGCGGCCCAACTATCCGCGCCGCATAGCCTCACGAGTGGGTGAGCGTATTGTGTTTTTGGAACTCGATGCCGTAACTCACTTTCTGGCTCAAGATAAGCTCACTTATGCTTTGGTTGCTGGGCGCCGTCACTGCGTCGATCAAACCATCACAGAACTCGAACGGCGACTAGATCCGGCTAGATTTCTGAGAGTCCATCGCTCCGCCCTTGTGAATACGGACTGGATTCTAGAGGTAAACTCGTGGTTTGCTGGCAAGGTGATTCTATCTCTCAAAGATTCGCAGCATACGCAAATCCCAGTCGCGCGCGATCGTGTGCATTTTCTCAAATCGCGCTTGGGGATTTAAGAAAGCTCTGAATCAGTCCGGAAGCAATCTATCATTGCCTCAGGGGCTAAAGCCCGTGTTGCTTATCGTTGCGTTTGTGGCACGACTAAAGTCGTGCCCTGATACTTCTTGTGGCCCCGGACTTCAAAACATCGACTTATTCAGAGGTTCACTGAGAATATTGTAGGACCACATCTCTTGAGCCGACTGGCGACTGTCGGCTCATGCGCTTAGGATGGTGGAAGCGGTCCTATAGGATCGTGCGATTCTCGATTCCAACAATTCCAAGGGTGCGTAAAACATGTCGATTGCTGCAGTTACTTCCCCGTCGCTGAAATTTCTCGAAGACCGTTGGGATCCCGCAGTAGCTGAAGCGCTGGACGAGCCTGAGCTACTGCGCTACCGCTCAAACCTGCTCGGCTCCGACCTGCGCATTACCAACTTCGCGGGCGGCAATACCAGCTCAAAGATTGATGAACTCGATCCGCTTACTGGCCAGCCAGTGAAGGTGCTTTGGGTCAAGGGCAGCGGCGGCGACCTGGGCAGCATCAAGCGAGGCGGATTTGCCACGCTCTACCAGAAGAAGCTGCTGGCGCTCGAAGGGCTCTACCGGGGGCCGGAGACAGAAGACTCCATGGCGGAGATGTATCCGCTCTGCGCCTTCCGCGCTAATCCCGTCGCGGCATCGATCGACACTCCACTGCATGGCTTCTTGCCCTTTGCGAATGTTGATCACCTGCATCCGGACTGGGGGATCGCACTGGCCGCCTCCGCCAATGGCAAAGCAAAGATGGACGAGTTCAATCGCGAGTTTCATCATAGGATGGTGTGGCTTCCCTGGGAGCGCCCGGGTTTTGAGCTTTCGATGATGATGAAACAGGCTGTCGAAAAGAATCCCGGATGCGACGGCATTGTGCTGGGCGGACATGGCCTCTTCACATGGGGCGAAACGCAACGCGAGTGCTATATCAACACTCTGACGGTGATCGATCAACTAGGACAATTTATTGAGAGGCACGGCCTGAAGAAAGGCGCCTCGCGTTTCGGCGGAGTTCAAATAGAGTCGCAGCCCGACCGCAAGAAATTGGCCGTCGAGATTCTTCCATTTCTGCGAGGAAGGATTAGCAGACAGCGGCGATGGATTGCGAGCTTCAGCGACTCTGCGGATGTACTGCAGTTTGTGAACTCAAAGCACGCGAAGGATCTTGCTTTTCTCGGCACCAGTTGTCCCGACCACTTTATTCGCACCAAGATTCGCCCCATGTTTGTGCCGTGGATCGAAGGAGGCGGTCTAGACGCTCTCAAGAATCAGATTGACGCATCTCTGACTGAATATCGCGCGCAATATCGGAGCTACTATGATGCGCACGCGCTGCCGGGCTCGCCGGCACTGCGCGATACCAGTCCTTCCATCGTGCTGATTCCTGGGCTTGGCATGTTCAGCTTTGGCAAGAACAAGACTGAAGCGCGCATCGGTGGAGAGTTCTACACCAACGCGATTCACGTGATGGAAGGGGCAAGTCTGCTGGCCGAAGATGAAGCATCGGGAACAGAGACGACCGTCGTTCCGCAGTGCGGCGAAGGTATGGCCCCGGCCAGTTTCATGGTTCATACGAACTATGTCGCTCTGCCGCCAGGCGAAGCCTTCCGCATCGAGTATTGGGCTTTGGAAGAGGCCAAGATTCGCCGCCAGCCGCCAGAGAAGGAGCTGAGCCGCCACATCGTATTGGTCATTGGAGGAAGTAGCGGCATCGGGCGCGAAGTGGCGCTGCTGGCTGCCTCACGCGGCGCTCATGTGATGGTCGTTGATCGTGATGTCAATGCTGTTGCTAGGGTCGAGCGTGAACTGGCAACTGTAACTTCAAAAGAGTTCGTGGCTGCGACCGGTTTGGACATCCGAGACCGCGACTCCATCGATCATGCGCTCAAGGCAACCGTCGCGGCCTTTGGCGGAATCGATATCCTGATCAACACTGCGGCCAATATTGCGGCGAATGAACTGCTCTGCCACGAGGCGGCCAAGGTATTCGCAGCTCAAGGGCTGGAGGCTTCAATCGTGTTGACGGTCTCCGCAAACGTCGGGGTCTCCCAGCGCGACAGTGAGGCTTGCGACTCTTGTGAGGCGGCCCTGAGCTGCGCTCTTCGCGAGTTGGCCATTTGCCTTGGGCCCAGGATGCGTGTGAACGGCATCTGTCCGGCAACTGTGGAAACAAGTTCAGCGGTTATTCGCGCGGATTGCGCTGAAGTGATCCTGTTTCTCGCAAGCGTTCGCTCACGCTGCATCTCGGGCCAACTGATTACCGTGGACGGCGATCTGCCGGAGGCATCTCTGCGGTGATGTTGTCCAATACTACAGTCGCATTTCCTTCAAAAGCTGGAGAAACCGCGAAGATTCGGGCCTGAAGGCCGTTCAAATGCATCCATATTCAGAGGGCTGAAGCCCTCTGCTCCCACCTAAATCATCGACCTGCAACTGGCCTACTAAGCCGACCAGACTGCGCGATTGCCGCGGCCGCTGGAGACGAAGCCCATATCCACTGAGATTCCCCGCACGCACTTGAGCAAGTGGTTGGCGATTGAGGGCAGTTTCTGCGCAGTAACGCGGAATGACGGCCCGGAGACGCTCACTGCCGCTATCGGGAGCCGCTGCGCATCCAGCAATGGTACGGCGATGCAGCGCAGCCCTTCTTCCAATTCCTCGTCGTCCACGGCATAGCCGCGGCGGCGCGTTTTCTCGATCTCCACGCGCAATGCCTCGGCCGTGGCGATGGTGCGGTGGGTAAACCGCTCGAAGCGAACACGGCGCAGAATATCGGCGAACCGTTCCTCGGGCAGGAACGCGAGCATCGCTTTGCCCACCGAGGTGCAGTGCACCGGGTTGCTGGCGCCGACGCGGGTGATCATGCGTACCGAGCGAGCCGGCTCGATCTTGTCGATATAGATTACGTGCGCACCCTCAAGAATGCAGAGGTGCGCCGTCTCTTCGGTTTCAGCGACTAGCCTGCGCAGGTGTGGCTGTGCCCGGTCGCGCAGGTCATATTGCTCGATAGCGCGGTTGCCCAAATCGAAGAGTCTCAGCCCCAGGCGAAACTTGCCGTTGGTGGTGCGCTCCACCATACGGTGCCTCTCGAGGACCATCAGAAAGCGGTGTGCGGTGCTCTTGTGCAGCTGGAGTGATGAGGCAACCTGCGCCAGGCCTAGCGGGGTGTCACTCTCTCCCAGTAGATCCAGCACGGCAAATGCCCGGTCCAGGGCTTGAACTTTGTAGGTGCCTTGTGGGGCTGAATCTCGCATTACGGTGCTCCATGTCAAGCATTGAATCCTCTATTAGTTTCCTGAAAGCTGGGACGTCATGTCAAGTGTTGATGTAATATACCTGTTTGTGGGATATAGCAGGCTCAGAATGAAGTACGTTTGGGGCTAGTCACAAACCTCCAGAGACAAAAAATCCTAACCTCTTTTAAGATATTGTCAAAGTCTACGCGAATCAGTCCTTTTTATGCCGATAGACTGAAAGAGCAGTTGTCGAGCTCACGAGGGCCAAGTGACCTTATCTGCCTTTAATGAAGTGGGGCAAACGGCAATCTGAGCGGATGTGGGCCTGAGGGAGTCCCCCTCACAAACAGGAGCAGAAACTCTGCTATGTCAAGCTTTACTCAAGCCGCCGATTCTCTGAGCGCAAGCGCGTTGTCCATTGCGGTCGTCAGCCCGGACGATCAAAGCCGCAATGCCGCGATTGTAGCGCTGGGGGAATGCCAGACCGGCCGGGTCAGGGAGTTCAAGGCTTACCCCTCAGACCCCAGCGATGTGGTGGGGATGTTGGGGAATGACTTTGACGTAGTGATCGTTGATCTGGACAGCAATCCCGAGACCGCCTTCGATATGGTGGAGAGCATCTGTTCAAATGGCTTGGGAACTGCGATGGTATATTCCGCAGATGCCGATCCGAACCTGCTGCTGAGATCCATGCGAGCGGGCGCTCGCGAATTTCTTCGCGTACCCCTCAACCCCGGCATCATGGCCGAGGCTCTGGTGCGGGCCTCGGCCCTCCGCACGACTGTGCGTCCTCCAAAGAAGACAGACGGAAGATTGCTTGTATTCCTCAGCGCCAAGGGCGGTTCTGGAGTGACCACGCTGGCCTGCAATTATGCGGTATCGCTGGCTCAGGATTCAGGACAGAAGACCCTGTTGATCGATCTCAATCTCCCGCTAGGCGATGCGGCGATCAACCTCGGAATCAAAGCTCAATATTCGAGCGTGAACGCGCTTCAGAATTCCAGCCGGCTCGACTCGAGTTTTCTTGACACGATGCTGGTGAAACACGATTCAGGGTTGAGCGTACTCGCGGCGCCGACTGAACTGGTCACCATGCATTTCTCCGATGACGCGATCGATAAGCTGCTCGACGTCGCCCGCCAGGAGTTCGATTATGTAGTGGTCGATGCAGGATCGAGACTGGAACTGCAGCATACTCACCTTTTTGATAAGTCCGCCACCATCTACCTGATCACACAGGTTGGCATTCCCGAGCTGCGGAATTCAAACCGCCTGATTACAAAACTCTCCACTGCCGCCAGCCCCAAACTCGAAATCGTGATCAACCGATACGATCCTCGCAATATGGGGATCGCTGAGGAGCATATCACCAAAGCTCTTACCAAGCCTGCGGATTGGAAGGTTCCCAATAATTATGCTGCTGTGCGGCGAATGCAGAATACGGCTACGCCGCTCACGGAAGAGGATACGGAGATTTCACGAGCGATTCGGCAGATGACCAGATCCATTACCGGCCAGGCTGCTATCCCAGAAAAGAAGAGGGGGTTCAGCCTCTTTCGGTAGGGCTCAAGGATTCAAACAGCCCCCAGATCAAGGTCAGACTTATGGATAAGCTCGAACCACTCTACCTTTCCTCAGGCATATTGTCCGTTGCGGTTATTAGCCCGGACATGCAGCGCCGCAGCGCCGCAACAGAGGCTTTGGCTGAATGCCAGAGCGGCCCAATCCGTGAGTTCACATCCTATCCTCCCAACCTCGACGATGTGCCCCAGATGCTCACTCGAGATTTCGACGTGGTGATTGTCGATTTGGACAGCGATCCGGAATACGCCCTTGATCTGGTAAGGAGCATCTGCATCAATGGCTTGGCGACCGTAATCGTCTATTCAGGGCAGGCCGATTCGGATCTGCTGCTCCGGTCCATGCGGGCGGGGGCGCGCGAGTTTCTCACTTTGCCCTTCGACCAGGGCACGATGGCAGAGGCCCTGGGACGGGCGTCAGCTCTCCGTGCGGCTGTTCGGCCCTCCCCAAGGACAGACGGCAAGCTGCTGGTATTTCTTAGCGCTAAAGGCGGTTCAGGAGTCACCACCCTGGCCTGCAATTGTGCTGTCTCGCTGGCCCAAGACTCAGGCAAGAGGACCCTGCTGATCGATCTCAATCTTCCGCTCGGCGACGCGGCGATTAACCTCGGAATCAGGGCAGATCACTCGGTCGTCAGCGCGCTTGAGAACTTTAAACGGCTCGACTCTATCTTTTTCTCAAGTCTGCTGGAAAAGCACGTCTCCGGGTTATCCGTACTTGCAGCGCCCAGTGAACTGGCTCCCACGCACGTCTCCGATGACGCCATCGACAAATTGCTGGAAGTCGCACGCGAGGAATTCGACTTTGTGGTGGTCGATGCCGGCTCGAGGCTTGATCTGCAGAGCACGCGCGTCTTTGATAAATCCGCCATCATCTACCTGGTCGCGCAGGTTGGTATTGCTGAATTGCGCAACTCCAATCGCCTGATCGCAAGGCTCACAGTTGCCGGAGGCCCGAAGCTCCAGATCGTGCTCAATCGATACGACCCTCGCACTCTGGAAATCGCCGAGGAGCAAATTGAAAAGGCACTTACCAGGCAGCCCGATTGGAAGATCCCAAACAACTACGCAGCCGTGCGGCGGATGCAGAACACAGCAGTCTCGCTTATGCAGGATGATTCGGAGATTTCACAAGCGATCCGCGAAATGACCCGATCCGTGAGCGGCCAGAAGTCTATCTTTCAAAAAAGGAAGGCGTTTAGCCTCTTCCGGTAAAGAACGATCTCCACGGCCAGACCTGCGTGTTTCCACGCCCCAGCTTCTTTAGCCGCGCAAGTTGGCTCGCTGCTGCGACATCCTTCCTGCCGCTCCTGCTTTTTATTACCAAAACGGCACAAAAACCCGCGCCTCGCACCCCTTGCGGTATCATTGCGTCTAAAGGGTGAGCGGTCTGTTCCCACTCAAGGCGGCTCCGGTGGTGTTTGTGTCTCGATTCCTTCAACGGTTTGTCTTTCTCGTTTCTCTGGCGGTTTTTGCCGCCCTCGGCCTCGGATTTGTCCTGGGCGAGTTCGGACTCTTCGGCGTCCATGCCGGCGGCCAGCAGGATGGCGCTTATCGCCAGATGCGCGTCTACGACGATGTGCTCAAGAGGGTCCAGACCGACTACGTAACCGAGCCCGACATCGATGCCGTGACAGCAGGCGCGCTGCACGGTCTGCTGGAGTCTCTGGATCCCGACTCCAGCTATCTGACCCCGGCCGAGTACAAAGTTTTCAAGGACCGTCCGGCAACAGGCGTTGCGCAAATTGGCATCGCCGTCTCCAAGCGTTTTGGTTATGCCACCGTGGTCAGTGTGCTGCCCGGTTCGCCTGCCGACAAGGAGCATCTATCCGACGGTGACGTGATCGAGTCCATCGGTGACCAGTCCACGCGCGAACTTTCGCTGGCGGTCATCAGGCTCTTGCTGGAGGGCAAGCCTGGCACCACTGTGGCCCTATCGGTAGTGCGGCCCCGGAAACCCGAGCCCGACAAGCTGACGCTGATACGCTCCATCGTGGCTGTGCCGCCGCTCGCCGAACAGCAGTATGATAGTGCGACCATTCTCTATCTCAAGCCAGGCGCGCTGACCACCTCCCGAGTGGATGAAATGGCTGCCGCCATCAAGTCCGCCAAGGGCCGCAAAGTGCTTCTGGATCTCCGCGACTCCTCCGGTGGCGATACCCAGGAGGGCCTGCGCCTGGCCAATTTCTTCCTGAAGCAGGGAACGCTGGCTACGCTCGAAGGCCAGAAATTCCCTCGCCAAACCTTCACCGCCGATCCAGGGAAGTTTCTCACAAGCGCACCGGTTGCAGTGCTGGTGAACCGCGGAACCTATGGACCTGCGGAGCTGACGGCCGCTGCCATCGAGGATGCAAAGCGCGGCGACGTAGTGGGCGAACGAACCTTCGGCGAAGGCTCAGTACAAAAGACCATCGAATTGCCCGATGGCTCCGCTCTTCTTTTAACCGTTGCCAAGTACCAGACTCCCGACGGCAAGAAGATTCAGGACGAGGCTGTGACTCCATCCGTTGTCGTGGGTCAAGTGCTTGACGAAGAAGATGAGGAAGTGCCGCAGCCCAAGGGCGACGAGCCGCTCAACAAGGCACTCGAACTACTGAAGGCCAAGAACGGCTGACTCATGAGCAGGACCGTTGAGAGCGAATCAATCCTGACCTCCAGAAGGTACGGACCGCTGTCCGTACCTTCTTTCATTCGCAAATTAGATACATAAAAGCCACACAGAGCACTTGACCGCATTCCGCTCTTGCACTGCGTGGTGCGCGCAAGTTTATCCCCCTGCCCCCAGAGACGCTCCCGTGCTAGCCTTGTTTGAGGCTCTTCTTCATCGCACGCAATAGAAGCGCTCTTGAGGCCTGAAAAGTTTGGCAATCACCCCCATTCAGCCTCCCGATTCCCGAGGCCTCGCGCGGCCCCGCCGGATTCAGGCTGAGGTTGCGCCTGCACCAGGGCGGCGCAAGCTGGCCGGCAAGTTTGCGCTTGCCGCACTGCTCCTTTTGGCTATCATTACGGGCTCGCTGGCCGGACTGACCCTGGTCTACTCCGTCGATCTGCCACAGATTCACGACCTGGAGCGCTACCGGCCCTCCACCACAACCGATCTCTATGACCAGAAGGGCCGCATCATCGGCTCGTTCGCTCTGGAGAGGCGCGAGGTGGTCGACTATGACGACTTCGCTCCTGTGCTGCGCCAGGCCGTGATCTCCATTGAAGACAAGAGCTTCGAGTCGCACTGGGGCATCAATGTGCTGCGCATTGCCGGTGCGCTGTGGCACGATCTGCGCAGCCACGGGCGCGCTCAGGGCGCCTCGACGCTGACCATGCAGTTGGCGCGTAACCTGTTTCTCTCTTCCGAGCGCTCCATGGGTCGCAAAGTGCAGGAGGCCTATCTCGCCATACAGATCGAGCGGGCATTTACCAAGCAACAGATCTTCACCCTCTACGGTAATCAGATCTATCTGGGTAGCGGAATGTACGGCTTTGAGGCCGCTTCGCACTTCTATTTTTCAAAGCACGCCAAGGATCTCACGCTGACCGAGGCGGCTCTGCTTGCCGGCCTGCCTAAAGGGCCTGTGGGATACTCCCCGATTCTCAATCCCGAAAAGGCGCTTCGCCGGCGCAACCTGGTGCTGACAGAGATGGAGGATGACCGGGCTATCTCTCACCGCGAAGCCGAACAGGCGCGCAACGCCCCGCTTGGCCTGCATATCGCCCAGCCGGAGATGTCGGCCGCTCCCTGGTTTGAGGAGAGTGTGAGGCAAGAGCTGGAGAAACGCTTCGGCAGCGAAGAGGTGCATGAGGCCGGACTGAAGATTGAGACCACGCTCGATCTCGACCTGCAAAAGACAGCCAACCGCGCAGTTTTAGATGGCTTGGCCACATACGAGCGGCGGCGTGGCTGGTTAGGCAAACTGGACAACGTGCTCACCGGCGGCAACACCATCGAGGATTACAAGCATCCCGATTGGGCGATGAAGACCGGGCCTGGAGACTATGTTCATGCTGTGGTCACTCGCGACCTGCCGCTTGAGATTCACGCCCGCGTGGGCTCCAGCGAGATCGTGCTCTTACCGGACGATTGGAAATGGACCGGCGAGCGCTTTGGCGACGCCCTCGTCAAGCCAGGCGATGTGATCTATGTGCACCTCGGCGAGGAGATGGACGGCAAGGCGCGCCGGGCCGTGCTTGAGCAAGACTCGGGAGTACAAGGCTCTTTAATGGCGATGGATAACACGACCGGCGACGTGCTGGCGATGGTGGGCGGACGGGACTATGCAGTCAGTCAGTTCAACCGGGCCATCCAGTCCGAGCGGCAGACCGGCTCAAGCTTCAAGATCTACGACTACACCGCCGCCATCGAGGACGGAGCCAAACCCAGCGACATCATCGTCGATGGGCCGGTCAGCTTCGGTGGTTATTCGCCGCACAACTACGAGAACGACTACAAGGGCGCGATGACCTTGACCAATGCCTTTGCCGAGTCGCGCAACATTCCAGCTCTCAAGCTGGCTGCGCGCGTCGGCATCCACAAAGTCATCGATGTGGCTCACCGCTTTGGCGTCACGTCAAACATTCCCGCCTATCTGCCATCGGCGATTGGCGCAGCCGAGATCACTCTCGAGGAGCAGGTAGCCAGCTACTCGGTCTTTCCCAATGATGGGCTGCGCGTGAAGCCCCGGCTCATTCGCCAGTTTGAGAACG
>Ga0181520_10010356_pt1 | contig 12541 bp, 11 predicted proteins | sample PEATcosm2014_Bin_29_FD_132451 | JGI IMG/M metagenome (GOLD analysis project Ga0181520, IMG submission 132451) | Peatland microbial communities from MTU Mesocosm Facility, Houghton, MI, USA - PEATcosm2014_Bin02_30_metaG | ecosystem: Environmental > Terrestrial > Soil > Wetlands > Peat | place...
ATCATCCGCCAGGAAGATTTTGTCGCCAGCGTTGCCGGCGCGTTGCAGTACATCAGCTACTACCACCCGGTGGATTACATCACCAGCCTCGCACGCGCCTATGAGCGCGAGGAGTCGCCCGCGGCCCGCGACGCCATAGCGCAGATCCTCATCAACAGCCGCATGTGCGCCGAGGGACACCGGCCCATCTGCCAGGACACGGGCATTGTCACCGCCTTCCTCAAGGTTGGCCTGGATGTGCATTTTGAGGCCGGTCCCGGCGAAGAACGCAAGGACATACAGACTCTCGTCGACGAAGGCGTGCGCCGCGCCTATCTCGATCCTGACAACAAGCTGCGTTTGTCGATCCTGGCCGATCCGGCGGGGACGCGGAAGAATACCAAAGACAACACGCCGGCCTGCGTGACCGTGGAGTTGGTAAAGGGAGATAACGTCGACGTGACGGTAGCGGCTAAGGGCGGAGGCTCCGAGGCCAAGGCCAAATTCATCATGCTCGACCCGTCGGACTCGGTGGTCGAATGGGTCCTGAAGACGGTGCCGACAATGGGCGCGGGCTGGTGTCCGCCGGGGATGCTGGGAATCGGCATTGGCGGCACTGCCGAGAAGGCGATGTTGATGGCCAAGGAATCGCTGATGGACCCGATCGACATTCAGGAGCTCAAGGCGCGCGGCCCGGCTAATCGCCCCGAGGAGCTGCGCATCGAACTCTACGACAAGGTGAACCGGTTGGGCATCGGCGCGCAGGGGCTGGGCGGACTGACCACCGTGCTCGACGTGAAGGTGCGCGACTATCCGACGCATGCTGTCAATCTGCCGGTGGCCATGATTCCCAACTGCGCCGCAACGCGCCACGCGCACTTTGTCCTCGATGGATCGGGGCCGGTCTATCTCGATCAGCCCAACCTCGACTTGTGGCCGAAGCTGACTCATGACGTATCGGCGGCGCGCCGGGTGAACCTCGACAAAGTGACCCACGAAGAGGCGGCCACATGGAAGCCGGGCGAGGTGCTGCTACTCACCGGCAAGCTGCTCACGGGCCGCGATGCCGCGCACCTACGCATCACTGATATGTTGAATCGCGGAGAAAAGCTGCCGGTGGACTTCCACGGGCGATTCATCTATTATGTGGGACCGGTCGGTCCGGTGCGCGAAGAGGTGATGGGGCCAGCGGGACCGACGACGGCGACGCGCATGGATAAGTTCACGCGGCAGATGCTCGCCGAGACGGGCTTGTTGGGCATGGTGGGCAAGGCCGAGCGCGGACCGGCGGCGATCGATGCGATTCGTGAGTTTGGCTCGGTCTATCTGATGGCGGTCGGAGGCGCGGCTTATCTCATCTCGAAAGCGATCTATGGCGCGCGCGTGCTGGCCTTTGCCGACCTGGGAATGGAAGCAATTTATGAGTTCGACGTGCGCGATATGCCGGTGACCGTGGCCGTCGATTCAAAGGGAACCAGCGTCCACCAGACCGGCCCGGCCGAGTGGCAGCAGCGCATCGCGGGGATTCCGATACTAAAGTGAACAGTGCTCAGTAGTCAGAGATCAGATAGCCGCAAGAGCTTTTGAGACCTGGCTTTGAAAGGGCACGGCTTCAGTCGTGCCATATGCGACTGAAAAATGAAGCAGGGCTTTAGCCCCTGAGGTGGAAAGTCAGAATCGCCTCGGCTACCTGCTCCGGGGTCAGCTCATCGACTTGGATCGAGACATGCGACCTGCGATAGAGCGGCAGACGGCGCTCGTAACGGCTGGCGAGATTGGCATGCTCTGCAAGAATGGGGCGCGCCTGCTCGGTGCCGCTGCAACGCTTCAGGGTCGTCGCCAACTCCACTTCAAGATGGACCAGCAGCGTGCCGGGAGCGGCCAGCAGCAGAGCGCGCGTGGCAGGATGCTCGATGGCTCCGCCGCCCAAAGCCAGTACCAGTGCATCGGTCTGGACGAGGCGCGCAATGGCCGCGTGCTCGCGTTCGCGAAAGACCGCTTCGCCGTGGCGCGCGAAGATCTCGGTGATCGTCATGCCGGCTTCGGCTTCGATCACGTCGTCCGCATCGAGAAACCTCCAGCCCAGCCGCTCGGCAACCAGCGGGCCAACGGTCGACTTGCCCGAACCCATGAAGCCGGTGAGAACGATCCGGCTTGGCGCGGGGACCTGGATCTCGAATTGGGCGTTGGCGGTCATGAATCCTTCTTCGCAGCTTGCATACCATTGTTGCCGAGTGCGTGTTTCAAAAAACCGGCTTTGTATCAGTAGTCCACCGGCGTTGCCGACTCACGGGAGGATGAAACCGTCTGCTTTTTCTCCCGGCGAGAGAAAGCGAAAATAGCCCAGGACAAGCGCAGCGCAATCCTGGGTAAGAGCCAATTTGCGAGTCACAGCCCCGTAGGGACGGTGCGAAACCACAATCAGGAACACATTTCAACACAACCAACAACTTGCAATCCGCACCCAGGGCAGCTTCTTTTTACGGCACGACTTCACAGGCTGCGGAGAAACTCCATCAACAGCGCCTTCTTTGAAAGGGCACGACTTCAGTCGTGCCGTAAGTGCTGCAAAATCAATGCCGGCTTTAGCCTCCGAGGGATGCTTTTCGTGGACTTTCCCATGACTCAGACCTTTTTTCCGCAGCTTGTTCAGTCGTGCCGCAAGCTCACCTCAAAAAACGCCGGGCTTTACAGGCTTGGACACCCCGATGAACCATGCGTTTTTCCGCAGCCGATTTTCTGAATCACCACTTTCAGTATAGGGAATCTGAACAGGCTTTGAGCCCTTTCACCCCAACGCAATCACCACCGCTCCAGCAGTGATCAGCAGGCCGCCGACGATGGCCGGCGTGGTGAGCTTCTCGCCCAGCAGCAGCCACGCAAAGACGATGACCAGCGGCACGCTGAGCTTGTCCAGCGGAGCAACACGCGATGCCGGGCCGAGTTGCAGGGCGCGGAAATAGCAAAGCCACGACAGGCCGGTGGCCAGGCCCGAGAGCGTTAGAAAGATACACGTGCGGCGGTCGAGCGTGCGCATCTCGCCGTGCTTGCCCAGCGCCAGCACAATCCCCCAGGCAAAGACGACGACCACGCTGGTGCGCAGGGCCGTTGCGAGGTTCGAGTCCACATGCGCCACGCCCACCTTGGCCAGCAGGGCGGTGGCCGCGGCAAAGGTCGCGGAGAGCAATGCCCATCCAATCCAGTTCATGGGAAATATAGTACGCGTCCCACATTGATTCATGGTGACCAACTTGGTCCTGCCTGAGGCAGTAATTGGCATCCCACCCTTGCGCCAGAAACAAGGCGCAAGGATGGGGAACGGTGCGACGTGGAATTAGGAGCAAGACGATGATAGGGCACGGTGTGATGGGAACTGAGGGCAAGACAATAAACTGGAATGGATGGAGACCGGCAAAGCCAGCAAGACAGCCCTTCGCGTCGCGATTCGCCGCGCGGCGCACCAGCTCATGGAGCAGCCCCGCATCCTGGAGGACCCGATCGCGGTGCGGCTGATCGGCCCCGAGTACGCCCGCGATCTGGAGCGCGCCAGTCACAAGGTCGCGCGCGACTTTCGCGCCTTCATGGCTGTGCGCAGCCGGTATGTCGAAGACCGGTTGGCCGAGGCCGTTTCGCGCGGCGTTCGGCAGTACGTGATTCTCGGTGCGGGCCTCGACACCTTTGCCTATCGCAATCCGTTTCCGGAGCTGCGCGTCTTTGAGGTTGACTTTCCGGCGACCCAGGAGTGGAAGCGCACTATGCTCGACGAGGGCGCCATTGCGGTGCCAGCCAGCGTGACCTTTGTGCCATTGGACTTCGAGCGCAAGACGCTGGCCTCCGAGCTGGCAGAGGCAGGTTTCGACTCCGGCATGCCGGCCTTCTTTGGCTGGCTGGGCGTGGTGCCTTATCTGACACTCTCCGCCTTTCGCTCCACGCTCAACACCATTGCGCAACTGCCCGCAGGCAGCGCCGTGAGCTTCGACTATGCTCTCGCGCCGGAGACGCTCAGCCCAGTTGGGCGCACGGCCTTCGATGCGCTGGCCGGGCGCGTGGCCGCCGCCGGAGAGCCATTTCAGCTCTTCTTCACGCAAGAGACGATGGAGTCGGAGCTGCGCAACGCCGGTTTTCATCGCATCGAGCAGTTGGATTCGGACCATCTCAACGAGATCTATTTCAAGAATCGCGCCGACGGCCTCCGGCTCTCTGCCGTAAAACTGGGAGTATTGGTAACAACCAGAATTTGAGCAAACGGGCCAGTGATCGCTCCACTGTAAAATTGCTTCATGCGTTCTTTCTTCTTTCCGCCGATCGCGGCTGCCCTGCTTGGCCTCTCAGGCTGCGGATACCACACGCTGGGCGCGGCCACTCATCTGCCGTCCGGCGTTCGCACGCTCGCAGTTCCGGAGTTTGCCACGCAGACCGACTCTTACCACACCGAGACGGTCATGACCGAGGCTGTGATCCGCGAGTTCGCCACGCGGACTCGATTGCGGGTAACGCCGAGCCGGAGTGAGGATTCAGGCGCGGTGCTGCACGGGACGATCCTCAAGGAAGTCGTGGCGCCGCTCACTTACAACACCACCACCCAGCAGTCGTCCAGCTTCCTCATCACCATGGTCGTCTCGGTTACGCTCACCGGGCGGGACGGCAACGTCCTCTATGAAAACAAGAACTACGTCTTCCGACAGCAGTACCAGTCCACCTCCAACCTGCCGACCTTCTTCCAGGAGAATCCCGCGGCCATCGAGCGGCTCTCGCGCGAGTTTGCACGGCAGCTTGTGGCCGATGTGCTGGAAGGATTATGAAAGTCAGGGACTAGGGGCTAGGACGGAGCGCCCCCCGATTGCCACTGGTTTTGGCGCGGCGGGAGGGGTATTCTGGAGACGCATGGATGATGCACTGTCGAACCGGGAGCTGAAGCAATGAGCGCCGCGCGCTGGGGCGCAGGATTCACCGCGACAGGCCGCTTTGTCGCGGAGATCGAGGCCGCTGCCGCCGGCAAAGGGCCACTCAAGACCGGTTACGTGCTAGCAGGCGACGAAGCCTTTCTTCTCGACCGTTGCCGTGCAGTTGTTCTCAAGGCATTTGTGCCGCCCGACCTGCGAGATTTCTGCCTCTCGGATCTCGATCTCTCCACCACTTCAATTTTCGAGGTACTGGATCGCGCGCAGACTCCATCGCTGATGGCTCCATTCCAGGCGATCTTTGTCCGTAACGCGAAACAGCTTTATACACGCGGCGCGAAAAAAGACGAATTCGCCGCGCTGGAGCGATACTTCCGCTCACCCAACCCGCAGGCGCTGGTTCTTTTTGTTGCCGACTTCGTGCACATTCCGTCCGATGTGCGGCGCATGGAGATGGACGACAAGAACCGCTTCGAGCGCCTCACCGAGACACTGGGCCAGCACTGCGGGATGGTTGAGCTGGCGCGCGTGAACGAAGACGATGCGATGCGCTGGATCGCGGCCACCGCGCAAGAGGCCGGCGTTCGCGTCGAGGCCGATGCTGCTCGCGAACTGGCCGACGCGCTGGGCGCGGATATGATGCTGATCTCGTCTGAACTGGAGAAGCTGCTGCTCTACACTCTCGGTCGTGGGCGTATCTCATTGGGCGACGTCGAAACGATGGTGTTGTCTGCCAAGCAGCGCTCGCTCTACGAGCTCACCGACGCTATCACGGCCCGCGACCGCGTGCGAGCTCTGGCGCTGTTGCAGGGCCTCTTGAATAGCTCCGACGCGGGCGAGGACTCGGCGATCGGCCATCTCTACATGCTGGCCCGCACCTTCCGCCAGATGCTGGTGATTCTTGAAAAGAACGTTCGCGATTCGCGCGCCATCTGGCAGGCGCTGTGGCAGGGCTTTCGCATGCCGCCCTTTGCCGCCGACGATCTGATCCGCCAGGCCCGCCGCTTCAAGAGCCGCCGCGACCTTACTCGTACCTTGCGGCTGATCGCACGCGCCGACCTGGAGCTACGCTCCTCCCCGCCCGACAAGCGGCTGGTGCTGGAACGGCTGGTTTATGAGCTAGCCTCCGAGCCCAAGCCAGCGCCGCCGTCTTGGACCACGGCACAGCTACTATTTGAGAGCTAGCGCACGCCGTGCTCATTCATCCAGGGCCCGTACTTCTGGTCCTCGCCCTGGATGTGTTTGGTTAGCCAGTCTGAGAGGAAATTCAGCAGATGCACGCCCAGGGTGATATCGCCCTTCTCGAGGCGGGCCACGTAGTCTTCCACCTGCTTGGTCAACTCCCGGTGTGCGATTCGATGAGCGGCTAACGCTGAATACTTGGTCTGCTCCATCATCGCTTCTTCCGCTGCAAAGTGATCGCGTGTGTACTGAATCAAGTCGTTGAGAATCTTTGCCGCTACCGCTCGGGCCTGGCCCTTCATCATGGCCGCGTGAAGCTCGTTCAGAGTCTCAATCAGGACTTTATGCTGATTGTCGAGGGTTTCAACACCTACGGAAAGCTTGTCGTTCCAATTCATGAAGGCCATGAGCTACTCCAGGCGGCTTACGCCGGCATTACGTGGTTCGGTTAAGGTTGAGAAAGGGTCGAGCGGCAACTCCAGCCGTGCAGCGCTCCGGGCGTGAGTGCCCGGATAGCGCCGCGAGCAGCTCACTTTATGCCGCGCTGATTCAGACAGGGTCCGTAGGATTGGTCTACGGCCAGAATGTGTTTCTTTAGCCAGTCGGAAAGGAAGCCGGACAGATCGGTGCTTAGGGTGAGATCGCCTTGCTGGAATCGGGCAATATAGTCCTCGACCTGCTTGGTCAAATTGCGGTGCAGAATGCGGTGCTGGGGCAGATCGGGATATCCCGCGGTCTCCATCAGCCGCTCTTCTTCAGTGAAGTGATTTCGCGTGTAAAGCAAGAGCCTGCACAGCAATTCGCCAACGATTGTTCGGGCCTGGCCCTTCATCATTGCTGCATGAAGCTCGTTGATGGTGTTGAACAGGATTGTGTGCTGCTCATCGATGGCTTTGACGCCAACCGACAGCTTGTCGGACCAGGTTACAAGGGGCATGAAGAATCTCCTGACGGTGCGCACCTGCTAGAGGAATATCGGCCACCCGCGCTGAAAAGTTGAGTCAAGCAGTCCAAAATGAGCGCGAGCCCTTGGAATAGCCGAATCATCGATCCAGACCGTGCAATCCACCATCTTCCAGGGTGGCGCCCGGAGTTTAATCCACTCCCCGGCCATTCAGCCAGGGTCCATACTCCCGGTCCATGCCCTCGATGTGCTCGGCATAGGAATCGCGCAGGAAGCACAGCAGCGGGCGCATCTGCATCTTTTCGCCGTGCTGCACGCGATGGGAGGACTGGAGAATCTGCGCCAGGATGCGCTGATGCTCGATTCGGTGCTCGGCCAGGCCGGGAAAATCATGCTGATCCAGCAGTTGCTCCTCGCTGCAGAAATGCATGCGCGTAAACTCGATCAGCCGGTCGAGCACCTCGCTGACCTGTTCCCTGCCCCAGCCGCGGACCGCCGCCAGGCGGAGTTCGTTCATCGTGTCCATTAGAATCCCGTGCTGGTCGTCCATGGCTCTCACGCCCACAGTGCAGGCGTGATTCCAGGTCAAGAGTGTCACATGAGCCTCCATCGATCGCTATTTGAGTTATCGGTCACGCAGCGGAGAATGTTAACTTCGCGACGGTCGGCCGACGTGACCAAGGTTTACTCAAACGTTTTTCTGCGAAAGATTTATGGGAGGAACGGCCACCTATTCCAGAATGATGTCGGGCTCCGAGACAGATCCCGGATGCGGGCCGCAAGTGGTCAGCGCCACGGCTGCCGCCAGGATGAGGCCGCCGCCTAACCAGGCAAATGGACCGAGGTGTTCGCCGAGCAACTCGACGCCCAGCAGGGAGCCGACCGCCGGTTCGAGGTTCAGGAAGATTCCTGCGCGCGAGGCCGGCACGTGATGGATTCCCCAGTTCCAGAGCAGCGTTGTGGTGGCCGTGCAGAGCAGGCCGCTGATGGCTAACGCCATCCACGCCGTAAAACTCACGTGCTCAAAGGGTGGCAGCGCGACCTTGTTGCGAAGCCAGGGATTCAACAACAGCGGACTCAGAATCCAGACAGCCAGCATCATCGTCCCGGTGAGAATGGTATACGCAGTCACTACCGGAGGACTGCGCGTCTCCATCAGTTTCTTGCTGAGCAAGATCCACGCAAGCGCGATCACCAGCGAGGCCAGCACCATCAGGTCGCCGACAAGCGATGGCTCACCGCGGGCCGCCGCGCCGCGGCTGCCGCCCAGAACGATCAACACGGCGCCTATCGTCGAAACGAAGACTGCCAGCCATCCGAGGGGGTCCATCCGCTCCTCACCCGCTCCTCGGGCTGCCAAGAGCGCTCCCGCAACGGCCAGCATCACCGGCATCGAGCCCACCATCAGGGAGGCGTGGCTCACCGTGGTGCGCGCCAGACCGTGAAACTGAAGCAGAAATTGGACCGGTATCCCAAGGAAGGCGCAGGTCAAAAGCAGCCGCGTCTCTCGGCCGTTGAGCCGGAAGCGGTTGCGATGGATAAGAACCAGAGGCAACATGCCCAGCGAGGCAAAGAGAAACCGGTAGAGCACCATGTGTTCGACGCTCATTTCGTTGAGCGCCAGCCTGCCCCAATAGAAGCCCGTGCCCCACAGGCACCCTGCCGCGAAGCAGGCTCCGTAACCAAGAAACGCGATGCGCCCGGCGGCTTTCTTGTCTTCTTCCATCCCTCTATTACTGTCGCACATGCGTCCAGCGCCGGATATCTACCGACGGGAAAAAAGGAGCGAGGGATTCTGCGCCAGGGGCAAGGGCATTCGATTCGTCGGCAGGGATCAACTCTTTGCAAGAATTTCAAACAGCCTGCGGATTCTCGGCTTCGCATTTCCCGGCTGAGAAGCCGGCAGCAGGGCAAGACCCTCGTTTGCCACAGCGCGGCTTTTTTCTTTCTGGCCGGCGTAGCGATAGGCCCGGGCCAGAGTCAGCAGCATGCGCGGCATCTTTCGATGGCTCAATTCAACCGCCCGCTCGGCATATGAGACGGCCAATTGCGGGTTTTTGAGAGTGGCCGGTTCTGCGATCAGGAGATCATTCGCTGTTGTATCCAGAATCTCCGGAGAGTCCCGGTCCTCATGGATAGTTTCCTCCAAGGTGGAAATTCCTTTTCTCACCAGATCCGCGGCGTCTCGTTGACCGCGCAGAATCGATTGCACCGATCCGAGACGAACTTGCACGTCTCCGAGAACAGGTTTCCACTCCCTCTGCGATGGGTTCAATTGCAGCATCCGCTCCAAACCGGCGCGCTCCTGGAGCAAGGAATTTTCCTCCGCAACCAGGTTGCGATGCCGGTCGTCTATCGATGCACCGAGGGCGGGATCTGCTGCTATATCGAGATTTCCTGCCTGGCGGTCCAGGGAAAACAGCACGTCGGCGAGACTACGCTTATCCTGCGGATCGGCCGTCGAGCGGCGCACGGCCGACTGTACGGGTCCAGCCGCTATCGCGTTTGCCTCGGAGTATCTTCCCAACTGGGCCAGTACGAAGGCCTCGTCCACAAGAAACGACTCTCGCCATCGGGTCATCCTCAGGGTTTGCTGTTCCTCTTTCGGAAATGCAGCGACGCGTTGCAAGCCAAGCTGTATATCTTTGAGTGCCTGTTCCGGGTCAGACTCCTTTTCGGTCGGGACAATCTCCAATAAGCCAAGTGTCAGACCTTGTTTGGCGCGCAATAGATTTGGATCGATACTCAAAGCCCGCTTATAAAGGTCGAGTTCTTTCCGGTACGCCGAGTTCGACCCCGCCAGATCATTGAGGCTCTCGATGATCACCACGCCCAATTCATCGCCCAAAGTGGAGTAGGCGACTGCGGCTTCGCACATCTCATCGGGGGTGCTTCCTGGAAGGCCGATCAATCTCTCGTAGCTTGCAATCGCCGCTTGCGTGGAGGCCATGGCCTGCTGAATGGGCGCGGTTCCGAAGAGAACCTGGCCGCGGGACAACTGTGCGCCAGCCAGATCACGAAGCGCCTCTCGATCACTGGAATCCCTGGTTGTCCACGGCGTGTCCAAGGCAATAGCCTTATCGATACTGACGAGCGCCCCGGCGGCATCGCCCAAATTCTGATCGTAGGCGTTTCCCTGCAGATTCCCGAGTCGGGTATAGGCTTCGACGAGATCGAGTTGTGTTTGACGGTCGCCATGTGCGTCGTTGGCCACGTGATCCAAATGCTCGATCACTCGCGTGACAAGCAGCTTTTGCGCGCCTGTTGTACCTGGAACCTGCTTGATGGCTTCATCCAGCTCCAACTGGAAGCTATTGCTCAATTGGCGGAGGTCGGTCGAGCGGGCCTCGGCCTTGCGCCGCTCGGCGTTGGCCACTCGGGCCTGCCAGACAACGCCCGCAATGCCCGCAACGAGCGCGACAACCGCCACCGCCGCCGCTGCCAGACTCGATCGGTGGCGACGGATGAACTTGGAGGCGCGGTAACGGAAAGTGCCGCGGCGGGCTGCAACTGGCCGCCCATCGAGATAAGCGCGAAGATCGTCGGCCAGCCGCTCGGCGGTGGGATAGCGCTCTTGAGGCTCCTTGCGCAGAGACTTGAGAAGAATCGCTTCCAGATCGGCATCAAGCCGCGTGCCGGAACCAACTGGAGGAGACGGCCTTCGCGGAGCCTCCTCGCAAACCGTGCGCAACATCTCGCCGGTGGTGAGATCCTTCAATTCATAGGGTGGCGCTCCGGTCAGAAGAAGATAGAGCAGAACGCCAAGTGAATAACTGTCCGATGCCGTGGTGATGGGATTACCCAGCACTTGCTCCGGGCTGGCATACTGCGGAGTAAAGGATAAATAGCCGGCGCGGGTAAGCTGGCTGTCCTGTTCTTCCAGGGAAGGAGAGAGCAGCTTCGCAGTTCCGAAGTCCAGCAGCCGAGGCGTGGCGTCCGCGGCGACCAGGATATTGTCAGGCTTCAGATCGCGATGAACGACAAAGTTCTGGTGGGCAAACTGCACAGCCTCGCACGCGCGCAGAAACAGCTCAATACGCTGGGTTTGAGAGAGCTTTCGCTCCTCGCAAAAGCGATGAATGGGTACGCCGTCCACATACTCCATCACAAGATACAGTTCGCCCTCGGAGGTGACGCCGCCATCCAAGAGCCGGGCAATGTAAGGATGTTGCAGGCTCGCCAGAATCTGGCGCTCCTGGCGGAATCTCTCCCGGAACAAGTCGGCCTCGAAGGGCCGATCGATCAATTTGACGGCGACCTTCTGCTCGAAATGCCCATCGGCACGGTGCGCGAGATAAACGGCGCCCATTCCGCCGCGCCCCAGCAGCCGGTCGATCTCGTAGGGTCCGACAATCTTGTGCTCCGGGCGGTCTTCAGGAACCGCGTGCGCTTCGAGCCGGCAAGATGCCATCAATTCTTCTTCAGCATCGCAAGCATCCAGCAACTGGCGCACCTCGATCACGAGCGCAGAATCCTGGTCGCAGCGGGACTGGATCAAATCGGCCCGATATTCCTCGGGAGCGTCGAGCACCTCGGTGACGATCTTCTCAACAAGAAGAAACCGCTCCGTCGCTTGTTCCATATCGAAAAAACTCTCCGCCCTTGGCCTGGTCCTTTAGTTTAGATTGCGGGAAGTGCGGAGAAAATGAATCAAAGAGCTACTTTATCCGCAAGCGCGCCCGAGTGCATCCGCTGGTAGAGCCATCCCTTGATGAACTTCAATTCGCGATCGACCGTAGCCTTGGAGACGAGCATCAGCGCCGCCGTCTCTTCGGCCGTGCAGCCCAGGAAGTAACGCAGTTCGACCAGCTTGACCTTTTCCGGGTCGAGCGCACCCAATTCGTCCAGCGCACGGTTCAGGTCCAACAGTTCCGGGCTGTCGATCTTGACCCACAGAAGCTCTTCGTTGAGCGGCACGCACTTCGTGTTGCCGCCCCGCATCTTGATCTGGTTTTCCCGAGCGTGGTCGATCAGGATCATGCGCATCATCCGAGCGCAGAAGATATAAAAGTGCCGTCGATCGTCCCAGGCGGCTTTCCTCTGGTTCAGCAGGCGCAGATACAACTCGTGGACCAGGACAGTGGCCTGCACCACATCCGGATTCATCTCCCGATGTATATAGCCCGCGGCCATCTGCCGCAGTTGTGGGTAGACCAGCGGGACCAGTTCGTCAAAGGCGGACGCTTGGCCATCTCTCCACTTTGCGAGCAGTACCGTGATATCACCCATGGCCGGCACCAAATATCTGACTCTGTCCGCGCAAAATCTTCCGTTTGATTGTGACCACAGGGTACCACTTTTTCTTCACATTTTCATCTTCTTTTCTGTATCCTCTCCCGGCGAACGGTCGCGCCGAGAAACAAAGTCCTGGAATCGTGAGGCAATTCTTCTTCGCCGTTCGCAATACAGTCAAACACAAGAAGACCCTCCCCCAACTTCTGAATGCGCTGGGTGGTGACGTCAAGCCGCTTGTGTAAATACGCGGAGGGTGCGGTTTTTCCATTCCAGGTTGAATCTCTGGAAGATGGAGTAGATGATTCGGTCCACGGACTGCACATTGACGAAGCAGACCATG
>Ga0181520_10010357_pt1 | contig 12541 bp, 14 predicted proteins | sample PEATcosm2014_Bin_29_FD_132451 | JGI IMG/M metagenome (GOLD analysis project Ga0181520, IMG submission 132451) | Peatland microbial communities from MTU Mesocosm Facility, Houghton, MI, USA - PEATcosm2014_Bin02_30_metaG | ecosystem: Environmental > Terrestrial > Soil > Wetlands > Peat | place...
GAAGCGACTTCTGCTTTCAGTGCCGCGATCCGCGCATCGCGCTCGGCAATGGCTTCCGCCACGTCGGCAGCTTCGAAGCGCTGCGGGATGTGTTGCGGACAATTGGTGTCCCAGGCGGCAACCGTGAACAGCAACACTTGCTCGGCGCGAGCCTTGTAGCCTTGCGGCATCAGATTGGCGACGAGCGCGGCGTCGGCTTCGACGATGCGCGCGGTGCCCCAGATCTTGACGCGGCGGCGTTGCGCATAATCGACGAGGAACAGATAGGCCTTGGAATTGTCAGCGAGGTTACCGGTGGTGACGTATTGCCGGTTGCCGGCGAAGTCGACAAAGCCGATGGTCTGATCGTCAAGCACCCGCAGGAAGCCGGGCGGGCCGCCGCGATGCTGGATGTAGGGCTGCCCGTCGGCATTGGCGGTGGCGAGGAATACGCTGCGTTGCTCGGCAATGAAGCGGGCCAGGTCGGGCGTGATGCGTGTCGACCACGAGCCCCCGTCCTCCATGCGCGCATAGATTTTGCGCGAGCCCCTTTGGTTCTGAACGGCCTTCACGCTCGGGCTGAAGCCGATGTCGCTCGGATATGAAGCAGTCGGTGTCATCGAAGTCGCTCAGAGTCCAAGGGCGCTCAGCCCGGGGTGATCGTCGGGTCGCCGTCCTAGCGGCCAGAAAAACTTGCGCACGCTTTCGGCGATGGGCAGATCGTTGATGCTGGCAATGCGCACGCGCATCAGGCCGTGCGCGTCGAACTCCCAGTTCTCATTGCCGTAGCTGCGGCACCAGTGTCCGCTGTCATCGTGCCATTCATAGGCAAAGCGCACGGCGATGCGATCGTCCTGGTGCGCCCAAACTTCTTTGATTAGGCGGTAATCGAGCTCGCGCGCCCATTTGCGAGTGAGGAACTGCTCAATCGCCGCACGCCCCTGCAGAAACTCGGCGCGATTGCGCCAGCGAGAATCCGGCGTGTAGGCAAGCGCCACCCGGGCGGGATCGCGACTGTTCCAGGCATCCTCGGCCATGCGGGCCTTCTGCACCGCGGCTTCGGCAGTGAACGGCGGCAGTGGCGGACGGGGAGCATCGGTCGACATCGGAACCGCCTCTGTGGGCTGGAAGCATAGTGACTTCCAATTTAATATAGCAGACTGAATTTTTTGTACCCTGCCTTCCATTATGTGGAATGTGATGAATCGTCTTGAAGCCATGTCCACGCTTCTGGCTGCGGTCGACGCCGGCAGCTTTACCGCGGCCTCACGCAAACTCCATCTGCCACTGGCAACGGTGAGCCGCCGTGTGTCGGATCTCGAAAGACATTTACGGGTTCAGCTTCTGGTGCGGACCAGCCGACGCCTCGAACTGACCGATGCAGGGCGCGCCTACGTGCACGCTTGTCGCGATATCCTGGCGTCGGTGGAAGAGGCCGAGCGGGCGGCGTCAGGCGAATATGCCGCGCCGCGAGGCGACATTGCGGTTACCGCGCCGATCGTGTTCGGGCGGCTTCACGTCCTTCCGGTGATCGTCGATTTCCTCAAAGCTTATCCCGACATCAATGTCCGATTGATGCTGACCGACCGTGTCGCGAACTTCACGGAAGATCAGGTCGATGTGGCCTTGCGCATCGGCACGCTGGCGGACAGCGGGTTGATCGCGGTGCGGCTCGGCAGCGTCGGCCGCGTGGTGTGCGCGAGCGCCGCCTATCTCGAATCAAGCGGCGCGCCGCTCAAGCAGCCAAGCGATTTGGCAAAGCACGTCTGCATCACGTTTGCAGGCTTAAACGCGCCGACGCGTTGGACCTTCCGACGCAACAAGGCTGACATGTCGATCGCCGTAAAGTCGCGCCTTGCGGTCGATACCGCCGAGGCAGCCATCGATGCGGCGGCCGCCGGCCTCGGGGTGACGCGCGTCTTGAGCTATCAGATCGCGGACGCCGTACGCGACGGGCGGCTGACCAGAGTGCTGTCCGAGTTCGAGCCGGAGCCCGACCCCGTCAGCCTGATCCATTCCGGACAGGGACCGCTGCCGCTGAAAGTTCGCGCTTTCATCGACTTCGCGACGGAGCGCTTGCGCCACAAGCTCAAACCACGATGAGTCAAAGGCCCGACGGAAACATGCCCGCCGATCCGCAATTGCTCGAACGGCCGCCGTGGTCGGCATTGACCACGGCGCATGCGGCGTTCGCGCTCGGCAATGATCTCGCCCGGCGTTACCGGCCCGCCGTCGCGCCGATGGCCGCCATCTGCGACGTCTCGGACGAATGCCTGCGCGCCTTGCGGGATATCATGAAGCCCGGCGACATCGTCGGCTTGTTCAGGGCCGAGCCGGTCGCCGCGACCGAAGGGCTGAAGGTCATTGCCAACATGACCGTCGAGCAGATGGTCTATGAGGCGGCGCGGCGTTGGCCGCGGCCGGTGAGCATGAGACGCTGACGCCCGCCGACGTTCCCGAAATGATGCAGCTCGTGGAACTGACCAAGCCCGGGCCGTTCCTTCCGCGCACTATCGAACTCGGCTCCTATATCGGCATCCGCAGCGATGGGCGGCTCATCGCCATGGCCGGCGAGCGCATGCGCTTTCCCGGCTTTACCGAAATCTCGGCGGTGTGCACGCATCCCGATCGTCGCGGCCGCGGTCATTCGACGTCGCTGGTGCACATCATGATGCGCGCTATTCTTGACCGGGGCGAGACGCCGTTCCTGCACGTTTTCAAGGAAAACACGCGCGCTGCCGCGCTCTATGATAAGCTCGGCTTCGTCCGCCGGCGCTCGCTTGCGGTGACGGTGCTGAAGCGGCCGGCATAACCCTAGTTATCAGCTCACCGGCGGGCGTTTTTGACCGAAAGCCGGCCGCGATACCGGCTCCGAGTGGTCAAGACTGCTCAGACTGCCTTGTCCGACCGGGACAGCGTGCAAGCGAAGAGCGCCAAGAGGCCAATATGGATCGGGCGACGAATCAAAGGACAACACAATGTATGTGATCTTCATTCTCGGCATTGTGATACTTCTCTATCTCATCGGCGCTATACGCGTGCTGAAACAGTACGAGCGTGGCGTGGTGTTTTTTCTTGGAAAATTTGAAGGCGTCCGCGGCGCGGGGATCACACTCGTCTTCTTTCCGCTGCAGCAGATGGTGCGTGTCTCCTTGCGCACCGTCACGATGCAGATTCCGTCGCAGAAAATCATCACCAAGGACAATGTCTCGATCGATATCGCGGCAGTGGCGTATTATCATATTTCCAATCCCGAGAATGCGGTGATCGTGATAGAGAATGTCTACAATGCGATCAATCAGATCAGCCAGACCACGGTGCGAAACGTCGTCGGCCGCTTCAGCCTCGACCAGTTGCTGTCCGATACCGCGGGCATCAACGAGCAGATCAAGAACGTCATCGATAAGCACACGGAGCCTTGGGGCACGCAGGTAACGGCGGTCGAGATCAAGGACATCGTCCTGCCCGACAACATGCAACGCGCAATGGCGAAGGAAGCCGAGGCCGAGCGCGAGCGGCGGGCGAAGATCGTCGCGGCGGAAGGGGAGTTCCAGGCTGCGGTGAAGCTCGGAGAAGCCGCCGACATCATCACGGCGCATCCAGTCGCGCTTCAGCTTCGTACCCTGCAGACAATGGCGGAAATCTCGATCGAAAAGAATTCGACCATCATCTTTCCCGCACAGTTCATGACGACGGTGCAGGACGCCGTCGCGCTCATGACAAAGGATTCGGCGTCAAAATAACTTCGATCATGGCTAGTGACCGGGCTGGTAGCCCCTGCGGCTGCCGTCGTTGTTGAAGTAATTTATGCCACCATCCGCGCTCGGCACGATATAGCCGATGCGATTGCCGTTGCTGTCATAGATGCCGTTGGTGCTGTTGTAATTGCTGCCGCTGTTGTCCCAATTCTGCGGACTGTTTTTCCAGTTGTCAGGTCTATTCTGCCACTTTTGCGGATTGTTCGCCCAGTTTTGCGAGCTTTCCGAATTTTGCGGAGCTGGCGCTTTGTTCTGATCGTAGGTTTGAGCGAAACAGGCGGTGCGCATCAAAGTTACCGACAGCAGCGTGAACAAGTACAGGGCGTTCTTAAGCCGGGTCTTCATCGCCGATTTCCCAGAAATGCAGACAGTTCGCGCGCGTCTGATGGCCTGGAAAAATCGACTAACAGTCCAAACGTTACGATGGCGTGGAACTTAATCCGGGCATTTGCGATAACTCAAGACGATCGACCGCTTTTTGCCGTGAGAGCAGACATGGCAATTTCAATGGCGCGCAATTTTAATGGCGCGGCGGTGAAGACCGCTAAACGACGCGACGGGCGCGCGGGTCACGGCGGCTGGTCGAGCGCGATGTTATCCAGACGGGAAGCGCGATGCCTTCGTCGTGGCCATGACGCGTAAGGATGATCTTGGTCGTCAAACGCGCGGGACACCTGAACTATACTAGGCTCCGATCGAGGCCGTGCGGCGGGCATGCACCGGGCCCGGTCTCATCAGAATGTTTTTTGCTTTTCGCCGCATTCCTTGCACGTGTACTCCACGCGAACCTGCCCTTGAGCCGCCGAAACGCGATTTGGCGCGCCGCACTTTCCACATTTGCACTCTATACGAGTCATGCCCTGCTTAACCGTGAGCGCTTTACGCTCCAACGCCTCTTTGACCAGCCGTTCGGTCTCTTCGCGCATGGCTTGTTTTGACATTTCAGGCTTTCTTGCTTTCCGGCCAGTAGCTCATACAGGCGGTTGGGGGCCTCGGCAACGTGCTTCTTGATATCTACTACGCATAAATGCCTCACGCGACGGTTGCCCGCCGGCCACTGACGGGCATTGTTATCACGGGCTCACGACGTTATTGTTGAGCGCCAACAACGGAGCTCTAAAATGTCGCGCGGTACGGTGAAGTGGTTCAATGCTCAAAAAGGTTACGGATTTATTCAGCCGCAGAGCGGCGGAAAAGACGTGTTCGTCCATATCTCGGCTGTCGAGAGAGCCGGCCTCAGCGGTCTCAATGAGGGTCAGGTTGTCGAGTACGAGGAAGTCGCGAACAAGGGAAAGACATCGGCGGAAAATCTGAAGGTTCAGCGCTGAACCGGCGGGCAAGTCTCGCCGCATCGGTCAGAATTTGGCGCAGTATTTGTATTCGGGTGCGGCCTTAAAGCCGAGCAGCGTTTACATTCATTGTGCAAGCCATTTGTTGTCGTTGGCATTAAAGCTGATTGGCGATCCGTGGTCTTTGTCGGAAACTGGTTTCCACCCCTGGATCAAGTCCGGGGGTAAACTTTTTCTGGATCATGCACTGCCTGGATGGTGGTGCATGATCTTTTCGGAAAACCGGTTTCCACTTTTCCCGATCATGCACTAAAGTCCGCGCCACAAAATAAAAGGGAGGCCTGCCGGTGACCGCCACGCGTCCGCTGTCGGAAATTCTGCCCAAGGAAATGAACGAGCTCAAGGTGCGGCCGCTGTTCACGCTGCTGCTCGCGGTGGCGCCGCCGATCGTTGTCGGCAAGGCGCCGGGCGTAGACCGTCGCGTCGGCGTCATCACCGGCGGCCGCTTCGAAGGCGAGCGGCTCCGCGGCGAACTCTTCCCCGGCGGCGGCAGCGACTGGCAGTCGATCCGGCCTGGCGACGGCGCCTGGCTGATCAATGTGCGCGTCGTGCTCAAGACCGACGACGGCGCCGTCATCGGCATGCCCTATACCGGCATCCGCCAGGGGCCGCAGGATGTGCTCGACCGGATCGCCCGCGGCGAGCCGGTCAAAGCCACCGACTATTACTTGCGCATCTCGGCGACGTTCGAGACTTCGTCGGAGAAATACGGCTGGCTCAACAACATCATCTCCATCGGCCTCGGCCACCGATTGCCGGAGGGGCCGATCTATCAGATGTTCGAGGTGTTGTAGTTCGATGGGCTGCCGCCCTTTGAGCGGCCCATTTTGGGGACAAAAGGGATCCGCCGATGGTCGCCTATGTTGTCTTTACGCGTGAACGCATGCGCAATCCCGAGGAATACGAGCGCTATCGGGAAAAGTCGCGGCCGGTCAACGCCGCCCATGCGTTGAAGGCGCTGACGGTCTACGGCAAGTACGAAGTGCTCGAAGGCCCCGGAATTGAGGGCGCGGTGATCCTTGAATTTCCGACGGTCGAGGCCGCCAAAGCTTATTATCACAGCCCCGGCTATCAGGCCGCCCTGCAGCATCGTTTCGTCGGCGCCGACTACAGGGTATTCATCGTCGAAGGGACGTGAGGCGACCCGACGCATTCGTGGTGGGCACACGAAATCCGCAATTCGGCGAAGGCGACAAATGGTTCAAGAGCCTGGACGCTGATCCCGGATTTCGCGTCCACCTACGCGCTCCGCGCTTCGGCGGACTCAAAACCTGCCGTAGCTCTTTCAGCAAGCGTAGGCAGGTTGCTCATATGGGCGACAACGATTAGAAAAACGCGGGAAGGGGAGCGCCTGATGGACAGCCTGGCTCATAGTTTCGATCTTACCAACGGCGTCAACGTGCTGCGCCTGATCTGCGGGCTGTTCTTTATCCCGCATATCGTCGGCAAGTTCACCGCGCCGGCGACGCTGAATTTCTTCAAGGCCGCCAAGTTCAATCCGCCGGCGACCTGGATGTACATTGCCGGCGCGGTCGAAACCGTGCTGACGATCTGTCTCGTCTTCGCCATCTACACGCCCTATGTCGCGGTCATCGCCGCCATCCATTTGGCCGTTGCTGCGGCGGCGACGCACAAGGTAACCAAGAAATGGATCTGGGTGATCGGCGGCACCGAATATTGCGTGTTCTGGATGCTGACCTGCGTCGTGCTTGCCATGCTGACCTGGCCGGCCGGCGTCTGGCCCAAATAACAACCTTTAACAACCTTGCCGCGTTTGTAGGAGCGTAGTGAATGATCAAGGCGGGCATTGTCGGACTGGGCTGGTGGGGCAAGACGCTGGTCGAGTCGGCCGAGAATTCGGACGTTATTCAGTTTGTCGCCGGCACCACGCGGACCAGGACGCTGGAAGTCGAGGCCTTTGCCGAAAAACACCGCCTGCACCTGGTGCACGAATACGACAACATGTTGCATCACGCCGATGTCGACGCCGTGGCGCTGGCGACGCCGCATTCCATGCACGCGACGCAGGTCATGGCGGCGGCAGCCGCCGGCAAGCATGTGTATTGCGAAAAGCCGTTCACGCTGACCAAGCGCGAAGCGCAGGACGCGGTCGCAGCTGTGCGCAAGGCCGGCGTCACGCTCGCGGTCGGCTACAACCGCCGGTTCCATCCCGACATGGTCAAGCTGCGCGAGATGATCCGCGGCGGCGAGCTCGGCATCATTCTCCACGTCGAAGCGACCATGACGTTTCCCAACGTGCTGTTCATCAATCCGGCGCATTGGCGCGCCGACCGGAGCGAGACGCCGCTCGGCGGCCTGATGCCCATGGGCGTGCACGCCATCGACGGCATGATCGATCTGTGCGGGCCGATCGATCACGCCTTTGCGCAAAGCTTCCGCCGCGCCGCGCTGATCGATGCCGACGATACCACCTCGATTCTCGTGCGGATGAAGGAGGGCATGTCCGGCTATCTCGGCACCATGACCACGACCGGGCCGGGCTTTTCCTTCCAGGTCTTCGGCTCACAGGGCTTTGTACGGCTCGAAGGGCTTACCCATGTCGCCGGCGCCTCGTCGGAAGAGCGGCGGCTGCGGCTGTTCGGCACCTGCAAATTCCAGCCGGTGAAGGGCGAGGCCAAGGTGTGGCAGGCGGCGAGTCTTGACGTCACCCGCGCCGCGCTGGAAGCGTTTGCCGCTGCCGCGACTGGTGGGCCGGCTTATCCGGTGACGCTCGAACAGGCGATCGAAGGCGTCGCCGCGACCGAGGCAATCATCCGCTCGGCGGCGTCAGGCAAAGTGGAGCAGGCGGGGTGATGAAGCGGCAACAGACCGTAGCCGTCATTCTGAGGTGCGCGCCGATGAAATCGGCGAGCCTCGAAGGATGAACGGCCCGGGCCCGTCGCCCTTCGAGGCTCGCCATAGCGCGTCGAAGACGCGCATAAACGCGCTTACGGCTCGCGCCTCAGGGTGACGGGGACACTAACAACAAGGAACCAAAAATGGATCTCGGCAACGGCCTCGGCCTTTTGACCTATTCGACACTGGTGCATCCTGCTGACAATTGGGAGCAGCTCTGGCATTCGCTCAACACCTATGTGCCGAAGGTGAAATCGCGCATCGCCGGCAACAAATCCTTCGGCGTGTGCATCCGGCTGGCGGCGCCGACGGCGGAGACCTTGGCGGCGAGCCCGGCCGAGCGCGCCAAGCTCAAGAAATTCCTCGAAGACAACGACATGTACATCTACACCGCCAACGCCTTCGTCTACGGCCACTTCAAGGGCGACAAGGTGAAGGAGCAGGTCTACGAGCCGGACTGGCGCACGGAAGAGCGCTCAAGCTACGTCATGAAGGTCGCCGACATCCTTGCCGACGTCTGCCCGGCCGGCATCGCGCCGTCGATCCAGACTTCGCCGCTCGGTTTCAAGCCGCGGGTCACCGGCCCCGATGTGGTGAACAGCTACACCGATCACGTGCTGCGCGTCGTCGCGCATCTGATCGCGCTCGAGGACAAGACCGGCCGCACCGTGCAGCTCGCGCTCGAGCCCGAGCCGTATTGCTTCCTCGAAACCACCGACGAGACCATCGCCTATTTCCGCGACCATCTCTATTCCGGCGCCGCGGTCGAGAAGCTCGCTAAGCTCGCGCATGTGCCGATTGCCGAGGCCAACGCGGCATTGCGCCGCCATCTCGGCATCGTCTATGACATCTGCCACCAGGCGGTCGAATTCGAGAACATTACCGAGTCGCTGCAGAAACTGGTCGATGCCGGCGTGCCGGTGTTCAAGCTGCAGGAGGCCGCGGCGCTGCACATCCCGCAAGTGACGCAAGCCGCCGTTGACACGCTCAAGAAATACGCCAAGACCATTTACCTGACGCAGACACTGGAAAAGCAGAACGGCAAGATCAACAAATATCTCAACGTCGACGACGCCATCGCCGCGTTCGAGAAATCGCCGGGCGGCGAGCGCGAATGGCGCACCCACATCCACGTGCCGGTGTTCATCGACGATCTCGGGCAGTTCCGCACCACGCGCTTTGCCATCGAGGACGCGCTGCGCTTCCACAAGCAGAAGCCGCTGTCACGGCATCTCGAAGTCGAGACCTATACCTGGGACATGCTGCCGGAAAGCGCGAAATCGAACGACATCGTCGACTATATCTGCCGCGAGCTGGAATGGGTGAAGGGGCAGTTGGTGTAGCGACCGACATCGTCGTCCGCTCGTCCCCGCGAAGGCGGGGACCTAGACTGGATTCCCGCTTGCGCGGGCATGAGCCGAAGAGTTGGATCGAATTCCCATTAATGGGAGGAGAATGGCGATGAAAGTCGGATTTATCGGGCTCGGCCGCATGGGCGAAGTGATGGCGCGCCGGCTTCTCGCTGCCGGCCACGAAGTCGGCGTCTATAACCGCACCGCGGACAAGATGAAGCCGCTGGTGGATGCCGGCGCAAAGCCGCTCACCTCGATCAAGCAGGCGGCGACGTTCGGCGAGGCGGTGTTCACCATGCTCACCGACGACGCCGCCGTCACCGACGTGGTCACGCAATCCGGCGGCTTGAAGGACTCACTGCCGAAGGGCGGCGTGCATGTCTGCTCCGGCACGCACAGCGTCGCCGCGATCGAGAAGCTGACCGCGCTGCACGCCGGCGCCGGGCAGGCGCTGCTGGCGACGCCGGTACTCGGCCGCCCTGAAGTCGTGACCGCCGGCGCTGCCACGATGCTGGTCGGCGGACCGACGGCGAATGTCGAGCATTTGCGGCCGCTGTTTTCAGCGATTGCCGGACGCGTTATCGAGGCGGGCGCCGACCCGGTCTCCTCGGCGGCGATCAAGATCGCCAACAATTTCGTGCTCGGCTGCGCCATCGAGGCGCTGGGCGAGGGCTTTTCGTTGACCCGCAAATACGGCGTAGAGCCGGACGTGTTTTATCGCGTGCTGGCCGAAGGGCTGTTCAATTGCTGGGCGTATAAGACCTACGGCAAATTCATCGCCGACGAGAAATATCTGCCCGCCGGCCAGCGCGCCTTGACCGGACTGAAGGACGCCAATCTCGCGCTGGCCGCCGGCGAGGCCAAGGGCGTGCCACTACCCAGTGGAAATGTCTGGCGCGACCGCCTGGTCGGCGCCGTCGCGCATGGCGAAGGCGAGCACGATTGGGCGGTAATGGCCAAGGAACAGGCCCGCGCCAGCGGATTGGTCAAATAGCATCGTCCTTGCCGGGCTTGACCCGGCAATCTATCTCACCGGGTCTCGGCGCTACGCGCCGGCCCAGTGATGGTGGCTCAGCTAAACAGCACCTTAAAATCCTCGACGAACTTTTTGGTGGTGATCGGCTCGCGGCCGACGATGTCGACGATCGGTTTGGTGTCGACGTGGGAGAAACCGCCGGCATTGCCGATGCGCCCGATCGCCAAAACGTGCGCGACCAGCCAGTCGGGCGAGCCGCGCGACTTCATCGCTTCGGCTGCTTGCTCCGGCGTAACGCCGACATAGGCGATCTTGCGGCCCAGCACGGCCGAGAACACGTCCGTGAACTCGCCGAACGAAGTCAGGGCGCCGGTGAATTCGTATTCTTTGCCAAGATGCGACTGCGGCTTGACGAGAATGCGCGCGGCTAGCGCGCCGGTGTCGCGCACGTCGATCAGCGCCAGCCGGAAATCCGGCGTATACGGCATCACGATCTTGGGATCGGTTTTGATCGCGGCCGCCTGCCCGAGCACGTTCTGCATGAACAGACCGGGGCGCAAAATCACCCAGCCGAGCCTGCTGTCGCGCAAGCGCCGGTCGATGCCGTAGTGAGCGCGGCCGGCGGGCGCCAGCGAATCCGCTCCGACCACGGCGCGGCCGGCGGAGAGCCGCACCAGAACTTTGACGCCGGCCGCTTCCGCGGCATCGAGCACATTGTTGTTCTGATCGGCGAGCTGCGGGTTGACGGCGGTGGTCAGGAACACTGTGTCCGCGCCGGTGAACGCCTTGTGCAGCGCCGCCTTGTCGGCGAGATCGGCGAGCGCCGTTTTCACGTCCGCGCCCAGCACCTCGCGCGCCTTGTCCGCATTGCGAACGACGGCGATCGGCTGCTCCCCGAGCCCTTTGAGCTCCTTCACCACCGCCCGGCCGGTATTGCCGGTGGCGCCCACCACTGCAATCGTCATGGTTGTTTCCTTGGTGCCGTTTCCTGCCCACGCATTGAATTTTTCGCGTGGCAGCCTTGCTGCAAAATGCCCGTTTGCGCAAGCGCCGCCATGCGCTAATTGTTCCCTCGTCGTAACGTCCGCCCGTCGAGGCTTGTGCTTTAGAAAATGAGGAAACGCCGATGAGATATAACCGCCCGCAAGCCACCGCGTCCTGGGGCACCATGGCCAAGGACTGGGAGAAGGGCATCGATTATGACCGCCTGCACAAGGAGCGCGTCAAGCGCGCGCAAGCGGCGATCCGCCATGCCGGTTTAGGCGCCGTGCTGGCGTTCAACTTCGACAACATCCGCTACATCACCGCCACGCATCTCGGTGAATGGGGCCGCGACAAATTCATGCGTTACGCCCTGTGTCCGGTGGTCGGCGAGCCGCTGCTTTGGGATCCGGCGCCGCCGGCCAAGCGCCTCTCCTCGCCGTGGATCGCTGACAATGTCGCAGCCCCGATCTCGACCATGCAGGGGGGGCTACCGCCGCAGCTCGGCGTGCAGAGCGACTTCGCGCGGCAGATCAAGAAGGCCTTGGTCAAGCTTGGCATCGACAAGGAGCCGCTCGGCATCGACATTATGGAATTGCCGATGCTGCGCGCGCTGGAGAAGGAAGGCATCGAAGTCGTCGACGGCCAGCAGGCCATGCTCGACGCCCGCGAGATCAAGACGCCGGACGAGATCGAGCTATTGAAAATGGCCTGCGCCATGGTCGACGCCACCTACGTCGACATCGCCCGCGCCATCCGCCCCGGCACCCGCGAGAACGAGCTTGTTGCCATCGCCAACGATCGGCTGTTCCGCATGGGCTCCGAGCGGGTCGAGTGCGTCAACTCGGTGTCGGGCCAGCGCGGCCGGCCGCACTCGCACACCTTTTCCGATCGCATGATCCAGCCGGGCGACATGGTGTTCCTCGACATCATGCATTCGTTCAACGGCTACCGCACCTGCTACTACCGCACCTTCATCTGCGGCGAGCCGAACAAATATCAGGTCGACGCCTACGAGACCGCGTCGAAATGGATTTCCGCCTCGATCGACCTGATCCGCCCCGGCATCACGCCCGACCAGGTGGCGCAGGTGTGGCCGGACGCGCAGGAATTCGGCTACCGCGACGAGGCCGAGGCGTTCCTGCTGCAATACGGTCACGGCGTCGGGCTGTCGCTGTGGGAGCGGCCGATCATCAGTAAGCGCTACACCGGCCAGAACACGCCGCTGAAGGAAGGCATGGTGTTCGCGCTCGAAACCTGGAAGGGCGCCGAGGACGGCTCCGGCGCCGC
>Ga0181520_10010359_pt1 | contig 12540 bp, 10 predicted proteins | sample PEATcosm2014_Bin_29_FD_132451 | JGI IMG/M metagenome (GOLD analysis project Ga0181520, IMG submission 132451) | Peatland microbial communities from MTU Mesocosm Facility, Houghton, MI, USA - PEATcosm2014_Bin02_30_metaG | ecosystem: Environmental > Terrestrial > Soil > Wetlands > Peat | place...
CGCGCACCATCTCGATGCGTCCCACTTCGTCGAGCCCTTCGCCTTCAAGCAGCGTGGTAGCCGCTGCTCGAATAGACGTGAGCGGTGTACGTAACTCGTGAGTCAATGAATCGATCAGCGCGGTGCGCAGGCGGTCAGCCTCGCGCGCGGCTTCAATGCGCGTCGAAGCCGCGAAGGCGATGGAGCGCGCCACCGCGATGGATACCTGAGCGGACACCGCTGTTGCGAACTCGAGCGAAAGCGAATCCGGCCGCCACGCTAGAGCGCCTATGGGCTTCAATCCCAGAGCCAGGGCGTTGGTCTGGTAGCCGGCAAACGGAGCAATGGTGGGATTCAGCCCCTCTGCAACAGCCTGCATGTGCGCCCGCAAGCTGGGCGAAACCTCGCTGGTCGAAGAATAATACCGCTCGTAATCGCCGACATAAAGAACCACGCCCTCGAGAGCGAAGATGCGGCCGATGGCGCCGGGTAGATCGCGGAGAAGACGATCCGCGTCTTCAAAGAGCATCATCTCCTGGCTCAAGGAGTACAGCTTTCCCACATCTTCTTCGCGCTGCTGGGCGCGAACCGTCTGTTTTCGAGCGCGCTCCGCAAGCCGGCCGACTACCAGGCAACTCAGAGCAAATGAGACCATCGCCACCCATTGCTGCGCGCCCTCGATCCTGAAAGTGTGCAAAGGAGGCAGAAAAAAATAATCAAAACAGACGGCGCAGAGAAGCGCGGTGTAGATCGAGAGAACAATTCCGGTCTGCGTGGCCCACCACACCACCAGCACCAGAAACACCATCCCGGCGGTGGTGGAATTGGCGCGAAGCCAGACGAGCAAGAACGTGGCGAGCGCCGCCGTGGCTGAGGCCGCGAGCCAGCGAAGAGCCTGCCTTGCATAGGGCGGTACGCCCATCGTCTTCTCCACGGGAATCATACCTCTCCGTGGCGAGGCACTGAAATGCCGGCTCGCAATGGTGTAAGCTTCCGATGGATGAAAGAAGCAAGACATGCCGGGAAGAATTCTGGTTATTGACGACGAGTCGCAGATTACTCGGGTGCTGCGCGCCGCTCTCTCAGCGCAGGGATACGATGTTCGCACGGCCAACGATCCCGAGGAGGGATTGCGGCTGTTTCGTGACTGGGCGCCGGACCTCGTCGTCACCGACCTGATGATGCCGGTCATGAGCGGCGCTGAGGTCTGCCGGGCCATTCGAACGCTCGGCAAAACGCCCGTCCTGGTCTTATCGGTACGCGAACACGAACGATCGAAGGTGGAAGCGCTTGACGCGGGCGCCGACGACTACGTTACCAAGCCATTCAGCATTCAGGAACTGCTGGCTCGTGTAAGAGCGCACCTGCGCCGCGCTCCGGAGCGCACCACTGCCCCGCTTGAGGCCGGAGACTTTGTGATCGATGTGCGGGCGCACAGCATTCTGGTGCAGGGCAAGCCCGTTCACCTGACGCCCAAAGAGTTCGATCTTCTGCTTCATCTGGCTCGCAATGCCGGCAAAGTCATGACGCACCGTGCTCTGCTGACGTCTGTCTGGGGGGCGCAATCCGCGCACCAACCCGAGTACCTGCGCGTCTTCGTGGGTCAACTGCGCAAGAAGCTCGAGGGCGAGACCGGCCGCCAGTACATCCAGACCGAGCCGTGGGTTGGATACCGTTTCGTGCCCGAAGGCTGGACGGGAAACGAAGACTGACGGGGAACGAAGATTGAGTAGCGCGCCCCGTCTCGCAAGTTGGTTCGCATTGCGGCCCGCGCCGTCGCTGGCGCCGGATTTTCAACAACTTCCCACCGTCGACCATCGATCCTTACGAAATCTTTAGGTTTTCTTTTCGATTCTCAAACCTGACGAAGGACAGAATCGGAATGGAGCAAGACCGGCTATGTCGGTTGATGGCTCCCGTGCGCTCCCGGAATGTGACGTGGGGGCACAGGAGCGCGGAGCTTGTTCGTTGGACCTTTCCGGCGTTGGTCCGGATGGAAAAGGGGCGATCCCGAATGCAAGATGTATTGATGTTGCTTTACACCGTCATTTTCTTCGCCGTGGCGTTTCTATACGTCAAGGCCTGCCAAAAGTTGAGGTAGCCCATGCAAATGGATTGGATTTCAGCAACCGGTCTCATCCTCTCGATTCTCCTTATGGTCTATCTCACCGTCGCACTGCTGTTCCCGGAGAAGTTCTGACATGTCCGCAAACGGCTGGCTGCAATTTGCCATCTACTCTGTCATTCTGCTGCTGACGGTGCGTCCGGTCGGCATTTACATGACGCGCGTGCTTGAAGGCGAGCGGACCTGGCTCGACCCCGTCTTTCGCCCGTTTGAGCGACTCATCTACAAACTTTGCGGAGTAAAAGCCGACAATGAGATGAACTGGCGCGAGTACGCCTTCGCCATGCTCGGTTTTTCGGCCGTGGGATTGGTGCTTACCTACGCCATTGAGCGCTTGCAATACTACCTGCCCTGGAACCCGCAGCATCTCACTGGCGTGGGCAGCGATCTGGCGTTCAATACCGCCGCCAGCTTCACCACCAATACAAACTGGCAGTTCTACACGCCCGAATCGACCATGAGCTATCTCACCGAGATGGCGGGCCTGGCGACGCACAACTTCTGGTCGGCGGCTGCGGGCATCGTGGTGGCCGTGGCGTTGATTCGCGGCATTAAGAGAACAAGTTCCGCGACGATTGGCAACTTCTGGGTCGATATGACGCGGACACTGCTCTACATTCTGACGCCGGCGTGCATCCTTTACGCGCTGCTGCTGGTATGGCAGGGCGTCCCGCAAAATCTGAACGGTTACACTGTCGCGCACCCTCTCGAGCAGCCATCCCAAACGCAGACCATCGGGCAGGGGCCGGTAGCCTCGCAGGAAGCGATCAAGATGCTGGGTACCAACGGCGGCGGATTCTTCAACGCCAACAGTTCCCACCCTTATGAGAACCCGACGCCGTTTTCGAATTACCTCGAGATCATTTCGATCTTTGTCATTGGCGCTGGTCTTACTTACACTCTTGGCCGCATGACGGGTTCGCGCGGCCACGGATGGGCGGTCTTCGGAGCGATGTACGTCTTGTTCGCCGCCGGATTTGTCGTGTGCTATTGGGCCGAGGCGCATCCCTACAACATGATTCACGGCGCGCAGCAGACGCGCACTGCAACCGCGCCAGGCGGCAACATGGAAGGCAAAGAGGTTCGCAACGGCATCGCCGAAAGCACGCTCTTTGCCACCATTACCACTGATGCCAGTTGCGGCGCCGTGAATAGCATGCACGACAGCTATACGCCGCTCGGGGGCATGATTCCGCTCGCCAACATCATGCTCGGCGAGGTGGTCTTCGGCGGTGTCGGCGCGGGCATGTACGGCATGTTGATTTACGTTGTGCTTGCTGTCTTTATTGCGGGCCTCATGGTCGGCCGCACACCGGAGTACCTGGGGAAGAAGATTGAATCGTACGACGTGAAGATGGCCATGCTCTATGCGCTCATCTTCCCGCTCATCATCCTCACCTTCGCGGCAATCTTCGTGCTGATTCCGGCGGGACAGTCTTCGATGGCGAACCCCGGCCCGCACGGCTTCAGCGAGGTTCTGTACTCATTTGTCTCCGGCGCCGGCAACAACGGCTCGGCATTCGCGGGCCTGGGAACCAACTGGTGGTACAACATCGCGATGGGCTGGGACATGCTGATCGGCAGATTCCTCATGATGATTCCCGCTCTGGCGCTGGCCGGAAATCTGGCCCAGAAGAAGAGCGTTCCGCCGTCGCCTGGCACTTTCCCGGTCAACACCACTTTGTTTGCTGTGTTGCTCGTTGGCACGGTCTTAATCATCGGCGCACTCACATTCTTCCCGGCACTGAGCCTGGGACCGATTCTGGAACACCTGCTGTTGCAGACGGGAAAAGTTTTCTAAACACATCCATACCGCATCAGGGCGAGGCAAAACAGACGGACATGGCTGAAAAAACGAGTCTCTGGAACACGCAGATTATGGCCCAGGCAGCGCTGGACAGCTTTCGCAAGCTCGATCCGCGCTGGATGGTCAAGAACCCGGTGATGTTCGTGGTGGAAGTGGGTAGCGTTTTGACTACGCTCCTTCTCGTTGAGAATTTCCGCCATCACCCAGGGTCGTTTTTCTTCAACCTGCAGATCACGCTGTGGCTATGGTTCACAGTGTTGTTCGCGAACTTTGCCGAAGCCATGGCGGAAGGGCGCGGCAAGGCCCAGGCCGACACGCTGCGCAAGGCCAAGGGCGAGACCATCGCCAAGCGCTACAAAGAGGATGGCAGTTTTGAGGAGGTTGTCAGCGGAGCCCTGCGTGCTGGAGACGTCATCTACGTAGAAGCCGGGAAGTACATCGCAGGCGACGGCGAAGTCATCGAGGGCGTGGCTTCGGTCGATGAGTCGGCCATCACCGGTGAATCGGCTCCGGTGATTCGCGAGGCCGGCGGCGACCGTTCGGCCGTAACCGGCGGCACCAAGGTTCTTTCAGACTGGATCAAGGTCAAAATCACCTCCAATCCGGGCGAGACCTTTCTCGATCGCATGATCGCGCTGGTCGAAGGCGCTACACGCCAGAAAACGCCAAACGAGATCGCTCTCAGCATTCTGCTTTCCGGCCTCACGATCATCTTTTTACTGGCCGTGGTTACGCTGCAGCCTTTCGCGATTTACTCGAGCGCGCCGCAAACCGTCTTCGTTCTCGTGTCGCTGCTGGTCTGCCTGATTCCCACAACGATCGGCGGGCTGCTCTCGGCCATCGGCATCGCCGGCATGGACCGGCTGGTGCAGTACAACGTGCTGGCCATGAGCGGGCGCGCCGTGGAAGCCGCCGGCGACGTGAACACGCTGCTGCTCGACAAAACCGGCACCATCACCCTGGGCAACCGCCAGGCAACAGAGTTCCTGACTGCGCCGGATGTTAGCCCCGAACGGCTAGCAAATGCCGCGCAGCTTGCCTCGCTCTCCGACGAAACTCCCGAAGGCCGATCGATTGTTGTGCTGGCCAAGGAGAAGTACAACCTGCGCGGGCGCGACCTGGCCGGGATCCACGCCGAGTTTGTTCCGTTCACGGCGCAGACTCGCATGAGCGGAGTGAATCTTCCCGGCACGCGCATCCGCAAAGGTTCGGTGGACGCAATTGCGCGCTTCCTTGAAGAGCAGGGCTCGTCGTTGCCGCAGAAGGTTCGCGACCACGTCGAAGAGATCGCGCGCCAGGGCGGAACGCCGCTCGTTGTGGCAGAAAACTCCTCGGCTCTGGGCGTGATTTATCTGAAGGACGTCGTAAAAGGCGGCTTGAAGGACCGGCTGGCGCGGTTGCGCGCCATGGGAATCCGCACCATCATGATTACCGGCGACAACCCACTGACCGCCGCAGTGATTGCGCGCGAGGCCGGCGTGGACGACTTTCTTGCCGAGGCCAAGCCGAAAGACAAGATGGACCTCATCAAGCGCGAGCAGGGGAAGGGAAAGCTCGTCGCAATGACTGGCGACGGCACCAATGACGCTCCCGCTCTGGCGCAGGCCGACGTGGGCGTGGCCATGAACTCAGGCACGCAGGCCGCCAAGGAAGCGGGCAATATGGTGGACCTGGACTCCAATCCCACCAAGCTTATTGAGATTGTGGAGATCGGCAAGCAGTTGCTGATGACACGCGGTGCGTTGACCACCTTCTCGATTGCCAACGACGTGGCCAAGTACTTTGCCATTATTCCCGCCATGTTCGCCGGAGTCTTCCCGGTGCTCGGCGCGCTCAACATCATGTATCTGCATTCGCCGCAGTCGGCCATTCTCTCCGCGGTGATCTTTAACGCGGTCATTATTGTGGCGTTGATCCCGCTGGCGCTGAAGGGCGTGAAATACGAACCCAAGGCGGCTGACGTGCTGCTGCGCAACAACCTGCTCATCTATGGCGTCGGCGGCATCATCATCCCGTTCATCGGCATCAAGGCTATCGATCTGTGCCTGGTGGCAATGCATCTGGCGTAAGTGCGCGGTCCACGCAAAGGAGAATCATCGTGCATTCGGATTCAACGATCGACGAAGAACTTGGAACTCGCAAAGGGCACCACGTTTCGCATGCCCCGGAGTCTACGGTCAAGCATTCGATTTGGAGAACCTCGGTCCTCTTCACGCTGGTCACGGCGGTGATCTTCGGGCTGGGATACCCACTGCTTATGACGGGACTCGCGCACATCATTTTTCCGCGCCAGGCTGCCGGCAGCCTCATCACGAGCAAGGACGGCACAGTGATCGGCTCCGAACTGATCGCGCAAAGTTTTGCATCGGACAAATACTTCCATCCCCGCCCATCGGCTGCGGGCAACGGCTACGACGCCACTTCCTCCGGCGGCACGAACCTGGCGCAGTCAAACTCCAAGTTGCCGCAGCGCATGCAGGCCGACATCGACAAACTGGCCGCAGAGAATCCCGGCAAGCCGGTTCCCATCGATATGGTGACGTATTCCGCCTCCGGTCTCGATCCGGACATCACGCCCGACAATGCCTATTTCCAGGCGCCGCGCATCGCCAAGGCGCGCGGATTGACTGAATCGGCTGTTCGCAGCCTGATCGATCAGCAGACCAAGGGGCGCACGCTCGGCTTCCTCGGCGAACCGCGCGTGAATGTGCTGGACCTGAATCTCGCGCTGGACAATCTGGCGCACTGAGTTTGCACGCAGCGGCTCCCCAAGCCAATTTGAGCGGGATGGCTAACCAGCCCTCCCGCTTTTCTTTTGCATTCGCGTAACACCGCAGTGAGTTTGCTGGCGGCGCCAAGTTTCCGCGGTGGGCAAGCCGTACTTACATTGTCCTTCGGCCCTCGAGCGCACGCGCCATCGTTACCTCATCCGCATATTCAATGTCGCTGCCGGCCGGAACGCCCGTTGCGATGCGCGTAATCTTGACCGAAAATCCGCGCAATGTGGTTGCCAGCCAGTCGGCCGTTGCCTCGCCCTCCAGCGTTGGGCTCGTCGCCAGAATTACTTCGTCCACCTCGCCGCGTTCTGCGCGGCGCACCAGCGTTTCCGCGCGCAACTGGTCCGGACCCACTCCGTGCAGCGGCGAGAGCGTTCCGTGCAGCACGTGATAGACACCCTGGTAGCTTTGCGTCCGCTCGACCGAGGCGATGCTGGTCGGCTCTTCGACGACACAAACCAGGCGCTGGTTGCGGGTCGGGCTGGCGCAGTACCCGCAGGGATCGATGTCGGTGACGTTGTTGCAGATGGAGCAGAGACGCAGGCTCGTTTTCAGGCCCTGCACAGCTTCGGCCAAAGCATTGGCGTCTTCGTCGCTCGAGCGCAGAATGTGGAAGGCGTAACGCTGCGCGCTCTTGGTACCCACGCCGGGCAGCTTCTTCAGTTCTTCAATGAGCCGCGCCATCGGCTCGGCATAGCGTGACAATTCAGGCCTCCCTGACCATCCGTTGTGTCCGGCGGTTGTTCACAAGGTTTCGCTCCGCGACGTTACGATCCGAGCTCCGGAATTTTCAGTCCGCCCAGCATTCCCTGCACGCTCGATTTGATCGCCTCATCCGCCTTGCGTCCTGCTTCGTTCACGGCCGCGACGATCAGATCCTCGAGCATCTCCACGTCGGCCTTGCCGCCGCTCAGGCTCGTTACCGCCGAGGGATCGATGCGAATCTTCAACAGTTCCTTCCTGCCGTTCATGGTCGCGGTCACGGCGCCGCCGCCGCTTGAAGCTTCCACCACGGTCTCGCCGAGCTTGCGCTGAACCTCCTCCTGCATCTGGTTGGCCTGCGAAAGCATCTCCGAGATTTTGAGTGGGTTAATCATTCGGCATACCCCTGTAGGTTTCTTCTCACTTCTGACGCAAATCGACCACGCTGCGGACCTCGGCGTTGAAGATCTCCTGTGCCCGCTTCACTAATGGATGCGCGAGCGCCGCTTCCTGCACGCTGCCGGAAACCACAACCGGGGGCGCAACAGCGGCCGGAGCCGTCCCCGGCTCTCCCGAGACAAGAAATCGTGCCGGCGCGCCCAGACTGAGCAACTCCGTCCGAATGATTTTTTCCGCGGCAGCGTTTACCGTGAGGCTGAGCATCTTCTTGCCCATTCCCGGCACGTCAACGCGGACTGCGGCGCCATCCAGTGTCCAGGTGCCGGCTCCGAGCAGTTGCGCGGCAGAGCTATGTCCGGATTTGGCCAGCGCGGCCATGACGGCTTCGCGAACTTGCTCGATGCCAAGTCCATTCGATTTGTCAGTAGCTGCCTCGGGCATCTTGGCCAGCGCGCCCTCGGTCAGATTGACGGTTGCTCCGTACCCTGCCTCATGGCTGCCAGCAACCGGGAAGGGAGTTGCGCGATACATGGATTCGGTTGTCCTTGCAACTGTTTGGCTTGCGTGCGAATCTTCAAGTATCACCTGTTGTTTTGTTAAGTCAATTCGCGCGGCCCCGGGTCCTCTGTTCCAGCCACTACCCTCGTGGGCCGCGGCCCCAACCGCCGGCGTTGTCGCCGATGCCGGTTTTTGAGCGCTTCCGCTTGTCTTTTGCGCGCCGGGCGATGGATTCGTTCGCGATCCCGTTCCGCCCGCGACGCCGCTGAGCAGCTCTTCGATGGGCAGAAGCCGCTGCGCGTGAATTAGCTTCAGTACGCCAAGTTCCAAATGGAGTCGTTGTTCCTGGCGATAGTTCAGGTCGTCGAATGTGCGCAGCACGATTTGCAGATTGCGGGTGAGCTCTTCTTCCGTGAACAGCAATGCCGTGCGCGCGGCGCGCGCTCGCTCGTCCGCGGAGATCTGCAGCAGCTCGGTCTGCTCGCCGCCAAGCTTGGCCATGAGCGCATTGCGCAGATAGCGGACCATCTGCCTCGCCAGCGAGAGCGGGCTGTGCCCGGCATTGACGAGAACGTTGATCTCTTCCATCAGCTCGGCGCTCTGGCCTTGGGCAACGGCTTCCATCAGTCGCTCGAAGACAGTGCTCGGCACCGCGCCCATCAGCTCGCGAATCTGCTCCGCCGAGAGCGCGGGACGACCGTCTTTGAGAGGAGCGGACGCGATCGCCTGGTCCATGATGGAAAGCGCGTCGCGCATCGATCCGTCGCCGGCCTCGGCCAGCAAGGCCAGCGCATCGTCTTCGGCGGCGACTTTTTCCTCGGCCGCGATCATCTTCAGCTGCGCCAGGATGTCGTCGAATTTGACCGCATGAAAGCTGAAATGCTGGCAGCGCGAGCGAATGGTTTGAGGAATGTTCTCGGGCTCAGTGGTCGCCATCATGAAGATGACGTGCGCCGGTGGTTCCTCCAACGTCTTGAGCAGCGCGTTGAATGCGGCCTCGGTGATCTGGTGCGCCTCGTCGAGGATGTAGACTTTGTAGCGGTCTCGCGACGGAGCGTAGCGCGCCGCATCGCGCAACTCGCGAATCTCGTCAATGCCGCGGTTAGTCGCCGCATCGATTTCGATCACATCCACAGCGTTGCCCTGGCGAATCTCCGTGCAGGCATCGCATGTGCCGCACGGTTCCGGTGTCGGGCGTTGCACGGTGCCCACTTCCGTCCGGCAATTTAGCGCCATGGCCAGAATGCGCGCGATGGTGGTTTTGCCAATGCCGCGATGTCCGGAGAAGATGTACCCGTGTGCGATGCGGTTCTGCTGGAGGGCATTGAGCAGCGTGCGCGTCACATGGTCCTGGCCGGCCACATCGGCAAAGCGTTGCGGGCGGTATTTCCTGGCCAGAACCTGGTAGCCCATGCGAACTTGCACTCCTAATTTGTGCCTCAGAAAACAGGAGGCCCAGTGGTGATTGTATCGGTTCAGGGCGGAGCGCTGCGGGGTGGAAATCCCCTTCTGAGAGCGGCTTTTCGCGCATCGCCCGATTGGTTACAGCCTGTGACCACCTCTAACTTGCCGAGTCAAAAGAGACAGGTGTCGTTCACGGAGCAGGCGCGTGTTCGGTCGGATGAATTCATCGTGCAAATGTGCGATTCTTTCTGTGTGAGCATTGCGGTCTCATTAAGCAACCCGATTCGTACAACAAGTGCCCGTGCACCGAAAGCAGATTCATGAGGTTGGTCTTCACAATCGCGGTGATCCTGGTCAGTCTGGCGGCTGCGCCGCGCCTCTGCGCCCAGGCGCCAAGCCAGCCTGGTTCCGGCCAAAATCAACCGGCTGCGGGCGCGCAAAGCCCCGCTCCGGCACAGCAGCCCCCGCGCACAAACCCGCAGACAAACGCGAATCCATTTCCGGAGGACACAACTTCGGTCCCGGTCATTCCAACCAGGGTCTCACCGGATGTGGCTCCGGGCGACGAAGAGCCGAGCGTACACGCTCCGATGCCCGCCGAGGACGGCGATCCTGTGCGCAGCCCGGAAGATGCTGCGGATGCCGCCGATTCGAGCAGTAGCAGTTCGAGCTCCAGCCTCGCCGGGATGGGCGACCTGAATCCGCCGGACGATGACACTACGCAACCGGGAAAACACAAGAAGAAGGGTGAAGAAGTTGTGCCCGAGCACCGTGAGACCGCGGCCGAAGACGAAGACGTGGGCAGCTACTATCTTTCGAACAAGGATTGGAAGGGTGCACTGTCGCGTTTCCAATCCGCTCTGGTTCTCGATCCCGACAATCCGGATGTGTATTGGGGCCTGGCCGAAAGCGAGCGCCATATGGGCGACTTTGCCGACGCTCGTGCCAACTACCTGAAGGTGAGGGAATACGATCCCGGCAGCCGTCACGCTAGAGACGCTGCCAAGGCCCTGGAGGATCCGGAGATTGCGAACGCGAAGGGGGATGCGGTAACCCCGGACGCGTCGGGGCAGCCTGCGCCGCCGCCGCAACAATAACGGCTGCTGATCCCCTGCTCGTCAAAAGCCCGCCCAGCGTAGATACGCGTGAATCATTTGCTCTCCCCACAAACTGCTCACAATCCCGCCCACGCAAAGAAATGCGCCCAGCGGTAACTTGATTTGCGCCCAGCTTTGATTCTTGTCGCGAGTAGAAGGTAGAACAAGCAGAACGAGCGCAGTGATCGCGCCCAGCACTACTCCCAAGCCAAAGGAGAGTAACGCGCCTTGCAGGCCGAGCCATGCAGCCAGCATGGCCATCAATTTTGCGTCGCCCAGGCCGACGCCCTCGCGCCGGCGGACGAGCCAGTAGATCCAGCGGATGAGCAGGATGAGGCCTGCAGCAGCGAGAATGCTCACCAGTGAAGCGATCGCGGCCCGTACATGTACGTTGCTCCCAAAGCTGACCAATGCGAAAGTACTTCCAAGCGGCAACGGAATCAAGCTGTACAAAAATCCGATTGCTATGCCCGGCAACGTCAATCGATCTGGCAGCCAGAGGTCCTCGGCGTCAAATGCTGCGAGAGCAATCAGCAGCCAGCAGAAGATCATTCGGCCGACGGTTCGGCCAAATTCGAACGAGAAAGCTGTCCCCGGCAAGTCCATCGCCCAAGCAAGAAATCGCCACGCAATGAAGGACCACGTGGCTGCGACCGCCAGCTCCACCAGAGGATACCGCCAGCTTATGGGCGCCCCGCACGTCCGGCAGCGCCCACGCAGCGCCATCCAGCTTACCAACGGCACATTTTCCCACCACGCCAGAGTTCGCCCGCAGCTCATGCAATGCGAGCGCGGATGGACAATGCTTTCGCCCTCGGGCCAGCGGCTAAGGCACACGTTCAGGAAGCTGCCGAAGGCCAGCCCGAGAAGCCCGGCGAAGAGGGTTCCGAGGACGCGGATCATTGAAGAGATTGAGTATACGGCTCTGATGTCCCGTGCGTAAGACGCGCTGATTATCGCCGCCGCTCCCCAAAAGGTAAAATGGAGATGGATGGATCTGCCGCCAGAGAAAACCAGCGCGAAGGATCACACGCCCGAAACCACCACCGATCCGGCGCGGGCGGCGGTATTGTTTGAGCAGTCTGCGGCCATCATGGCTCGACTGCGCGCTCCCGGCGGCTGCCCGTGGGATCGCGAACAGTCCTTCGATTCCATTCGCAAATACACACTGGAAGAGGTCTATGAGGTCTTCGACGCCATCGAGCGGCGCGACTTTGACCATCTTGCCGAAGAGCTTGGCGATCTGCTCTTGCAGGTGCTCTTTTATTCCGAGATGGCGGCCAACGACGGCCGCTTTACCATTGCCGATGTTCTTGACCGCCTGAATCGCAAACTGATTCGCCGCCACCCCCACGTGTTCGGGGATGAAGCTTCGCGTGCTGCCGGGAACAAGGCCGACGTGGACATTGATGCGGCGGGCTCAGCAGCCGGCGTTTTGCGCAACTGGGAAGAGATCAAGGCTGCGGAGAAAGTGGCAAGCGCACCGCAGAGTTACGGCGACGCGACCGGCGGGGCGGGGAATCAGCCGGCCTCGCGGCTCGACGGTGTTCTTCGCTCGATGCCCGCGCTGGCTGAAGCTTCCAAGCTCGGAGCCAAGGCGCAAAAATCCGGATTCGATTGGCCAAGCTGGCGCGAGCTGCTGCCCAAAGTGGCGGAAGAGACCGCCGAGTTGGCAGCAGAAGCCGAAGCCGGCGACGCGCGTGTCGAGGCTGAACTGGGCGACTTGCTCTTCACCGTTGTCAATCTCGGCCG
>Ga0181520_10010361_pt1 | contig 12539 bp, 9 predicted proteins | sample PEATcosm2014_Bin_29_FD_132451 | JGI IMG/M metagenome (GOLD analysis project Ga0181520, IMG submission 132451) | Peatland microbial communities from MTU Mesocosm Facility, Houghton, MI, USA - PEATcosm2014_Bin02_30_metaG | ecosystem: Environmental > Terrestrial > Soil > Wetlands > Peat | place...
CACCCAACGTTGGATACGGGCATACGTTCCCCAGCGACCGCGACTGGTTCCAGGAGCACCGCGTCATCGAGCTTCAGGAGCACAAGCAGTACCGTGGCGGAGCCACCATGCGGGCCGCGCACGGGCTGCTCAACGCTCCGCGCAACCACTTCCCCGAGACCGTGCGCGACACCGGCCCGGCGGCGGAAGCCCGGCGTCTACGCGACGAGCACAACGGGTAAGTCATGGTGGGCCACGGCTGGGAAGTTCGGCAATCTGACGGGCGCGATGACTGCATCCCGGTGGATGACCTCGCGCCGCATATCCCGTCCGATGCCTGCCACTGCTCACCATTCCCGTCCAGCACGCCCTGCGGGAAGCCGCTCGGCATCCACCACTCCTTCGACGGGCGGGAGTGGTCCGAGCCGGGCCACTCGCTGGAATATGAGAATAGGAGCCGGTGGAACTGATGACCAGCCTGCGGTACGCCACGGAACTATCCGAAGCGGAAATGGAGCGGTGACGTGCCCAGCTACACCCTATCCGCGCTGCAAACCAAAGTCCTCGACCTGCTCGACGGGAACTCCGCCGAGTTTCCCCTGCCCAACATCACGGCGGTGCTGAACCACGGGCTGGCGCGGATGAATCTTCAACTGGGCCTACAAAGCACCACGGTGGCCGTCCCCGGCAATACCGTGGCCGGGCAGTTCGCTTACTCTGTCCCATCCGGCATCGAGGTCCCCGTGCGCTGCGATTTCCAAAGCCAGGAGATCAGCCCCCTGAGTTTTGGCCGACTGGCGCGCAGTTACCCCACCTGGGCCACGGACACCTCGGCGAATCTGGGTCCACCGGCGCGCTGGGCGCGGCTGGATCTCCAGAGCTTCATTATTCACCCGGCGGACGCCTACGGCGGGGCGCTGCTGGAAGTCACCGGCATTGCGCCCACTACTCCGCTGGTGAACGCGGGCGACGTGGTGGGCCTGGAAGACCAGTGGGCCGAATGCCTGATCGCCTATTCCCGGATGCGGCTACTGCTTAAAGAAGGCGGCCGGGCCTTTGCGGAAGCCGTCAAGGCGTTCGCGCCCTACAAAGCCAAGATTCGCGAAGCGTCCATCTGGCGCGACGTGAACTGGTCGCAGTTCGATCTGGCGATGAAACAAAAGCCCGGTGCGCAAAGGATGCCTCTATGACGGACAAAAACGGTGGTTGCGTGGAAGTGGAAGTAAACGACCGGAACCAGATTGTAGCCATCCACCCCGGTAAGCTGTCGGTCCAGCAGGCACGGGATCTGGCGGACCTTCTGCTCCGGCGGGCGGCTCATGCGGAATACAATATCCGCAGGAACCAGGAAGACGAGCGCCGCCGGGAGGCAGCCAAGATCCCCGTGGACCTGACGGACCGCACGTTGCTGGACGGCTCCCCGGTGACGCCGGGCCACCGCGAGATCGACCCCACCACGGGGATGCAGAAGGACTACGTGGTGCTGAGCGCCGCCGAGCGCGCCAAGGGATTCGTCCGGCCGGTGCGGCGGACGTACCGGCACCTGAAGTGCAACACCACTACTACGATGGGACTGGCGCTGGCGGAAACCTGTGCCCGCAGTCCTGTCTTTTACAGCGGGGCATTCTGCTGCCAGTGTCGGGCGCATTTCCCGCTGGTTGAGTTCGTGTGGGACGGGACGGATGAGCCGGTAGGATCATGAACATCGTCAGCGACCTGTATACTCAATACAACCCGAACGCTTGGTGATGGGCTATATGGCATCGCCTGCAAAGCGTCTCTCCGTTAGATACGTCGTAGCGAAGTTCCGGGTAGAGCCTCCACCCCTTGACGTGGTGCGCCGTAAGGCACCGGGAGAATCCACAGCGCAGGCACCTACCTCCGTCACGATCAATCACCGCGCTCCGCCACGTGCGGTATTGTTTGGTTGCATCGGGCCTCGTGTTAGCCCTCCCCAAAAGCCGATCCCTCACCGCGATGCACATAGCCACCCTCCGCTTCATGGGGAGATGCTTGAAGGAATCCAGGCACCCTTGACTACAGAAGGTTCCATAACCAGGGGCCGGGATGGAGTATTTCCGTTGCGCTGGATTAAGGCAATGGTGGCAGATGAAACATTGACCGCAGTTGTACTGTCGAGCGGATTGCGGCGCATAGCAAGCAGAACAGCACCGACATTTACGCGGCTTATAAAACGACCCGGACGAGTGCAGGGTTTTCATGAGTTCCGCCCTGGCTTTCCCGTCACAGGTTTGGGAAGTCCACCGATCACGGCATTCGCGGCTACATGTGACGAGATTGCGCCCGAGGTTGAGCGCCTTACCGCATACCTTACAGCACAGGCACGAAGGACATATGTTCGTCCGGCTGGCAAGAGTCTCGTGTTCTTTTCCGCAAGCGGGGCACGTGACCTTACGGAGGGCGTGGCCAAGGTAGCTGCCGAAGCGTTTGGCAATATCGAGATTGACGGAAAGACGGGATCGGTGCTTCTTAGAGCACTGCATACTACAGCACAAGTCGTCGTGCAGTCTAACGGGCTTTCCGCATTCTACACATCGTCGGCAGTCTGGGCACGTCTTTTGCTTCCACCCCATAGCGGTGAATATCCGACCGCATCTTTCGCACTCTTTGGAGAGGGAGTGGTTACGCAGCACTACAGATCGTAGCAGGTGGGTTAGTATAATGTCAACCGTGAATGATCTATATCAGTTGATTACGTTCGATTTATGCGAAGACGGGGGCCTCGTGCTCGGCCTGCTGACGCCCGCGCAGTTCATCGACTTGGTGAACCTGACGCTCCAGGACTTCACCCAAAAGACCTGTTCGTCGGCGCTGGTCCAGACCCAGGCGGTCACCGCCAGCACGGCGCGGTACACGTTCCCGGACGCGATGATGCGCGTGGACGAGGCATGTCTGGGCGGCGTACTCCTGGAGCCGACCACCGTGCAGGGGCTGAACAACGGCAACCTGCGCGGCTGGCGCACAACCACGGGCCTGCCGACCCGCTGGCACGCCGACGAGCTTCCGCTCAAGACCGTTGAGCTGGCACTCATCCCGAGCCTGTCGGGGATTTTCATAGCGGCCCCCCAGACCGGCTGGAGCGTGTTCACGGGCGGAATCACCTACACGCCCTACCAGCACCAGGACCTGACGCTGATCGGGCCGCAGCTTCCCGCCGCCGTGGCGCTGCTGACCGATCCACTGTGCTACGGCTCGACCGGCTCGCCCACGAGTTATATCCCCCTGGACTTCTGCCTGGGCTATATCGGGCTAGGGGTGCTGGCGCGCATCTTCGGCGGCGACAACGAGCTTTACGACGCGGCCCGCGCGGAATGGTGTGCGGGCGAGTACGCCGAGGGCTGTGCCATCGTCAGAAGCATGATGGGCGAGGCGGGCGTCGCCGGGCGCTAGAAACACTTGACTCGCGGCGCGTCTGGGTCTATGATGGTCGGGTATGGACGCGCAGACGGACAGCCCCCTGCCCCGCCAGAGACTGGCGATGATGAAATCCCAAGATCCCTCCCCCAGCGCCAGCGGGTACAGGACCCGCCGGATTTACGACGCCAACGGGAAGGAGACGCTTGTTCCTGTGTGCATAGCCTGCGGCACGCTGCAATTCCCATTACGTGAGCGTGGAGATCAACGCGGAGGCGTTGCCACAATGAGCGACTGTCTCTGTGACTGGCCGCGGCACTGCAACGGATCCGGAGTGATGGACTGCCAGGGCTGCGGCGGCGATACGTGCGTCTGACGCATTATCACCGACAACCCAGGCACTCCTGGATAATGTCGCAACCGCGCCTGATCCGCGGCGGTGAGTTGTTTGCCATCCAGGACCGTGGGACGAAGGTCCGGCGATCAGATCTGGATAGGCTCGATCTTGCCAATTCTGCCGTAGCAAAGAAGGTGACACGATGAAGCGATTCTCCTTTCTCGCAGTCCTGTTCGGCTTCTGCGCCGCGGCGCAGGACCACCGTTGGTCATTTCAAACTGACCAGAATGGCAATATCGAAACTCGGCTTGTCTCCGGCCCGGCCCGGCCGCGTCTCGCACGGGGAAAATTGAGGTGGTTCAGTGGGGCGCCACTCAACAACCAGTGCCCGATCTGCGGGACGATGGCCGAACCATACCGCCCGCAGCCATCCCGATACTGCGCCGATAGCGCCGTGATGCAGTTGGATGGAACGCTGGTGTCCGGTTGCGAGTTCGAAGCTAAGATGAGCGGGCGGAACCTGGCCCGGTGCAGGCACTGTAATGCGGCATTCTGGCAGGACGCGGAGGCGGCTGGGAAATGATCGCCTACGCCTCAAACACCGGCACGCGGCGGAACCTGGCGGCCCTGCGCGAGCATGGATGGCGCATCCTTCTCACTCCAGACAACCCGACGCCTCGCGAGGGCCTCCTATTTGGAATCGACAGTGAATGACCGTCGCCTGAAGGCGACGGTCATTCACGGTGCTAGTGATGCGCATGATCTACGCACGGCGCGTGGCGCGTGCTGTCGCCACCGGGAGTATAGACTCGGCTCGCAAGATCCTCGAATCGGCCGCACAGCTAAGCCAATTCGTCGCCGCCGGGCGCTAGTCCGCTAGGCGCGCGCCGCAAGAAGTTGTAAAATAAGACAGATCTTTCGCCGCTCTCCGCCAGGGCCGGAGGATCGATGCGTCAGCGCGCGGTCTCGACCGTATCCAACGTTGGACACCGGGACGGAGAGCACGCCAGGGGGATCGCGTGAGCGACCCCACCCCCAAGACCGCCGAGTTCCGGTTCAGCCTGGAAGGAGTCTTCACCAAGCAAGCGCCGGACCTACTCAAGGACGGCCGCTACCGGCGCTTGCTGAACGTCTGCTCCAACCAGGAAGGCTCGCTTAGCAGCCGCACCGGCATCAAGAAGCTGGGCTACCTGAGCAGCACGCTCCCCCTGTGCTACCAGATCCGCAAGCTGAGCGTTTTCCCGGAAGCCAACCCGCTTGCGCCGGGGTCCGGAAACCCGCGCTACCTGGGCATCTACACCAGCGGGCTGGCGTATAATCTCTACCGCACCTACGACTACACCAGCGCCACCACGGCGCTGGTGGCGTCCAACACGGACACCGCCAGCAAGCACTGGGAGATGGCGGCTTACTCGGCTGGGGACTCCGGGGACCCCTGGGCATACTTCGCCTGCCCCACCAAGATGCTCAAGGACCGGGGGGCTTCGCCCTACAGCAGCCTGCCCAACTGGGGGGTGCTCCCGGCCTTTGGCGTGGCCACAGCCACCATCAACACCGGCAACGTGAATATCTCGGCCATTGCCTGGGGCTATAACGGCTCCGGGGTGGTCATCACCCTGGCTACGCCGGTCGGCCTCAACGACTACGACCAGGTCACCATCTCCGGCGTGCCCCAGGGCGGCGGTGGAAATATCGCCATCACCACCACGGACGGGCGTTCCAACATCAACGACACCTGGTCGATCCGGGTGGGTTTCACGGACACCCACGGGAACATCATCAACCCCACCACGATGTTCCAGATCTTCGACAAGAACGGCCAGGGGGTTTCCAGCACGACGACTGGGACCATCCCGGTGACCGGAGGCTATGTGGTCGGCGTGCCCACGCCCGGCAAGCTCGATGGCGGAGCGGAGAACAGCGCCGACCAGACCCAGGCTTACGACTGGCGCTACTGCTACGTAGACTCGCAGACCAACAACGCGGGAAACCCGTCCCAGACCATGCTGGCGGCCAGCGCGGTGACAGGCGGGACCCCCGTGGCGGTGCATAACGGCCAAGTCACCGTGACGATCATGGGGACCTCGGACAACGCCCGGCTGAGCCGCACGGCGCTTTACCGCCGGGGCGGCATCCTGTACGACGCCTGGCGGCTACTGGCCTACCTACCCACTCCCGGCGCGGGGGCGACCGCGACGTACATCGACAACATGGCCGATGCGGATTTACAGTACGCCGATCCCATCGAGACCGACAACGACCCGCCGGTCACCAGCACGGTCCCCACGCCGCTGACCAGCACCCTGCAATCGGGATACTCGTCCGGCAGGCAGACGATCTCCCTGACTTCCGCGATGCTGGCACTGGTCACCAATGGCAGCCTGCTGCACATCTACGGTGCGAACCCGGAAGACTGCGTTATTGAATCCGTCCAGACCAGCAGCACCGCCATCGTCTACCTGCAATGCAGCCACACAGCCGGAGACGGCGTCGAAGTCGATGCCATCACCAACCAGCCCTGCAATCTGGCCTGCTCGTTCCCGACCGGGGATTGTCTTCTCGTGGCGGGTGACCCCAATAACCCGCACGTGCTGTACAAGAGCAAGAGCGGAAGCCCGGAAGCCTTTCCGGTCGGCACGGACGCCGCCGGGGCGGTCACCAGTATTGGGGTCGGCACGCCTTCGAACGGGATCGTGAACATGTGCGATTTCCGGGGGCAGGTGCTGTGCCTGAACGCCAGCAGCCTGTTCGAGGTCGCGTTGATCCAGGGGTCCCTGGTGGCTCCGGCGGAAGTGGCTCCCAAGGGGCTGGTGGCGCAGTCGGCCTGGTGCGAGACGCCGACCGAAGTCTGGTTCTTATCGACCGATGGGGTGTGGTCCTGGGACGGCGGGTCGCTCAGCAAGCGCTCCGAGGCCATCGACCCGATCTTCCACGGCGAGCAGATCAACGGCCTGGTGCCCATCAACATGACCTCCACGGCCCTGTTGAGCGCCCGTATGGAGTACCGGCGCAACGCGGTCCGGCTGGTCTACCAGGGCATCGACAGCAACACCCACGAAATGCTGTGCGAGCCGCTGTACGGGGATCGCTGGATTCCCTACGACGAAGACGAATACATCGGCCAGAGTCCCGAGTACCCCATCACGGCCATGTACCAGGAAACCGACACGGGGTCCCTGATTCTGGCGATTAACAACCCGCTCGTGGGGGCGACATTCGGGATCGCCGACTGCGTGGCGGTCTCGGGAAACACCAACTACGCCTCGGACTGGTGGACCACCGCTCCGCCCAGCGGCAACGACCAGGGAGCCGTCATCCCCTGGGACATCCGCCTACCCTGGTTCGACCTGGGGTCGCCGCATCTGAAGAAGCTGTTCGAGGAGATCTGGCTGGACCTCGACCCGCAGCTCTCCAAGGGGGTCTACTCCTGGGACCCGTCGCTGACGATTGAGCTCTTGCTCGACTATGCCGAGGACACCACCCAGGTCTGCGCGGCGGACAGTAACGCCGTAGACAGCTTCACGGTCACCCTGGGGACCGGGGCATCCCTGGCGGGACGCCAGATGCTGTCGCTGCTGCCGCAACTGGTCTCGAAGTCCGGGAAGTACCAGTCGTACGGCCGGGAAGCGCGGGCGGTGTCATTCCATATCTGGGGGTCGGCCTTCCCGGTGCAATGCTCGTTCTACAGGCTGATCTTCCAGTACCAGGAGACCGGCTTACTGACCGCCGGAGGGGCCTCGGACTGGCGCAACGAAGGCTCGCGCTTCGACAAGAAGTTCTCCATCATGACGGTCGAGTTCGACGCCCAGGGGGTCAACCAGCAGGTCGTCCTGGACACCATCACCGGGCCGGGCGGGAACACCTACAACGAAGATGTGGCGACCTTCACCCTGGCCAAGAACAACGTCACCGTGACCGGGGCGGGGCGCTGCCTATGCTCGTTCCCGGTGACCGACCTGATCGCCAAGGAAGTCCGCGTGCGCCCGGTCTCGACCGTATCCAACGTTGGACAGGCCGCCACGACGTTCTTCAAGATCACCAACGTCTGGTTCGAGAAAGAAGAGTTCCCGCCGGATATCCTGACGTTCACCCCCTGGGAAGACGGTGGCTCCCAGTACGACAAGTACGCCAACCAGATCGATCTGGAGGTCAACACCAACGGGCAGGCGGTCACCGTCAACATTCAGGCGGACGGCGCGAACGTGCTGCTGGGGGGCAGCCCCGTTACGGTGACCGTGACCACCACCGAGGGCGACCGGCGGCGCAACGTCACCCTACCATCCGGCTTGAAGGGCAAGCAGTGGCGGCTGTACGTAGACCCCTCCCAGGCCAACCTGTACACCGGCGGCGGAACGGGCATGTGGCAGCTGTTCCGGCACGGCTTCGTTTTCCAGCCCGCCGACAAAGGCGAGGTCGTCCACACTCAAGACTGGCGCGACGAGGGCTGGCCGCACGACAAGCGCTTCCGGGTGGTCAACCTGGAGTGGGACAACACCGGCGGCGCGGACGTAGTCCTCCAGATGGACCTGCTCTCGGGCATCGGCGGGGCCACCGTGCAGACCAACGTGGCGTCCTTCGATTTAGGGGCCGGGACGGGGCGCTCGCAGAAATCCTGCCAACTCCCCGACGGCCTGATCGGCAAGAAGATCCGCGTCTACCCCGCCAGCGCCAATAACGCCAACGCGAGCCTGAAGTCGTGGGCCTACACGACCGAGTTTGAGAAGTTTCCGCCGGATACCGTGCTGTTCACGGAACCTAAAGACTTCGAGTGGCCGTTCGAAAAAGTCGGGCGCAATTTGATTTTGAAGATCGACACAGGGGGCGTGGCCTGCGCCATCCAGCCGATGGGCGACGGGTCGGCCCTGGGGTCGGCCCTGAGCGTCACCACCACCCTGGATGACTGGCAGAGGATTCTACCCCTGTCGGCCAACCTGATCGCCAAGCTCTGGAAGCTCGGCCTGACGCCCGGCACTAACGGCAAGGCCCAGCTGTTCGACTGGAACCTGGATTTCATCCGGGAGCCGCCCTCGGTCACGTCCTGGACTTCCAACGAACTGACGCTTGGGTATCCGGGCTGGAAATTTATCACGACGCTCTGGCTGGAGTATCTCAGCCCCACGCCGTTGACGGTGACGCTGACCTCCGACACGGGCAGCATCTCGAACACGTTTCCCGCGCATACCACCCGCTACCTGGAGCGGTTCTTGTGGCCGACCGTCTGGGGGACCGGCCTGAACAAGTCCAAGGTCTATATCGTCTCCTGGGCCACGCAGTCCACAACCGTAGGGGCCAAGGTCTACCCGGACGCTTCCCGGCTGGTATGGTTCGGGTTCGGGGAAGGCAGGCACGCCAGCTATCACGAGACCAAGCTCTCGGAGTTCGTCTCGTTCGGGGCGCAGTAAATGGCAGACACGACACAACCGCCGGGCGGGGCATCCGCCATCAAGATCCAGGAAAGCGACCTGAAGGGGGCCGCGCCGCGCCTGAACCGGGTGGTGGCGCTGCTCCAGGAGCAGGTCACCACGACCTCGCAGGCGGTCCAGAATCTAACCACTGTCGTGACTTCCCGAGGGGCGGGTGGAGTGGTCACGCTGCCGACTCCCGGCACCGCGCCAACACTCACCGACCTCGTCCCGTCGGCGGCCTTGCAGGGGACGGCTGCCACGGTGACGCTGACCGGGACGCAGTTCATCAACCCCATCGCGGTCCTGTCCGACAATCCCGGCATTGCGATCACGGCCGTGACGCTGAACAGCCCGACTTCGATTACCGCGACGTTTACGGTCGCCACCAATTCCCAGTACGGGACTGCCAATATCACGGTCACCACATCGAGCGGGACCACCAACCCGGTCGGGTTTAATATTCTCGAAGCACTGGCCCCCAACCTGGCCGCCGTGACGGGCGGGATCGCCGGGTATCAGCCCTTCGCGAACGTCACCCAGCCGGTCTTCGGAGGGACGTTCACCTGCCCGGCGGACTGCACGCTTCTGGCGTATGTGATTATTTTTGCGGTCAACGGGACCCAGGCCATCCAGGTCTCCCGGTTCACGTCTTCGAGCCTGTCCAATAACTCGATAGTGACCTACCAGGGTGATTCCTCGGAGATCATCCAGACCGGGGCTTCTCAGGGGGGCTGGTCGCTGCAATTCATCTGCTACAACCACCAGTACACCCCTACGCCCAGCCCGCTGACCATTGGGGGGCTGGTGATCGCCGCTGTGTCTGTGGCGTCGGTCAGCGCAGCGGAGACCTCTGGCGCGCGCTACATTGACAATGGCGGGGGGTACCACACCAAAGTCTCCGTCACGGTGACGCTGGCCAACGGGCAAGTCCCCCAGGTGTTCACCGCATGGCTCTCGTTCGACGGCGAGGCGACGTGGTGGTGGCAGGGGTGGTACACGGCCACCACCAGCCCGTACACGGCCATCATCGACTGCTGGCTGCCGACCAATGGAACGCAGACATGGGGCGTCGCGGCGATGTCCGGCCCAAACAACGCCAGCAACCCGGCGTATACGCCGGGGGCCACCGTGGGATCGACGTTTCAGATCGTGCCCATCACGCTGGCCTCGGTGACCGCCCAGGACAACCCGACGCTGCGCTGGCAGGGGACCGACTCGGCGTTGCACACCGTAGTCAGCTTCATGCCGGTGCAGACGGCATCGTTCCTGTCGGTGATCCTGACGGCCTGGATCGATTACCAGGACGGCAACGGAAAAATCTGGCAGGGCTGGCTGCCGATGTCGCAGGCCGGGCAGACGCTGTACATCGGGGCGCAGTCCTCAGCCAACGGGGCCCCCTCGGTCGATGCGGTCCACCTGCCCACCACCGGCAGCATCTACCCCTCCACGGTCGCGGGTACGCACTGGACCCTGACGGTCGCAGTGGGGGAGATCAACGCGGGCGTGGGGGTCCCGGCGAGCGCCGTAACGAGCGCGCTGTTCGAGGCCGACATACTCCCGTGCCTGGTAGGCGACATCACCGACGCGACACTCGTTGCGGACGGAAGCGGGAACACAATCGAGTACATCAAGGACAGCCTTGGAAATTGGGAGTGGACTTACAACCAGATCACCTGGACGAATCCGACGCTGGCGCAGGACCCCAACTTCTGGTTCGCGTTCGTGACCTGGCAAAAAGGATATTTGAACGGCTCGACGTGGGTGCCAGCCCCGGACGCCGAGGGAGCCAACTCGTTCCTGGATGGCGTGCTGACCGCGCAGGGGACCCTGTTGGCTGGCGCTACGACGGGTCCGTACGCGATTCCGGGAGCGGTAATCGAACTCAGCGGCGGGTTCCCTCCGGCCTGGTCGTTCCCGCCCGTGAAGAACCTGGACGGAACTACGAACCTGTATGTCAGTTTCCGGCTGCTGGTCTACTGTGTTTCGCGCCTGGGGACCAACTCCCAGGGCGGCATCGGGGCTATCACGCTCCAGACCGGCGCGTTCGGAGGAGCCGGGTATCTGATTTTGACGCCGGTCCAGCAGGCCGCTGCGCTGGATCTGAGCCAGTCCAACCCCAACACGCTCGGCCCTGCGCTCATCAGGACCGCCACCGGAATCGATGTCGGCAGCATCACCAATGCTTACTTGGCCGCAGCGTCCGTGGCCGCCGCCAATATGGCGCAGAACGCCATCACGGCCGCCAACCAAGCCCTGGCCGCGAATGCCGTGTTGGACTCCAACATCGCCGCAGTGAACATTGGGAAGCTCGTCGCCGGGAACGTGACGTTTAGCGGGTCGATTGCGCTCTCGATGGGCGGCGGAGCCCCCGTCATCATCATGGAGAACTCGGGGATCTATCTGTTCGGGGTGGCGACTCCTGGATCTTCGTACACCGGCTACACCGCCGACGCCTACGCGGTGATTCAGTACGGCGGCATCACGCTCTACTCGGGTGGCAACGGGCCGTCCATGAACTTGGCGGGCGGCGGCGTGACGCTGTTTTCCGTCAACGGGAGCACCTCCAACCCGTACGCTCAGGTCACAGCCACGAACGTATGGCTGGTGAACGGGAACAACACGGTCAATATCTCCGCCTCCGAGATCCTAATGGGGACGGGTAGCAACGAGCCGTGGATCGGCATCAGCCCACTGAATGGGGTGCAGATCGTCAGCGGGAGCTACCAGTTCCAGGCCACGGCATCGGCGCTTGCGTTGACCAGCCCAAGCGGGAGTATGCAGTTTCAGGATGATTTGGCGGACAATTCATCCACGCTGACGATATGGCGCTCCTCGTCAAGATCGACCGCCTATATCGAATCCTATGTAGACCCAGAAAATACCTGGATATACCTATACGCCAATCCCTACCCATTGGGGTCTGGATCTGCTGGATTGGACATCATCGGCGGCCACGGAGAAATCACGTTGGAAGTTGGCACCGGATTGGATGGTACCGTGATTGGTCCAGCCCTGCTAGTCAACGGGACTCAGGTGATCTCTACGCGGGTGACGAGCACCCCCGCAACCCTAGAAGATGTGATTGCCGTCCTTCAGCACCATGGACTTTCAAACTAATTACGGATAGGTAGGGCTTATATGTCTGAAACTACAACCAAACTCGACTTCACACCCGAGGAACGGCGCGTCATCGAGACCCGCTTCCAGGCATTCGTCCAGGCGCAGCAGGTCATCGCGGAGCTGCGCGGGATCACCGGCAACGCCCATCTGGCACCGGATCGCTCGGGGTTTATCGTGACCACTATCGAACCGCCCAAGTAAGGAGGAGGTTATTAAGCCATGCCCGATGTCTGCTACGTACGCATCAACACCCCTGGAGCCACAGGACCCCAGGGAGCCACCGGCCCGAGCGGGGGCCCCACGGGCCCCCCTGGGGCGACCGG
>Ga0181520_10010362_pt1 | contig 12539 bp, 11 predicted proteins | sample PEATcosm2014_Bin_29_FD_132451 | JGI IMG/M metagenome (GOLD analysis project Ga0181520, IMG submission 132451) | Peatland microbial communities from MTU Mesocosm Facility, Houghton, MI, USA - PEATcosm2014_Bin02_30_metaG | ecosystem: Environmental > Terrestrial > Soil > Wetlands > Peat | place...
GATCGAGCGACGGAACGAATGCAACGGTATTCCGGAGTCTGGATTACGGGAATACGTGGACGTCGCTGGGTAACGTCGGATCCGAAACCGGTATTTATGCTCTGGATCTTTCTCCCACCGGATACCTGGTAATCGGGACGTATCCCGGCGGATATATCTACCAATCCATGAACGTGTCGCTGGAAAAGATCCCGACGGGTATCAACCGGTCGGAAATTCTGGTCGATGCTTCCGATGCCCAGAGTGCCGGTACGATCACGGCACAAGGAGCACAGACGATTACCGATCTGGAGGAAGTAGATACCCTCACCTGTGTTATCGAGCCGGGGACGACGACGTTTGTGTATGGATCGGATTTTGATCTCGGTGATATGGTCACCGTTGTGTATCCTGGTATTGTGCAGAAAAGCGCCCGGATCCTGACAATCCAGGAAGAGTATTCCCTTTCAGCCGGGTTTCAGGACACTATCACTCTTGGCAGTACCGGCACGGATCTGGGATCTGTGATCAAGAAAGCGAACAAAGCGAACTCCAAAGCTAAACGAAAGTGAGGACTTTATGACGATTACCTACGGTTATTTTGCATCGGCATCCGGGGATATCCGGCAGTATATGCAAACAGACGATGCCAACCTGTTCCGCCAGTGGTGGAGCAACGGCATTATGAACAGTTTTGCGAACTCCCTGCAGGTAACAGCGCTTGCAAGCCCGAACATGTCTGTCTATGCGGGTATCGGTGGCTGTTTCATTGACGGGTACTGGATGTATAACAATGCTGCATTAAACCTCGGTATTGCCGCGAACACTTCGGGCAACCCGAGGATCGACCGGATTATCGTATCCATCGATGAAGTCAACGCCCGGGTCGTCAGTATCCAGGTTCTACAAGGATCTCCGGCTGCATCTCCGCTCCCCCCATCTCTAACCCAGAATTCTGGTACGACGTACCAGTTGTCCCTTGCTCAGGTCTACGTGGCGAACGGTGCTAACCAGATCTTCCCGGCAAATATTACAGACGAACGCTGGACACAGTACTGTGGCGTGATGGCGGCTACGATGGGGAAGTTCTCCATACAGCCCGACGGATCCCTGAATGGCGGTGGCATGAATATTCACAACATCGCCGATCCCGTAAGTGCCCAGGATGCGGCGACGATGCATTATATCACCGGCCTTATGGCCTCCAGTACATTCCGCGTGAAGGTATCCGTACTATCATCAGGTTCCGTTTTTACGACACAACCAACGACCCAATACGTGGATATTCTCCTTGTTGGAGGATGCGGCGGTGGAGGTGGTGGTGGGGGCGCGATCACTACTTCCTGGGCAGGTGGAGCAGGTGGAGGCGGAGGAGCTGGCGGAACATGCTACACATGGGGGATCTCCGTTGCGGGAAATGCGACATACACGATTTCTGTCGGAGCCGCTGGTACTGCTGGTTCCGGGGGAGCTTACGGCGGGTCTGGTTATGGCAGTGGTGGAGGTGGCGGCTCAGGTGGATCTGGCGGAAATACTTCGATCACTGTGGGAGGCACGACATATATTGCGTACGGTGGCGGTGGTGGAAACGGCGGAAATGGTGGGCATTTCTACGCCACCGGTGGCAGTGGGAACGGTACTGCTGGCGGTGCCGGTTCCGGTGGCAGTATCGCCAATGGATTTGGCATGCTCGGTAACTCGGGAAATGGCACATCGCCCGGTGCTGGTCAGTTCAGTGCATCCCAAGTGGGAGGTACGGGAGGAAATGGAGGTGGTGTCGGTTCGGCTGGCGGTGCTGGAACGGCTGGAACTGCTGGAATGATGATCATCTGGGAATGGTCGTAATCTATTCAGCCCATTTGGCAGGGAATGTTAACGAAAAAATCATCACAAGAGTTGAAATTTTCTGGAATGATGGGACCAATGCAATAAAGGAATAATCGGGTTTTAGGTTTTTTTAAAGAGGTTCTTAATCTTTGTGGAGAGTTTACTCAACACATTTTTCTTCGGTGATGATGATTTTTTGTTGTATCCCGGTTTCATATAATCACGATCTGATAATCCCACTTTTTTCACCCCTCGTTCTATAGGGTAATTATTCTGTAGAGTTATTAGTTTTATCCGGACTGAAATGCCAGAATCGCGCTACGACTCTGTTTATGTATGTTCATATGGTTGCACACCAGCAGTTGCCCAAAATGCTTCACCTTGTGCTGCCGTATAGCAAGCATTGGTGAAACCATCGTGATTGAGTCCTTCAAATACACAATGGCCGCCACTGGAACAAGCAACAGCTCCCGCAATGTGGGGATAAAGCATGTTGTATTTATGACCTCTATCTGACATCCATGCATTAATTGCATCGGTTTCAATTCCGGCATGGTAGTTAATTCCGGTAGAGGATTCGTACCCATACGCATTTTCAGCCACATACTCATTTGAAGTTAAACCGAATTGTGATTTTATTGAAAATGCACATGTTCCCGTCTGCGGATTTGTGTGATCAAGATATCCATACTTATCCATATCATTAACCCGGGCTCGAGCAAGGTTGTAAACCCGGTTATCAAATTTTATCGGATTTACGCCATATGATGCGCGGATACTATTTATGTAATTTATATCATTCATTGATTCGTCAACAGAGGTGAAAGATGGTTGATTGAAGAAACTCACTTGAGTGGTTTCCACTGTTGCATAGCCGACGGTGCTTGGTACAGCCGTTGGTGAGATATATTGAGAATTCGAACCGGAATTTGTGGCTGATTGAAAAGCACTATTCAAATTATTGGTGAACATTGCAATTCCCCCATAATTCACGACCAAGGATGAAATAACGAGCAATCCGATAAACGAATAGGATAATTTGGGATAGAAATAACGGTATGATCCTCTCGTTTTTTTGAGTGCGTACCTCTCGATCCCTCGCTTTACCTTATCACATACATACAACAGGATTGTAGAAACGATTGCAAAGATACCTAGCATGAATGCAAGATAGAAGAGAATAGCAATCAGGGAATCAGGTATTTTTGATGTAGCTACAGAATAAACGAGCAATGGTATGGAAACCATAAGAACGGCACAAATCTTATGTCTCACTCCCCAGCATTTCAAGGCATACAGGCAATATGCTAAGATAAAACACAAAACACCAATTTCAAAAGCGTACTGAAATACCGATTGATAATTACTCTCTGGGATATAATTGGGTAAAAATCCAATTAATATGAACAAAATGGATACGATGGTAAAATTTCTTAATGTTAGATTATCCTGGATCTTTTTCAAAAATGATTTGACGGGCATTCCTGTCAGTTTATTCCCATAATTCTCATGGACACTGTGATTATGAGGTTTATGATCATATCCGTGATGCCCAGAACAGTGGTGGTTTTGGAAAGAGATGTGATCCCGACAGAAACTCTGCCCGCACCGGTGGCATGTAAGCGGGGTTTCGTAGAGTGTTTTTCCGCAATAATGGCAACGGTGCATTATGTTTGAATTTTGAGTTTGGCACGAAATAGATTACTACATGGATGTGTAAATCATCCAAAAAAGCAAATGAAATACTCTTAGTCTTTGGGGGGATTCAGCTGGATTAATCCATTATCATTTTTTTATCGTACAGGCCGGTTATCATGATAATTTTTGCTTTCTTGAATTATATTGTAAATCTCCTCCATTGATATTGGCGTGTAATTGATTACTTCGACGCTTACATTGACCCTTTTTCGTCCGATATCTATGAATGGAGAATTGATATGCGTATGTCCATGAATTATCCAGTCTCCGTCAAACCAGTTTGTTGCCATGCTATCGGGGTCGTGTAATACTAAAAATTTCATGCCCCGGAAATTTATTACGAATTGTTTATTCCATTGTTTCCTATCATGATTCTCCTTGGTGAGCGTAATCTTTCCTTTTAATTTTCTAAACACTCTGAAATCTCCAAAATCTCTGAGACAAAATACTCGGTCGTATCGCCCTATGGTGAAGTTCCAGTTTGAGATTATTCGCTGATGCATATCTCTGAGATTTCGAAATTCCGGACGACACCAGCCAATAATATTTTTATGACCAAAATGCATATCCGAGATAAACCAGACTCTCTTTCCATCGATAACTTCAAGGGTATCCCCAAATCGTACCTATCCTGTTACATATGAAGGTCCGATAAAAATAATTCTTAACCTTTGAAATGAAATGTGACATGGGTTATCTCTTTTCATTTTTATATTCAATTTATCTGGATAAACTTTAATTATGTAGTGATTGTATAAAACCCCGTTGTAATTATTAATAACCCCATAAACTTACCAAAACAAGTTCAAGAGAAATAATTTATATTCAAATAGCCTTTTTGAGAGCATGTATCAAATATCCCTACGCGATTTTTCCCAATTAAATTCAGAAGTTAAAAACGAGATCGAGAAAGTTTTATTGAAATTTGTTGCCGATGGAAAAATCAAAGTAATTCCCGATAAAAAACAATCAAAATCCTCTACCGAGGGCGAAAAACGAAAAAGAGGCAGGCCGCGCAGGGTCAAAACTGTTGATAAAATCGAACAAAAGGAAAATAGACCCCGGGGTAGACCACGCAAAGTCAAATCTGATGAAACAAAACCTGCTGATGGTCCTAAACGTAAACGCGGCAGACCGAAAAAGTCGTAACTGAATAAAATGGAAAGGTTCTACGGGTGATGTTGCATCTATGGCTGGTGGCAGATTTTTCACTTCTGAAGGATTTGCCTATCAACCGCAAACTCAATAGAATATGAGAAATATAAATAATCGTCAGAAAATCAAGCAAAAAGACCAAAAATATTGAACTCCCTCATGAAATCCGTTTGTTTGGTTTGTGCTAGTGCCATATTTCTTACTGTGATATGTGGAATCGTTACAGGAAATGATTCATATTCATTTCAATGGGAGATTCCCTCAAATTGGACCGCCCATCAACAAATAACGACTGAAAAAGTTATAAAAAATGGGAATAGCGTTCTTCCCGCTTCAAATATCCTTGATTGTAATTGGGCATATGACTCAAATGGCATTTGGGTAGAAGTCTGGGTTACTAGTGGAACCGGTAAGGGATTCTTTTCTGATCCCAAGGGAGTTGCATTAGATAAGAACGGGAACTTATATGTTGCCGATTCTTCTAATAGCCTCACCCAAAAATTCGATCCTTCTGGAAAATTTCTTACACAGTGGGGATCTTATGGTTCAGGTAACGGCCAGTTCAGCGCTCCTACGGGCATAGCGGTGGATACGAACGGCAATGTCTACGTTGCTGACTCTGGTAATGATCGGATCCAAGTGTTCACGTCAAACGGAACGTATGTGAATCAGTGGGAATCTTCTGGTCCCAGCAACGGCCAAGTCTCACATTCTGGAGGCATAGCAGTGGATACGAACGGCAATGTCTATGTCACTGACTCTGATAATGACCGGATCCTGGTGTTTACGTCAAACGGAACATATGAAAATCAGTGGGGATCTCCAGGGTCGGGCAACGGCCAGTTTAGCGCTCCCATGGGCATAGTGGTGGATACGAACGGCAATATCTATGTTGCTGACTCTGGTAATGATCGGATTCAGAAATTCACGTCAATCGGGGCATATGTGACCCAGTTTGGGGGGTCGCAGGGTACTAACAATGACCAATTTGAGTATCCTACGAGCATAGCAGTGGATACGAACGACAATGTCTATGTCGTTGATAATGACCGGATCCAAGTGTTTACATCTACGGGAGATTTTGTAACGCGATGGGGGAGCATGGGGACGGATAATTATTCTTTTAGTAATCCTATGGGAATAGCGGTGGATGGAAAGGGAAATGTATATGTAGCCGATTCTGCAAATGATCGGATTGAAAAGTTTTCGCCGTTATCTGGTATGCCTCCAATCCAACAGGAGTTAATTTCTGCTGGAGTTTCGCAAGAAACTGGGGATATTCAACCTTCACCAAATGGGGAATTCACAACAAAAAACATTTTAGATCTTGTCTATGACCTAGTCTTTTTAATTTTATTAATTGGAATCTTCTATGAAGGATATTGTTTTATTCGAGATAAAACTAATAAAAAAACCTAAAATATGGTTGTAGTTGTTCTCCATAGACAATATTGAGATAGACTGAAAAACGAAAACACCCGAAACGAAAGAATAAAACCCTCAACAGGATTTGTTAATTCAGTATAGAACCCATAATTATTATAGGGATGTTAAACTAGAACCAAAAAGGGATTGCTCAATGATAATTAAGAGAAAAATACCCCCGGCGGTGATCACTCTGGCCCGATGCGCTAAATCCAAGGACTTTTACGGGATTAGATTCGAAGAGATTCAGTCGGGTATCTGGAATGGTACGTGGGCGTTTAAAATAACGCAGTCTACAGCAAAAAAAGAAGGATTTGACAAAGGCAAGATTGCGGGCACAATAAAATGGGATGATCACTTTCCCGGTTGTCCATACTGCGGTTCGGGGGGTGTATTTACCTGCGGTAAATGTCATGAAACGAGTTGCTGGGATGGAAGGTCAGAGATAGTTTGCCCGTGGTGTTACAGTAGAGAAAGAATAATCGTCACGAATAAGCTACAATTCAAAACAGGAAGGGATCTATGAGTGGGATTGGAAGTATCATTAGAATGGATAAATCAGTGTTAATGGTCGGGAAACAGTTAAAATGTTAAATAAAAACATTCTAGAAATTGAATCTCTCCATTAAGATTTCATTTCAGGTGGATTGGCATTTAAATTTAAAAAGTTCTTATTTCGCAATAATTGATATAATACTTCTAGGTATTCGCTCAATATCATCCACTTCTAATATAAATCCTTTATTCATTGGATTTTGTCCGATAAATTCCCTGGGTATTTCATCCACGGTATCCTGTATGGTAATTGCGATTTTATATGAATCGGCGAAAATCTGATTGGAAAAGAGATTCTGTAATGGAACCTGCCAGTCATCCGTTGGATAGCCATCAGTCATAAGCACAAAAATATACGAGTTGGAGTCTGTGTTTCCTTGAGATCCAACCGGCCAGATTTCTCGAATTTTTTTAAATGCGGCCCCGATATCTGATTTCCCTCCCGCTTCGAGATCGTTCCATGAATAATCTCGAATTGTTTTGAATTTCTCATCAATCCAGTTCGCGCCAGTGGAGAATGATAATGCCCGCATAAAAAAATTGTGAGATTTATACTCATGAGAGAGATCAATAATAAGAGGGATAGTTTCTCGGATTACCATATTTATGGAATTGATCTTACCTTTTGCTTTCATGGAATTTGAGTTATCAAGTATCCAAACAAGATGTATATTTGATACCATGGATGTAACTCTTTTAGTGTTTTGATAAACTTAACCTGTTTCGGATATATATATATAGTAATCTGTCTGAGAAAAGATAAGTCTCGAAATCGGTCAGAGAAATCAAATTTATAAATTAAACATTCTTTCAACATAAAAAACAAGTCGCTATATTTATCTTAACATGATTCAACACATATTATGATAGAATGAAATTAAAATCAGATAACTACTGGGTACCGTGGGTGATTTTCTGTGGTTTGGGATTAATTCTTGCTTTTTTTTTGAGTTTCATTATAATAACCTTGAATTGGCATCTCCGAGGAGATTATGTACAAATTCTTGATATACTATTAGGTATTTTCATAATTTGTGGATTGGGGCTCATGCTTGTAGAGAAATCCCGATATATCGGGCTTCTCCTCGTTGCAATCACAATACCCTCCATCATCTATTTCACATTTTTCTCTGTGAAAATAATGCCCGAATTTCTTGGTATGGGGATTTGTATCGGCATAGGTATAACCGGGTTCTGTATTTACAAAATACATTTTGACTGGCTGGCAAAAATAACAAAATATCTACTCGATATTTTTCTCATTATTTCCCTTGGTTATATCGGTTCCGAAATGATAGAAAGTTCAGATGTAATAATGAATATGGGATATCTGCCATACTTCATTGTTATAATTATTGCTGCAATTGGTTTATGGTTTTTCTTTACAAAGAACCTGTTTGCTATTACATCATCAGATGTTTTTGTTTTTGGTCCATCCGGTTCTGGGAAATCAGTATTCATTGCTTCATTAGGAATTGAGATTGGAAAAAAACAGGGATTTTCCAAATCATATATTTTTTCCCAGAACCCGGATGCTCAAAATCGCCTGACAGTAACTGCAATGGCCCGTAAGTTGGCTGCAGGACAAGCAATTGGGGCTAATAATACTAATGAAATGGCATATTATGAGTTCCCGGCAAAAAAATGGGGTGTTATTCCACTAACCGTAACGTCCCTTGATTATGCAGGAGGGCTTGTGTCCCACGATAATATCGATAAAATTTCAAAAATTAATTATAATGCAGAGATCCAGTATTTCGCTCAGATTCTCAATCGATCTCCATCTGATTTGAAAACGGATTTCGGAGATATCAAATTTCTTATGGATTTTAAAAATAATCATACTGAGGATTTTTACAATAATTTTGATTTAATTGTACCTGCGTTTGCATATGCACGATTGCTTAAAGCGGGAAAAATTATCTTTTTGCTTGATGGTGACAAACTTCATTCTCTCACTACAGATGACGAAAACTGGATTTCCTATATTGATGGGATCGGGCGGCTTATTGATGAATTGGGAGATGATAAGGATTATGCCTTTGCTGTTACCAAAGCGGACCTAATTCCATCAATGGGTAAAAATGATTCATTCATTGGTGAAACATATCCAACCGCAGATCAAGAAATATCAATTGGTAATTTAGTACGTACACATCCCTCCGATTCAAAGGAAGCGGATAAATTAGAGAAGGAATATTTTGAACAACTTTTGAGATCAAATCTTGCATTTGCGAATATTTTCAATGCAATTATGAATGAGCAGTTTATTAAGACGAAATATGTTGAAGGATTCATGATAAGTGTAGATGCTTCAAAGCGTGACGGCGAAACAATATCAGGATATCATCCCTGGAGAATGAAAAAAATTATTGATTATGTGTTTAAATTTTGAGGGGAATTATGCTCGAAAAACCCTTTTATTTTGGATTATATAAGGAAGGTGGATATTTAAGAGATGGAACTCTTAAGGATTCTCCTGATTACAATAGACGCAGACTTTCCGATATTATTCAAGAAATCGATCAAAAACAGCGGCTCCTATATCTCGAATGGGATGGATCCAATCTTTTCATCGGGGTTCAGTTTCATTGTTCCAGCGTAACAATTCACGAAGGCCGCCCGGTACGTGATTCACGGAGAATGTATTTCGAGCAGATACCCTATGGAAAAAACGATCCACTCCCACTATACATGATTCTGTTACAGTTCTATCAGCGGGCAGAAGAGGAGATTAAATCCTTCTATTCAGAACGATATGATAAAATTCAGATGAGATTAGCTACCTCTGAGGATTTTAATAAGTTTATATCAGATTATAACACGAAACCTCATCAGTCTCCGGACAGTGAACTATCAAAATATTTTGGAGGAAAACTACTTTCTAACGAACGGTGCACAGTCCTATCCAGTGATTTTATTATAAGTATTACAATGATTACTGATATTTTTGAAGTTATAAAACACGACAAGACAAAGATTGTATTTATTGTATCTGAACTGGATAATCCTAATGACACCAAATTTGTGTGGGATTTCCTAATTAGGATCCCGACACCAGGCCTCAATAAATACCAGAATCTCCCGCTATTTACCTATAATGCAGATAATCATACCTTTTCCGATTCTTCATTTACTCAAGGATTGTATAAACTTCTCTACAATTATAGTATTAAAAACAGGTCACTGATCCCAAGACTGCAAGATTCCATTATTAACAATTTTATCCAATCGTTCCTGTCTTCGAATGAATTAGTAAAAATACCGACAGGTGAACTCTGCAAAAGCAAATTGGGAACAATAATCGCTAAAGAATTTATCCTCAAAAAACTACAAAACAATGAAAAGATCGATTCCGATATCCTCAAGTTAGTGTATACTTCACTGACAAGCTCAGAACAGTCAGTGTTTGGGAGAACACTTCTTGATTATGACTATGACTTCCCTGAACTCTATACGGATGAATTAAAAAAGATATTACTTGGTCAGGACAAAAATAATCTCTTGTTCTTTATTTCCAAAGATTTTCCTGAATACCGGAATTTCCAAACCAGTATTATAAGCACATTCAAAAAAATACCTTGGGATAACCCCGGATTTCATTCCAACGCAAGAAAAATCCTTGAACTGATATTAGTAAAATATTCCCCGGATACAGTTGGAGAGGGGGGGAAAATTTTCACACGATTACTTTACCAAACTCTCAGCGACCACCATGAGATTAACGCGGAGTTTATCCAGAAATATTCTGAAAAAATGAGATACTTTGATATTAATATCCCTCTTATCCCGAAAAAATCCCTTTTTAATAAGACTGAATTACGATGGTTTATTACCGGTTCTGCAGCATTTGCCGCTGGAATTTTAAGTGGATGGCTATGGTTCTCCTCCAAGGAACACTCTAATTTTTATCAAACATTAAATGGTATTGATACCCTGTTTTGGGTTTTAATTTCTGGAATGGTTATTGTTGTTCTACTGCTTGGCTATTTGATATTTAAGAGAATATATTTAAGTAGAAATTTGATTGAAAATAATAATTAATATTTTTATAGTGACATTTGGCAAAAAAGGCAGTTGTTTTCCTTATGTGATCGCTTTCGCTCCTTCATAGAGAATTCCAATCAATAAAATTAAAAAGACTGTGCCATAGAGGAGATTTGAGAAATAATTTGCAATAGAACCCAAATTATTAATTTCAGCGCTGCCAATAACAAGGAGGACGATTATCCCCAATACAATTCCATAAGTTTCGCCATCATTATTTTTATCAGATTCGCTCTTTAAATGCTCCCCCGTAAAATACGCATTCATCTTCTTTTGTTTATTGATTTTACTTTGAAGATATAGCCAATAAACAACAAGCCCTATAATCAATAATACAATTATCCATAGGATACTTGGTAGTTTTACTAGACTCCCCCAAATACTCTGAATAATGACGGCAATAATGATAATGAGAAATGTCAAGCAGCAACAAGCACCCCCCGTTTTATCATTTGATGACGCCATGATAATTAAAATTTAACTCCCATTAACGCAAATCCGAATAAGAGACCCGTAACGAGTCGCAAAAGATTTGAACTTTCCCGCATTCCCGCAGCTTGCGTTAGCCCATCAACTATAAGTGGAATCATTAGAATGATGGCATATGAAATAGGTATGTGAAAATTGAATATGATAAATAAGAAACCAATGAATCCTCCAAAGAGAATTCCAAGACACCGGCTGCAGAAAAATTTTTCAAGACCAAAGAATTTGATAGATCGTTCGGGTAATCTATGACATGCACAAAAAGCGAATTGTTTGTTAAAAATCTGAAGGGACACAATTGGTCCGATTTGTTTATCCCAGCGAAACTTAATTAACTGTGCCATATGATAAACACCGTATATAGATTAATCAAGATTTACAAGTATTTATAATATTATTTGCTCTAACCCGACTTTCGCTATATTAAGCCTATAAGGCGTAGATATTGACCCTGTTTTTTGAAAATTACACTATTTTTGATGAAAACTTTTAAAGCATAATACTTTGAGAAATTATCCTAATTCACGGGCCGCTTTCTTCACGTCGATATTGTACTTTCCATCATCCATATGTTCGGATATGGAGCCAGAAATATGTTCCGATGGTATTGGCGAGTAATTCAGCGTTGTTTCCCTGGTCATCATTCAGCCAGATGATGAAATTATCACTACCACTATATGTGAGCTCGAATATCCGTATGCCGGATCCTGATACGAACAGACTCCTTAAAGCATCGCCATAGCCTATAAGGGTTGTAACTTTGGAATACCCATTAATCAACGTACATTCGGGGTTGCTATGTCACGACTGCATACCCGCCGAACTGTCTCGGCGGAATGGCAGGTTCGGATCACTGTCGAACGTGAGCGTATCGGTGGATGGGTCATATGTCCAGTAGCTCTTACCTCCTTCCACAGTAGTTGAATAGTGATTGTTCCCGAGATGGTTCCACATCCCAATGGAATGAGTTGTAGATTCGCCGGTTGCGGCAAATAATTCGTAGAAAGAACCACCAACGCTGAATTCAGCTCTGGTGGTTCCTCCCGGTCCGATCATCTTCCATATTCCTAGTATTGGATCATTTCCGATAGTGTTCGTAGCTACAGTTGTCGGCACAATGGTCTGTGCAAATATCGGGGCGGTCGTTTGTGTTGTGGTCGGAGTTATTGTGACAGGCAGGTCGATAATCTGTGGCGTTGGGATTGGAGCAGGTGTTACAACGGGTGCAGAGTTAGTACTGCCAGCTATAAAACTCAGTGCTCCCATAGCAATAATAATTGCAAAAACTACCGTTACCCAGAAATAAACCCCGCGTTTTTTCGGAGGAGATATGTGTTCAGATTTATGTAAGGAAGGTTCGTTCCAGA
>Ga0181520_10010363_pt1 | contig 12539 bp, 10 predicted proteins | sample PEATcosm2014_Bin_29_FD_132451 | JGI IMG/M metagenome (GOLD analysis project Ga0181520, IMG submission 132451) | Peatland microbial communities from MTU Mesocosm Facility, Houghton, MI, USA - PEATcosm2014_Bin02_30_metaG | ecosystem: Environmental > Terrestrial > Soil > Wetlands > Peat | place...
CAGCGCCCGCTCCTTCGCCCGCCGCCGCGTCAGTTCCTCCAACTTCTTCTTCTGCTGCGCCGACTCGGCCCGCGCGTCCGCCTTCTCGATCTCAACCGCCTTCGTGCTGTCCGCCAGATCGCTCTCCGCGGCCTTGCGTGTCTGGCCCAGTTTTTCGACCCGCTCCATGCCCTCCAGCTCGCTGTCCTCGATCTTTTTGATCTCGGCTTCCGCAAACTCGATCTCGTGCTGGAACGCCCGGTACTCCTCGTTCGTCTTCACGTTCGACATCTGGTCGCGCAGCTTCGCAATCTTCTGCTGCAGGTCCTTGAGGTCGCTTTCCAGCCGCCGTTTCAGCGCCTCTTCGTCTTTCAGGGCCTTGGCCGCGTCCTCCACGGCAGACTTCTCCGCCGCCAGCCTGGTCTCGAGCGCCGCCAGCCGTTTCGGCAGCGCCGCAATCTCCGCGCGCAACGTCGCGGTCTCCCCATCAATCGTCTGCAACCGCATCAACGCTTCTAATTCAGTTTTCATCTTCGGAATCTGAAGTTTACCATCCGGACGCCCTGTCTTTTGTGGGGACCGTCACTGCGGTATCACAACGGCCTGTCCCCATTTCCGCCCAAAATCGAATAACGCCTTGTCGAACGTCACCAGTTTCGCGCCCGCTCCCGCAGCAAAGGCCAGCAACCAGCAGCCCCCAACCCACTTCGACGCAGTTTTTCCCGCAAACGGTTCCAGAGCCTCGCGAAACTCGGCATCGATGGTGCGCGGTTCCGGATAAAACTCAACCCTCGGGTCTTTTAGCCAGCCATGATAGACATTCCACGCTTCGCGCACGGTAAGAACCCTCTCGTTCATTGCGGCCGAATTCGTCATCAGACGAAGCAGCCCGATCTGGGTGAACCGGGAGAAAATCAGTCGCGACTCATCGGGCTGCGACTGCAGCCATCGCCAGGCAGGCTCGTTGTGGATGTGTCCCTCGACGGAAAGCGCCAGCCAAACATTGAGATCAGGAAAAAATAAGGTCATGCGGATTCTCGTCCGTAGGAAAACGCGGTCCCAGCTTGCCCTTGCCGCGCACCATCGGCCCAGTCACCCGCCTGCCTTTGCCTTTTTCCGCGTACGTCTCCTCCAGAGCGCGCACAATCAGAGATCGGATGGAAGTCCCGGTACTTTCCGCCCGATGCCGCAACCGTTCATGCAGCGGCTCCGGAATATCGACAGTGGTTCGCACAGCCATGACATGATTATGTCACGAATTCGAGATGAGTCCGCTTTAGCTCACTCCAGCGTGTCAGATCTGAACTAGATGTCACCGTCGATGGTGAGGTTGTCCATGATCTGCTTCCCCAATTGCCATGCGGAGTCCCAATTTGCTGCAGGACTTTCGAAGATGAACAGATACAACGTATTCGTCTTTGGATTAGCGATGGCCAACGCCTGCATAATCGTCGAGCCGCTTGCGTCAGTGTCTTGCAGTTGCGAGCCAAATTCCTGAAACGAGCCGACCGCCCGGTTCCAGACCTTCCCATGCTTCTCCGCAGCCATGTTCTCGATCAGAAGGCGTCCGCGTTCTGCAGCCAGGTCCTTTTTCAAATGGAACACGTTGACGGTGAGCCCGGTCTCGAACTCACTGGTTTGCCCGAGATCTTCCCGAGTAATAAAGTAGGCGAGAGTCCCTTTCGATTCTTCACGCTTGAAGAACCACCCGTCCGGCTTCAGCAGTGCCACCTTGAGTTCCGGTATCTCTTGCCATGTGAACCCCTGCGCCGCCTTGGGCAAATCAACTGCGAACAGATTTGGAAAGAACAGCGCAGACACAATGGCAACAGCAGCGATTTTCTTCATTTGAAGCCTCTGGGTGCGACTAATAATTGCTCAACAGTCTATAGCAGCTCCGGGATCCCCGCCCCGTTAGATTCCCTTGCCCTAACCCCCAACTTCCTGCATCCTCATCCCAGCCGCAAGCCTCCAACAAAACACACCTATGCCCCCAGGCATCGACGGGAACTGGCAACCCAGGCACAACCGATGGGCCATCGCGCTCACCGTCACCCTCGCCACCTTCATGGAGGTCCTCGACACCTCCATCGCCAACGTCGCCCTCCCGCACATCGCCGGCGGCCTCGGCGCTTCCCAGGACGAAGCGACGTGGGTCCTCACCTCCTACCTCGTCTCGAACGCCGTCATCCTCCCCGCCAGCGCCTACCTCGTCTCGTTCATCGGACGCAAGCGCTTCTACATGATCTGCGTCGCGCTGTTCGGCATCAGCTCCATGCTGTGCGGACTAGCGCCCTCGCTCCCGCTACTCATCTTCTTCCGCGTCCTCCAGGGCGCGGGCGGCGGCGGCCTCCAGCCCAGCGAACAAGCCATCCTCGCCGATACTTTCCCTCCACGCCAGCGCGGCCAGGCCTTCGCCGTTTATGGAATGGCCGTCGTCCTCGCCCCCGCCATCGGCCCCACCCTCGGCGGCTGGATCACCGATAACTACGACTGGCGCTGGATCTTCTTCATCAACGTCCCCATCGCCATCCTCTCCCTCATCCTCACCTCCCGCATCGTCGAAGACCCGCCCCATATCAAGAAGGAAGTCGCCGAAAGTCACAAACGCGGCCTCAATCTCGACTACACCGGCTTCGGGCTGCTCGCCATCGGCTTCGGGTCACTTCAATTTGTATTGGACAAAGGTCAGGAAGACGACTGGCTCGGCTCGCACCTCATCGCCATCTTCATGGCCCTCTGCATCGGCGCGCTGCTCACCCTTATGATCTGGGAAATCGTCCAGATTCGCCGCGGCCACAAGCCCATCCTCGACCTCACCATGTTCCGCAACCGCAACTTCACCTTCTCCTTCATCCTGATGTTTGTCCTCGGCTTTACCCTCTTCGGCACCACCGTCCTCATCCCGCAATTCGTCCAGGTCATGATGGGCTACACCGCCGAGCAGGCCGGCCTGGTCATCTCTCCCGGCGGCATCGCCATCCTCATCCTCATGCCGCTCGTCGGATTCCTCGTCGGCCGCGCCGATCTCCGTTATCTCATTGCTATTGGATTCACCATCCTCGCCGCCTCCCTCGCTGCCCTCCACACCATCGACACTCAGGCCAGCTACGCCTACATAGCCTGGATGCGCATCTTCCAGGCCTCCGGCCTCGCCTTCCTCTTCGTCCCCATCAACGCCCTCTCCTACACCGACGTCCCCCCGCAAAAAAACAACGACGTCTCCGGCCTCATGAACCTCGCCCGCAACATCGGCGGCAGCTCCGGCACCTCCTTCTTCGTCACCGTCCTCGCCCGCCGCGCCCAGTTCCATCAGGACCGCCTCACCATGCATTTCAACGGCGCCAGTACGCCGCTCCGCCAGGCTCTCGATAAGCTCTCCGGACGCCTGCAATCCGGCGGCATCACCGCCTCCCCCGGTCAGGCCCGCGCGCTCGCCCAGGGCACCCTCTACCAACAGCTCCTCCGCCAAAGCACCCAGCTCGCCTACCTCGACGTCATCGCCCTCCTCGCCGCCGGCGCAGCCTGCATGATCCCCCTCATCTTCCTCATGAAAAAGCGCAAAGGCGGCGGCCCGGCCGGCGCCCACTGATTCCCCTTCCTTTCCCGCCGCAAACGGTTAGAATTCTCTTTCACCGACACTACCCGGCTACTCCCACGACCGGGTTCGCTCCTGGAGATCCGTTTGCATCGCAAGGTCGCTCTCTGCGCTGGTTCGTCTCTGCTCCTCGCACTCCTCGCCTTCGTGCACGCGCTCCACGCCCAAACCGACCATCCTTGGACCATCGCCGAAATCTTCAACCACCCCGGCGACATCACCGGCGAACCCCCCGACGGCATCGCCTGGTCACCTGACAGCAAGCACGCCTCCTGGATCGACGACAACGGCGACCTTGTCGAGATTCAGCCTCCCGATGCCAAACCCCGCAAGCTCATCGCCTATAACAAAATCGCCGCGCTGCTCAACTCCGCCATGCCCGAGCGCGACCGCGACCATCGCGTCCGCTACGATCAGCCCGACTACCTCTGGGCCCCCGACTCCGAGCACATCCTCTTCGACACCAACGGCTCGCTCTGGTTCTACTCGACGAAGAACGGCACCGGCGTCCAGATCGGCAACTCCGGCGCCATGTCTGGCGACGATCCCAAATTTTCCCCCAACGGCCAGTTCGTCTCGTATCTGCACGACAACAACATCTACGTCCAGCGCCCCGACGGCTCCGCGCCCCCCCTCGCCCTCACCAACGCCACCGATCCCACCATCCTCAACGGCGTGGTCGACTGGGTGTATCTCGAAGAGCTCGACGTCCGCAGCAACTACTTCTGGTCCCCCGACTCGCGCGAGATCGCCTACCTCCAGATGAACGAGGCCGCCGTCCCCCAGTACCCCCTCGTCGACTGGATCCCCGTCCACGCCAACGTCGAGATGCAGCGCTACCCGCAGCCCGGCGATCCCAATCCCACCGTCCGCATCGGCGTCGTCGGTGCCAATGGCGGCAGCACCCGCTGGATCAAGATTCCCGTCGACCCCGGCAACGACTACATCCCCCGCTTTGGCTGGGTCAATCCCCGCATCCTCTGGATCGAGACGCTCTCCCGCAACCACCAGCATCTCGACCTCTGGTTCGCCGACGCCCGCACCGGCGACACCCGCCGCGTCCTCCAGCAGTCCGACGCCAAATACCTCACCACGAACTACGATGTGAAATTCGTCGGCGATCGTCAGTTCCTCATCCTCAGCTGGCGCGACGGCCACACCCACATCTACCGCTACACCTTCAACGCCGCCAACCCGCTCTCCGATCTCGCCCAGCTCGCCAACCAGGTCGAAAGCGGCGCCTACGAAGTCGCTTCCATCAAAGCCGCCGACGACACCGGCCACACTATCTGGTATCTCTCCAACGAGGGCGACCCGCGCCAGCAGCAAATCTGGGCCATCCAGTTCGACGGCGGCAACAAGCGCCAGCTCTCCGAGGGCGGCGGCTTCCATGACCCCGCCTTCCCCGACCAGGGCGGCGCCTTCATCGACACGTATTCGGGCATTCTCACTCCGCCCACCGTCTCCGCCTGTTTCTACGCCACCGCTTCGCCGCAGGCCGCCATCAACTGCACGACATTTTGGAGATCGAAACCCCTCCAGGGCCGCAAGCTCATCGAGCCTCAGCCCCTCGAGCTCACCGCCTCCGATAAAACCACCAAACTTTACGGCTCCATCCTGCTTCCTCCCGGCAACTCCGCGCCCCACAGCGTTCCCCTCATCGTCAATCCCTACGGTGGTCCCGGCGTCGGCACCGTGCACGACCGCTGGGGCGGCAAGCGCTTCTTCTTCGATCAGCTTCTTGCTGAGCATGGCTTCGCTGTCCTCCACGTCGACAATCGCGGTATGGCCGGCCGTGGCCGCGACTTCGAGCAGGTTGCGTATCACAACTTCGGCCCGCCCCAGTTCGCCGATCAGATGGCCTCCATCGACAAGGTCCTCACCCAGTTCCCGCAGCTCGACCCGCATCGTCTCGGCTGGTGGGGCTGGAGCTGGGGCGGCAGCTTTACCCTCTTCGCGCTCTCCCACAGCGACAGCTTCCTGGCCGGGGTCGCCGGTGCTCCCGTCACCGACTGGCGCGATTACGATTCCATCTATACCGAGCGCTACCTCGGCCTGCCCTCCGAAGACGCGCAGACCTACCACGACGACTCCGACGTCAACGCCGCCGCCGACCTCAAAGGACACATCCTCATCCTCCACGGTACCGGCGACGACAATGTCCACATCGCCAACGACACACAATATATCCAGAAGCTCATCGAAGCCGGCATTCCCTACGACTACAACATCTATCCCCGCAAAACACACGGCGTCTCCGGCCCCGAAGACCAAACCGAGCTCTACAACAAAGTCCTCCAGCACTTCGAGCTGTATCTGAAAGCCCCAGCTGCTCCACCCGCAGCTCCCCCGCCACCACCGCCGTCTCCCGCGCACCCAGGCAAAAGGTAGGGGAAGTCCGCAGGACGTACCGCGATGTGACGGGAAAGTAGAAACCCTGTCATCCTGAGCGAAGCTACCGAATAGGTTGCGCCCGCATTTGGGCGCAACAAACAGTTAAAAGACGCAAGCCGAAGGACCTGCTTTGTGTCGTTGCTGGCTGAAATAAATCGGGAGGGAAAAAATGCTGTCATCCTGAGCGAACCTACCCGAAAATGTTGCGCCCGCATTTGGGCCCAACAAGTAACTAAGACGCGAGTCGAAGGACTTGCTTTTGTCGTTGGTGGCCGTGAATATATCGGGAAAGAAAAAACTCTGTCATCCTGAGCGAACCTACCCGAAAGAGTTGCGCCGGCATTTGGGCCCAACAAGTAACTAAGACGCGAGCCGAAGGACCTGCTTTTGTCGTTGGTGGCCGTGAATGTATCGGGAAGAAAAAACGCTGTCATCCTGAGCGAACCTACCCGAAAATGTTGCGCCCGCATTTGGGCCCAATAAGTAACTAAGATGCGGGCCGAAGGACCTGCTTTTCTTCTATCCGAGCGACCACGGCGGGGTTGCGAGCCAAGAACCGGCAACTGTAACCTGTCACCTGAAATGCCTCACCCCAGCGAACAACCCAACTCCACCTCGCCCATCCGAGCCCGCACCACCCTCGGCGACTTCGAGCTCACCATCCTCTCCGACGGCTTCTACTTCCTCGACGGCGGAGCCATGTTCGGCGTAGTCCCCAAAACCCTCTGGGAAAAACGCGCCCCTGCCGACGACCAGAACCGCATCCTCCTCGGCCTCAACACCGTCATCGTCCGCACCGGCCAGCACACCATCGCCATCGAAACCGGCATCGGCAACAAGCTCCCACCCAAACTCAAAGAGATTTACGGAACCCAGGAACAACTCCCCCGCGCTTTCGAAGCTGCCCAAATCCGTCCCGAAGAAATCGACATCGTCATCAACTCCCACCTCCACTTCGACCACTCCGGCTGGAACACCACCCGCACCCCCGACGGCCGCATCGTCCCGACGTTCCCCAATGCCCGCTACTTCGCCCACCGCGGCGAAGTCACCCACGGCCACCTCCAGCTCGAACGCGATGCCATCAGCTACATCTCCGATAACTACGACCCACTCATCGCCAGCGGACAAATGACCCTGCTCGACACCGAGCCCGGCCAAATAGAACAGATCGTCCCCGGCATCTCCGTCGAATGTTTCCCCGGCCACACGGCCCAGCTCTTCGTCATCCACATCGAGCCCCCGCGTCTCGATTCATCCCGCACTGGCTCAGGCTCGCCGCACGCCTGCTACATCTCCGACCTCATCCCCACCACTGCCCACTTAGACATCACCTGGGTCATGGGCTACGACCTCGACCCCGTCACCTCGATCGCCGAACGCAAACGCTTCTACACCCGAGCCATCCCCGAACAATGGCTAGTCCTCTTCACCCACGACCATCACACTCCGTATGGCCAAATCACCCTCAACGACAAGGGCAAACCAGTGATCTCACCCGCAAGAGGATGATCCATACTGCCGATACGACACTGCCGATATCCCAACGAAACTCGATAAAGAAAACTCCGTCATCCTGAGCGAAGCATCGAAATTTCATCGCGCCGCTTTTGGCGCGATGAAGCAATTCAGGCGCAAGCCGAAGGACCTGCGGTTCGTTCTGAATGAGGATAAGGTCTCTCAATCGAAGCCTTCGCCTAAGAAGGACCGGCTAACCTGCTTGAAAGGGCACGGCTTCAGCCCTGCCGCACAGGCCGAGGAATGAGGCGGCTTTTAGCCCCTGAGAGCGCTTTGTATCAGGGCACGAGTCACTGAACTTTGAGCAGTGGAAAATCTGTCAAGCCCCAAGCCCAAAAACCGAAGTAACGACAATTGACCTACAACGACTTACAAGCCAACCAACCAACCCAAAAATATTTGGCAGTCTTATTTCTCCGGTATGATATCCTATACTTATGGAGTAGAAAAAGAAAAGCCGCTCGCAGGAGCGGCTTTTTCAGTCTTTCATGTATCCACCCAACCATGACCATCGACACTCATAAAGTCAGAGCCGAGTTTGAAGCAAACCCAGCCGCCTTTGACATTAACTCGTCCTTCTCTGCTGCAAACTCGGCCGAGTACCCGTCAAACTCGGCCATGTCGGCATCAAACTCGGCCGAACTCCATCTGACTCCGCATCAATCATCTACCTGCAACTCAGCCGAGTTTGACGCAAACGCAGCCGAGTCTGCATCAACCTCAGCCAGGGGCGCATAGGATACAGGTCAAATCACTTGCCGAGGTACCCGAGCCCGCTAATTGCGCTAACTCAAACAAAACAAGTCACCGGCCATTTTTTCGAGGGGCCAATTTTTTCCGGAAACAAACAAAAAGCGAAACCACCCAAACCCTCTCACTCTGGTCCACAATAAATCTATGGCCTCTACCGCGACCCCAACCCTGCTCACCCTCGACGCCTTCCGCGAAGCCCAGGCCCGCCTGCGCGGCGTCGTCACGCGCACGCCTCTGGTCCGCCTCTTTAACTTGAACCCGGATTCGAACCAGCCAGGCGCCGACATCTACGTCAAAGCCGAGAGCCTTCAGCCCATCGGCAGCTTCAAGCTCCGCGGAGCCTACAACAAAATCGCCCAGCTCACCCCCGGCCAAAAAAGCCGAGGCGTCATCACCTACTCCAGCGGTAACCACGCTCAGGGTGTCGCCTACGCAGCCCGCGTCGTCGGAACCAAAGCCGTCATCGTCATGCCCTCAAACGCGCCCGAAGTCAAAAAGCGCGCCACCGCCGCTCTAGGCGCCGAGATCGTCGAAGTCGGTCCTGCCAGCTCCGACCGCAAAGAAAAAGCCGAAGAGCTGGAATCTAAATTCGGCTATGTCATGATTCCGCCCTACGACGACGAGCAGATCATCGCCGGCCAGGGCACCTGCGGCCTCGAAATCCTCGAAGATCTGCCCACCGTCGACCTCGTTCTTTCGCCCGTCTCCGGCGGCGGACTCCTCAGCGGCATCGCCGCCGCCATCAAGCTCTCGAACCCCGCGGTCCGCGTCATCGGCGTCGAACCCGAGCTCGCCGCCGACGCCCAGGAAAGCTTTCGCTCCGGCACCCTCGTCACCTGGCCCGCCGACAAAACTACCCGCACCTTCTGCGATGGCCTCCGCACCCAGTCCCTCGGCGAGCGCAACTTCGACCACATCCGCACCTACGTCGATGACATCATCACCGTCACCGAATCCGAAATCCGCGCCGCTATGCGCATCTTGCTGTACTCCGCCCGCCTGACACCGGAGCCCAGCGGAGCCTGTTCGGCCGCCGGTATCCTGTTCCACCACGACCAGCTCCTGCCCTTCCGCGAAGCCGTTGTCGTGATGAGCGGCGGCAACGTCGAACCGCAAGTTTTAGAATCCGTCCTGGCCGAGAAAGACCCACAGTGAAGGCGATCCCCGTGAGACGAATCGACCCTTCTCCTCGTCCTATCTTCGTGATGCGTTTTCTGATCCCTCTCCTGTTCGTCTCTCTCATCGCCCCCGCAGCCAGTGCACAAAAACCCATGCCGGCGCCGAAAATGCCACGCAACGGCACCCTCGCCACCATGGTCCGCGAGGCCAACCTCTACGCCAATCCCGACGATTCCGCCGGCCCTATCTCCACCATCCAGCCGGGCCGCGAGCTGGTGGTGGCCGAACGCAACGGCAAATGGCTGCGCGTCTTCGCCAACACCGATGCGCCCGATACTCGCCAGGCCGATGTCCCGGTTTTCGGCAACGAGGGACAGGCCCAGCCAATATCCGGCTGGATCATCGACAAGGGCGTTGTCGATACCAACACGCCTCACGGCGACCTCGTCCTTTTCGGCGCCGCCGATAACCTTGAGCAGCAGGCCGCCGTGCCCGACCCGCCTCCGCACCTCGCCCAGGAAGCGCGCCTCCTCTACCGCCGAATCGTTACCATGTACCCGCAATCGCCCTGGCTGCCCGAAGCCATGTATCGTGCCGCCGACATCCGCTGGCAGATTCAGAAAGTCGACGCCTCGTCCCTTCCTTCTGCGCACGAAAAAGAAAATTACCTCCGCGAGCAGATGGATGAAGACGAAATGCGTAAGGTCATCAAGTATTTCTCGGGCACCAAATGGGCCGACATGGCCGCCTTCGACCTCATCGACAACAAACTCTGCGGCGACTGGCAGGGCTCAGAAAAATGCCCCGAGCAGGAGACCAATTACTACCTGAAATACGTCGACGAGCATCCCGATTCGCCCAACGCTGCCGAAGCCCTTTACGACGCCATCTGGCGTCAGGCCGCCGCCGGAGACATGTGGTCCGCCGACAACGATGGCAAGCGCGCCGACGAAGACCACGGCCACGCCAAAGCCATCTTCGATCGCCTTCAGCAGAAATACCCCCAGTCCGCTTACACCGCCCGCGCGGCCAGCCTCGTGTACAAAATCGACCAGGGCATCCCCGTCTACGGCTCCAGCCGCGAATAACGCGGGCGTTTTTGAACGGACACGTCCTGCTGGGGCCGCAAAAGCCGCAGTTTTGAAGGGGCACAGCTTTCAGCTGTTCCGGGAGGGCTGAGAAAATATTTGCTTTAGCCACCGAGGGGTGGTTTGCAAGTTGCTATCCCCTCATCCGGCTAAAGAACGTCTTTACCCCTTCCTGGCGCCCGACCGGCGAACGTTATCCACCCAGGCACCCTGCGCCACAAATATCCGCAGTCTTCTCACGCAGCCCGCGTCGCAACTCTGCTATATAGGTTGCATCGGATTACAGCAGCGACAACACCAAATTCCGAATCAACCCTGTAGTTCTTCCCCCAGGTCGGAGCAAGATTGAACGACTACGTGGTCTCTGTACTGCTCGGGATCATCGAGGGCCTCACCGAATTCCTGCCCGTCAGCTCCACAGCACACCTGCGCATCGGCGAAGCGCTCTTCGACATCGGCCTCAATGACCCCTACTGGAAGATGTACACCATCGTCATCCAACTCGGCGCCATCCTCGCCCTCACCCTCCTTTTCGCCGGCCGCATCATCGAATTCATTCGCACCTTCCCCCAGGGCGAAGATGGCAAGCACACCGTCCGCAACCATCCCCTCACCCTTACCCTCGTCGCCTTCATCTGCACCGCCATCCCCTCGCTGCTGCTCACCAACGTCATCGGCGCGCATCTCGAGAGCCTCCGCGCCATTGCCTTCGCGCTCATCATCGGCGGCATCGTCATGTGGATCGTCGACGCCTGGTCCGTCCGCCACGACGCCACTGTCACCGATGTCGAGCAGATGACGCTCCCGCAGGCCATCTGGATCGGCCTCTGTCAGGTCGCCTCCGCCGTTTTTCCCGGAACCTCGCGTTCCATGTCCACCATCGCCGCCGGCCAGGTCGCCGGCATGACCCGCTCCGCCGCCCTCGAATTCAGCTTCCTCGTCTCCATCCCAACCATGTTCGCTGCTACCCTTTACGATCTTGTCAAGAGCCTGTGGCCCGGCTTCCACATCCTCACCTGGAACAAGCCCGGTGCGGCTTCCGGCCTCCACTCCTCACTCGCCCCCGTCGTCATGGATGCCCACGGCTGGTGGGTCCTCATCATCGGCTTCGTCATCTCCTTCTTCGTCGCGCTCGGCGTCGTCGAGTGGTTCCTCCAGTGGGTCCGCGGCCACGGCTTCGTCCTGTTCGCCGTCTACCGCCTGCTCCTTGGAGCCGCTTTGCTCCTCTTCGGCGGTCGCTTCATGACAAACTGAGCAAGGTATCGGAGACTCTCCCTGCAACCTGCAACCTGAAACCTGCACTTGGTTTCCTCCATACCCACCTCGATTCCCCTCCGCGTTTTCTCCCCCTCAATCTCCCCCATCTGGGATAATAGTTCTGCTCTGGCAGTTCAGCCGTTTTCGCCGGCCACTTACCGGTTCGACGAATCGCGATCTGTCTGCCCATGAAACCCGTCCGCCTGGTCCTGACCCCGACCCGCAACCGCCGGCTCAATGAGCTGATCGGCCTGCTGGTCCTCGCCTCAGCTGCCCTCCTTTTTCTCTCCCTGGTTTCGTACCACCCCACTGATTCCTCGCTGAACACCATCAGCTCCGCCCCCATCCGCAACTGGATCGGCCCCGCTGGCGCATGGATCAGCGACCTCATCCTCCAGATCGAAGGCATCTCCGCCTTCATCCTGCCTATCCTCCTCGCCGCCCTCGGCTGGACCTGGATGCTCTCCCGCCCCGCAAGCTCGCCCGGCTTCAAAGTCATCGGCATCGTCCTTACCCTTCTTTTCGCGCCAGCGCTCTTCGCGCTCTTCCCGGGCCATCCGACCTTTCTTTACGGTCTGCCCGTCGCCGGAATCACCGGCCGCCTCGTCACCGACTTCCTCGTGCGCTTCCTCAACTACCCCGGCGCCCTCATCGTCACCATCACGCTGGTCGCCGCCGCCGTCTACCTCTCCACCACCTTCAGCTTCAACACCGCGCGCGAATGGCTCGGCATCAAACTCGCGTTTCTCATGGCTTGGCGCGACCGCTTCATCAACTGGCGCCGCAACCGCGCGCAGCAGCGGGAACTCAAAGCCGCCGTCCGTCTCGACAAG
>Ga0181520_10010365_pt1 | contig 12536 bp, 12 predicted proteins | sample PEATcosm2014_Bin_29_FD_132451 | JGI IMG/M metagenome (GOLD analysis project Ga0181520, IMG submission 132451) | Peatland microbial communities from MTU Mesocosm Facility, Houghton, MI, USA - PEATcosm2014_Bin02_30_metaG | ecosystem: Environmental > Terrestrial > Soil > Wetlands > Peat | place...
CGGTGGGTCGGCGCAAGAACTCGGAACCCGTGGTGGGTCGCGGCGAACCGGCGGGGCCGCAACGAGCGATCCCAAAGCCCCCGGCAGGGAATCCTGGAAAGGGACGTAAGGTCCAAACTGCAGAGAAAGGCCCCCTCATGGGGGCCTTTCATTTCTGGCACTGCGCTGGATTGCACCCTCCCCATCGCAGTGGCCTCCCTGGGGAGGACTTAAGCCCGATGCCAAAGCAGAGCGAGAACAGTCAAACGGTACGTCTCTGGCCGAAGGGAGTCAAGGCTTCCATTCCAAGCCCGACAAGAATGCACTGCCGGATATTTCTCAGATCATCGGATGAAATCACACGGGTTATATATACCCGTTTCCCGGCAATATCCCTTTCATGCGGGAGGTTGAGGCGGCCGTAGGAAACGGTGTATAACATATCTCCTTTGACCCAGCAGGATTCTGCCCCATTCGGCTTCGGAAGTGGTGGGTCAAGCTCCAGTAAATAATGATAATTCTGTTCTTTGCTCGGCGGCGTGGTGCTAAGTGGAACAATCGTGCAGAGGTTTCCTCGTCCCCGAAGTCTGGGAGAAACAACAATTGCCGGCCTTCGCTTCACCATTTCGGGAACAACGAACCCAGAAAAATCACGGATCACGATGGTTCCTGGCATTGGATTAAGCGGCAGCGGCATATGATTTCCCTTGGCGGGCATCTTAACTACCGAATTTAGGTGGAGGCAACCCATGGGTTCATATCTGGTCCCTCGCACCGCTGCTGGCAGGTGGGATCGTGCCGTAAGATGCGTCGTCATGGAGGGGCCGTGCCGGGCACAAGCAGCCATGACGGAGCTCCACTCCATAATGGCTGCTAGTGTGGATGCGGGGGTTTCCCATGGCCTGGTCTCTCACTGTCGCGGCGATCATTGAACAGCATGGGCGGTTCCTGTTCGTGGAGGAAACCGACGGGGTGCATCCCGAGCGGGTGTTCAACCAGCCGGCTGGGCACGTGGAGCCCGGCGAAGGCCTGCTGGCCGCGGTGATCCGGGAAACCCGGGAGGAGACCGGGCTTTTGTTCACCCCGGAAGCCTTCGTCGGCATCTACCTGGTCCAGGCCCGCAACGGCCAGGACTATGCCAGGGTCTGCTTCGCCGGCAGCGTGCCGGAGGGCTTGCCGCCGGCGCCCGAGGACCCGGTCATCCTCGGCTGCGCCTGGCTGACCCGGGCGGAGGCCGCCCTGCGTCCCCGTTCCAGCGCGGTCCTGGCCTGCCTGGACGACTACCTCCGGGGCCAGCGCCTGCCGCTGGCGTGCGTGGCGACCTTCCTCAAGGAACGCCCGGAATAAACCTACGCCATGGAGGTCGGCCGGCTCACCGGCCACCTGGGCTCGCGCCCCTGCAGGACCGCGATGACGTCCTCGGCCACCAGGCTCATCCGGCGCATGGCCTCCTCGGTGTGCGCCGACATGTGCGGGGTGCCGACGAACCGGGCGTGCCGGAACAGGGGATGCTCCCGGCCGGCCGGCTCCTGCTCGAACACGTCGCTCCCGGCCCCGGCGATCCAGCCCTGGTCCAGGGCCTCCAGCACGGCCGCCTCGTCCCACAGGGGGCCCCGGCCCAGGTTCACCAGGCAGGCGTCGGGCCGCATCATCCGGATCTGCTCGCGGCCGATGCAATGCCGGGTCTCCGGGGTGAGCGGCAGGTTGAGCGAAACGAAATCAGCGGCGCGCAGCAGCTGCTCCAGCCCGGCGCGCCGGGCGCCGCACTGGGCTTCCGCCTCGGGGCCGGCGGCGCTCCGGCTGTGGTAGAGCACCGGCATCTGGAAACCGTGATGGCAGATGCGCGCCGTGGCGCGGCCCACCCGGCCGAAGCCGACCACGCCGAGGGTCTTGCCGCTCAGCTCGCGGCCGTAATACTCGTGCCGAACTTCCCAGCGCCCTTCGCGCAGCGCCCGGTCCGCCTCCAGCAGGCGCTTGGAAAGGACCAGGGCCATGGCGACGAAGTGCTCGGCCACCGATTGGCAGTTCGCCTCCGGGGTGTAGACCACCCGGATGCCCCGCTCGGCGGCGGCGGCGAGATCGATGGTGTCCAGCCCGGAGCCGTGCCGGCCGATCACCTTCAGCCGCGGCGCCGCCTCCATCAGCCGCCGGGTCACCGCGCCGCCGTTGCGGATCACGATGGCGTCCACCTCGGCCACGGCCGAAAGCAGGGTGGCCTCGTCCAGGGCCGGGGCCAGGACCACCTCGCCCTGCTCGCGCAACAGCCGGGTGCCGGCTTCGTGCATGGGTTCGAACAGCAGGATCCGGGTCATGGCGGCTCCTATTTCTGGCAGTGGCCGCACCAGACCGTGGCCCGGTTGCCCTGCCGGCTCCCGCTGAGGGTGCCGCCGCAGACCAGGCACGGCTCGCCCTCCCGGCCGTAGACGAACAGCTCCTGCTCGAAGTAGCCGGGGCGCCCGTCGGGCCTGACGAAATCGCGGAAGGTGGTGCCGCCGCATTGGATGGCGTGGGCCAGGATCTCCTTCACGGCCCGGGCCAGCAAGGCATAGCGCGGGCGCGAAAGGTCGCCGGCCAGCCGGGCCGGGGCGATGCCGGCCCGGAACAGCGCCTCCGCGGCGTAGATGTTGCCGACCCCCACCACATTGCCCTGGTCCATGAGGAACGCCTTGACGCTGGTCTGCCGGCCGCGGCTGAGCCGGAACAGGTGGTTGCCGTCGAACGCGTCGGACAGCGGTTCCGGGCCGAGGTTCCGGAGCAGTTCGTGGGTCTCCCCGCCGGGCTGCCATAGCAGGCAGCCGAACCGGCGCGGGTCGTTGAAGCGCATCACCCGGCCCGAATCCAGCGCGATGTCCACGTGATCGTGGCGGCCGGCCGGAACGTCCCCGGCCAGCACCCGCAGGCTGCCGGACATGCCCAGGTGCAGCAGGGCGCTGCCCGGCTCCAGGTCCAGAAGCAGGTATTTGGCGCGCCGGCGCACGCCGAGGATGCGCTGTCCCGGGAGCAGGCCGGCGATCTCAGCGGGAATCGGCCAGCGCAGGTCCGGCCGGCGCAGGGTCACCGCGGTGATGCGCCGGCCTTCCAGTTCGGGCGCCAGGCCAAGGCGGGTGATCTCGACTTCAGGGAGTTCGGGCATGCCCCCAGAATAAGCCATCCGCCGCGCTATGATCGCCAGGAAGGATGCCCATGCCGGAAGCCCCCCTGTTCTTCGCCATCGCCGCTCCGGCCGAGGTCCGGGCCATGGCCGGCCGGCTCCAGGAGGAGGCGCGCCGCACCTGCGGCTCCGCCCGGTTCCCGGCCGCGGAGGGCCTGCACCTCACCCTCGCCTTCCTTGGCCGGACCGACCTGGCCCAGGTGCCCGCCCTGCTGGGGCTGGCCGCGCGCGTGGCCGGGCCCAGCCGCGGGTTCATCCTGCGCACCGCCGGCACCGGAGGCTTTCCCAAGCCGGGCCGGACCCGCATCCTGTGGCTGGGGTTCGAGCCCCAGCCGTCCCTGGCCGCCCTGGCCGAGCGGCTCCGGGCGGCCCTGAGATCGGGGCGCATCCCGTTCGACGAGAAGCCCTTCATGCCGCACCTCACCCTCGCCCGCTTCCGGGAACCGCTGGATCTGGACCGGGCGGCCCTGCCGGACCTGCCGCCGGTCGCCTTCAAGGTTGGCGAAATCCACCTGTTCCAGTCGGTGCCCGAACCCCAGGGGATGCGCTACCAGATGCTCGGGAGCGCGCCGCTGGCCTGACCTTCAGCAGGTGGGACGGGCGCCCCAGGTGCGGGGCAGGGGGTCCTCCCGGTCCATGGCCGCGAAGGCCGCCCGTTCCAGCGGGTTCAAGCGGTACAGCTCGCCCAGGTCCGGCCAGCGCCGCTCGGTCAGCAGGATGCCCAGGGGGCGCAGGATGTAGTTGAACAGCTGGGCCAGCCAGGTGCCCAGGGGGCTCCAGCGGCGCATCTGGCGCACGTGAAACAGTTCGTGCCGGAGGATGCGCCAGGTGAAGGTCTCGCCCCGCACCAGGATCAACCCCGGCAGGGCCACGCCGAGGATGCCGCTGGGCAGGAAGCGGAAGCGCAGCACCACCGTCGGCACCACCCAGACCCACAGCCAGAGGACGAGGTCAAGCTCAAGGAGCGGCAACAGGTCGGTTTGAAAAAAACTTGGCAAGGTCGCCCCCGGGATGCGCATTCAGGAGGGCAGCAACGGTGCCCACATCCTATACTTTCAACCGGAGGGGGGCGCATGTATAGAATCACCTCGAACCCCATCCTGGTCCGGTTCACGCTCTGGCTGGTGGCGGTGATCCTGACGGTGTCCGCTTTTCTTTTCTGGGGCGGCGGGCTGGCTCAGTTGCTGGAAAATATTAACGATCTATTCATGCTGCATTGCATTCTCCTCTGATCGAGGTTGAATCCAGCTCCCGGATCAGCGTGGCAGGGATGCCTCCTATGGCTGGAATGAGGTGTTTTATTTAATATAGGAATAATTGAGGTTATACTGCTAAAGGGGGATTTCTGTTTCATTGCCGCCCTACACCCAATACACTCGAATTCATAACTGTTAAAAATCCGCTGACTCCCGCGGGCATTGAACAGGAAAGGAAAGAACCAAATGGCCGAGTTCGAGAAGCGGGTCCTGTTGCTGGGCTGTGGCGCGGTGGGGCAATGTGCCCTGCCCTTGCTGATCAAGCACCTGCAGGTCGCTCCCGCGAAGGTTACGGTGATGGATTTCGAGGATAGGCGGAACGTGATCCGGGAATGGACCGCCAAGGGCGTGACCTTCATCCAGGAACGAATCACCCCGGAAAACCTGGGCTCGCTGCTCGGGCGGCAGCTGGGCGAAGGCGACTTGCTGGTGGACCTGGCCTGGAATATCGACTGTTGCGAAATCCTGCAATGGTGCCATGACCACGGGGTGCTCTATGTGAACACCTCGGTGGAGCTTTGGAATCCCTATGATGCCGGTTCGAAACCTCCCACCGAACGGACCTTGTATTGGCGGCACATGAACATCCGCCGGATGACCGAAGGCTGGCGGACGCCCGGCCCCACCGCGGTGCTGGAGCACGGCGCCAATCCCGGGCTCATCTCCCATTGGACCAAGCAGGGGCTGCTGGACATCGCCCGGAAGATGCTGTCCGACCGGCTCGTGCGGGGCGCCGCGGCCGAGGAGCTGGAACAGCTGGTCCGCAGCCAGACCTTCAACCGCCTGGCCATGGTGCTGGGGGTGAAGGTGATCCACTGCAGCGAGCGGGACACCCAGATCAGCTCCCAGCCCAAGGCCGTGGATGAGTTCGTCAACACCTGGAGCATCGAGGGCTTCCGCGAAGAAGGCACCACCACCTCCGAAATGGGCTGGGGCACCCACGAGCGGACGCTTCCCGGGCTGGCCTACGAGCACCAGGACGGCCCTCGCAACCAGATCTGCCTGGCCCGGATGGGCATGAACGTGCGGGTGCGGTCCTGGGTGCCGGACTACGCCATCCAGGGGATGGTGGTCCGCCATGGTGAAGCCTTCACCATCTCCGACCATCTGACCGTGTGGGAGGACGGCAAGGCCGTCTATCGCCCCACCGTGCACTACGCCTACTGCCCCTGCGACAACGCGATCATCTCCCTGCACGAATTGCGCGGCTACGACTACGCGCTGCAGCCCCGGCTGCGCATCATGACCGACGAGATCACCGGCGGCGCCGATATCCTCGGCGCGCTGCTGATGGGCCACCCGTACCAGTCCTGGTGGACCGGCAGCAGCCTGAGCATCGAGCGTTCCCGGGAGCTGCTGCCGGGCCAGAACGCCACGACCCTGCAGGTGGCCATCTCCATCAGCGCCGCCGCCGCCTGGATCATCCGCAACCCGGACCGTGGCGTGCTGGTCCCGGACGACCTGCCCCACGAATTCGTGCTGGAGATCGCCCGGCCCTACCTGGGCAAGAACATCTCCACCCCGTCGGACTGGACGCCGCTCAAGCACCGGACCCGTTCCTTCCAGGGCTGGGACCGGCCCGACCTGGACCTGACCGATCCCTGGCAGTTCAAGAACTTCCTTATCACCGATAGCGAGGCTTGAGTGATCCCAAAGACGCTTCTCGAGAAACTGGCCCAGGAGCACGGCACGCCCCTGTTCGTGATCGACCATGACCAGCTCCGCGCAAACCTGGCGGAATTCAACCGCTGGCTGCCCAGGGTGCAGCCCTACTTCGCGGTCAAGGCCAACCCCAACCCGTCGATCATCCGCACCCTGTACCAGGCCGGAGCCAGTTTCGACGTAGCCTCGTGGCCGGAGTTCCAGCTGGTCCACGAGAACATCAAGGACCTCACGGCCCAGGAGCGCCAGGACTTCATCTGGGACAAGATCATCTACTCCCATCCCATCAAGGCCAACGAGACCCTGCGCCTGCTGGACCAGTACAAGCCGCTGGTGACCTACGACAACTACGAGGAGATCAAAAAGGTCAAGCAGTACGCCCCCCATGTGGGCATGCTGCTGCGGCTGCGGGTGCCCAACACCGGCGCCATGGTCGAACTGTCCTCCAAGTTCGGCGCGGAGCCGGGCGAGGCGGTGGACCTGATCGAAGCTTCGGAAAAGGCCGGCATCACGGTGGAGGGCCTCAGCTTCCACGTGGGCAGCCAGACCACCAACTTCCAGAATTTCGTCCAGGCGCTGAACATGGCCTCGGAGATCTTCAAGGAAGCCCGCTTGCGCGGCTTCACCAAGATGAACCAGCTGGACATCGGCGGCGGCTTTCCCGCCCCCTATGATGAGAACGTCAAGCCCCTGCGCGACCTGGCGAAGATCCTCAACGACGCCATCTCGCGGCTGTTCCCGGAGGACGTGGCGATCCTGGCCGAGCCCGGCCGCTACATGGTGGCCACCGCCTGCACCTCGATATCCGAAGTGATCGGCAAGGCCTTCCGGGACGGCCGGCAGTGCTACTACATCAACGACGGGGTCTACCACACCTACTCCGGCCAGCTGTTCGACCACTGCCACTACCCGGTGCGCTCCTTCAAGGAGGGCCCCACCGAGATCTGCGCGGTGTTCGGCCCCACCTGCGACGCCCTGGACACCATCACCCTGGCGGAGGAACTGCCGGACATGGAACTGGGCGACCTGGTCTACAGCGAGAACATCGGCGCCTACAGCCACGCCTCCAGCACCTCGTTCAACGGCTTCCCGCCGGCCAAGGTGATCCACCTGAATCTCTAGGAGCCTGTCCGGTCGTCATGTCTTGGGATGGCATAGCTTAGGCAGAAATAATTTGTTCTGATATCATCGCCGCATGACACCCGGGCGTTCTTTCCAAATCACCCCAGGACCGGTCTTGCGTTGCCTTCGCTGCGGCTTGGCGGGCCTGCTGGTGATGGCCTCGGCCCAGGCCTGGGCCGCCCATGCCTATGCCCAGTTCGGCGACATCAAGTACCACCCCGGCTTCGACCATTTCCAGTGGGTCAACCCGGACGCGCCCCGGGGCGGCGAGCTCACCCTGGTGCCGCCCCTGCGCATCTCCCAGTTCGACAAGTACAATCCGTTCACCCTGAAGGGCACCGCGCCGCCGGGGCTCAGCGAGCTGATGTTCGAAAGCCTGCTCACCGGCAGCTACGACGAACCCACCACCGCCTATGGCCTGCTGGCCCAGGATGTGACGGTGGCGCCGGACCGGCTCGCGGTCACCTTCCGGCTCAACCCGGCGGCCCGCTTCCACAACGGCAAGCCGGTGCTGGCGGCCGACGTGAAGCACAGCTTCGACGAACTCACCGGCAAGCTGTCGCACCCGGCCTACCGGGCCATGTTCGCCGACGTCAAGGACGCCGCGGTGCTCGACGAGCACACCGTGCAGTTCCACTTCCGCCGCGCCAGCGCCGAGCTGCCGCTGATCGTCGGCGGCATGCCGGTGTTCAGCCGGGACTGGGGGGCGGGCAAGCCGTTCGACCAGATCGTCATGGACATTCCCATCGGCAGCGGGCCGTACCGCATCGGCCACGTCAATTTCGGCCGGGACATCACCTACCAGCGCGATCCGGGCTACTGGGCCGGCCGGCTCAACGTGCGCCGCGGCATGTTCAACTTCGACCGGATCACCTACAAGATCTACAAGGACACCACCGCCCAGACCGAAGCCTTCAAGGCCGGCGAATTCGACTACATCCAGGTGTTCTCGGCCCGGGAATGGGCGCGCACCTACGTCGGCAGGAAGTTCAGCTCGGGCGAACTGGTCCGGCGCGACCTGCCAAGCGGCAACGCCGGCGATTTCCAGGGCTTCCTCATCAACACCCGGCGCAAGCAGTTCGCCGATGTGCGGGTGCGCGAAGCGCTGGAACTGGGCATGGACTTCGAATGGATGAACCGGGAGTTCTTCTACCGCAACTACACCCGGGTGCGCGGCTTCTTCAGCGCCAGCGACTTCGAGGCCAAGGGCCTGCCGGGCCCGGACGAACTGGCCGTGCTGGCGCCGCTGCGCGCCAAGCTGCCGCCCGAAGTGTTCACCCGCCCGGTGCCGCTGCCGCCTTCCACCGATCCGCCCGGCAGCCTGCGCGACAACCTGCGCCAGGCCAAGCGCCTGCTCAGCGAGGCCGGCTGGAACTACCGGGACGGCGCCCTGCGCAATGCCGCGGGCCAGCCGCTCACGGTGGAATTCCTGGACAGCGAAGGCTCCATGGGCCGCATCGTTACGCCCTACATGCAGGAGCTGGCCAAGCTGGGGATCGACTGCCGCTACCGGGTGGCGGATTTCGCCCTGCTGCAGAAGCGGCTGGACGTGTTCGACTTCGACATCACCAGCATCCGCACGGTGGGCAGCGAGGCGCCGGGCAGCGAACTGAAGGACCGGTTCGCCTCCAGCTCCGCCGCCAACGAGGGTTCGGGCAACCTGATGGGCATCCGCGATCCGGCGGTGGATGCCCTGGTGGAGGAGGCCACCGCGGCCACCACCCGCCCGGAACTGGTGGCCCGCCTGCGCGCCCTGGACCGGGTGCTGCGCTTCGGCCACTACTTCGTGCCCGCCTGGTACACCAACGCCTTCCGCATCGCCTACCGCGCCCACAAGTTCGCCGAACCCGCGGTGGCGCCCCGCTACTTCCAGGCCGAGAGCTGGATCATCGCCACCTGGTGGGCCCTTCGATAGGAGATTCCCCGTGTGGGCCTACATTCTCAAACGGACCTTGCTGATGGTGCCCACGCTGTTCGGCATCCTGACGATCACCTTCGCGGTGATCCAGTTCGTGCCCGGCGGGCCGGTGGAGCAGATGGTCTACCAGCTGCAGGGCCGGAACTCGGCCGGGGAGGGCCCGGCGGCCACCGGCGCGGGCTATCGCGGGCGCCAGGGGGTGGACGCCGACCGGATCAAGGAGATCCGCAAGCTCTACGGCTTCGACAAGCCGGTGCACACGCGCTTCCTGCAGATGCTCGGGCAGTTCGCCCGGTTCGACCTGGGCCGGAGCTTCTTCCACAACGAAGGCGTCTGGCAGCTGATCCGGGAAAAGCTGCCGGTCTCGATCAGCCTGGGGATCTGGAGCTTCCTGCTCACCTACCTGGTGTCGGTGCCGCTGGGCATCGCCAAGGCGGTGCGCGCCGGCAGCCGGTTCGACACCGCCACCACGCTGATCGTGCTGGTGGGCTACGCCATCCCCAGCTTCGTGATGGGCGTGCTCCTGCTGGTGCTGTTCTCGGGCGGCGCGTTCGCCCAGTGGTTCCCGCTGCGCGGCCTGACCTCGGGCAACTTCGACCAGCTCTCGCTCATGGGCAAGGCCATGGACTACCTGTGGCACATCGTGCTGCCGGTCACCGCCATGGTGCTGGGCAGCTTCGCGGTGATCACCATCATGACCAAGAACTCGGTGCTGGAGGAGATCCACAAGCAGTACGTGCTGACCGCCCGGGCCAAGGGGGTGAGCGAGCACAACGTCATGTGGCGCCATGTGTTCCGCAACGCCCTGATCCCGATCATGACCGGCTTCCCGGCGGCCTTCGTCGGCGCCTTCTTCTCCAGCTCGCTGCTGATCGAGACCCTGTTCTCCCTGGACGGGCTGGGCCTGCTCTCCTACGAATCGGTGATCCGGCGCGACTACCCGGTGGTGCTGGGCAGCCTGTTCTTCTTCACCCTGATCGGCCTGGTCACCACCTTGATCCGGGACCTGAGCTACCTGTGGGTGGATCCGCGGGTGAAGTATGACTGAGCATGATCTGCAGAACCCGTGGCTGCGGGCCTGGCGGCGCTTCAAGGGCAACCGCCTGGGCTACCGCAGCCTGCAGCTGTTCCTGGCGCTCACGGTGCTGAGCCTGTTCGCGGAGGTGCTGTCCAACGACAAGCCGCTGCTGGTGCGCTACTCCGGCCACTGGTACGTGCCGCTGGTGCAGACCCTGCCCGAGACCACCTTCGGCGGCGACTTCCTGTCGCCCACCGACTACCTGGACCCGTTCATCCGGGAGCAGCTGGCCCGGCCCGGCAACTTCGTCCTGTTCCCGCCCAACCGCTACCACCATTCCACCATCAACTATTTCGCCCAGGAGCCCGACCCGGCGCCGCCGAGCCGGCAGAACTGGCTCGGCACCGACGACCGCGGGCGCGACCTGCTGGCGCGGCTGCTGTACGGCTTCCGCCTTTCGGTCCTGTTCGCCTTCGCCGTGACCGTGGTCTGCACCGTCGCCGGGGTGGTCTACGGGGCGATCCAGGGCTACTTCGCCGGCTGGACCGACATCGCCATGGAGCGCGTCGTGGAGATCTGGGGCGCCATGCCGACGCTCTACCTGCTGATCATCTTCTCGGCGTTCTTCGCGCCCAGCGTGGGCCTGCTGATCGCCCTGATCTCGATCTTCGGCTGGCTGATGATCGCCGCCTACGTGCGCGCCGAATTCCTCAAGAACCGCTCCCTCGACTACGTGCGCGCCGCCAAGGCGCTGGGCCAGCGCAACCGGGTGATCATCTTCAAGCACATCCTGCCGAACTGCCTGACCCCGGTGATCACCCTGATCCCGTTCGAGATGGCCGGCGCCATCGGCGCGCTCACCAGCCTGGATTTCCTCGGCCTGGGCGTGCCCGAGGGCACCCCGAGCCTGGGCGAGCTGCTGGCCCAGGGCAAGAACAACCTGGACGCCTGGTGGATCTCGCTGGCCACCTTCACGGTGCTGGTGCTCACCCTGGTGCTGCTGATCCTGGTGGGGGACGCGCTGCGCGACGCCCTGGACCCGCGCAAAGCGGTCGCGGAGGACGCATCATGATGCTGGAGGTCGAGGATCTGAGCATCAGCTTCGCCGGCCGGCGGGTGGTGGACCGGGTCTCGTTCCAGCTGGAGGCGGGCGAGAAGCTCGCCCTGGTGGGCGAATCGGGTTCCGGCAAGACCGTCACCGCGCTCTCCACCCTGCGCCTGTTCACCGCCGCCCAGCTCACCGGCGCCATCCGCTTCAACGGGCGCGACGTGCTGGCGATGGGGCCGGCGGAACTGCAGGCCCTGCGCGGCAACGACATCGCGGTGATCTTCCAGGAGCCCATGACCGCGCTCAACCCGGTCATGACCGTCGGCGCCCAGATCATGGAGGCGCTCCAGCTGCACAAGGGGCTGGGCCGCGCCCAGGCCCGGGAGCAGGCCATCGCCGCCCTGGCCCGGGTGGAGGTGACCGAGCCGGAGCGGCGGGTGGACAGCTATCCGCACCAGCTTTCCGGCGGCCAGCGCCAGCGCGCCATGATCGCCATGGCCCTGGCCTGCGACCCCAAGCTGCTGATCGCCGACGAGCCCACCACCGCCCTGGACGTGAGCATCCGGCACCAGATCCTCGACCTGCTGGAGCGCATCCGGGTCGAGCGCAACCTGGCGGTGCTGATGATCACCCATGACCTCAACCTGGTGCGCCGGTTCGCCGACCGGGTGGCGGTGATGGAACGCGGCGTGCTGGTGGAGCAGGGCAGCATGAGGCAGGTGATGCAGGCGCCCCGGCACCCCTACACCCTGAAGCTGATCGACAGCCGCTGCGAACGGGACGTGGCCGAGCCCGCCCCCGGCTGCGTGCTGGAGGCGCGCGCGGTGCGGGTGGACTATCCGGTGCCCCGGCCCGGCATCCGCGGCTGGTTCGGCAAGGGCCTGTTCAACGCCGTGGCCGGCGCCAGCTTCACCCTGGCGCCCGGCGAGACCCTGGGGGTGATCGGCGAATCCGGCTCGGGCAAGACCTCCCTGGCCCTGGCGCTGCTGGACCTGACCGCATCCTCGGGGGAGATCACGGTGGCGGGCTCCGCCTGGACCGGCCTCGGCGCCGAAGGCCGGCGCGCCCTGCGCCGGAAGATCCAGGTGGTGTTCCAGGACCCGTTCTCCTCCCTGTCGCCGCGCCTGACCGTGGAGCAGATCGTCGGCGAGGGCCTCACCATCCACCAGCCCGGCCTGGACCAGGCCCAGCGCCGGACCCGGATCATGGCGGCCCTGGAGGACGTGGGTCTGGCCGAGGACGGCTCGGTGGAGAGGCTGCTGGGGCGCTATCCCCACGAATTCTCCGGCGGCCAGCGCCAGCGCATCGCCATCGCCCGGGCGCTGATCGTCAACCCGCGCATCGTCGTGCTGGACGAGCCCACCAGTTCGCTGGACGTCACC
>Ga0181520_10010366_pt1 | contig 12535 bp, 6 predicted proteins | sample PEATcosm2014_Bin_29_FD_132451 | JGI IMG/M metagenome (GOLD analysis project Ga0181520, IMG submission 132451) | Peatland microbial communities from MTU Mesocosm Facility, Houghton, MI, USA - PEATcosm2014_Bin02_30_metaG | ecosystem: Environmental > Terrestrial > Soil > Wetlands > Peat | place...
GCTCGACGGCGCGCATCTCGTCCTCATGGAGGGCCACGACGACGATGCCGCAGCGGACGAACGGAAAGTCGAGCTCGGCCTTGAGGCGATCGAACATCATCGCGCCCTGAATCTCGAGGCGCGACTTGAGGAATTTTCTATTATGATGGAATCCGCCGTGGATGATCCCCGAGTTGGCCTTGGAAACGCCGAAGGAGACGTCCGCTTCCCTGTCCACCAGAGCGACGTCGAGCTCGTAGGCCGAAAGTCTGCGCGCTATGTTCGCCCCGCAGACCCCTGCGCCGATGATCGCGACATCGTAGGAATCCTCCATGCGCCCTCCCTCTCGGGTTTATTTTGCAGCGCGCGCCGTCAATTAATTGCCCGATACGTTATAGCCATCGATTCGCGGGCGGTCGGACAAGGATTACGTTGCAAGCGTAATGCCCAAACTCGGTGACAGCGGCGCTTGCCTCATGCCCAGCGTATTAATCCCGGTATGTAAGGACTGGCCAAGGCGGGATGCTTGGGAAGGACCCGGACGGAATAGCCGCGCTGCCCCGTCCTGTCGCACACGATCGTAACGCGATACCCCCATGCCTTTCCCTTACGCTCGACAGCCGTCATCTCGTCGCGAGTCGCGTCCGTGATGCCGTCTTGTATGGTAACTGGGCCGTGGTAAAGCTCGACCGCGGCCTCGGAGGTCTCAAGGCCGCCCAAGTCGATGAGGGCCGTAACGATGATCGAGTCGCCCCTTTCCATTATTGGTTTCGCGTCGGATCGGAGTTCCGATACGGTTACGGCGGGCCAGGCCTTGCGCGCCTTCTCGAGGTAGGCGGCCAGCTCCTTCGCCGGCTCGAGCTTTTCCGCGACGAGGCGTTTGCCGAACTCGAGCGCGGGGAAATAGAACCTCTCGGAATATTCCTTGAGCATCCGATGGGTGGAGAATCGCTGCCCGACCGATTTCATCGAGGCTTTCATCCGCTTGATCCATTCGCGAGGCAGGCCGTCGCGGCCTCGCTGGTAGAACAGCGGGACGATCTCGTGCTCGAGGAGGTCATACAAGGCCTCGCTTTCGATCCGATCCTGGAGCTCCTCGTCCTGGTACTCCTCGCCCGAGCCTATCGCCCAGCCGACCTCCGGGCCGTAGCCCTCCGCCCACCAGCCGTCGAGGATCGAGCAATTGAGGACGCCGTTGACGCCTGCCTTCATCCCGCTCGTACCCGAAGCCTCGAGGGGCCGGCGCGGAGTATTGAGCCAGACGTCGGAGCCCGAAGTGAGATAGCGGGCCATCGTCATGTCGTAGTCCTCGAGGAAGATGATGCGGCTCTGCACTTCCTCGCGCCGCGAAAAATGAACGAGCTCCTTGATGATCTCCTTGCCGGGAAGGTCGTGGGGATGGGCCTTCCCGGCGAAAATGATCTGCACGGGCCGTTGGGGATCGGAAATCAGACGCAGCAAGCGCTCGGGATCGCGCAAGAGGAGATTGCCGCGCTTGTAGGTGGCGAAGCGTCTCGCGAATGAGATCGTAATCGCGTAGGGCGAGAGGACGTCCTCGGCGCGATGCAGGGCGCCTTCGGCGGCGCCGGCGCGCTTCATGGCGCGCTTGAGCCGATCTCGGGCGAAAACGACCAGCCTCTCGCGCCGGCGCTCGTGCGTCCGCCACAGCTCCTCGTCCGAGATGCGGTCGAGGCGGTCCCATATATCCAGGTTCGCCGGCTCCTCGTAGAAGCGCGGGCCGAAATAGCGGTCGAGGAGCTCGAGCATGTTGTGCGAGACCCAAGTACGGGGATGAACGCCGTTCGTGATCGAGGAGATGGGCACTTCGTCGAGGGGAAGAGACGGCCAGAGGCCCGCCCACATCCTTCGGGATACGACGCCGTGCAGCCTGGCGACTCCGTTCGCGTAGGCCGAGAGCTTGAGGGCGAAGACAGTCACGCAGAAGCTCTCGTTGTGGTCCTCGGCCCTTTCCCGGCCCAAGGACAGAAAATCCTGCCACTCGATTCCGAGCTGTTGGGCCCAGGGCCTGAAGTACTTCTCCATCAGATCGAGTCCGAAGCGTTCGTTGCCCGCGGGCACTGGCGTATGCGTCGTGAAGATGTTGGTCGGCCATACCGCCTGGACGGCCTCGGCGAAGGAGAAAGAGCGCTCGACCATCACTTCCCGGATGCGCTCGAGCGCGAGGAAGGCGGAGTGCCCCTCGTTCATGTGCGTGACGATGACGTCCACTCCGAGGGCGCGGAGGGCCCGTATGCCGCCGACGCCCAGGAGTATCTCCTGGCGGATGCGAGTCTCCGTGTCGCCGCCGTAAAGGGCCGCCGTAATCGCCCTTTCCTCGGACGCGTTTTCCTCGATATTGGTGTCGAGGAGGTATAGGGAGGCCCGACCGACCTTCACTTCCCAAATCTGGGCCGCAACGACCCTGCCCGCCATCTCGACGGAGATGATTATGGGTTTGGCCTTCGAATCGAGGCATCGGTGGACAGGCATGTTGTACCAGTCGTTCTCCGGATAGGATTCCTGCTGGAACCCATCCGGATTGAGGTATTGCTTGAAATACCCTTGCCGATAAAGCAGGCCTACGCCCACGAGGGGAAGACCCAAGTCGCTCGATGCCTTCATATGGTCGCCGGAGAGGATCCCGAGGCCCCCGGAATAGGTAGGCAGGGAGACGTCGAGCCCGTACTCCATAGAGAAATAGGCTACTACTCCGTCATGCTCGCCCTTGTACCAAGTCTCGCCGTTCTTGTATCGCTCGAATTTCTCCTCGACCATCCTGAGCGCGGCGATATACGATTCGTCCTGCGCGAGCTCGTCGTAGCGCTCTTGCGCTACCATGCCGAGCATCATCGCGGGATTCTGATTGGATTGAAGCCAAACGTCGTAGTCGAGCCTCATGAAGAGCGTGATGGCCTCGAAATTCCACGAGAGCCAAAGGTTGTGCGCCATCTCCTCGAGAGAGGAAAGCGCGGGCGGTATCTTGGGCTTGACCGTATGGGAGATAATCTTCATCGTATCACCGCCTTGAAGGCATGATGGCCGCGAGCGCGATGCATCGGGCGTCTCTCAGACAAATCGTAGTCAACCCAAAGGACGGAGTCAATACTTAACCGGTTTATGGATCTTCCGTTATTTCAAGGATCAGTGTATACAGGATTCGGAGGATCAAATGGCGGAACCGGAAGTTAGGATATATTCCTACCGATGGGTAGTGCTCATCGCGTTCATGCTCATAAATGTCATGGTCCAAGTGCTCTGGATCTGTTATGCACCCATCGCATCTATCGCGGCAGCGGCCTATGGCGTGAAGCGGGATGACATCGATCTTCTGGCCAATCTTTTCATGCTCATATACCTTCCGATTTCCTTTCCCGCGTCATGGGCCATCGACACCTTCGGGTTCAAAAAGGCGGTCGGATTCGGCGCGACTCTCATGGCCGCTTTCGCCATCCTGCGGGCGCTCTTCCCCTTCAGCTATGCGGCGGCGCTCATCGGCGCCATCGGCATATCCATCGGGCAGCCTTTCCTCCTCAATGCTTTCACGAAACTGGCGGCCTTATGGTTCCCGCAAAAGCAACGCGCGACTATCACCGGGGTAATCTTCCTGGCCTTGTTCGCCGGCATCGGGCTGGGCGAAGTCCTCGGCCCTACTCTACAAGCGGCGGCCGGCTTCGCCGGAATGCAGCTCATCTACGGAATCGCGGCTACGGCGACCGTCGCTATCTTCCTCGTTTTCGCGAAGGCGAAGCCGCCGACACCTGCCAGCCCCCCGGGGGAGGTTTCGCGAGCATTGGTGCTCGAGGGCCTACGGCAAATCCTCAAAAAGCGAGATGTCTATTTGTTGTCCATCGCCCTATTTCTAGGCAGCGGCATCGTAAATGGCGTCTTCACTTTGATAGACGGAATAAGCAAAGAGAAATCGCTTTCCGTCGAACAGGGGGTCTTGCTCACCGCGATCCTGCTCCTGGGAGGCATAGTCGGGAGCATCGTCATCCCGGGTATCTCGGATACCATTCGCCGACGCAAGCCTCTTCTGCTCATCGGCCTCTTCCTTGCCGTCCCGGCGACCTTGGGACTAGCGCTGGGCAAGGACTTCGCGTCGGAGATCGCCAGCTTTTTCATCATGGGCTTCTGCATCACGGGCCTGACGCCTCTCGCCTACCAGTATGGCGCCGAAATCACCCATCCTGCGCCCGAGGGCACGAGCAACGGCATCTTCGCCCTGGTCGTACAGGCTTCCGGCTTCCTGATTCTGCTGATGGACGGCCTTAAGAATACCTTCAAAGGCTCTTATATGCCTTCGATAATGGGGCTCGCCGCGCTTCTCGCGATTAGTGGGTTCCTCCTCTGCACTATAAAGGAGTCGCCCGAAATGCATGGACGCTCCGCGCAATAGGCCACCAGGAGGAGCTTCAATCCTTTTTCTTTCGAAGCCCTCCGAGGATGCGGCTCACGAAGCCTTCGGGTTTCCGTTTCGGATCGGGCAACGGCATCTCAGGCTCTCTGGCGGCCTCGGGCAAGCCCCCTATCGTACCGGGCCGCTTCTCTTTCCCGCCTTGGGCGGGGTTGCGTCTAACCGGAGGGCGCCCGGCCGGACGAGGACCGCGCTGGCCATTCCTCGCCTCGTCCTCGCCGAATCCGCGACCATATTTTTCTCGGTAAAGCCTCATACGCTCTTCCATCGGCATATCGTAGGGATTCCCGGGCAAGCCGGGAGGACTCGGCTTCGCGGCCGAGGGACGAGTCGCAGCCTGCCGAGAGGGCGATCCACGCAGCGAAGGAGCCTTGCCCCCCCCCATGCGTCGCCCATCCTCGCGACGGGAATCCTCGCGTTTGCGATCACTGATTCCAGGATGTCGCCCCCCCGAGGGTAGCTGCCCTCGGCGAGGCTCCCCTTTCGCGGGGGGCCCGTTCGGAGGCCGTCGATTCGACTCGAGCCTGTCACGACTGGAATCGGGCGGAAGGGCGCCGCTCATATCGAGAGCCCCGCCCGTCGCCTCGGATATGCTCTTGCGGATATCGGGGCCGCCGCGAGAATGAGCGTCGCGACGCGGCTCTTCCCGACGCGAATCCTCGCGACGGTTGGCGTCGCGCCTCTGCGGCTGTACGCGTCGAGCGTCCCGCTGATAGGCATCGGCACCTTGCCGTTTCTCGCCGGCACTGCCCTCGCTCGCATCGACCGCGGAAAGCATCGAGCCGTCGGCCGGCGTCGCGTCGAGCTTGGCGTCGATATACTGCTCGACGGCAGGAAGACCGTAAATATACCGATCGCAGGCGAGGCTTACCACCTTGGCGCGGGGGTCGGAACGGTCGAGCATCTCCAGGCGCTTCACGAAAAGCTCCGGCTCGAGCGGGATATCGTAGTTGACGACCAGCGGAAAGACCCCAGGGGTCAGGCCATCGGCACCCTCGTCGCTCAGGACTAGGCAGGTACTATCCCCCGCCCGGAATTTTTCGATGAGAGCGAACTTTCGCTCGGGGGAAAGCGGGCCGGATATGGTATCCGTAGCGATGCCGTTCGCCCCGAGGCGACGGGTCACTTCCCTTGCCGTGTCTTTCAGATTGCAGAAGACGCAAAGTCGGGCGGACTTCTCGCGCTCGATAAGCCCTAGAAGAAATTTGAACTTGGCCTCGACCGGAACCTTCCAGGTCTCCTTGAGCACGCTCTGGGCCTTGGCGACTTCGCCCTCAATGCTGATCTCCGAAGGATTGTCGGCGAGATCCCAGGCCAGATTCTTGACCTTGATCGAGAATTTGGAGCATGCGAGAGCGCTACGCCTCTCCCATGACGGCAGGAGGCAGCCGCAGAATCTGCGGACGAGATCGGAAGGCAGCTCGGCGAGCCGATCCATGCCGTCCACGACCAGGAAGCCGTAATCGCGAAGGTTCAGGAAGGGAGCGCCGAGCAGGTCTTCGACCATGCCGATGAGGACCGGGGAAGAAGGATCGCCTTCCAGGCGAAAGGTCGGCGTCCCCACAGTCCCGTCGCCGCCCGGGCCGTTGTAGTCCCGCGAAACGCAGCGGACTCCGAGACCCGCGGTGGAGCCGAGACGGTCGACAGCCGCGGCGCAACGCCCCGCGCTTTCGGAATCGGGCACGACCACGAGTAGCCTGCGTCCCTCGCCCGATAGGAGCCATTGGAGCGCCGGCATGAGGAGAACGTCCTCCCGTCCGGCGTCGAGCGCTATCTTTACGCAGACATTCTCCTGCATCTCGACCGCGTGGGCGAGCATCTTCTCATAGTAAAAGAAACTGGTCGGGAGACCTTCGGCCGCCTTGGCGAGTCGAGGGTCGATACCGAATCGTTGAAAATCCATTGACAACTCGCTTATTGAAGTGGGATTACGATCAAGGGCGGAACGTCCGCATTCGCATCGAAGCCATGTTGCCGGGTCTACGATGATCGTATAATAAAAATGCCAAAAAAGGAAGTCGTGGCGAGACGCTTCTGCGGCTCGGCATTATTCGATAAAGAAATGCCGCAATTTATGGTAGCTCCTTCAAAAAGCGTCCGCATTTTGAAGGAGCACCAAATATATAGCCGTTTCTTGACTTTCAAGATAGAATTCGCTCAACATTCGTTCTTAAAGCCCGATTCCGAGCCAATGCCCTATAAGGAGACATGACCCATGAACGATAAAAAGCGGATATTGATCCTCGGGGGAGGCTACGGCGGGGTCTGGGCCGGGAAAATCCTGGAAAAGCGTTTCCGTAAACGGGAAGAGATCGAAATAACTCTCATCGACAAGAAACCCTTCCATACCCTGATGACCGAGCTGCACGAGGTGGCAGGCTGGCGAGCGGAGCCTGAATCCGTCCAAGTGAGTTTTCGGAAGATATTCGGGGCCAAGCGATTGGAATGCATCGTCGATTCGATAGAGAAGGTCGACTTCGAAGCCAAGGTAGCCCGCTCCGGAACGCGGGAATACCCCTTCGACTACATACTGATCGGCACGGGAGCCGAACCGGAGTATTTCGGCACCCCAGGTGTCCAAGATAATTGCTTCACGCTCTGGTCGTTCGACGATGCGATGCGTATACGGCACCACCTCGAAACGGTATTCGCGAAAGCCGTCCAGGAAACGAACCCCGCCGAGCGAAGGCGGCTTCTCACCTTCGTCATAGCCGGAGCGGGTTTTACCGGCATAGAGCTGGCAGGTGAGCTCCTCGAGTATCGGGAGGCCATGTGCCGTAAGCATTTTCTCGATCCCGCCGAGTCGAGAGTCGTCGTCATCGAGGCTCTTCCCAGCATCCTGCCGATCCTGGACGAGCCCCTTCGCGTCAAGGCCGAGAAATACCTCCGAAATATGGGTTGCGAGATCATGATCGGTACGCCTATCGTAGGGGCGGAGCGGGGAAAGGTCCTCGTCAAGGAAGGTGACGCAGTCGAGACGGCCACCTTCATCTGGACCTGCGGCGTGAAGGGTACGGATTTCGGGGCCGGCCTCGGGCTCCCCATGGGAAAGCGAAATCGAATCGAGGCGGACGCGGGACTCCGGACGAAGAAATATCCCTTCGCCTTCACTATCGGCGACTGCACCGGCCTCCTCGTCGACGGCAAGCCGTTGGCGATGATAGTGGAATCGGCTCATTTCAGCGCGGAGACGGCCGCCCGCAACGTCATCGCCGACATCGACGGGGGCGAACGGCACGAGTTCAGGCCGAACTACCATGGCTTCATGGTGTCGATCGGCGGGCGCTATGGCGTATCCAACGCGGGCGGGATGAGAGCGAGCGGCTTCGTCGCGTTGGCGATGAAGCATATCATCAACATGTACTATCTTTTCGGGATAGCGGGCTTGAACCAAGTCTGGGAATACTTCAAGCACGAATTCCTGGACATGCGGAGCGGCCGCTCCATCGTCGGCGGCTTCTTCTCCTACAAGATCCGCGGCTACTGGCCGCTCCCGCTCCGCCTCTGGCTCGGGTTATCCTGGCTCTTCGAAGGCATTAACAAGATCGGAGAAGGTTGGCTTGCCTTCTCCTCAGGAACGAAGTCCGGATGGATGTTCTCCGCCGGCATCGTACAGGCCGGCGTCAAGTCCGCCGCGGACGCGACAAGCGCCGCTACAGCCGCCGCGGGCGCCGCTGCCACGAGCGCGGCGGGCGCCGTCGCGGCTACGAGCGCGGCGACGGCGGCGGCAGGTACGGCAGCGGGATCTTCCCCGGTACCGCCGGCTTTCCGCGACGTATGGGACATGACTAAGCCCATACTGGACCCTCAGGCAGGCATCGTCCTTTGGTTCAAAAAAATCTTCATGGACGGCGTATTCTCATATTTGCCCTACCAGCTATTCCAATCCATGGTAGTCGTGGCCGAGCTCGGCATCGGCCTCGTCCTCCTCGGCGGCTTCTTCACCTGGTTCGGCGCCGTGGCGAGCCTCGGGCTCTGCCTCGTCTTCACGCTCTCGGGTATGTTCGCCTGGAACCAGGCCTGGTTCTTTTTCGCCGCGATCGTGATGATGGGAGGCGCCGGAAGGGCTTTCGGCCTCGATTATTGGTCGGTCCCCCTCTTCAAAAAGTGGTGGAACGGCACGAGGTTCGCGCGCCGCTCCCACTTCTACGGCGACGATCCGACGAAGTAATCGCGCCGAATAGACTCGATGACCGAATTCTGGATCGAAAGGCCGGAAATCGAGGCTCGGCTCGAGCGGGTATTGGCCGTGATCGACGCCAATATCGACGATCGCGGCTTTCCGCTCAGGCAGGCCGTGGCGGCCGCGGCCGAGTCCAACGGCAAGCTATTACGACCCGCCCTCCTCATCATCGGCTCTGGCTTCGGGCGCGCCGCCGATCCCGCGCGCATCGAGAAGCTCGCCGCGGCGATCGAACTCCTTCACGTCGCGACGCTGGTCCATGACGACATCATCGACGACGCGACGACACGGCGCGGCCGCCCCAGCCTCCATGCCAGCATAGGCGTGAAGGAAGCGATCCTCGCGGGGGATTGGCTATTCTCGCGCTGCTTCCTCTTGTCCTCCGAATGCGCCGAGCCGGAGAACGCGCGGGCCCTTGCGCGATTGATAGCGGCCGTCTGCTCGGCCGAGATATCGCAGGATATCGGTAAATACCGTTTTTCCGCGAGCGTCCGATCCTACTTCCGTACGATAGCCGGTAAGACCGCGGCCCTCTTCTCGCTTGCTCTCTACGCCGGCGCCTCCGAGGCAAAGGTGGACGCCCAGACCGCCCAGACCTTGCGCCGTGCCGGCTACGATATCGGGATGGCCTTCCAGGTGATCGACGACATTCTCGATTTCGAGTCGGTCGAGGACGTCGTGCGCAAGCCCGTGGGCAAGGATATCGCCGAGGGGCTCTGCACCCTGCCGCTGATCTACGCGCTGAAGGCGGATCGGTTGGGGATGAAAGCCATACTCGCGCGGGTCGTGGCGCAAGGCGAAACGGCGTCCGCGGAGGCCGCGGCGGACGCCGCGGCTCGCGCGATCGAGATCGGGGGGGCGGAACTCGCGCGCGGCGATGCCCGGCGCTTCACGTCTCGCGCCTTGGCCGAAATCGGACGGCTTCCTCGCTCGTCCGCGAGGGAGGATCTAGGCCGCCTCGCCGAACGGCTGCTCCATAGGGAGTACTGAGCTCGGCTCAGCTTTTCAGCTCGCTCAGCTTGACTGGCTGGGGCTCAGCCTGCTCTCCCTCGTTCTCGCGGAGCTGCTCCAGGAGCTCCCGTCCTCGCTTCGTCAGCTTTTGGGGCACTTGGACGAGAAGCTTGAGATAGAGGTCGCCTCGACGACCGCCGGGGACGGGGACGCCCTCCTCCCGCACGCGGAGCATCTTGCCGTATTGGGAGCCTGCCGGCACGCTCACTTTTATCTTCTTGCCTTCGATGGTGTCGAAGGCGACTTCGCCGCCTAGGGCCGCCATCGTCAGGCTAATTGGAATGGCGCAGTACAGGTCCGCGCCGTCGCGTTCGAAATACTCGTGTCCCCGCACATGCATGAAGACAAAAAGGTCTCCGGGAACTCCACCGTTGGGACCCGTATCGCCCTGACCGGGGATCGAGACGCGCTTGCCGTCCTCGACGCCAGGTGGGATGGTAACCTTGATTTTCTGTTTCTTCTTGGCCAGCCCGGAGCCCGCGCAATCGCGGCATGGCTTCTCGATTACCGAACCTTCGCCGCGGCAGCTAGGGCAGGTCTGGGCTATCGAGAAGAAGCCGGAGCTGCGGCGCACCTGGCCCGACCCCTGGCAGGTCGGGCAAACCCTCTTGCCGGCGCCGTCCGCGCTACCCGAGCCGTGGCATGTCTTGCAGGAGTCGTTCTTGGTGTAGGCGATCTCGACGGCCGTGCCGAAGACGGCCTGCTCGAAGGAAAGCTCGAGGTCGTACCGAAGATTGGCCCCGCGCGTCGCCCGTTCGCCGCCTCGGCTCCTGCCGTCGGCTGCGCCGCCGAAGAGCGTATCGAAGATATTCGAGAAGCCGCCGCCGCCGAAGCCGCCGAAGATATCCTCGAAATCCTTGAATACCGACGAGAAGTCCTGGCCGGAACCGGCGCCCCCCATGCCTTCGACGCCCGCGAAGCCGAACTGATCGTAGGCCTGGCGCTTTTGATCGTCGCCGAGCACCTCGTAGGCCTCGGTAGCCTCCTTGAAGCGTTCCTCGGCGGCTTTATCGCCCGGGTTCTTATCCGGATGGTTCTGTATCGCGAGGCGGCGATAGGCTTTCTTTATATCGTCCTTGGATGAGTCTTTCCCCACGCCGAGGACTTCGTAGTAATCGCGCTTGGCCAAGATAAACCCCGATACCCAATGGATAATTGAAAGCGGGAAACGAAGAACGGGGAGAAGGCCTAGCCCCTCCTCAATTCTCCTTCCTCAATTCAGCTTTCGCAATCTACTTCTTCTCTTCGTCGTCGACGACGCGGTAGTCCACGTCCTCCGCGCTGCCGGATTTGCCTGAGGCGCCGGAATCGGTTCCGGCGGACGTGTCGGGACCTGACCCGCCATTCCCGCCCTGGGAAGTGTCCCCTCCGGGGCCGCCCTGCGGAGCCGCGTTCTTGTATATCTCCTCGGCCAGTTTGTAGGAAGCCTGTTTGAGCGCCTCGACCTTGGCCTTCATCGCCTCGACGTCCTGACCCTCGAGCGTCTTCCGCAGCTCGGCGGCGGCGGCCTCGATGGCGGCCTTGTCCGCGGCGCTCACCTTGTCACCATAATCCTTGAGAGACTTCTCCGTGGTATAGAGTAGACCATCGGCCTCGTTCCGGGCATCGGCTCTCTCGCGCTCGCGCTTGTCCTCGGCGGCGTGCGCCTCGGCCTCCTTGACCATCTTATCGATCTGCTCGTCGTTCAGCCCGCTCGATGCCTCGATCCGAATCTTCTGCTCCTTGCCCGTGCCGAGGTCCTTGGCCGATACGTGGACTATGCCATTGGCGTCGATGTCGAACGTGACCTCGACCTGTGGCACGCCGCGCGGCGCCGGAGGTATTCCGACCAGATCGAAGCGGCCAAGGGTACGGTTTTGGCCGGCCATCTCGCGCTCGCCCTGGAGGACATGGATGGAGACGGCGGTCTGCCCGTCCGCGGCCGTGGAGAATATCTGGCTCTTTCGACAAGGTATCGTCGTATTGCGGGTTATAAGTCGGGTAAAGACGCCGCCGAGGGTCTCGATGCCGAGGGAAAGAGGCGTGACGTCGAGAAGGAGCACGTCCTTGACCTCTCCGCCGAGAATGCCGCCCTGGATCGCCGCGCCTACCGCTACCGCTTCGTCGGGGTTTACGCCTTTGGAGGGTTCCTTGTTGAACAAGTCCCTGACGATCGCCTGGACCTTGGGTATGCGCGTGGAGCCTCCGACGAGGATGACCTCGTCGATCTGGGCGGCGGTCAGGCCTGCATCCGCGAGGGCCTTCGTGCACGGGGTCTTGGAACGGTCGAGGAGATCGTCAATCATCCGCTCAAAGGCCGAGCGGGACAGAGTCTTCTGAAGGTGCTTAGGACCCGAGGCATCGGCGGTGATGAAAGGCAGATTGACCTCCGTCTGCTGGACATTGGAAAGCTCGATCTTGGCCTTCTCCGCCGCCTCCTTGAGGCGCTGGAGGGCCATGCGATCCTGGGAGAGGTCGATGCCGGTGTCCTTCTTGAACTCATCGACGAGCCATTGCATGACGCGGCGGTCGAAGTCGTCCCCGCCCAAGTGGGTGTCGCCGTTGGTGGACTTGACCTCGAACACGCCTTCGCCGAGCTCGAGGATGGATACGTCGAAGGTGCCGCCGCCGAGGTCATACACGGCGATGGTCTTTTCCTTCTTCTGATCCTTGTTGAAGCCGAACGCGAGAGAGGCGGCCGTCGGCTCATTGATGATGCGTTTGACCTCGAGACCGGCGATCTTGCCAGCGTCCTTCGTTGCCTGGCGCTGCGCATCGTTGAAGTAGGCCGGAACGGTGATTACGGCCTCGCTGACCGTCTCGCCGAGATAATCCTCGGCAGTCTTTTTCATCTTCTGTAGGATGAAGGCCGAAACCTCCTGGGGGCTATAGCCCTTGCCGGAGATGTCAACGCGGACGTCGGAGCCGTTGTCGACGACGTGGTAGGGCACGAGCTTCGTCTCGTCGCC
>Ga0181520_10010367_pt1 | contig 12535 bp, 9 predicted proteins | sample PEATcosm2014_Bin_29_FD_132451 | JGI IMG/M metagenome (GOLD analysis project Ga0181520, IMG submission 132451) | Peatland microbial communities from MTU Mesocosm Facility, Houghton, MI, USA - PEATcosm2014_Bin02_30_metaG | ecosystem: Environmental > Terrestrial > Soil > Wetlands > Peat | place...
GCCTTGGCCATCTTCTTCCAGGAGGAAAAGAAGTTCAACACGACCTGGGAGGGGGACTCGGTGGGCATGCTCCGCGTTATGGCCTGCCTGGACCGTTTGGACCTCGCTCAAGTGCGCGCGACGGGGGCAATCGCCCGCGCGGAACTGGAAGGGCTGCAAGGGCGCTACCCGGAGCTTATCCGGAGCGTCCGAGGGGTGGGAGTGATGCTGGGCTTTGATGTGACCCGAGCGGACTGGAGGGACGTCTTGCGTGACCGGGCTTTTCGGCGGGGGCTGATCCTCTTGCCGGCGGGGGAGCGTGCGCTCCGATTCTATCCTCGCTACGACACGCCCAAAGCCACAATCCAGGAAGCAGTCGAGATCCTGGCGGCCTCCGTCGAGGACATCCTGGCACACGGGGCCGCGGTGCCGCTGGGCCCCCTCATGCGCGTCGGCGCGATGACGGCGCCCCCCGAGGCCGTCGAGGTCATCGAGCTGACGCCGGCCAATTTCCCGGAGCACCGGGCCGGGATCATGGCCGTCGAAATCGAGCGTTACGGCTCTATTTCCCAATACCCGCCCGACGTTCTGCGGGCCGGCCGGCGCCCGCTCCTGCAGTACCCTGCCGAGACGCTCGAAGCCGCTTTGTCCGACGCGCGCGCGGTGGGGCTGGCCTTGCGCTTTTCGGGTCGAATCATCGCCTACGCCCTCGGAAGCCCGCTGGAGGAGCACGACGAAGAGGGCGTCCCTGACGACCCCCATTACGGCGAGCGCCAGACCTTTTACCTCCTGGCCATGGCCATCCACCCCTCGGTAGAGAACGCCGCCGAGATCGAGCGGCACCTCCTTGAACTTCTCCGCGAGCGAGCCGTCCGACAAGGCTATCTCCGCCTCTCGGCGCTCATCGAGGAAAGGTGGCGTGAGAGCGGCCCCCCATGGCTGCGCTCGGCCGAGGTGTTGAGGGTTGTGGACAACTACCTGCGCAGCGGATTCCGCTTCGTGTACCTCCAGGCCGCCATAGCGGAGACCGCGGCCGACGGAGCCGGTCCAACACCGTGACCGAGGACACCTGGCCAACATGGCCGGCCGCGGTCGAGCTCGCGCTGGGGCGTGTACCCCATTCCCAAAGGACGCCATTCAGCGCAGGATGCGCTTGCGCCCGACGGACCAACCCGTTAGCGCGGATCAAGTCGGGAGTCAGTTCAAAGAGAAGGGCATGGACATGAACATCCAGAAACTTGGCGTCGAAGTGAAGACGGAGCAGCAGACTTTGAGAGAACTCAAGGCCAAAGCCATAGACCGGCAGGTACAGGCCAAGGCCGCCAAAGCCAAGGCCAAGGCAGCGAAGCTGGACTACAAGAAAGTCCGAGCGGCGGCCAAGAACACAAAGAAGCTGTTGATGGAGGCGGAAGAGAAGGTCGAACAGCAGCGCCGGGTCCTGGCCAAGGCCGAAAAACGCCTCGCCAAGGCATTGAGCACCCTTCACGGGCCCCCCAAGGTTCGTGCTGTACCCGCCGTTACGCCCGACGTGAAACCCACTCCGCGCCCGAGACCGCGGGAAGCCCTTGCGCCATTCGCACTTTCAGCCGCTTCGCCCGGTTGAAACGCCACAGACGCGGAGAGCAAAGGCAGGAAGGGAAATCCGAAATCCGAACACCGAGGTCGCAAGGAGCTCCACGTTAGGCTCTGTGCTTCATATTGAGGCGATGGGCGCGGACGTGGCATGGGTCGACCCTACCGGGCAGGGGATCGGCTGGGGGGCCTTCGGATTTCGGATTTTGCTGCCGCCCGTTTGTCACCGATTTGTAACCCGATGGACACATTTCTGTAACCGTCCCCCCTCAACCTGATATTGCCCGCATCAAACCAGCGGGAAGTGGGAAACAAACCGAGAAGAACCGGTTTGGGACGAAGCTCAGATTGAACACGCATCTACACTTGGAAGAGACGTTGCAGCGGGACATCGAGACGCTGCACGGCAAGGTACTGGGGATGGCCCGGCTGACGGAGAGGGCGCTCGCCGCCAGCGTGCAAGCCTTGGTGCATGGGGATCGTCGCCTTGCATACTCGGTGATCCTGCGCGACCAGTACATTGACGAGAAGGAAACCGAATTGGACCGCTTGTGCCTCGAGTTCCTCGTGCGCCACCAACCCGCCGGGGGCCACCTGCGTTTGGTTTTTACCACGATCCACGTCAACCGTGAACTCGAACGGATCGGCGACTATGCCGAAAGCATCGCCCGCCAGGCCCTGATTGTCACCCCCCTTGCCCCGCAGCCCTCTTACGCCCGATTTGTCGAACTTGGAGACCTGGCGGTCCAGATGTTGGGAGAAGCCGTCCGTGCCTTTCTCTGCCAGGATGCCGGCCTGGCCTTGCGAACAATCGCCAGCGAGGAGCGGGCCAACACCCTGCGCACCGTCATCAACACCGACCTGGCCGAAACGAACCGCCTGCACCTGCTCGCCCCAGCGGCGCTCAACCCGTTGCTGACGGTGGCACGGCGCCTTGAGCGCGCGGCTGACCAGGCAAAGAACCTTTGCGAAGACGTCCTTTATCTCTGTACCGGCGAGTTCGCCCGGCATAAAGGCTCCGATGGTTTCCGCATCCTGTTCTACGACGCTACCAATGCCTGCCTGAGCCAGATGGCCGAGGCCATTGGCAACTCACTCGGGGCGCCGCGGATCACATTCACCAGCGCGGGCACCGCCCCGCAGCCCTTGGATGTCCGCGCCATCGAGTTCATGGCCGCGAAGGGTATCGACCTTACCCGCCAGGTCCCCAAGACCCTGGATGCCGTGCCGCGGTGGGAACAATGCCAGGTCATCGTCGCCCTCAGTCCAGAAGCCTGCAAAGCCCTGCCGGAGCACTCCAACAAGACGATCGTGCTGACCTGGACCATTCCCGATCCGGCACAAGTCACCGGCCCGGCCGAGGCCTGGAAACCCGCCTTCGATTTGGCCGCCCGCTCCCTGGAATCCGAAATCCGCGAACTCGCCGCGGCTATTTCGGCGGAACCTGAGGCGCAACCGAACCCATAAACAATCTATGCGATACCAAATCGACCCTAAACTCCAGACGGTCGCGGCCCTCCTGGGGTGCGTCTGTCTATTGCAATCGGGCTGTGGCGGCGGCGGCAAGCCCGGCATCCAGACCAAAGGCTCCGACACCATGGTGAACCTGGCGCAGGCCTGGGCCGAGGAGTACAAGAAGGTCTCTCCGGATGTGAGCGTCGAGGTCTCGGGAGGCGGCTCGGGGGTGGGCATTGCCGCGCTCATCAAAGGCACCATCGACATCGCCAACGCCAGCCGGAATATGAAGCCTGAGGAGGTGGCGGAGGCCAAGAAGAACACCGGCAAGGAACCCAAGGAATTCGTGGTCGGCTACGACGGCCTGGCCATCTATGTCAACAAATCGAACCCACTCAACGAGGTGACGTTGGACCAGATTGCCCAAATGTATGCCGAGGGCGGGACCATTACGAAGTGGTCCCAGTTGGGAGTGAAGATTCCGGGAAACCCAAGCGACGACATTGTTCTGGTCAGCCGCCAGTCCAGCTCCGGCACTTACGAGTTCTTGCGCGAGCACGTCTTGGGCAATAAAGACTTCAGGCTGGGGTCGCGCGATATGAACGGCTCCAAGGAGGTGGTCGAGTTGGTGGCTTCAACCCCGACGGCCATCGGCTACAGCGGTATGGGCTACGCCACGCCCGGCGTCAAAATGCTCAAGGTCAAGAAAACACCGGGAGAGCCGGCCTTCGAGCCGAACGTGGCCAACACCCTGAACAAGAGCTATCCCATAGCGCGCTCATTGCTGGTTTACACCCTCGGCGAGCCTGCCGGCGCGGTGAAAACGTATATAGACTGGATACTGTCCGATGCCGGTCAGAAGGTCGTCGAAGCCAGCGGCTATGTCCCGCTCCCCGCCCCGGCGCGGGCCAAGCCCTGAACCCGGCTTCGATCCCGCCCTCCGGCCTTGACCGGGCTGGAGCGGCAATCCCAGTTTTCCCTATGCAAGCCTCTCATATTGACGAGCCGGTCGAACAGGACATGATCGTGCGCAACACGAGGCGTCCGGCCTGGGCTCTGCTGGGGGAGCGCGCCCTGGAGACTCTCATCTACCTGTGCGGCATCAGCGCCATCATTTTTGTGCTCGGGATTTTCTTCTTTGTGTTCAAGGAGGCCTTTCCGATCCTGGGGAACCCCAAATTCAGTCTCCACCAGTTCCTCTTCAGCGACCAATGGTATCCTACGTCGGAGGTCAACAAACGCTACGGGGTGCTGGCGATGATCGCCGGCACTTTTAGCGTCACCGCCCTGGCCATGGCCATCGCCGTTCCCTTCGGTCTGGGAGCGGCCATCTATGTTTCGGAGTTTTGTGAAGGCAAGACCAAGGAAACATTAAAGATCGTCATCGAGTTGCTGGCCGCCATCCCGAGCGTCGTCTGGGGGTTCGTCGGCCTGACGGTCCTCAGCCGGCTCATCGTGAGATGGACCGGAGCGCCTGTCGGGGTCAACATCCTCAACGGGGGGATCATCCTGGCGCTGATGAGCGTGCCAATCATTGTCTCGATCAGCGAAGACGCTCTGAAAGCCGTGCCGGATTCCTATCGGGAGGCGGCTCTGGCGTTGGGCGCGACTCGCTGGCAAGAAATCCGCCACGTGCTCCTGCCGGCGGCGCGAACGGGGTTGCTGGCGGCGGTCCTCCTGGGCGTGGGCCGGGCCGTGGGGGAAACCATGGCCGTGCTGATGGCAACGGGCCACGCGATCCACATTCCCCACAGCGTCCTTGATTCGGTCCGCACTCTCACAGCCAATATCGCCGCTGAATTGGGCGAAGCGCCCGCACACTCGGCTCATTACCAGGTCCTCTTCCTTACCGGGGTTTTGCTCTTTGCGATGACCTTCATGGTGAACCTGGCCGCGCATTGCATTGTCCACGGCTTCAAGCGCAAGTGACTATGTTCGCCGAAACTCCACTGGTCCGGCGCAAACTGCGGCAGCAGGCCGTTGCTAAGTGGGCGTTTTGCGCCATGGCCGCCTCGATGATCATTCCGCTGGTCCTGATCGTCGGCTACCTGGTGGTCCGGGCCTGGCCCTCACTGAGCCTGGGCTTTCTGGTGGATATGCCCACAAACCACATGCGCGACGGAGGCGTTTGGCCCGCCTTGATAGGCACCATTTACCTCGTGGTCCTGTCGCTGGCGGTCTCGGCCCCGATCGGCATCCTGGCCGCCGTCTATTTGAACGAGTACGCCAGGGACAACTGGCTTAACCGGCTCGTCAACGTGGCGGTAATCAACCTGGCGGGCGTGCCGAGCATCGTCCACGCCTTGTTCGGGCTGGGCGCCTTCGTCTATGCCGCCCGATTCGGTCTCTCGATCATCTCGGCCTCGTTGACCCTCGCCATCATGACATTGCCCGTCATTATCGCCAGCACGCGGGAGGCGCTGGCCAGCGTGCCGCGCAGTTTCCGCGAGGCTTGCTGGAACGTGGGCGCAAGCCGCTGGCAAACCATCCGGGCCGTAGTGCTCCCCAATTCCATTAGCGGCATCCTCACGGGCGTCATTCTCCAGGTCAGCCGGGCGGCCGGGGAAACGGCCCCGATCATGTTCACGGGCGCGGTGTTTTTCAAAGCCATACAGAAGGGCAACCCGTTCCCCTACGGCTTGCATGAGGCATGCATGGCCCTTTCCATGCATCTCTACACATTGGCTACCCAGGTGCCCGATGTCAAAGAGTCGGTCCCGTTTGCGACGGCGGTGGTGCTGCTGGGGGCGGTGCTCGTGGTGAACGCCGCCGCCATCGCCTTGCGGGTTTACCTGCGCTCCCGGAAAAAGTGGTGATGAGCGACCCCCACATCGTCGTCCAGGACCTCCGGCTCTCCTATGGGCCCAAGGAGGTGATTCATGGCATCTCATTCCAAATCCAGAGGCATGAGATTTTCGGGATCATAGGGCCGGCCCAATCCGGGAAGACCTCGCTCTTGCGGTGCATCAACCGCACCATCGATTTTTCTCCCGAGGCATCCGTCGCGGGAGCCGTCATGGTTAATGGCCAGGACGTGTGGAGCCTTAAGGATGTTCACGGGCTGCGCCGGCGCATCGGCATGGTTGCGCCCTTGCCCGTCGGCTTGCCTCTGAGCATCTATGACAACGTCGCCTTTGCGCCGCGGTGCGCCGGCCTCACGCAAAGGAGCGAACTTGACGGTTTGGTGGAGCGCTGCCTGCGCCAGGCCGCCCTCTGGGACGAAGTCAAGGACCGCCTTGACAGCCTGGGCACCAAGCTCTCGGGCGGCCAGCAGCAGCGCCTGACCATCGCCCGCGCGCTCTCCCACCAGCCGGAAATTCTCTGCCTGGACGAATTCTCGATCGCCATCGACCCGGTGACCACCATGCGCATCGAGGATGTCCTCAAGGAGTTGCGCCGTCAGATGACCATTATCCTGGTCACCAACCTGACACAGCAGGCCCGGCGGCTGGCCAGTCGCACCCTCTTCCTTTGGAGCGGCAGGATAATCGAACTGGACCGCAACGACGTGATCTTCTCCGACCACCCCGCCAACCGGAAAACCTACGAATACGTCAACGGCATCTTCGGATGAGCGCCCCTGTCCAGCACAGCATTACCACGCGCGGCCTGAACCTTTGGTATGGCAAGTTCCAGGCGCTCATCAACGTCTGCCTCGACATCAGGGAGGGTCTGATCACTTCGCTCATTGGCCCCTCCGGCTGCGGAAAGACCACCCTCCTGCGCTGTTTCAACCGCGTCAACGAGCGGTATGGCTACGTCAGGACCACCGGCGAAATCAAGGTCCTGGGCAAGAACATCTACGACCCGGATGTCTCGCTCATCGAGTTGCGCAAGGCCGTCGGAATGGTCTTTCAGCGCCCCAATCCGCTGCCCATCTCGGTTTATGAGAATGTAGTCTTTGGCCTGCGCATCCACGGTGAGCGCCGGGAGCTCAAGCGCGAACTGCTCGACGCCGCCGTCGAGAGATCGCTGACCGAGGTGGGCCTGTGGGAGGACCTCAAGGACCGGCTCGATGCCAAGGCCACCACCCTCCAGCTTGAACAGCAGCAGAAACTCTGCATCGCCCGGCTCCTGCCGCTCAAACCCAGGGTCATCCTCATGGACGAACCCTGTTCCGCCCTGGATGTCGAAGGCACCCGTGCCATCGAGGAACTCATGTTCGGTCTAAAGGGGCGCTATACCATTCTCATCGTCACCCACAACATGGCCCAAGCCCGCCGCGCCAGCGACGAGTGCATCTTCATGCTCCTGGGCGAGATGATCGAGCACTGCCGCACCGAGGACCTCTTCCTGAGTCCCAAGCACCCGAGAACCGCCGAGTACATTGAAGGGCGCTACGGATAGATCGGATAAAAGGAATTGTCAAACACGCCCTCGCGGGACACTATCCCCCGGACATCATTAATTCCTATGACCGCCGCACGGACCTACCGGGAGACTCTGTTCCAACTTACCCTTGCCGCGTTGCTGCTCGGCGTCCTGCCCGGCGCCGGCCTTCGTTCGGCCGCCGGTGAACCACCGCGGGTCGCGAGCGCCTTGCAGCCTTTTGTGGACAGCCATGCCCTGGCCGGCGCCGTAACCCTGGTGGCCTCGAAGGACAAGGTGCTGGATGTGGAAGCGGTGGGCTGGGCCGACGTCGCGGCCGGAAAGCCGATGCAAACCGACGCCCTTTTCTGGATAGCGTCGGAGTCCAAACCGCTGACCGCGACGGCCCTGATGATGCTGGTGGACGAGGGCAAGGTGAGTCTTGCGGACCCGGTCGAGAAATACCTGCCGGAGTTCAAGGGCCAGATGGTGGCCGTGGAGCAGGACTCCGAGCATCTGTTGCTCAGGAAGGCAGCCCGGCCCATCACCGTGAGAGACATCCTCTCGCACACCAGCGGGCTTCCTTTTGGTTCGAGAGTGGAGCCTAAAATTGATCAGCACCCCTTGAGCGAAGCGGTCATCAGTTATGCGCTAAGCCCGCTCAACTCCCAGCCAGGGACCCGATACCAGTACAGCAACGCGGGCATCAACACCGCCGGCCGCATTATCGAAGTGGTCAGCGGCATCCCCTATGAAGTTTTCATGGAGCAACGCCTTTTCAAGCCGTTGGGCATGAAGGACACCACCCTGTGGCCGACCAGGAGCCAGCTCAAGCGCTTGGCCAAGTCCTACAAGCCAAACGCATCCAAGACCGGCCTGGAAGAGACCGACATCACCCAACTCACCCGCCCGCTGGACAACCGCAAGCGCGGCCCCTCCCCTGCCGGCGGATATTTCTCGACGGCGCGCGACATGGCCCGCTTTGGCCAAATGCTGCTCAACGGCGGCGCGCTGGACGGCAAACGCTACGTTTCCATCGGGGCCATCCGCGAGATGACCCGCAAACAAACCGCCGACGCCCTCAAAGACAACTACGGCCTGGGCTTTTCCGTGCGAGGCTTTTCCTTCGGCCATGGCGGCGCCCAGTCGACTGACCTGAACATTGACACCCAGCGCCAACTGGTCACGGTGTTCATGGTGCAACATGCCGGTTATGGCGGCACCGAGGGCGCAAAAATCCTTCCCGCGTTCATGAGCGCGGCGGAGGCCTTCACGCACGAAGGCGGCGGTAATAAATAAGGCGAGTGTTCAGGTCGTTTCCTGGAAAGGAGGCGGCATTGGCGGCGCTCTGGCGGGACGCCGCTACGTTATCGTTCCGCCGCCGCGTCGCGGATCATCAAGCCGATTTCTCACGAGGCCGGCCGGGCGGTATTTGAGACAGGCAATTCGAGCGTGAAAGCCGCCCCCTTGCCGGGACCCTCGCTCCGGACCTTCAGGGCGCCGCCCATCTCTTTGGCCGTCAAGGCCGCGCTGTGCAACCCGAAGCCGTGACCGTCTTTCCGCGTCGTAAAGCCGTAATTGAAAATGCGCGTTAGATTCTCGGCGGGGATGCCTACCCCGTTGTCGATCACCGAAATCCTGAATGTGCCGTCATGGTTCCCCACTCGCACGACCACCCGTTTGTCTGGCTGCCCCGAATGCACGCAGGCATAATTGGCGTTCCGAATCAGGTTGACGAGGATTTGCAGCAGCTTGTGCTTCTGCACGTTGATCTCCGGGAGGCGAGGTTCGTATTCGCGGACGATCTCCACCCCATGGCGAGTCAGGGAGTCCGCGTTGATGCGAAGGGCGTCTTCGACGAGGTCGGTCACGCTGACCCTCTCTTGCATGCCAACGGTCCTGGCGTAGTTTTGCTGCACCACAACGATGTTCATGATGTGCTCGACGTTCCCCCGGAGGGAGTGGACTTCCTTCATCAGCGTGTCCTGCTCCTGCCGCAGGTGTTCCGCCAGTTGTTCGAGGTAGCGCGGCAGGCATTTGCCCTTCGGGTCGCGTGTGATGAACTCCCCCAGGTCCGCAGCATGGTCGCGCATCAATGCGGCAGCCAGGCCCAGGCTGGGAATCCTGGATTGGCGCACGTGATCGCAAACCAGGCTGGCCGAAACGTTGAGGCTGTTGAGCACATTGCCCACGTTGTGGATCACGCTGGTCGCCACTTCCGCCATGCCTGACTGATGGGCGGCGCGCATCAATTCCTGGTGAGTGCGATCCACCTCCTGCTGCATCCGCTTGCGCTCCTCGATTTCGCCTCTCAGCTCCCGCGTTCGCTCTTCGACGCGGCGCCTCAGCGTCTTGATCCAGAGCAATGCGCCCAGGAAACCGACCGCCAGGGTTCCAACGGCGGCCATCGCGCGACGCGCATTCCACCACGGCTGTCGTTGCAATACCACGATGTCGCCCGGCGACCGCAGCAAAAGCCGGAACGAGTGCGGGGCTTTGAAAAAATCCTCCAGTTCAAGCAACTGAATGCCCCTCAGCCGGAGAAGGCTGCCGGGCTCCGGCAAGGCCGCGCTGCGGACCGCGACGTCGTCATCCATCTCGGCGCTGAACATCAAATCGCCCGACTGCAACATCAGCACGTTCTTTCCCGGCTCGCGTCCGCGGCTGATCAAGCGTCCAGTGAGCTGGACCAATTCCGCCTCGCGGCTCATATCGAGCAGTCCGTTGGCCGCAAGTTCACGCGGCGGCGGAGGCGGGCCTCGTCCGCGCCGGCGAAAGGCCGCTCCCTCGAGGAATGGTCCTGAAACGCCGGATTCGGCGAAGCCCACGACCTCCACCACATCGCCCGGCTCAAGCCGATTGGTCTGCAACGTGAGGACCCGCAGGCTCTGCGTATCGTCTCGCACAAACAGGTCGCGGCCTGGCCGATGGTGGAGCACGACCCCCCGCACTTTGATTCGGTGCTCGTTGGTCGTTTCGGGGGAGTACTTTAGCAGGCTGTTGATGGGAAGGGCGGGCTTGGCAAACGGGTCCTCAGGCGCGGGCTCGACAACAAGGACCTCGGCCAAGGCGGGCACCAGCAATTCCACGCCCAGCCTTTGTTTTTGGAGAGTGGTCGTCATGCCGCAAACGCCTCGCAAACGGAGCTTGGCGTCAATCCACCGCACCGGCAGCGGTTCATACCAGTTCGGCAGCCAAACCCTGAAGGTGTTTCCCTTGGCCACAGCGTCCAGCCAGACGTGGTCCTTCCCTTCGGGCAGCGCCACGCTCGGATCACGAACCGCATGCACAATCCCCTCCAACTCCAGCCATGACCCATCCTCCTGACCCGCCGTGAGGTCGTCGAACGGCACGGCCTTGGGTTCCGGCAATGTCCCTGGCCCCAGCACGCGGATTCTCGGTTGGACGACAAAAGGCGCGAATCCCCCCGGATCGCTGAAACCCGTCACCTCGACGCGCTGGCCGTACCGCAGTCCGCCCGCTCGCAGACTCTCATCCGCAAATTCCACCGGGATTTTCTTGCCGCCGCCTTCGAGGTAAACTCCCCCGGTCGCATCTTGAACGAACGTGGTTGTCCAGACCCCGTCGTCGTGATAGGTCAAGACACCTGTGAGACGGACGGGGTGCCGGCGCTTGGCTTCCTCGACACTCAATCTGCGGAGCGACGCAACTTGCGTCAGGACGGACAGTTCCTTCTCGGAAACGCCGGGCCGGCCCGCCGGATTGAACCGGTTCGTGGACGAAGCCTCGGCGGACGACACTCCCGATTTCAACGTCGCCGTTGCCGAACTGCGCGACCCTGGATCAGCCGCCCCACTGACAACCCCGCTTACAACCAGCACCGCCGCGAGCCACCACGCTTCAGTACGCATTTCGAGTGAATCGCTCAAGACTTACCTATCCCATCGGCTGTAATCCTAACTCCTGAAGGACAATACGTGCAGCAGCCGCAACCTGTGCAACACGAGTAATACGTGTGGCGTCGGTCCCGCCCGGGACGGCTGCACGGGATGGAACTACTGCTACACGGACATCTGTGAGAATTCTGACGCGTGCGGAGTGTCCAGCGCGACGACGAACACCTTCTATGATCCGGGAAAGGCTTATTGCGGGGCCGTGGAGGCGGAGTGCCGTCCCTCGACAATCGGCACGCGGCACCCCTGGCCCCGCTGCGTCCTTTGAATTGACACAAACTAATCAGAATAGGGACAAACAGGGCCGGGCACGGTGAGCAGTTGCGAGTCCTTCGCACTTCCAAATCGAAGGCGACCCAAGCGGCCGCGTGCCGCAAAAGCCCATCGTGAACGAAGAGCGAGCAAGCCGCGGCGCATTTGATCTTGCGGCGCGCGCTGGAATCTGGCTGGCTTGCGGGCGTGTACGGACGAATAATCGAATTTGGCAGGCGTCGAGTTCGTCCCCAGTAAACCATGAAGCACTTGACCACTGGGACCGCCGAGCGGTTCCTCAACAGGAAATCCATTATGCGCAAAGAACGGCTGGAACTCACACGTCGGGGATTCTTGAAGACCGCGCTCCAGGCGGGCGCCATCCTTGCGGCTCCGCAGATCGTTCGCGGCGCCGTTCTGGGCAAGGACGGCGGGATAGCCCCCAGTGAGCGGATCATGATGGGCGGCATCGGCATCGGCAACCGCGGCTCTTATGACCTGGGCTGTTTCCTGCAGCAGCCCGACGTCCGGTTCATCGCCGTTTGCGACGTCAAGGCCGAGCGGCGCGAATCCGTCAAGCGCCGGGCCGACGCCAAGTATGGCAACGAGGATTGCGCCACTTACCGCGACATGCGCGAATTGCTGGCCCGTGACGACATCGACGCCGTGCTCATCGCCACCGGCCCAAACTGGCATGTGACCGCGACCTGCCTCGCCGCCAACGCCGGCAAAGATGTCTATTGCGAGAAGCCTTGCACCAAGAACATCGCCCAAAGCCTCGCCCTCGCCGAGACCTTCCGCCGCACCGGACGCGTCTTCCAGGCCGGCACCCAGCGACGCAGCCTGCCCAATTTCGCCTTTGCCATCGACTTGGCCCGGCGCGGCAAGCTCGGCAAACTCCAGACCCTTCACGCCCACCCAGGCGGCCTGGGCACCGCCGTCAGCGGCTGGGCTCCTGCCGAACCTGAACCCCCCAAAGAAAAGGTCGACTGGGACCTTTACCTCGGCCCCGCCGCCTGGCGTCCGTTCAACAAACGCTGGCTGGATGGGTTCAA
>Ga0181520_10010368_pt1 | contig 12535 bp, 8 predicted proteins | sample PEATcosm2014_Bin_29_FD_132451 | JGI IMG/M metagenome (GOLD analysis project Ga0181520, IMG submission 132451) | Peatland microbial communities from MTU Mesocosm Facility, Houghton, MI, USA - PEATcosm2014_Bin02_30_metaG | ecosystem: Environmental > Terrestrial > Soil > Wetlands > Peat | place...
CATGGGTTATAGTTTTTTAAAGCGCGCCGTGCCAGCAGCGCCTCTATGCAAATCTCATTAACCGGCCGGCCCGTTTCAAAAGATTCTTTGGATAATTCCGCATGAATCTCCGCCGGGATACGTATCAATATTTTGCCGCTATAAGTACGCATGGATGCCTCCCATTCAGATTTGATATTACGATATCATGATATCGTAATATTGTCAAATGAATTTTTTGAATGGGCTAAAATAGCTTTAAAAAGGCGGAGGGATCGAGAATCGGGATGCCGTTGTATTGTCCGAGACGAAGCAGGTGCATGTCGCCGCTGACGAGCGCGTCGGCGGTCCCGGAAACGGCACATGCCAGGAAAATATCGTCGGTTGGGTCCTCCAGAATCACTGGTGGGATATGGGCGGGTATTGAAACCGGAGTAACGTAAGGAAGAATGTCGTGATGCAGTATGTCGATGATCAGTTTTTGATCCAGTTGAAATTTCGGATAAGCGAGGACCCGCGTATACTCCTTGAGAATGGAAGCGCAAACCAGCAACTCAAACTGCCGTGACTGCCACATCCCAACCAGCCGCGCCGTGGCACCCGAAAAAAGCAGAGCCGACAACACGACATTTGTATCAAGGACAACCCGCTTTAACTTTTTTTCCGGGCCCATTCAATGGCGTCCTGAAGGTCTTTTTCCGTGATGCCCATGGCCTCGACCTTTTCCCGAACCATGGAAAGATTCTCTCCCATGCGATGAATCAGCGCCGGCCGCAGAACGATCTCCCCCGGGCGGGCGCTGACATCGAAATACTCGGCGTCAGGGAACTCCTTCAAGACTTCTTTAGGAAGGGTCAACTGGTTTTTAGAAGTTCGTTTGGCAAGCATTGTAATGTTTCCTTACATCAAGGATACATTACTTTCCGATAAAATTCAATGGTGATAATTTAATGCTGACGCGTGTCAGCATTATAGGGTCTTATCCGGTGGTTATGAGAATTAGGTTTACGCGGATTGGAGGATGCTGGCGCGGGTTGCGTCTATAAGGGATCTAATGGTAACGGTCTGTCGGTTATTAGCAGGGATCAGGCCGTTGAGTGTGGGATCGTTCATCGCTGCGGCTTCAGAGGCAGCGTCAGTATAGGCTCTATTTGCGCTGTTAATGGCGTGGGCGGCGGAAGCCACAGTAAGAAGCATTACGGCTGCTGGAACGGCAGTCCCGACTGCCGCGCCTGTGCCGATACCTAGAAGAACGGCAGCTACTGCGGCTAAAGCAACACCTATAAGAAGCATCCATCCCAGGATAGACTGAACCCTGTTTTTATCTTCCCGGATGATAGTGACAAGTTCGCTCCAGAAACCTCTATTAACTTGAGGATCAACCATTTCCTGCGCTGCGTGGATCAATTCGTGACCCAGAGCGCGGTGAAGAGCCTTGGCGCTGTAGCGGCTGTTCAGCCGGATCTTATGGGGGTTTTCAGGCGTTCCGGTGCCTGGTACAAATTCTCCTGCCTTGTACCATGGCAGGTCATCAACCATTTCAACCTGAATATTAGTGGTCTTCAGATTTTCTGAGAGCGGCCCCAATCCAGCCATGACATCCCCCAGACTTGTGCGTTCACCAGCAGGGAGATTTCTGGCATCGATCGCATCCTGCCATATCTCACCAAAGAGCGAACTGAATATATGCCAGAACACGTTGAAGGACGAAGCGGGTGCGGCCGGTGCAGATTCCGGCACAGTGAACTCGCCAATAGTGCCACGAGTCACAGGACTTCTTCGAATAATCTGCTCATTACCTGGTGTGCCGGTTTTAATTGTGGCGACCGGGGTTTGGCTTAGCCCGCCGTTCTGTGCATTTCGTGCGCACACCTGGAATTCATAAACAACACCCGGTTTAACGAAGAAAATGTGAGTTTCGCCTTGCCTCATGTCAGTACCGTCAATGTTCCACGTAAGCATGTTTTCCCTGATCCACTCCTCCCCGCCTTTTTGTCGATACTGAACATACAACTCGTTTTTTTTCTGGCTGAGACCATCGAAGAAATCCTGTTGGGCGCCCTTCATAATACCGAATGCTGTGAGTGGAATCGATATTTGCACCCCGACGAGTTGAGACCCTTGGCTGGGCGTGGCGGCAGGTGCGGGAGCGGCTACGGGCGCGGCGACAGGAGCGGCGGGTGATGCTAAAAGGGTCCTGATCTCATTATCGATTCTTTCCCTGTCAGCGTCGGGATAGTTGCCTGTAATCGAATAATATAGATCATCTAGGTCGTATAGATAATCCGGGAGTTCCTCATTCCTCGGAAGATCCAGGTATTCTCTGATCTGGTCCGCTGTAAAACCTCCTTCTTGAAGTTTTGTCACAACCGTTTCAGCCACTACCCTGATCTGATTGTCGGTCAGCGGTGGCGCCGCGTTTTGGGTTGTTCCCGTTCCTGCGCGTGAACGCCGCGCCCTCCAGAAGCTAATTAGCACGAGTAGTGATAAGACAGATTCGACAAGAGTCGGCAAAGGGTTGTTTTTAACGTACGTGAAAGTATTAGCGGCTGCTACACCAAGGGCTCCTCCTTTAGCGGCTGTCCCTGCATTCGCCACGTTTTGGGCTGTCGCTGCTACATTCCCGGATGCCGGGTAAGCGGCTCCGGTATTTAAACCCAAGGGATCTGTCCAATGTATGGGTGGGCTGCCGGACCATGCTCCTGGATTGGCGCCCGAAAGGACATCAAGGGTTTTGCCGTGGAATGCTCCGGGGGTTGCGCCCAGAGAGACTCCCGCCTGCGTGACGGCTGCTGATGCGCGCCCCGCTGCTGCCTGGACCAGGCTGGGATTATTGATGTGTTGGACAATCGTTGGATGAAGGTTTGCGACCAATTGGTTTCCATGCTGGTAGAGGACTCCGGCGACACGATACCCTGCGCCGGGGTCCGCCTGAGGGTTATCAAGAAGTTTTGCCAATTGCCCCCAATCTCCATGTAAATAGTCATGAACCAAACCATTCAACTGATCCGTGGTATACGAAATATGAACAAGATGCCTCGAGATTTCCGCGATGGGGTGCTGGTCCAAGATATTCTGAGACACTTGAACGATATATTCACCCCGGACTTGAGCGCTGGGATTTATATGTTGAATCGCATTATGGGCAATCGTGAAATTAGCCAGAGCGTTATTATCGCTAACCGTCAGGGAAGGCATGGCTTGGGAGACGGAAGAGGCCGCTGCGTGGGGAACGGCCGAGGCCGCATGAGGTCCCGCTGCCGCCGCAGCCTGAGCGGCCTGCTGCGCGGCGGAAAGCCCCGCGTGAGACGCCAGGTGCGGGAAAGCCATGAATAGGGCAATGCCGGCAACGACAACAAATGCCGTCCACAAGAAGGTTTTTATATAAGGGTTTCCAATGGATTTTGTAATCTTACGCATGATAAAACCACCGACCACCACAATAGCCCCTACAGCGAGGAGAGACGTTAGATCATGGTGAATTAGAGAGCCCAAGTTCGGGGCGGCAGCCATCGCAGCTGTAAACCCGGCAGAAACACTGAACATGCCGAAAAGAACCCGGGAGGCTTTTGCGGCCGGTCTGGTATGGGTTACCGGAGCAGTGACGGGAGTTGTATGAGCTGGAGCGGAAAGCTCCTCTCCCATGGTCAGAGGTTCCTCCTCGGCAGGCTCTGGTGTTACAGCACCAGACGCATGGCCGGGTTCCTCTGGTCCTACGGTCCCTTGTTCTGTTGTCGGAAAGAGGATGGGATTATTCGGCAACGTGCCTTCTGCGGCCTGGCGTGCAATCGTCTTGTCTCTGCTATTGCGGTTGCCGCGGAGTACAGAGTAATTGCTGAGTGCAATCAGAGCGCTTATAACGGCTAGAGCGATAATGCCTGATCCCAGCGCATGTCTGAGGGCAAGAGTCGCTGCAATGCCGAAAGCGGCAGCTATAAATCCGAAACCGCCCATCATCAAGCCTAATCGATTGAAAAGATCTCCTGCCAAAGCTGTCGAGCGTACTGCCTGGACACTCTTGTTCGACTCCTGTGTCGGGAACGCAACCGTAACGCCGGGGTCACTCCAGATATTGAACGACGTCACTCTAAGGCCAAACGCGCGAGCTAATAGATAGTGTCCGACTTCATGGGTGACAACCCCGATAAATTCCAGAAGCCTGCGCGGCAGCGATTTACCTTCGTTCTCGCTGCGGAGGCGTCGCTGTTCCGGAGGTCTTTGCGCTCCTGGGCCATTCCCGCCACGTAATTGGCCTCCTCTACGTGCGGCGCGTGCCGCACGGTTGTAGTAAGCGGTGGAATCATATGAGGGTGGCGTTACAGGTGCAGTCATTCCCTGAGGAGTATTACGCCGATCTTTGAATAATGGGCCACTTAAGGCAAAGAAACCAGCGCCGGTGAAGATTAATAAAATGATTCCTGGTACGCCATTAGCAAAGCGTTCTCCTGTGTAAGCTTCCCCCGCAGCGCGGTCGTCTATATCGATTTTAAATTTTTTGAGGAAACTATTTCCTTCTCTGAAAGCGGGAATTTCAACGGTTGGTAATTGGCTTGGGGGCACCAGGCTCCTTACGGAATCAACTGCACTCCCGAGAAGTGCGGCGGGTAATTCTAATTTGGTGCGCGGGGTTTGTCCGGTATGCACCTCTTCATGGGCTAGAACAGCCGCCGATAAAAATGGATTGTTCCCAAGTCCTTCATTGACCAGAATAAAAGGTTTTCCAGTCCAGCCTTTGGTGTGGTTGCCAAGCGTTTCTCCTTCAGGTCCGATGTGTGCAATACGTATGTGGATATCGGCAGTTTCAAGCAAGTAGTAACTATCCGGCGCGAATGTTTTCAATACAAACAACATTTTCTGCACAGATTCGTTTGGTTTGTTCTTAATATAATCCGGGAGGTTTCCTTTAAGAGCGTTCCACTTTTTGTTCAAAAAATTGCTGAAGTGATCCAGCCGGCGCTGGGCCATATCCTGGTACGGGTCGGCTTCCTTATCCATCCCAATATCCCGAAGACCATTGCCCCAAGGCATCGCTTTGATGTTGGGGTCTATAAATTTACGTAAGTAGCCATCAACATATTTTCGTAATGCATCTTCTGCTTTTGCCAGTTGCTTTTCTCTGACGGTTATGGAGACGTGTACGGTCTGAGGGGCGGATGGCGGGCTGGTACGCAGGAGGTTTTGGTTATGGACCCATCCCACTCCTAACATAATGGCCAATCCTATGTAAGTGAATACTTGCCTGCTTATATTGGTTATTTTTATTGTTGATCCGCCTTGCTGGCTGACATTGGCGATCAGTTTCCTACCCAAAATCGTTACGCCAATCAATAAAGGAATTCCTGCGGCAAAGGGGAAATTTAACAGCAAATAAGCCAGTATGCCGAGTCCGGCGCCGCCAATAATTACGGCGGTCGCGATTTCTTTTGGTGAAAATGAAAGATTGTTTGAGGGCTGTTTTGCAGGCTGCTGCGATAATACGGATGCAGCCATTAAAGACGTTGCTGCAGTGACAGCGCCCGCGGATGTGGTCAAATGAGACTGCTGTGATACGGCAGCCGATAATTGCGCCAGCGCACTCTGTACAGCGTGCAAATTAGCGCCGGCATAGCCGGCGGTAACCATATGCTCAAGTCCATGAAAGGATATCCCGTGTGCAAGTGCGAAAGCTCCGGCGAATAAGATGAAAGAACCTGCCAGCGCCGGGCCGTAAATCCCGGTAGCCAGGCTGGAAGTTTCTTTGCTGGATATGGCCCTGGCAAGTGTTGGCGCTGTGCTGTAGGCGGCCTGAAGTATTTCCTCGGTTGATAGCAGCGTGCCGGAGAGTCGTTTGATATAGAGTTCGTGGTCTGCAGGGGTCAGCTTGTCGACAGTGGGCGTAATCACAACGTACGAAACCCCTTTATCGCGAAGCATCCTTGTAAGCGAGTCCGTGTGGAAGCCTCCGGCAACCAGGACGACGGTGTCTGAGCGATGAGTAATTAGCGATGAGTTATGGTTAACGGCATTGACATCGTTGGGTGTTTCCTCATTGCTCATCGCTCGTTGCTCATTGCTGACTAAAAGCGCATTTCGCGAGGCGTCATTGGCGGAGGCGGGCTTGTCCTTTAAATCTGCGAGCGTGACTTCCTCTTCCAGGGAGGAAGCGGGCGCGTGCGAGAGCAGAGCAAGCGTGTTCTCGACCATGGGCTTGTTGCGCAGCAGCGCCATGACGTAATAGTCGATGCTGGTGGAAACCAGCCGCCGGATTTTATCTTCATTGAAGGCGACCAGGCCTTTGGAGCCGATCACGGATTTGCAGAGCGCGATGAACTGGTCAAAGCGCGGGCCGAAAGTTTTTACTTCCATCTCCGTAGCGGTCAGGTCTGTTATGCGTATCAGCAGGTTCAGGTCGTGCTCCACCTGGGCCAGATCCTTTTCCGCAGGCGTGCGCGCCAGGCGCAGCTTTATAAGGAAAGATAGTTCGTTTGCCTCATGCAGAAGGCGGTCCATGCCTACCGATTGGCTTGTGTGCAGGTATTCCATGTAACGCGCCAGTTCCGGCGGAACTGCGGAAAAAAGCTGATGATTATAAACAACATCCCGCAGATACATGTAATAGGAAGAGGGATCGGACTGGCGGGCCAGCATCGTCAAATTTTTGCGCTCTTCATCCGTGATGTAGCCGTAGGTCTCTTTCAAAAGCTCGCTGATCTGCCCGCGCAGGAGGCTTGGGTCTGGTGTGGCGCTCGTTCGTCCGGCCAGCAGCCTTGCCAGGCCGTTTTTTCGATCTGACTGCCTGAGGGCGGAGACAAAAGCATAGAAAGAGGGGTATTTGTCTCTGGCGTCGACTCCCGCGGCACGGGCGGTATCGGCAAGGAATGCGATATATTCGTCGGTCGACAGAACGCCTTTCTCAAAGGCTTCTTTTTTGTCGTCCATATTTTTCAGCGCGCTGTGGTAGACGATGGGCTGGAGAGATTCGACTTCAAGCTGCACTCCGTTTAAAATTTTTACCAGAGCCTGCCTGCTCGGCAGGGTTTTCCGGAATAAATCGCGGTGGATCTCGTAATATTTTTCGTTTTCCACTCCCGTCAGAAGGTATGGCTGGCTGTGCATGACCGCGAAATATTCCATGCCGGTCATTTCGCCTTCGCGCATCAGATAGTCGCAGGTGGCTTCCTTAATGCGGGCGTCCGGGAAAAACGCCATTATGGAAGAGTCGATCGGTCCCTGTGCGCCTTCGACAGCCAGCGCAAACGGAATCGGTGTACCGGAGACCCGGGGAGCAGGAGCAACTGCATTTAAGATTTTTTCCCCGATACCCCGATTTTTTGGTTCTCCGTTTCTTAATTTATCGGATAGAAACTCAAGGATTCCGGCGATGTGCCTCTGCACGCCGTAATGAGCGTGAAGGTCCTGGATAAGGATAACCAGGTCTTTTGAAGAAGAAGGCGCGTTGTAATAGTCCGCTATGCGGCCAAGAGACGGAGGAGGTATAAACTCAAATTGAGGCAAGAAGGGACGTTGCGCGGCAGGTTGGAAAAGGGATGCGTCGACCTCTCCCGAAGTCCACAAGAGCGCGGCGGTGAGCAAACAGCTTAAAGTTTTTTTCAGTGTTTTGGAAAACAAAATTAAAGTACCTGCCCTCGCTTGACCCCAGGTGCTCTTTACGGCTCCCAATATTTCTATCAAGCTTGTGTTACGAATATGTTAAGTGCAAGAAAAATCTTGTAAATTTTTTTGGCCATAAAATATGGCTGATTTTTAGATGCGTTTTTGGTTGACAGGCCTGTAAGCTTATAGCCAGAAGTCGATTGAGGGCTTGACAGGCCCGGCATGGACCGTGAGGAGAGAAAGAAGGAAACAGGCGGCATCAAGTGAAATTGTTTTTTTAGGCGCCATTTCTATTGCTCCGAAACAACCGCACGATGCGAGATCTATGTGCCGAAATATAGTTGAAGCGAGAAATACTATAAACGAAAAATAAAGAGCTGCGGCAACTGTTGCGAAGAAGCGTGTGTAAAAGCCAAAGAAAAGATAAGTGCCTGTAAGCAGTTCCATCCACGGGATTATGTGTGAGAGGGGAATAACCCAGACTGCAGGTAGAATTTGATAAGCGGCCAGGGCTCCGGCAAATTCTGCGGCCGGACCGGTCGCTTTGAGAAACCCGCCTATAAAAAGAACGGATGCGATGGAAAGACGAGAGAAAAGAAATAAGGAACTTCGTAGATTCATGATAATTATTTCCTCCCCCCTTGAGGGGGAGGATTGAGGTGGGGGGTGTCGTTGACGCTCAACGCTTCATCAATTCGTTGTTTGACGCCGTCGATATTTTGAAAAATATCGTTATTCCAGAATCGCAGTACTTGATAACCTCGTTCTCGAAACCATTGATCTCGGCTTAAGTCAGTTTTTGATTCGTTATGCTGTCCGCCATCTACTTCAATAACCAATTTTTTCTCCAGACATACAAAATCTGCAATATATATTCCAAAAGAATGTTGTCGTCTAAACCGGGCACTGGATATTTGACGGAGACGAAGTTCTTGCCAGAGGCGTCGTTCCACCTCTGCCATATTGTTTCTCAATCGTCTTGCTGATGCATTTATTAGCGGTATAGTACCCCCCATCCCAGCCTTCCCCCTCAAGGGGGGAAGGGGTTTTTGTCACTTCCTCAGTTCCTTGTCTACAGCGCGGGCGCCGTCGGCTTCGAATACGTTCCCAACCATGCGTTCATCTCCGAAGATAAAGGTGGGGGTGGAGTGTATGTCCAACCGTTTACCGTCTGCCATGTCCTGCAGGACCGGAGTAAGAGTAACCGGATCCTGAAAACAGGTTTTAAAATCGTTGACATTGAGATGGAGATCTTCAGCGATTGAAACGAAGGTAGTTGTGGCGTCCGGGAGCGGCGCCCAGGATGGCTGAGTCGCAAATAAGCGGTCATGGTACTGCCAGAACTTGTTTTGCTGCTCGGCGCAGGCTGCGGCATGGGCCGCAGGCAGAGAGTTTTTATGCGCCATTGTCAGAGGGAAGTATTTAAATACGAAAACAACCCGGCCATTGAAGGCATCGAGAACAGTGTGGATCGTTGGTTCGACATGAGCGCAGGAGGGGCATTGAAAGTCAGAATATTCGATGATTTTGAGCCTGGCTTTTGGACTGCCAATAATGCGGCTTTGCGGCGTATCCAGGACCGCAGCGTAAGGCATCTTTTTAGCGAATACTACCACAAGGATAGGCAGAGCTGTTAAAATAATACCAGCAACAATGGATCGCTCAATTTTTTGTCGCACGACTATATCAAAACAAATCCTGCGCTGATAAGTAAAAGGGGATTACAATAAATCTATGGGAATGCTGCTGCGGGTGCTCATAATTGAAGACACCGACGAAAACGCATTAGCCTATGTCAATGTGCTGAGGCAGGGAGGCTACGATCCTGTCTTCGAACGCGTCGACAACAGCGCAAATATGGCTTCCGCCCTTTCCCGTCAGAACTGGGATGTAATAATCGCCCAGCATAACCTGGCGCAGTTTGACGCCACTTCGGCTCTGATGCTGGCAAAAAAACTGGAAGTCGACGTCCCATTCATCATCATTTCGGGGAGTTTCGGCGAAGACGCGGCCGTAGCCGCCATGAAAATGGGGGCGCACGACTACATAATGAGGGACAATCTCACGCGTCTTGTCCCCGCTATCGACAGGGAGCTGCGCGAGGCCGAAGTGCGCAGGCAGAGGAAGCGCGCGGAAGAAACGCTCCAGCACCAGGCGCATTATGACTGGCTGACCGATCTGCCGAACCGGATAATGTTCCACGACCGCCTCACGCTTGCCGTGGCGCACGCCGAAAGGCAGCGCAAGATGCTTGCCGTGCTTTTTGTGGATCTGGACCGGTTTAAAACCATCGTCGACACTCTGGGCCATGCCGTGGGAGATCAGGTGCTGCGCGGCGTGGCGGAAAGGCTTTCATCCGTGCTTTCCGACAGCGACACCCTTGCCCGGCTTGGAGGGGATGAATTCGTCGTTCTGCTGCCGGATGTGGGCCGGGCCGACCGGGCGGCTAAGCTCGCTCAGCAGATGCTGGAAGTTCTCAAGGAACCCTTCCATTTCGGCAACAATGAACTTCATATCACCACGAGCATAGGCATAAGCCTTTATCCCTACGACGGGGAAGATGCGGATGCCCTGCTTAAAAACTCCGACACGGCGCTCTACAGGGCCAAGGAACAGGGGCGCAACAACTATCAGCTTTACACGCCGGCCATGAACGCGCGCGCCTTCGAGAGGCTGGCGATGGAAAACAGCCTGCGCCGCGCCCTGGATAAAGAAGAATTTCTGCTGCACTATCAGCCTATTATAGATATGGCCAGCGGACAGATTGTCGGCATGGAGGCGCTGGTGCGCTGGCAGCATCCTGATCTGGGGCTTGTCTTTCCGGCTGAATTCATCAGCCTTGCGGAAGAAACCGGGCTGATTGTTCCTCTGGGCGAATGGGTGCTTCGCAAGGCCTGCGCCCAGAGCCAGGCCTGGCAGAAAGCAGGGCTGCCTCCGCTGATGCTTTCTGTAAATCTTTCCGCGCGCCAGTTTCAGCACCACGACCTTGTCGATATCATTTCGCGCGTCCTGAAGGAAACGGAACTTAATCCGCGCTGTCTGGAGCTGGAAATTACCGAAACGATCGCCATGCAGAACGCCGATTACACGATCGTCCTGCTGCGGGAATTGAAAGACCGCGGAATAAATATTTCACTGGACGATTTCGGGACGGGTTATTCTTCGTTGAGCTACCTGAAGAAATTCCCGATCAGCACGCTTAAAATCGACCAGTCGTTCGTGCGTGACATTGACTCGGATCCCAGTGACGCGGCGATCGCAAATGCCATTATCGTTCTGGCGCACAGTCTTAATCTTATCGTTGTGGCCGAAGGCGTGGAAACTATAGAGCAATTGAAATTCCTGAAACAAAGCCATTGTGACAAGCTGCAGGGATATCTTTTCAGCGGCCCGGTGAATGAGCCTGCGTTCGAAGCGCTTCTCCGCCAGAACCTGCAAAACCCCGTGTCAATTCCAGCTTGATTTATTCCTTAACACCTGTTAAAAATCATTCATGCTGAACGAAATGCTGCTGGCAATCTTTATGGCGTTTTTGTTCCTTTTTACGCTTACTAACGGCTTTATTGACGGTGGCAGCCTGGTGGCTACGGTCATAACCACTCGAATTCTGCCGCCGCTCACAGGTCTTATTGTTGTCATTATCTGTGAAATCGTGGGGTTGTTTCTTTTAGGTCATCATGTTATTCAAACCTTTGGGCGTATCGTGATATTCCCGGAGGCAGGCCGGTCCTTATGGCTTTTGAGTGTTATTGCTGCAGGTCTTCTTGGCGCGCTGATATGGAATTTTCTGATGTGGCTGCTTTCCCTGCCGAGTTCCTCCAGCCACGCGCTGCTCGGCGGACTGCTGGGCGCGGTCATGGCGGCTTTCGGATGGCAGGGGCTTAATCACCCCCAGGTTTTCAAGGTATTTCTTTTCCTGGCAATAGTTCCGGTCTGTGGAGCTATTGCCGGTTATGTGCTGACATTGTTCACGCGCTGGATTGGCGAGCATCTGACTCCGGCTGCAGGGATTTTCTTTCGTGCGCTTCAAGTAGTTTCCCTTATAGGCGTCGCGCTCGCGCATGGTTCCAACGATGGACAAAAAAACATGGGCATGCTGTTCCTGGCGCTGACTGCGGCGGGATTGACTGTTCATCCAGAGGCCATGCCTTTGTGGGCATACCTTTTTTGCGGCGGGGGCATCGCCCTGGGAGTTGTTTTCGGTTCGGGACGTATAATCAAGACTGTGGGACACAGGCTTTTCAAAATTGATCCGGTGGAAAGTTTTTGCGCGGAAACAGGAACGTTCGCCCTGGTCGCTGCCAGTTCGCTGGCGGGTTACCCCATGTCTACGTCGCATGTGATGTCCACGTCGATTCTTGGAGCGGGCATCGCGGTCCATCCCCGGGGTGTACGCTGGGAACTCGCAGTGGAAATGATGCTTTCCTGGCTGATCACCGTTCCTGTCGCGGCGGCGCTGGCCGCGGTTCTTGTAGAGATAATGAAGATGAATTCCCATGTGGTTTCATAAACGTCACGACTTTCACAAGCTGTTGTTGGACCAATCACGCGCAACCGAACGCGGGCTGCAGCTTCTTTATCAGTTTCTTCAGCATCCCGGTTCCGAACTCGGAGGCCGCGTAGAAAAAGCGGAAGAAGCTGCGGATACTCTGCGGCAGGATCTTATTCGCGCCTTGAACAAATCCTTTATCACGCCGTTTGACCGCGAAGATATTTTCGATCTATCGCGCGCCATAGATGACATGATCGACTATGCAAAGTCCACGGTAGAGGAAATGGTCCTGTTTGAGGTCAAGACGGACGAACATCTTAAGAAGATGGGGGAAGCGCTTTATCAGGCGGCCCGTTATATCACAATGGCTGTGGAAGGGCTTAGAGACATGAACGGCCATCTGTCCGAAAATATCGTCAACGCAAAAAAAACAGAAAATCTTATGGAACATCTCTACCGGGAAGCTCTCGC
>Ga0181520_10010369_pt1 | contig 12533 bp, 4 predicted proteins | sample PEATcosm2014_Bin_29_FD_132451 | JGI IMG/M metagenome (GOLD analysis project Ga0181520, IMG submission 132451) | Peatland microbial communities from MTU Mesocosm Facility, Houghton, MI, USA - PEATcosm2014_Bin02_30_metaG | ecosystem: Environmental > Terrestrial > Soil > Wetlands > Peat | place...
AGCCGAAGTTGAACAGGTCGCTTCCGCAATTGGTGCAATGTCCAATATCCATCGGGCTCGTCACATTGGGACCAGAGGTAAGCTCAACCGCCACGGGGAGGAGGACGCCGGCGTCCTCCCGGAAGACAAGACCGTAGTTATCGGTGCTGCCGCCGGAGTTCACCTGGCGATCGTGTTCGGTGCGCAGATTGACATTGCTGTTGCCGCTGGGCAAAGCCAGGACGGCCCCGCTTACTGGGCCGGTGATGACCGTGGGAATTGGTTCGTCGATGCCAACGTTGGTGATATCGCCCGCATCGACCATGCCATCGTTGTTCTGGTCGATGATGCCGAAGGCAAAGTAGTTGTTGCCGCTGGGAACCTGGACCGAGTACGTGGCCCCTGTGGTGGGCGGGCTCAGGGTACTGCCCACTACCGTGGCATAAATGTTGCCTGTGCTTTGATCGTAGAAGCCCACATACATGGGGCCGGTTGCGGTGCCGCCAAAGCTCACCGTGCCGGAGACAGTATTGGCTGGCGGCGGCGCTCCGATGGTGACCGGACCGTAGACCGGGGAGAACGGACCCGCTCCGCTAGCTGTCACGCCCTGGACCTGGAAGTAGTAGGCATTGCCGTCTGTGAGTCCGTTCACAATCCAGATGTTCGCGCCGTTGCTGCCATTGGCCGCAAAGCTCTGGCTGGACACGCCTGTCTGGAAGGTCTGATCGGTGCTCCACTGCAGCGTGTAGGAGGTGGCAGCCTCAATCCCGTTGTTGGTGATTGCTGCGTACGACACGAAGGCGCCTTGGTCGATGGCGCTCACCCCCTGAATTGAAGGAGCGGAAGAAGGCGTTACTGCGACCGGATCTTGCAGGCTGACGGAGATTCCGCTCAACGTTCCGCCATTGACTGTCACGTTCGAAGTGCTGCCCGTCGGGTTAGCTGCGTTTGGCTGGCCGGTGCCGAGGGTGTCCATCCAGGCCTGCAAGGTGTACGTGCCTGCCGGGACGCCGTGGATGGTGAAGGAGAGCGGATACGTTGTTGCCGGAGTCACCTGGATGGCGGTGCCCGGCGTCGGCGGCGTGTTGCAGCCATTGCAGTTATTGCCGGTTAATATGACGTAAATCCACCCCGACTGCGAGCCTGCGTAGTTTACGGTTCCGGAAACGGGGCTAGCAGGCGAGGCGCCGCTGACGGTGATGGTGTAGGCTTGCGTTGCGCTGGCGCCGGTGCTGTCACTCACCGTGACGGTAAAGCTCACAGGCGTGGCTGACGAGGGAACGCCGTTGATCTGCAAGACGGCGTCTCCGCCGCCGCCTGCCACCAGGCCATTCCCGAGTGTAATGGGCGTTCCGCCGGAGGTTATCGGGGTAGAGTTGACGATCCACGAATACGGCGCAACGCCGCCGCTGGCAACCACTGTACCCACGTAATTGACGCCCACCGATGCCGTGCCCAGCGTGGCAGGGTTGGGAGCCGGCAGCGAAACCGCGGGAGCGGTGCCTGTGGTGACGAAGCTTACCTGTTCCTGCGCGGAGTTGCCGCTCGCATCCTGCGCCTGAATCTGCCAGTTGTAACTGGTTCCGGCGTTCAGACTTGTGATGGTGGGTAGGTTGCTGCTGTTCAGCGGATCGATTCCCCACGCAATCGACGTGATGGAGCTTGGGAGGCCATTCGACTTGGAGTTATTCGACGGCACCTGCCATATCTGGTTGCCGTTGTTATCCCATAGTTGGAACTGGTAGGTGTAGTTGGTGCCTAACGGGTCGGTCCAAGTGAAGTTTGGCGTAGTGCTTGCGCCGGAGCCGATGGGCGAAACCGGGGTTGGAGACGTGCTGAGCACGTTGGTGACAGTGACGGGCAGAGTGTCCGATGTGTTGTCACTGTATGCGATCTGCAGGCTGTAGGCATCGCCAATGTTGGGCACAGCGCCATTGAGGCCTACCTGGAAGTTATAGGGATCGCTGCCACCGCAGTTGACGCATTGGCCGATGTCCATTGGAGTGAGCACATTGGGGCCGGAAACCAACGAAACGGCCACAGGCAGCTTGATCTGCGCGCGCACATCGAAGCTGAGGTTGTAATTGCTGTTGGTCGTGCCGTCCTGGTTGAGTTGCTGCGAGAACTGCGTGGTCAGATTCACCCTGCTGTTGGTGCTGGGCAGGGTCAAGTTCTCGCCGGGCATAGCGCCCGTAATAGCCACCGAACTGTTGTTATTCCCGTTGGTGTTGCTCACGTCTCCCGGATCGACGATGCCGTCGTTGTTCTGGTCGAGGATTCCGAAGAAGAAGTAGTTGGAGCCGTTGGGAACCTGGAGCGAGTAAGCCTGCGGACTTACCGGGCTGGCAATCTCCGTCGTATAAACATTTCCGGTGTTCTGATCGTAAAACCCTACGTAGAGGGGGCCGGTGGGAGGAGTGGTAAACGACACCGTACCCGAGACAAGATTGGCGCCGGTGGGCGGGCCAACGGGGACCGCATTGGAGATCGCCGACCAGTTGCTTGTGGAACTGCCTGCCACGCCATCGACGCGGAAATAGTAAGTCTTGCTGTCTGTAAGCCCATTCACAAGCCAGATGCCGGCGCCGCCGCTGCCCGTGGCCGCAAAGGTCTGGCTGCCCTGGCTCGCGCTCGCCGATTGGAAAGCGGAATCGGTGCTCCATTGCAGCACATAGGAGGTGGCTTGCTCTACGCCGTTCTTGGTGATGGGCTGATAGGAGACAATGGCGCCGGACTCGAAGGCGCTGACGCCTTGAATGACCGGGGCGGAGGTAAGCGTGACCGGCGTCGGGTCGCTTAGCGCAACCAACGGCCCGAGCGCGCTCGAGCCTGGGCTCGGTTGCACGGGAAGCGTCAGCATGGAAGTGCTGCCGGCGGGGTTGGACGCATTCCTGGCTCCGTAGCCCAAGTTATCCATCCACGCTTGCAAGGTATAGGTACCGGGAGGCACGCCTCGGATCGTGAAGGCGCCAGGAGCGCTAATACTGGTTCCCAGCGGGCTGCCGCCGCAGTTGGTGTTGATCAATTCCACGTAGATCTGGCCGGTCTGCTTGCCTGGGTAGGTCACCGTGCCAGTCACCGTGTAGCCCAGCTCAGCCTGGAAGCCGATGGAACCCGCGCTGCCGCCGGCAACAACGACGCTCTGGGTCGCGGGATAGAATGCTGAGCTCGCTACGGCGGGCGACAGCGACGGCGTGACCGTGTAGGTATCGTCCAACACGTTCAAAAAGGAGAAATTGCCGTAGTTGTCGGTCGTTACCGTTTGCACCACCCCGGTGCTGTTGCTAAGGGCAACAGAGACCGCAGGAAAACTGAAGCCGCTGCTGCCGCACCCGGAGAGATTGATCTGGCCGCTTACCGTGGTGCCCCCCGGGTTTACCGTGAGGTTCACAGTCCCAGATGCCGTCACAAAATCCGTGAGATCTGCCGGCGTAAAGGTCACGGAAAGCTGCTGCACCCCGGCCGGCAGCACCGCTCCAAAATCCGGAGAGTATGCAAACGTGCCGGACACACTTATGCCGGACATACTCGCACTGGCATTCAGTTGGGCTGCGCTCAGCGGCGTGCCATAGTTGATGGCCGCGGGCGTCGCCCAGTTGATCACCGGCGTGGCCTGGCCGATCGTGTCGATCACCGTGCCGCTGGAATTGGCATAGTTGCCGCTGGCGTCTTGGAAGCTCCATGAGTCGGTAGCGTAGGTACCGGCGCTGGTATGCTTGGTCCCGCTCAGCGTTAGATCGGCATTCAGGCTCGCTCCGCCAATGCCTTTTGCCGTCCCCGTGGCCGTGTGCGGATTCCCGTCATAGGTCACGTTGTACGGTATTACCGTAACGCTGGGCGTTGCCTTGCCAATCACTAACGTACCGGTAGCCGTGCCGGCGTAATTGGCATCGTTCACCGTAGCTACCACGGTATAGTTGCCCGCCGCTGTGGGCACGGCCGTCAAGCCGTTGTAGGTATAGGTTACTGTCAGGCCGGCCGGGTTGGTTGTCGAGGTCGCCGGAAGAGCAGAGCCGGTGTATATCTGCGCCAGGCTGCCCAGTGTTACGGTTGCCGTCGCCTTGGAGATTGTGTCGGTCACTGTGCCGTGGGCAGCGGCATAGTTGCCGCTAGCGTCCTGGAAACTCCACTCATCGTTCGCGTAGGTCCCGGCAATCGTGTGCGTGGTTCCGCTCAGGGTCAGATCGGCGTCCAAGTTGGCGTTGCCCACGCCCGTGGCTTTGCCCGCGGCTGTATGCGAATTGCGGTCGTAGGTCACGCTGTAGGGCGTAATCACGATACTGGCCGCGGCCTGATTCACGGTTAGCGTGGTGCTCCCCGCCGCCGATGTGTAGTCGGCTGTATCCGTGGGCGTGAAGGATACCCTCAAGGTCTGCGCTCCGGCGCTCAGCACTCCAGAGGCTGGGGTGTAGCTGTAGGCTCCTTCAACCGTGACGCCGGCCCATGTGGCGCTGGCGTCAAGCTGCGTAGCGCTCAACGCTGTGCCATAAGTGATTGCCGCTGGCGCCCACGTGATCACCGGCGTGGCCTTGTTCACCACCAGAGTGACTGAAGCAGTGGCTGTGGCGTACAAGGCAGTGTCTGCCGGCGTAAATGTAACCGACAATTGATGCGACCCTGCTGTAAGCTCTGTTCCAACGGCCGGTAAGTAGACAAACGTACCACTCACGCTCGCCGTAGCGTCAAGCTGCGTCCCGCTCAGCTTTGTGCCGTAGGTAATCGCAGAGGGGGCCGTCCACGAAACTGTGGGCACCCGCTTGTTTACCGTAAATGTAGCTGGCCCGGATGTTCCGCCCGAGGTGGTGACCGTAACAGAATCCGTGCCAGCCGCAGCTAACTGAGCGGCGGGGACCGTCGCCGTCAGTTGCGTCGTGCTTACAAATGTTGTTGCCAGGTCCAAAGTGCTGTTCCACTTCGCCGTAGCGCCGGAGAGGAAGTAATTTCCATTGATGGTAAACTGAACCGCCGCGCCGCCAGCAGTCGCCGATGCCGGGTTCAGGCTGGAAATCGTCGGCGCAGGCTGTGTGACATTAAAGGTGACCGCTGTCGAGGCTACGCCTCCGGTGGCGACCGTCACGCTCACCGGACCTACCTTTGCAATCGCCGTGGCAGGAACAGTTGCGATGAGCTTGGTTGCGCTGAAGGAGGTCACTGTAAGCCGCGTGCCTGCAAAGCTGACAGTCGTGTCCGAGGTAAAGTACGCGCCGTTGATGGTGAGCGGGAATGCCGCGCCTCCGGCAAGCACCGAGGCAGGGCTAAGACTGGAGATCGTCGATGCGTGGTTGATGGTAAACACCGCCGCGGCCGATGTGCCGCCAGGTGTGGTCACCGAGATACTGGCTGTCCCTGCCGATGTAATCTGCGTCGCCGAAATCGATGCCGTCAGTAAGGTTTCACTCTGATAGGTCACCGCAAGCGGCGTGGTGTTCCACTTTGCCGTGGTCGCGCCAGAGACAAAGTTGTTCCCATTGATGTCCAGCGTGAACACGGCTCCGCCCGCAACCGCAGTAGCAGGGCTCAGGCTGGAGATGGTAGGCATCATGTAAACAACGTTGAAGGTCGAGACCGCGGAAGCCGTCGAGACCCCACCGGAAGTCGTCACCGTGACCGGAACCGCGGCTCTGGTCTTTAACAGGCTGGAAGAAACGGGCGCGGTCAATTGCGTGGCGCTCACATAAGTCGTGGTGAGCGGCGTGCCATTCCATTTGATCGTCGCTCCCGAAACAAAATTGGTGCCGTTCACCGTGAGCGTGAACCCGACGCTGCCAACGGCCGCCGTGTTGGGGCTCAAACCGGTCACTGTGGGCGGCTTGGGAATCACGGTAAACGTCGCTGTCGATGTGCCCCCTGGGGTGGTCACCGCGACATTTACCGGCCCAGGCGACGCAATCTGCGCCGCCGTAATCGGCGCGGTCAACAGGGTCGCGCTCTTGTACGCGACCGTGAGCGGAGTCGAACCCCACTTCGCCGTGGTTGCGCCGGAAACAAAATTGCTTCCGTTGATGCTGATTGTGAACGCAGTTCCGCCCGCAACCGCCGTAGCAGGAGTCAGGCTGGCTATGACAGGCGCTGGATAAATATTGAAGGTCGAAGCCGCCGAAACTGCCGAGGTTCCACCGGATGTCGCCACCGTAACCGGGACCGCGCCAGCCTTTGTGAGCAGGCTGGAAGCTACCGGCGCCGTCAGTTGCGTCCCACTCACATACTTTGTCGTCAGCGGGGCGCCGTTCCATTTAATCGTCGCGCCTGAAATAAAGTTGGTGCCGTTCACCGTCAGCGTGAACCCTGCACCGCCTACAGCCGCCGTCTTGGGGCTCAGACTACTGACAGTAGGAACTGCGGCCAAAGCCGACGTTAACCCAACAAATACCAGGTAAACCGGAATGAGCACGGAGAACCACCGAGTAGAGGCGCGCATGCTTTGCATTTCGAACTTCCTCCGGAACGACACCGGTAACTCCACACCAGGGCCTGGCAGAAGGCATGAAGCTACTCGTGAGTAACCAAAACTGAGAGGTTTTTGTTGAAGTTATCGTTCGTCATTTTAGGGACAGACGTCAAGTGCCGAAAACTAAATCTTTATGCTGGAGTTGATATCGACGGGAGTTAGCCGTTGTTACAGGTACTTTCGTACCCGTTCGACACGGTACTTTTGCGCCATGCCGGAGGGATGCTCCAGCCAATCCGGTATACCCTGCCCTTCAACTCCTAGCCTGTCTCCACGAACCAGTCCCGAGGAACCTGATCATCTAGAGTATCTCTCCTATCGGTGTAGAGTGAGCGCGGGCCGGGAGGCCCACACTACAGCCAGCCAGGAGGCTGGCGCTACAAGTTCTTGCAGGCATTGGCAATGGCTATCGACAACAGGGTTGACTCGATACCAATTGGAGAGATGCTCTATTCGCGCCGCTTCCCGAAGGAACTCCCAGGTCAGCCGAAACAGTAGGCACAACAGTGCCAGGAGTTGGCGGGATGAGACAGGCTGCGGAAAAAACCCCGAAGAACAGGCGAAGATCCCCAAGAGCATCTCTCAGATGCTGAAGCATGTATTTTATTATCATCAACATACGGCACGACTAAAGTCATGCCCTGACACTTCTTGCTGCTTTCGGTGGGTTCTCCCGCAACCTTTGAAAGCCAGCCTCCTCCATTCAATCTCGACGCCTCGCCGCGCCGAGGGCATCATCCGGAGTGCCGACGAGCGAATGGCTGCCGTATACTCGACTCATTCGGGAGCCAAAGTAAATATGAAACGAATGGCAGCTAACCTGTGGCTGTGGCTTTTCTTAGCAGCTCTTTGCGGTTCTCATTTCTCCCTTGCCAATGCACAGTTCCAGCCGGCCGAAAATGCGGCCAGCGCCTCGTCCATACCTCTGAACATGCTTATGCAGCCACAAGCGTTGAATGAGCTGCTTCAAAAGCCAACGCACGAATCTCCACTCATCCTGCAGGTTGGCTCACATCTCCTTTTCGCCCAGGCACATATCCCCGGCTCAGAGTACGCGGGCCCCGGTTCGCAGCTGGCCGGACTGGATGCGCTGCGCACGCGCGTGGCGGCCACGCCGAAAGACAAGCTCATCGTGCTCTATTGCGGTTGCTGCCCATGGAACCGGTGCCCCAACATCGCTCCTGCTTACCGGATGCTGCACGACGCGGGTTTTACCAACGTCAAAGTTCTCTACCTGGCAAACAACTTCGGAGACGACTGGGTTGCGAAGGGATATCGGGTTGAGAAGGGCCGTTATGGCTGGGCGGATTGCGCTCCGTCTTGCGCTGCACGGCGGCAGGCTAATGGCCGTGGCTAAGCTTCTGCCCGCGCTCCTGATGGCCGCTCTGGCATGGGGCCAAGCCGTTCCGCCGACAAGACGTGCACCCAATTTTGCGCGCGTCGATCTGCATCGCTCCCCGGTTCGGCTCGCGGACTATCGGGGCAAGGTTGTCCTGCTTAACTTCTGGGCTACGTGGTGCGCGCCGTGCCTGCTTGAGATGCCACGGTTCATGGAATGGCAGAATCGCTATGGCGGGCTCGGATTCCAGGTGGTTGGCGTCTCAATGGACGATAGCGAAGCCCCTGTGCGCACCCTAGATGCGAAGCTCCGCTTGAACTATCCCGTCGTGATGGGCGACGAAAGACTGGGCGAGCTCTACGGCGGAATCCTGGGCCTGCCGGTGACCTATCTCATTGATCGCCAAGGCATAATCCGCGCCCGGTTTCAAGGCGAAGCGGACCTCGACAAGATCGAGGAGCAGTTGAGAAGCCTGGTTTCCTCGCCACACGCAGCGCCGTTTCCAAGGTGAGTCGTTGTTGTTTGACCGGCGGCCAGTCTCGGCCGCCCTTGTCACTACAATCAAACTATCGCCGTGCCCGCGAATTGCCCGCTGTATGGCACCCAGCACGGCTTTGAATGAGGTGAAGTTCCCTTGATCTTCCGTCTCCAACGGCTTTCCCTGTCGCGGCAACACAATGTGGACACTGCACTCGGCCGCTTTCAGGGCGCCGCTTATCGCGCGCTTCTGTTCCTTGTCCTGCCCCTGGCGGGGATGGCCTCGCTGGAATCCCAGCAGATTCCGCTCGTCAGTGCCAAGCCGCCGGCCATGAACGAACCCTCCGCGGCACCGCAGTCCAGCGGCGGAATGGCCACCGCAGGCCCCCAAAAAGCCGAGTTCGATAGCCAGCATCGCCCCATCACAGCGGGCGGCTTTGTAAAGACCGGACCTATTATCTTTCAGGATGTAGCCGCGCCCGCGGGCCTCACACGCTGGCATCACACGGCGGGCACGCCGGAGAAGCGCTTCATTCTCGAGGCCAAAGGTCCCGGCGTTTGTCTGTTGGACTACGACAACGACGGCTGGCTCGACATCTATCTTGTCAACGGGTCCACGTATGACGCGCTGGCCGGGAAGGCTACTCCGCCGCATGCGGCGCTGTTTCACAACAACCACGACGGCACATTTACGGAGGTGACGCAGAGCGCGGGCGTGGCCAACGACCGCTGGGGATACGGGTGCGTGGTCGGCGACTATGACAACGACGGTTGGCCTGACCTGTACGTGACCAACTTCGGACAGAACCGGCTTTATCACAACAACCACGACGGCACCTTCACCGACGTGGCAGAGAAAGCCGGCGTGACCGTAGGCGCCTGGTCTACTGGGGCAACCTTTGGCGTCTACGATGGCGACGGCCGGCTGGACCTCTTTGTGGCCGGCTACGTTCACTACGATTTGGGCAATCCGCCCGCTTCGGGAACCAAAGGGACAAACTACGCCTTCTGCCAATACCGCGGTGTGCCGGTGATGTGCGGTCCGCGCGGCCTTCCCGGCGAGCACGACCACCTCTTCCACAACAATGGAGACGGCACGTTTACCGACGTGAGCAAGAAGCTGGGCGTGGCCGATCCCAGCGGCTTCTATGGGCTGGGCGCGCTGTTTGCCGATGTCAACGGCGATGGCAAACCCGACTTGCTGGTAGCCAACGACACGTCTCCGAACTATCTCTACATAAACAAGGGAAACGGAACCTTCGAGGATCAAAGTTACATGAGCGGCTACGCCCTCAACGAGAGCGGCCGAGAGATTGCCAATATGGGCATCGCAGCCGGCGACTACGAGAACAACGGCCATCTCTCCATTGTGAACACCGACTTTGCCGACGATTACGACGTCCTCTTCCAAAACGATGGAACCGGCTACTTTACCGACGTCAGTTCGCAGGCTGGCCTGCTAGCGCCCACTATGCCGTTCGTCGGGTTTGCAGACGGCTTTCTGGACTACGACAACGACGGATGGAAAGACCTGCTGATTGTGAATGGCCATGTCTATCCGCAGGTGGATCAGCATCCGGAGTGGGGCAACAGCTATGCCCAGCGCCATCTGCTCTTCAGGAATCTGAAGAACGGAAAGTTCGAATTGGTTCCGGCTGTTGAAGGAACCGGACTGGCAGTGGTCAGCGTAGGCCGTGGCGCCGCCTTCGGCGACATCTTCAACGACGGCAAGATCAGCGTCGTCATCAACAACATGGACGGCGTTCCAGTGCTGCTGCGCAACGTCAATCCCGACCACCATCACTGGGTCGAGTTCAAACTGGTTGGGGGACCGAAGGGGCCGCGCGATGCGGTTGGAGCCACCGTTTATCTCACAGCGGGCGGCATTCGCCAGCGCGGCGACGTGCTGAGCGGCGGCAGCTATCTCTCTTGCAACGATTTTCGCGTTCATTTCGGCCTGGAGGACTCGACGTCGATCGATAGCGTGGAGATCCGCTGGCCAGGCGGATTCGTGGAAAAGCTTAAACCCGCAAATGTGGACCGCATCTTTACTGTTGAAGAAGGAAAAGGCGTTACTGGCGAGTTCTGCCCCGCATGTGCCGTGGAGAAACCCTGATTCGCATTTCTCACGGTCAGGCCGACGCACTGTAGCGCCGACCTCTTGGCAGCGGAACTGGCGGCGTCCTCGCCGCCAGAGCATAGCCTCGTGCATCCATACCGTTTACACACACCGTGACGGTGCAAGCGGTGTCCTGCGTGGGTCGGGAGACCCACGCTACAGCCGGCCGGGAGGCCGGCGCTACAGATTCCTTGCGCTCACGTGGGACTGCCTGGTTCCTTTTCCTCGAGCGGTATCCAGAAACGGAAGGTTGCGCCCTGCCCTGGAACGCTGGACGCCTCAATTTCGCCTCCATGAGCAGTAACGATGGCGCGGGCAATGGCCAGCCCCATCCCCGACCCTTTGACCGAATTTGAACTTTTTCGGCCCCGGTAGAACTTCTCGAAGATCAGAGGCAGATCGGTTGCATCGATTCCCGGGCCATTGTCTTCCACGCAGAACTCCAGCCGTTCGCCGCTGCGGCGCGCGCGCAACACAATACGGCTGCCTGCCGGGGAATAGCGCACTGCATTCTCAATGAGATGGCGCAAAACCCGGCCCAGAAGATGGGGATCGAACCAGGCAGTCAGGTCGCCATCTTCCGTGTCGATGGCCACGCGGTGCGCGGCCAGAGCCTTGCGCGACTCCTCCACGGCCTGATCCAGGAGCGCGCGCACCTGCTGTGGCGTAGCGTGCACCTTCACCACGTGGGCGTCGATTTCAGCCATCTCTACCGCATCGCCAATCAGCGCATCCAGGCGCAGGCTCTCTTCATCCACCAGCGCGACCATATCCTGCCGACCTGCTTCGTCCAGACCTTCGGCCTGGCGCAGCGTGGTTGCGGCGGCGCGGATAGCGGTGAGAGGGGTGCGCAGCTCGTGGGTCAGCGAGTCGATCAGCGCCGTGCGCAGCCGTTCTCCCTCGCGGGCTGCCTCCATCCGCGCTGAAGCCTCAATAGCCAGCGCGCGGGTCAGCACAATGGCCACTTGTGCGCTCACCGCTGTAGCCACCTCGCGCGAAAGGACAGCCGGCCGCCAGCCCAGGGCTCCCACCGTCCGCAGTCCCAGCATCAACGACATGGCATTGAATCCACCTGGAATGGCGAGCGTCTGCATGGGACCATCGGTCATGGCCCGCAAGCTGCTATGGATGCTCATGGGCAAATCGGTCGTCGATGCATAGAACTCGTCCTGGTCGCGGACATAAAGCACCACACCCTGCAGCGCAAAAATGCGATCGATAAGGCGGGGCACGACGCGAACCAGCCGCGCCGGGTCCTCAAGCAGCACCATTTCCTGGCTAAGCTCGTAAAGCCGCTCCACATCTTCGCGGCGCTGCTCTGCCTGGCGCGCTTGGCGGCGTGCCATTTCGGCCACCCGGCCCACCACCACGCAGCTCGCCAAAAACGACACCATCGCCACCCATTCCTGCGCCCCGGCAATGCGCAGGGTGTAATAGGGAAGAAGAAAGAAGTAATCGAAACAGAGGGCGCAAAGAACCGCGGTATAAATCGCCAGCCCAAGCCCGGTCTGAGTGGCCGTCCACACCACCAGCACCAGGTACACCATCCCCGCGGCAGTGGAATTGGCTCCTGCCCAAACCAGCGCTGACGTGGTCAGAATCAGGCTCATCGTGGCCAGCAGCCAGTGAACCGGTCTCGTTGGATTGTGCCCGGAAGCCATCGTTCCTCCACCCAGGATGATACCCGCCCAACCGGATGATGTACTCTTCGGTTGGAAGAATAAAACCATGCCCGGCAGAATTTTGGTAATTGATGACGAGCCGCAGATCACCCGCGTGCTCCGCGCAGCACTCTCCGCTCAGGCCTTCGATGTGCGCACGGCCAACGACCCCGAGGAAGGTCTTCTCCTCTTTAAAGAGTGGGTCCCCGACTTGGTCATCACCGACCTGATGATGCCCGGATTGAGCGGCGTCGACGTTTGCCGCGCCATCCGCGCCCATGCAGCGACCCCCATCCTGGTTCTATCGGTCCGTGACCACGAACGGTCGAAAATCGAGGCGCTGGACGCCGGCGCCGACGACTACGTGACCAAGCCTTTCGGTATCCAGGAACTGCTGGCCCGCGTGCGCGCGCACCTGCGCCGCGCCCCGGAACGCACCACCGCCGCGCTCGAGATCGGTGACTTCGTCATAGACGACCAGGCCCACACCATTACGGTTCAAAGCAAGTC
>Ga0181520_10010370_pt1 | contig 12533 bp, 21 predicted proteins | sample PEATcosm2014_Bin_29_FD_132451 | JGI IMG/M metagenome (GOLD analysis project Ga0181520, IMG submission 132451) | Peatland microbial communities from MTU Mesocosm Facility, Houghton, MI, USA - PEATcosm2014_Bin02_30_metaG | ecosystem: Environmental > Terrestrial > Soil > Wetlands > Peat | place...
AAACATCAACTTTTCTGCGCCGGCGCCTCCAAAACTGAGGCCTGTGGCGATGGTCGTCGCATGCCCCGCAGAATCCAACGTGCCAAAATTCCAGGTACTGCCGTTGGGAATGCCGGCGTAATAGACATTGTCAGCCGTTGCGCGATCCGCAGCCGCCAGAGCCAACAGGGCCGCAGCTATAATCAAGTTCTGCAATTTCATTACTTCTCTCCCGTCTTCTTCTCAAAGTTTCTGGACTCACACCACGCTCTATACCAACCACTTGCTGCGCAGCGCAGCACGCGGCTCATGACGAAAAAGTGGAAAGCACCCAGCCAAGAACAGCTCGCGGCCATGCAATGCTTTGCACGGCGAGCAACAACGGCTACGGGTGCTGGCGCTACCTCAGTTAGAGTCTCGGAAGTCGCTTGTCACTTCATCTGCTGCCGAGCGAGCAGAGTATCCTTCACTTTGACCACATCTCTACCAAAAAATCAATAGGCAAAACACGCCATTTTCGTGGCGTAAAATACCCATACGCCATGGCGTGTTTAGGCCAACACGGCGGGGCGGGAGGGAAACGGGGACAGGCACCTCGCTTGCTTCTCGGGGTTTCGCAATGCGGATCGGAGTCAGTCCCCATGTTTTCTCGGCTGCCCGGCATCAACAACTCCCGATAAACTAACGCTTCCATGTCGTAATTGGTTCGTCAGTACCCACCCGCAAACAGATCCGCTCAGCGTCGGCGGCTTCGCATGATGGGTTTGGCCCCCTGCAACTCGAAACTACCGGCACGGCAGTGATGTCCGAGAGGCTCAGAGCAGGCGAGGTGGCGAGTCGGGTTCACGCCGTGAACCCAATAAAAGGGATTCGTCTACAGAATGTGTGGGTTGATTTGAGCACGCACAGTGGTTTCTGGGGGCGGATTGACCGGTGTCACGTTGGTTCAGCGAGTGGCCGAATTTGGCCGGATTAGTGCGCTCGTCCGAGCAAGACCTCCGACTCGGAAAGCTTGGCCTTGGCGAGGTTAATTTCGCCTTGCGCTTTCTTCACGTCAGCCTTCGCTACCGCAAGATCGCACTTCGCCTGATCGTAATCCGTACCCGAAATGGCACCGGGCATCGCGTTTCTTATTTGATTTGCCCGGTCCCACTCTTCTTGGGCGTGATCGAGTTCGGCGGAAGCCTTTTCCAACCCGGCTTCGGCGATTTGTACTTCTGCCTTGGCTTGCTCGACGCGACACCTGAGCACTGCCGGGTCTTTCTCGTTATCGCTTGCATCTGCCATGGCCGAATCACCCTCCTGTTCTGATGGTAACCGTGTTTCGTCGTACCCTTGTTGCGTCACTAGGACCCCACGGTAGTCGCCCAGTACATCTGATTTTCGTTTGAGTTTCGGGCTTGTCAAGTGTACCTTGACAACAAAGGCTTTCGGACCGCGGAAACCGGTACGAGGGCGGAAAACGGGAAATTTCTATCCTTTGTCACGCGGATGCTCGATCAGCCCCGAACAACCTTTTCCTCCGCCTTTGTTAGCAGCGAGCAAAGCCATCGTCCTCTCCGTCCGGCAGTGCCGCAGGACGGCATGTCCTCGGCACAGCTCCCAGAACCGAAGTCCTCGTCGGCGCGGAACATGGAAGGGCACTATCTCAACCTCCGGACCCAGCAGGAGCGGCGGGGCAACAGTGGTTATGAGTATCCGGCCCTCGTATATCTTATCCCACAACCTCACCGCTGCTTCAGGGTGGGCTTCGACCGCGACTCGGCTCTTCACCTCATCCGGCGGATTGCCGTTGGTGAGATGGAAGGGCTTGGGCGGGTTTCCGGGCACCATACAGTTGCTCGGCAAGGCGAGCCCCCTCGTCTGATACCATTCGGCTGCCGCCTCGTGGGACTCGAACCTCTCCACCACGCGGAGCACGGCTACCAGCCGCCAACCCGGCATGGTGTCGCCCGGATACTTGCCCCTGACAGTCAAGTACGCCACCCGGTCGCCGACGTGGAGTCGGGGCGCAAAATTGGCACCCCGACACGTCGCGGTGATCGACGGAAAGGCGGATTCGAAGTCGGGTTCTCGCCTGCAAGAACCGTCGATGAAACCCGGCAGCGCATGGCGAACGACAGCCTCACGACCGGATCGTCTCTTAGTCAGTGGATGGTATGTCGCTAGATAGCAGTGCTTCGACACGGCTTTTCAACTCTTCTGGTTGCTTGACCATGCCCGTAAAGCGCGCTCCGCAGCTGAAGTCCGTGGCGCACTCGCAATCACACCCCCAGCGGAACCACATCGTCCATGCGCAACCTCATCAGCAACAGCCCAGGCAAACGGCTCATGCCCAGCCGCAACACGTTGCCCATGCCCAGGCACATCCCCGGTCCGGTCACGCACGGCACGCGTAACGAGCGAGGCGGAAACGGCAGGCAGGATACGGGTCACCGCCGAATCGTCGTCTCTGCCATCCGCCCGCCAGCAATTCCCCTCGTCCCCGCCGCCCTGTCTCCCGACCAGGTCGAGTCCGCCCGTGGAGCAGGGCGAAGCGGTTCCCGGATATCGGACGGACTTCGCCTCCCGATCCCTTCCGATGCCGCCGGGCTGGCCGATCCGCAGGACACCCCCGCTTTTCCGGATGCCTGCCGCCGGTCGATCTTCCTCGAATCCGGGGAAATTGCCGTCCGCCGCCCGCTGCCGACCCTGGGGAGCTGCCCGTGTCGGGGGCTGCTGGCGAAGGCGGCGGCAGCGGGCGGCGGGAGTCGGGGATGCCGACGACGGCGGATACCACCAGCCCTTGTGACGCTTTACAGCGGGATCGTGAACGTATCGTATGGCTCAACTTGCTTTTGAGGAAGCTCTGTAGCGGAGTTGGGGTCATCAACGGCGATATATTTTCCGTCGATGTGCTTATCCGTCACTTCGATGATAAGATAACCATGCTGCCAATCGTTGAACCGTTCCAGCGAATCGTCGCCACCTTTGAATGTGTACGGAACCTCTTTCGGATCGAATTGTCGCCTTGAAAGAGCATGTAATCGCTGATTGTATCCCCCGGCACCAGCCACAATCGTCGTGACGTCTTTGCCATTGATCTTGCCGATAAACCGTTGGTAATTATGAACGTGGCCCGTCAGAATCAACTTTGGAGTGCGCTTCGTCTTCCGCACGGCGTCTTCGATTAGCGACTTGAGAGGTTGACTGCCCGGATGATGCCCATAGGCAGACAAGATCGGATGATGAAGCGAGAGAATGATTGGAAGATCTTCCGGTGCGTCATGAAGTTCCTGCTGAAACCAGGCGATTTGGTTTGCGCCCATGCGCCCGCCCTCGGGGACATTCGTGTAAAGACCTATGAATGTCGCCATTGGCGTCAGGAAGGTCCAGTAGACGTTCGGCTGGGTCATTGCGGTGCGAGGGGCATCACGAGCTTCGGACAAATGAACTGGGGCTTGAGCGCAAAAATTGCGAACGAATCCCTTAAGGGAATCGGACGGGGCGTGGAATTCGTCGTTGGGATCGATGTCGCCATCATGATTTCCAGGGATTGCAAGAATCGGAGCCGGATAGTGAAGATACGGCTCGTAGAATTCCCAAAAGTAATTGGCGATTTCGCCGTCGTAGTAGACGACATCGCCTAAATGGTAGAAGAATGATGGATTCTGCCCGTTGGTGTCGTTTTCTTGGAAGTCAAGCTCCATGTACGTCGCCACCTGTTGTTGGTAGGTAGTCGTGTTGACCCCGCCGGTGTCTCCAACCGTATGAAAGACGAGCCGTTTGTTGGCCTTAATCTTGCTGATGGCGTCGCTAGATAAGATGCTGTCAAGGTTCATTCGATACGGTGGGTTCCCAGTAGGCGCTGGCAAGTCAAACCACGAAGTGCTGCTCTTGCCCTTCGGGTCTTTTTCAGTGGAGAATCCCGCTGGGTCATCCGTAAACCCACGAGAGCGACGGGATGCGTGGAACTTCATTCCAGGCTTGCCGAGGCTGGGGCGTGGAGCAGGTGGCGTAAGGCAGTTTGGTTTGGGACGTACTTGTTCAGCCATTATCGATCTCCTTAGTTGTGAAGTGGCTTGCGGGTGGAATACGATACCGTAACCCTACGTGCCACAACTGCGGAAGGCAATCAGTTCCCAAGGTGGCCAACTGCGCCCAAGCCCGCACGATGTTAAACTGGATGTTGTGGGCAATCCGAGATGACATTCCCCCCCAGCGACTGTTTGGCTGTCATTCCGGTTACTTGCCAGCCCGTTTCTTCCTGATATGCTGGCTGACGATCGCAGATCGACACCAAAGCCCTGAGCGAGGTTTCGACTATGGATCCCATTAACGACTCGTCGCAGAATGGTGACCTTGCTCTCTGTCTACGCTCCGAGCAGCAAAAGTCGCACCATATTAACAAAGCTCCTAGCGACCTTCCAGTCGGCAAGCCGATTCCCCATCCAGAGTCGAATTCCTCGGGCGATCCTGATACTCGACGGCCCCTCCGCAGATGTGGTTTTGGCGTGGTTTCCCAGCCGCCCTGTCTCCCGCCCAGGTCGAGTCCTCCCCGAACGAGCTCGGGATGATGCGCAAGAGGTGTTCGAGCTCGGCGGCTGGACGACTTCGGAGAACATGGCTCTCGCACGAGTGCCGTATCATCATGGTCTCCTCCGCCCTGTTTCCCGAACAGGTCGAGTCCGCACTCCATGAGGTCGGGGTCGATGCCGACGAAATCCCGGGACTCGGCGGCTGGCGGACTTCGGACGACGTGGTGGTCGTCCGCGTGCCGTTTCCGGGAGGGAATTGAGTCGTTGCTGGGTGAAGGAGACGAGTGTCTGCGGAAATTAGTACGTCATAAACCCACGGCCTACGGCCGTGCGACCCTGACAGGCTCTGCCGTCCCGGCGAGCCTGTCGCGACCGAGTGCCGGGGTGCCATACCGAGATTGTGCGAACTTGTAGTCGATAGGCAAATCGGGCCCTGGGGCAGAGCAAGCATCGTACCGTGGCCCGCTGCGAAGGCCGCGAGCCGACGGAACCGGGAACAGATTAAGTTGTTCGAGTAAAGGTTGCATCACAAATCCGCCCCGCTTTGCGGGGCAGGCCAAACCCACGGCCTACGGCCGTGGTTGATTAGCCGTCTCGGTCAGCTGTATGACACGACAATGCCTTCCGCAATGGAAGGCTCTTGCTTCGGGTTTCTTCGGATCGGTTCGCTATGCCGTCCGTCCTCGCCGTCGCCACGCATAGCCGAGCAGGCTGACGGCACCGATGCCCAACAAGACAATTGCTGACGGTTCGGGGACGGGGGCGGCCAGCGAACCTGCCCAACTAACCGGAGATGCGGAGATTTTGGTGAAGGCTCCTGTTGTCAGGTTCAATGTCCCGAAGGACATTCCATAGACCGGTGAATACCCTGTCGCATAGAGAGTCCCCGATGGACCAAACGCAAGTGAACACCCATTTAGTTCAGCGAAACCGCCACTACCGGGGTCTGTCAAAGAAGAAGACGACGAAGAATAAGCCAAGCTACCAATTTGGGTGAACGCTCCCGTTGACGGATTGATGGTTCCCCATGCACCAGCATCGGGACCGACCCCACCGACATCAAACCCATAGAGGATGCCGTCGGGGGCAAACATTAGCTTTTCCGTCGTGGCCTTTCCGAAACTGAGGCCCGTCGCAATGCTCGTCGTAACTCCCGATGAATTTATCGTGCCGAAATTCCAGGTACCGCTGTTGTTGACACCGGCGTAATAAAAATTGTTGCCCCATGCGGCCAGCGAACCTGCCCAACTAACCGGAGATGCGGAGATTTTGGTGAAGGCTCCTGTTGTCAGGTTCAATGTCCCGAAGGACATTCCATAGACGGGTGAATACCCCGTCGCATAGAGAGTCCCCGATGGACCAAACCCAAGTGAACACCCATTCATTTCAGCGAAACCGCCACTACCGGGGTCTGTCAAAGAAGAAGACGACGAAGAATAAGCCAAGCTACCAATTTGGGTGAACGCTCCCGTAGACGGATTGATGGTTCCCCATGCGCCAGCATCGGGACCCATCGAACCGACATCAAACCCATAGAGGGTGCCGTTGGGAGCAAACATCAGCTTTTCCGTCGCGGCGTTTCCGAAACTGAGCCCCGTCGCGATGCTCGTCGTACCTCCGGTAGAATCAATCGTGCCAAGATTCCAGGTACCGCTGTTGTTGACACCGGCGTAATAAAAATTGTCAGCCCGTGCCCGATCCGCAGCCGCCGAAGCAAACAGGGCCGCCGCTAAAATCAAATTCTGCAATCTCATGACTTCTCCCCCGTCTTCTTCTCAAGGTGTCTGGAGTCACACCAAGCTCTATACCAACCACTTGCTGCGCAGCACAGCACGCGGCTAATGACGAAACAACTGGAAAGCACCCAGCCAAGAACGGCGCGCGGCAAGGCGATGCCTTGCACGGCGAGCATGAGGCTAGGTACGCAGCGCTGCCTCTTCGGAAAAGCGTCGGCAGTCAGGAAGAATTATCAATGAGCCTATCATAACTCTCCGGCGATGTCAACGATCTGGTGCAAAAGCATGTTTATCGCAATGCTAATGTTTCCCTAACGTGTATCGGCGGGATGCGGGCTGAACCGCCTTTTCACCTCGCTGCGTCCTGCGACCATCGGACTTGCGGGCTAACGCTCGCAACACTCTTGCCCGAAATCATGCCTCACGGGAAAACCAAGAAACAGACTCCCCATTCTCGCAACAGTAAATGTGAGTAACGAAAGGCTGGATGGGCAGATGGCGCAGTCAAGGTTTTCTTCGCCCGATTCCGGGGCGATTATGGGCTCGCTCAACGACGGTCTCCAGGCCGCGCACCAGGGCTCGCAGCGGGATTGCTTTGCGAGCCGGTGGCGGTCGCACGCACATCCCCCCGGAGCCTTGAATCACCTCCAGGCATTTGCCGCTACGGACGTCCCACACCCGCACGGTAGAGTGCGGATTCTCGGACCTGCTGACGATCCGACCCCCCAGGGATAAAGGCCACATTCGAAGCACTGCCTTCATGCCCGCAAAAGGCGGCGAGTGCTTGGCTGAGCCGCGACTTCTGGTCAATCTCGACAATCAAACGCGAAGAGTGATCTCCCAGAACACTTGGTTGTCGCTCGGCGCGATCAGGGTAGCGGCTCATGGATCGAGATGTACAGGATTGAGCTGATCAGGAAGGAGCGTGGTGGCAAGATCCCGCGGCGAGGAGCTGTGACTGGGCAGCCGAAAGGACATCATGGCGAAGACGCCGCAAGGCCGCCTGCGGTCGAACGTACCCAGCTGTCGGGGGACAATCCGGTAGGCTCTCGTGTTCCCAAAACCGTTTCATTCTCGGGACGTAGAAAGCCTCCATCTTTCAACGAGGGCGATGAACGGCTAGTAACAATCGCGCAATCGCGCCGCCTTATTGACAATCGTACGTCGGCGCGCATAGACTGACACCACCTTATGGTGGAGCGTGTCGGTTGGATCGCCTCAATTGTTTGTCCAGCAAAGGCTCAGCGCCGGGTGGGATCTCATTGTTGTGGGTGGGCACCGCAACCATTTTCGTCATGGTGCCGCCGTCTGCATTGAGCAAGGTGGAGCATGAAACCACTGTGCGATCCGACCTCAGAACCTCTTGTCAGACAGGCTGGCCCGGAGCCTAGCGAAATGCCTCTGGAAGAGGGAATCGCCCTCTGTCTTTCCGGCGGCGGATACCGGGCCATGCTCTACCATGTGGGCGCGCTGTGGCGGCTCAATGAGGTCGGGCTGCTTTCGCAGCTCAATCGGGTGTCGAGTGTCTCCGGCGGCTCAATCACGGCGGGGGTGCTCGCTCTGCACTGGAACGATCTGTGTTTGAGCACGGCTTCCTTGCCTCCCTTCGCACAGTCGACGTTTGTCGAGAAGGTCGTCAACTCCATTCGCAATCTGGCCGACCAGACGATCGACACGCACGCCGTCGGCTGGGGCCTCTTGTCGCCGTGCAAGTCGATCAGCGACGAGATCGCCGGCTATTACAGGCGATACTTGTTCGGCGACAACACGCTCCAAGACCTTCCCGACGAGCCGCGATTCGTGATCAACGCCACCTGCGTGAAGACGGGGGTGCTGTGGCGTTTCTCGAAACCCTACTTGGCCAATTGGCGAGTGGGCGTGATCCGCCAGCCACGGGTTTCCCTAGCCCGTGCCGTCGCCGCGTCGTCGGCATTCCCACCGTTCCTTTCGCCGGCCCGCCTGGAGCTGGATCCGACCGCCTTCGATCCCAACGTCCCGGCCGCCCTGGCGAGCCCCGACTACCGCACCGAGGCCGTGATGACCGACGGCGGCGTGTACGACAACCTGGGATTGGAAACTGCCTGGAAGCGGTACAAAACGATTCTGGTCAGTGATGGCGGCCTGCGACTTTGTGACGAGCCGGACCCGTCGGGCGATTGGGCCCGGCATTCCTACCGCCTGATCGAGCTTCTCTGCCAGGAAGTGTCCAGCTTGCGGCAGCAGCAGGTGGTCGAGTCGTTCCGCGTGCAGGCGCGGACTGGTGCCTTGTGGGGAATCCGCATTCCAATCAGCCGCTACGGAATCGGCGATCCGTTGGGCTGCCCGGAAAGTCGCACCCAGGAGCTGGCTGCCACGCCCACCCGTTTGGCCAGCCTGTCCGATGAGCTGCAAGAACAATTGATCAACTGGGGCTACGCCTCCTGCGACGCGGCGCTGCGGAAGTACTATCTCCCAGCCGCGCCGCTGCCCAGCGCGTTCCCGTACCCTCAATCCAAGGTATGAATCTGATCAGGGAGATCCTTCATGGCCATACAAAGCTCCCCGCCGCCGCCCAAACGGCGGCTGCGGATCTACACGATCGATCCCTCGGCCGACGTTTCGCTGGACACCGCTGGTATCAGCCGCTGTGCATTGGAAATCCCCTGGGAGAGTCTGACGCCGCCAGGACACTCGCGTTCCTATCCCGCCGGCGAATATGTCGAGGTGGTCGATGTCGATCCGCCCAGCAACTGCGCCTACGATCCGGTCGATCTGGACCACCCGCACGTGCTGGCCCAGGATGGGTTGCAGCCGTCGGAGGGCAATCCGCGATTCCATCAGCAGATGGCGTATGCGGTGTGCATGAAGACAATCGAGAACTTCGAGCAGGCACTGGGCCGGCAGGTCCTTTGGGCCGATCGCACTAAGGACGCGCAAGGGAACTGGATCACTCCCCGGGAGAATCGCTACGTGGGGCGACTCCGGCTGTACCCGCATGCACTGCGCGATCAGAACGCCTTCTACTCGCCGGCGAAGAAGGCGCTGTTGTTGGGCTACTTCAACGCTCCCACCACCGACCCCCGCGAAGAGTTGCCGGGCGGCACGGTCTTTACCTGCCTCTCGCACGACGTAATCGCCCACGAAACCACGCACGCCATTGTCGACGGCATCAAGGGGGACTCGCGGGGGAGCGCCAGGCAACGCGCCACGGCGTAGACCGATGCCGCCAGGAGCCCCGTGACGGCGATCGTCAGCGCCGTTATCGAGAGGGCGACCCAGAACCAGCGGAACGGTCGCAGGAAATACATCGCCAAGCCGGTCGGGAAGAACGCCACGGCGCTGAAGACGGCGACGAAGAGCAGCCCGTCGCCAAAAGAGTACATCCCCGCCGATGCCTGCGCGTCGGGGCCGCTGGTGGTAGCGACCCGGACGGCGACCGCCGCACTGGCAGCCAGCACTGCCGCTGCGTAGCCAGCCAGAACCACGCCGAACTTGACGAGAGCCTTCATGTGTCCACGCCCAGGGGACGGTCTGCGTCAGTGCCCATCCGGACGACGACCTCCGTCCTTGAAGCATACGTCAGGATGTCCTCCTGAGCACGACAGGCAGCATCCCCTGCCATGTCCGCCCCCAACCCGCCCCTACCGCACCCCGAGCGCACTCCGCCCCGCCGACCGGCACGGCACCCGATAGCCTTCTCCTGCATGTCGAGGGACGGCGAAGCCGTCCCGAACCTTCAGCGCGTTCGCGATGAGACTTGAGACTTTGAGACTAAGCCGCCGGTATCCACGGTATCATTTGCGACTTCGAACGCCGGCAACCGCCCTGCGATCCCTCTCGACAACGGGGAGCACCTCCCTATGCGTATCTTGATAAGAGACAGCAGCCTCGGATTGGCGTGATCGGTTAAGCTGTACAACCGCAGGGTATCGGAGGAGGACGAACGATGCCCAGCCAGACCGAAATACGAGACGAGGTCACCCGAAGGATCATCGAAGCACTCGAAGCCGACCTCCTCCCCTGGCGACGACCGTGGCGGGCGACCGTGGGCGGCACCCAGCCGGGCAGGCACTCCAACGTCGCCTCCCGGAAACCGTACCGGGGCGTGAACCCCCTGCTTCTCGAACTCCACGCCATGCAGCACGGGCTGACCTCAAGGTGGTGGGGCACGTTCCCGATGTGGAAGAGCCTCGGCTGCAACATCAAGAAACGTCCCCCGAACGTCGAGGAGGGCTGCTGGGGATGCAGGGTGGTATTCTGGAAGCCGCTGACCAGGACGGTCGTGGACAGCCAGAACGGTGACGAGGAGGACGAGAGGTTCTTCGTCCTACGGACGTTCACCGTCTTCAACGCCGACCAGGTCGATGGTGCCGAGGCTTTCCAGGTGCACGAGAACGAAGGGCAGACGGATGCCCAGCCCGACTTCGCCCCCGCCGAGGAACTGATCGCCGCGACAGGTGCCGACATCCGCTTCGACGGCGACCGTGCCTATTACAACCGTAAGGGCGACTTCATCGTGCTTCCGCCTCGGGCGACCTTCTCGCCGCCCGGGGCGTTCTACGAGACGGCGATCCACGAACTGGCGCACTTTTCCGAGGTCAGAATCGGATGGGATCACGAGAAGAACGGCTACGCCTTGGGCGAGTTGGCGGCGGAGATCGCAAGCTGCTACGTCGCCGCCGAACTGGGCATACCGCAGGGCGAAGAACTCGGCAACCATGCCGCCTACTTGCAGAACTGGCTGGAGGCATTGAAGGGGGACAGGAACTTCGTCTTCAAGGCGGCAAAGCAGGCGAGCAAGGTCGCCGACTACCTGCTCGGATTCGTGAAGAAACACGAACCCGAAGCGATAGGAGCGACGGCATGAACCAGATCGTCGTGGTATTCCGACGAGAGCGTACGGGAGGGTGCTTCGCCTTGTTCCCCGAACTGCCCGGCGACGACCGAGGTGTTCTCTGCACGGCGTACCAACACGTCGGTCAGCACAATGCCGCCGACTACGACCTTTGCGTATCCCGAAGCGACCCAGCCGCACCTGCCGAATACCGAGACCTGTTCGAGGAGCTGGAAAGAAGGGGCTACGACCTGGCGGTTCGTCGCCGGGCCACGCCCGAGATGCACGAGCGTCGTCGCCGGATCGCCGCCGAACGGCGGTGCAGGTCGTCGAGAAGAGAGCTCCAGGAAAGCCTCGCATGAACGAGCCGACCGGAACCGAATTGCCCGATCGGTCAAGCTGTATATGGACAATCACAGAGGAACGAAACTTTGACGACTCGGAGTGTGACAGATGAAAGCCCGCCTGTACCTCGACGTGGAGTTCGACGAGAGCAAGACCGATGCCGAAAGCGTGGCTGTCGCCCTGGACAAGGTGGTTGCCAACGGTCTGGCGGTGTTGCTCGGCTGTTGGGAGGAGTACGGGGGCGAGCCGAAGGTCGGGCAGTTCCTCGTGCTGGACACTGATGCCGCCATCCGGCACGCCGACGAACTGGACAGCCTCATCGACGGACAGGAGGACGAACTGGGGGCAAGCCTTGCTCCTGTCCGCGACTTCCTGCGGCAGGTCGCCGGGAAGAACTGACCGGATCGGTTGAGCTGTACAAACAAGGACTGAAGGGAGAGAGTGATGGCGAAACAACCCGACACGCCCCACGACATCCGCATCACGATGGAAGGCGGCGTCATCCAGGCAGTGGAAAACGTCCCCGCAGGAGTCCGGGTCGTCGTAATGGACTTCGACGTCGAGGACCATGACGTATCCGAGCTGAAGACGAACGGGCGGGACGAGCATTACATCGAGGTCGTCTTCGACAACCAGGGAGAACGCAAGTGTTCTACGACGTGAACGTGAGCCGCATCACCACAGCCACCAAGACCGTCCGCGTCGAGGCGGACAATCGGGAGGCGGCGGAAGAGCGGGCGGTCGCGCAGGCGCATGACGAGGACTTCACGGGTTGCGTCGTGGAGTATGACTTCGAGGTCGGTGGAGTCTTGGAGGCGACGGACCAGGATACTTCCCGAACAGGCGAGGAGACCGGACATGTTGGTCAACAAGATAACTGAGGGATTCGTCATTCAGGTCTTCGACACGGAACTCAAGCGATTCGTTTCGCAGGAGTTCGTGGCGGGTGACCGGTGTCAGTACGAGGACAAGGACGGCGTCCCGGTGTGCAGCGAGGCGATGGAAGTCGACGGGAAAGCTGCAGCCCTGCCGTTCGACACGGTGCAGCCCAAAACGTCCGACAAGATAGAGCCTTGACTCTCGATGAAGGGAAAGGACCGTAAAGGAGGCAACCGCGCATGAACGACACGAAATGTTACGAGT
>Ga0181520_10010371_pt1 | contig 12532 bp, 8 predicted proteins | sample PEATcosm2014_Bin_29_FD_132451 | JGI IMG/M metagenome (GOLD analysis project Ga0181520, IMG submission 132451) | Peatland microbial communities from MTU Mesocosm Facility, Houghton, MI, USA - PEATcosm2014_Bin02_30_metaG | ecosystem: Environmental > Terrestrial > Soil > Wetlands > Peat | place...
GGCGGCGCCTATCACCAGTACCAGCCGCTCACCAAGCGCGGCAACAACGACATCGGCGGCGGCTTCAACGACGATCCGCACTGGCTCATCGTCGGCGTCTCCGCTTACATCAAGGAGACCGGCGACTGGAGCATTCTCGACGAGCCCGTCCCCTACGACAACGAGCCCGGTTCCGAGCAGCCGCTCTACGAGCATTTGCAGCGCAGCTTCCGCTATACCTTGGAGCGCCTTGGGCCGCACGGGCTTCCGCTCATCGGCCGCGCCGACTGGAATGACTGCCTCAACCTGAACTGCTTCAGCGACACGCCGGGCCAGAGCTTCCAAACCACCACCAACAAGGACGGAAAGGTCGCCGAGTCGGTCTTCATCGCCGGGCTGTTTGTTTACGCCGGCCGCGAAATCGCCGCTATCGCCAGCCGCCGTGGACTGACCGCCGAGGCCGCTTCGTATCAGGCCGAGGTGGCCAAGATGGAGCAGGTCATCCTTGAGCACGGCTGGGACGGCGAGTGGTTTCTGCGCGCCTACAACGACTTCGGCGGCAAAATCGGTTCCAAGGAGTGCGAAGAGGGCAAGATATTTATCGAGTCTAACGGCTTCTGTACGCTGGCCGGCATCGGCCTGGAAGACGGCAAGGCCGCCAGCGCCTTGGCCGCCGTGGGAGAGCATCTGGCCACCAAGCATGGCATCGTGGTGCAGCAGCCGGCTTATACCCGGTACTACATCGAGATGGGCGAGATCTCCTCCTATCCGCCGGGATACAAGGAGAACGCGGGCATCTTCTGCCACGTCAACCCATGGGTAATGATCGGCGAAACCCGCATCGGCCACGGCGATTTGGCGCACGACTACTATAGCCGCATCAATCCCTCGGCGCGCGAAGAGATCGGCGATCTGCATCGCTGCGAGCCGTATGTCTACGCGCAGATGATCGCCGGCAAGGATGCGCCCACCTTCGGAGAGGCCAAGAACTCCTGGCTCACCGGCACTGCGGCGTGGAACTACTACGCCATCGTGCAGTGGATTCTCGGCATTCGCACCGCGCTCGACGGGCTGGAGATTGCGCCAGTCATTCCCAAGAGCTGGCCGGGCTTCACCGCGACGCGCACCTTCCGCGGAGTGGTCTACAACATCTCCATCGAGCGCAAGGGGGAAGGGAACTCGATCGCGCTGATCGTGGATGGTTCGCCCATCGAAGGTAACATCGTGCCCGCGCCCCATGACGGGCGTAAGGAAGTAACGGTCAAGGGAATCCTGAGCTAGGAGTCGTAAACAAGCGGCCCGCAAACTCGCGAACTTGCCATCCCGCGACGCGGGGCCAACTTGCTGCTTTTATCGTTTACCGAATCGGCGGGACGCCCAACCCGGCTTAGGCGAGCCTCGGTTGCAAGGTCCGGATTGCACTGCCTCCCGGAGCCGAAATGCACTGCCTCCCGGAGGGAGGCAACGAGAATAGCCCAGGGCCAGCGAAGCGCAGCCCTGGGAAACGCCAAGAAGAAATGCCCTGCGCCCCGTAGGGGCGCTGCGAAACGCGTCCATTGCGGCCCGCCAGAAGGAGAGGCTCTTTGTATCTCGCCAACGAACAGCGCTACGACACCATGCAATACCGCCGTTGCGGACGCAGCGGCATCAAGCTGCCCGCCATTTCTCTCGGCCTGTGGCACAACTTCGGCGGCGTCGATACCTTCGAAAACAGCCGCGCCATGGTGCGCCGCGCCTTCGATCTGGGCATTACTCACTTCGATCTGGCCAACAACTATGGCCCGCCGCCGGGCTCTGCCGAGTCGAACTTCGGCGAGATTCTCCGCCTCGACTTGGGGCCCTACCGCGACGAACTGATCATTAGCAGCAAGGCTGGCTGGGATATGTGGCCCGGCCCCTACGGCAACTTCGGTTCGCGCAAATATCTGCTCGCCAGCCTCGACCAGAGCCTCAAGCGGATGGGCCTGGAGTACGTTGACATCTTCTATTCGCATCGTCCCGATCCCGAGACCCCAATCGAAGAGACGATGGGCGCGCTGGACCAGGCCGTGCGTTCTGGCAAAGCGCTCTATGCCGGCATCTCCAGCTACGACGCGACGCAGACTGCTGTAGCCGTGAAGATTCTGCGCGAGTTGGGTACGCCCTGTCTCATTCATCAGCCCAAGTACTCCATGTTCGACCGCTGGGTTGAGGACGGCCTGCTCGGCGTGCTGGGCAACGAGGGCGTGGGCGGCATCGCCTTCTGTCCGCTGGCCCAGGGCCTCTTGACCGACCGCTACCTCGGTGGCATCCCCAGTGGCTCGCGCGCATCCAAGCCGCACGGATTCCTCAAAAAGGACGACATCGACGAGCGCCGCCTCGCGCAGGTGCGCGCACTGGGCGCAGTGGCCGCCGAGCGCGGACAATCGCTGGCGCAGATGGCGCTGGCCTGGGTGCTGCGCGATGGGCGCATGACTTCGGCGCTCATCGGAGCCAGCCGCGTCGAGCAGATCGAGCAGAACGTGGCCGCGCTGGCCAACCTGGCGTTCGCCGCAGAGGAGCTGGCCCGCATTGACGAGATTCTCGCGCAGCCAGCTTGATCCAGCCGCGGAGCGTCGCAGGCCTCAGCTATGAGACCTGCGGCGCCGTAAGTGCCCATTTGCGAAATCTGGGCAAAGAGCAAATACGTCCTGCCCACACAGCCTGTCATCCTGAGGGAGCGCAGCAAGTCGAAGCACCTGCGGTTCAATTCACCAGGGGCGAAAGAGGAATCCACAACTGCCCACCGGCCTCTGTTGGTTAACATCGAAGGGTAAGGAGGGTTCCCGTGCAAGACCTGCGCAAGAGAGTAGAAGCAGAACTTCTCTCCAACATCCTCCCCTTCTGGCTCAAATACTCCGTCGACGAGGAGTTCGGCGGCTTTCGCGGACAAATCTCGAACAATCTGACCATCTGTCCAAATGCGCCCAAGGGGCTCATCCTCAACGCGCGCGTCCTCTGGACCTTCTCGAAGGCCTATAGCGCCTATCGCGACCCGGTCTATTTGGCCACCGCCCGCCGCGCGTACGAGTACCTGACCCGCTATTTCTGGGACCAGGAGTTTGGCGGCGTTTACTGGATGCTGCAATGCCAGGGCGGCCCCATCGATGCCAGGAAGCGCACCTACGGCCAGGCATTCACCGTCTACGCGCTGGCAGAGTACTTTAATGCCAGTGGCGACAGCGAGGCTCTGGCCAAGGCTCTCCAGGTGGTCGAGAAGATCGAGTCCGCCAGTCACGACGGCGCGCACCGCGGCTACTTCGAGACCTGCGAGCGCGATTGGACGCTAGCCGAGGATCAGCGGCTTAGCGCGGTGGACATGGACGAGAAGAAGTCCATGAACACTCACCTGCATCTGCTTGAGGCCTATGCCACGCTGCTGCGCTTCCATGAAGACGCCACGGTGCGCCTGCGGCTCCGCGAACTGATCGAGGTCCTTCTCGATCGCATCGTCGATCCCGCCACGCACCACTTCATTCTGTTCTTCGACGAAGAGTGGCATCCGCGCTCCAACAAGATCTCCTTTGGTCACGACATTGAGGGAAGCTGGCTGCTTTGCGAGGCCGCCGGGATACTCGGCGATGCGGCGCTGCTGGAGCGCGTGCGGAAAATCGCTGTCGAGATGGCGCAGGCCGTTTTCGAGCAGGGAATCGATGCCGATGGCGGCTTGCTCTACGAAGCCGATCCAACCGGCATCGTCGATACCGACAAGCACTGGTGGCCGCAGGCAGAGGCCGTTGTTGGCTTTCTCAATGCATTTCAACTCTCGGGCAAGCAGCACTTCCTCGATGCCGCCGTGCGCTGCTGGGAGTTCATTGACAGGTTCATCGTGGATTACGAACACGGCGAGTGGTTCTGGCTGGTCTCGCGGACCGGAGTACCCGGCGCGGGACAGGACAAAGTTGGCCCATGGAAATGCCCCTACCACAACAGCCGCGCGTGTTTCGAGGTGATGGAACGTGTCGACGCGCTGAACCACGCCGCCGCACGGCGATGAAAATAATCGGAGAATCCGCATGACTGGCGCAGAATTCAAGAAAAACCTTCAGAATCTATTCAAGCAGCAGGAGAGGCTGCTCGCTCAGCGCAACCGCAAATCGGCGGGCGGAAACGGCATCTACGACCGCTACGACAATCCGGTTCTCACCGCCGCGCACGCGCCCATCGCCTGGCGCTACGACCTGGACCGCAAGACCAATCCCTTCCTGATGGAGCGCATCGGTGTCAACGCCGCGTTCAACGCTGGGGCGATCCTGCACCGGGGCAAGTATCTGGTTGTCGCGCGCGTCGAGGGCGCCGACCGCAAGTCGTTCTTCGCTGTCGCCGAGAGCCCCAACGGCGTTGACAACTTTCGCTTCTGGGACGACCCGATCCTCATGCCGGAAACCGCCGACCCGGACATCAACGTCTACGACATGCGCCTCGTGAAGCATGAGGACGGCTGGATCTACGGCTTGTTCTGCACCGAGCGCAAAGACCCCAAGGCGCCCGCGTGGGATACCTCTTCGGCGGTCGCGCAATGTGGCATCGCCCGCACCAAAGACCTGAAAAAATGGGAGCGCCTCCCCGATCTCAAATCGAAATCGCCCCAGCAGCGCAATGTGGTTTTACATCCCGAATTCGTCGACGGCCAATACGCCTTCTACACTCGCCCGCAGGACGATTTCATCCAGGCCGGCAAGGGCGGCGGTATCGGATGGGGACTGGCGGCCAGCATGGAAAACGCCGTGATCGACGACGAAGTGATCATGGACAACCGCGAGTACCACACCATCCAGGAAGTCAAGAACGGCCTCGGACCCGCGCCCATCAAGACCAGGCAAGGATGGCTGCACCTGGCCCACGGCGTGCGCAACACCGCCGCCGGACTGCGCTATGTGCTCTACATGTTTCTTGCGGAACTTGAGCGTCCCTGGGTCATCACCCACAAGCCGGCCGGTTACTTTCTTGCGCCCCTGGGCGGCGAACGCGTGGGCGACGTTTCGAACGTGGTCTTCAGCAACGGCTGGATCGAAGGCAAGAAGGGCGCGGTCTTCATCTACTACGCCTCGTCCGACACGCGCCTGCACGTCGCCACCAGCTCCGTTGACCAGCTGCTCGATTACGTGCTCAACACCCCCGCCGATCCGCTGCGCAGCCGCGCCTGCGTCGAGCAGCGCTGCGCGCTTATCGAAAAGAACAAGTCGGTATTGAAGGCGATAAAGAAGCCTGGCGTTAAGCCGCATTTCTCATAACGCGCGTCAATGAACTTGTAGCGCTCGCCTCCAGGCCGGCTGTAGCGTGGGTCTCCCGACCCGCGCCGGACGTGGTTTGCTCCGCCACAGTGTGTTCAAACGGGATTGATGGATTGGGCCTTGCTCTGGCCACAAGTGCCCCGTGCCCCATCCATTTCGCGCTTCTTGCGAAATGGGTGGGAGACCAATGCCCTCAACCAGCCCCGCTCGTAGGGAAGCGTCGAGCGTCAAGGGAACGCCCGATGCCCTGTCGTTCACGACGACCCAATCCGCTACCCCAAAAACATCCCCGCAATCGCGGCGGAGATCAAGTTGGCCATGGTTCCGGCCAGCATGGCTCTCACGCCCAGCTTGGCCAGGTCATTCCTCCGCTCGGGAACCAGCGCGCCGATGCCCCCGATCTGCATTCCGATCGAGCCCAGGTTGGCGAACCCGCACAGCGCAAACGTTCCGATGGTGAACGAGCGGCTGAGCAGCATCGCCTTTTGAACTCCCAGCTGCTGGTAGGCGATGAACTCGTTCAGCACCATGCGCGTACCGAGCAGGTTGCCGATGGCCGGGGCGTCTTTCCAGGGCACGCCGATGATCCAGGCGACGGGCGCGAACAGGAAACCCAGCACCTGGTTGATGCTCGCCGGGAACCAGCCGATGCCCCCATGCACCCAGGCCATCAATCCATTCAGCAATGACACCAGCGCCAGGAAGCTGATCAGCATGATGCCCACGTTCATGGCCAGCTTGCCGCCGTCGATGGTGCCGCGGGCCACGGCGCCAATCAGATTCTCTTCCTTGTGCTCTTCGTTCTTGGGCATGATCACCCGGCCTTCCGTGGCGGGCTTTCCTGTTTCAGGGACCAGCATTTTGGCCATCAGAATGGTTCCGGGCGAGGTCATGATGACCGCGGCCAGCAGATGCTTTGCCTCGATGCCCTGTGCAATGTAAGCCGCCATGATGCCGCCCGAGACGTGGGCCATGCCGCTGGTCATGATGGTCATCAGCTCGGAGTTGGTGGCCCCGGCCAAAAATGGCCGAATCGTCAGCGGGGCCTCTGTCTGGCCCATGAAAATTGAAGCCGCTACATTCAGGCTCTCGGCACCCGAGATGCGCATGGTCTTCTGCATGACCCAGGCAAACGCGCGGATGACGATCTGCATCGCTCCGATGTGATAAAGCAGCGCGAAGAACGCCGAGATGAAGATGATGGTGGGCAGCACCTGAAAGGCGAAGATGGAGCCCAAGTTCGGCGGGCTCGCCGGCAGCAGCTTGCCGAATGCGCCGGAGTTGGGCAGTCCGAGCTGGCCGAAGAGAGTCATGCTGCCTGCCTGCGTGTTGGCCAGCATGGCGTTGATCACGCCGCCGGCCTTTTCCAGCACCACCTGCCCGAAGCTGAAGCGCAGCACCAGAAAGGCGAAGGTCAACTGCAAACCAAGTCCCCAGGCAACGGTGCGCCAGCGGATGTGCTTGCGGTCGGTTGAACCCAGCCAGGCCGCCAGCAGTACGGCCAAGATACCCGCGACTCCAATGAAACGATCCAAGACGTTCTCCTTCAAATGCTGCTCTTAGCAGCTAGCTTCTAGCTGTCAGCTTCCCTCGCAACTCCTGTATGGGCGAACAGCGGCTTGGAAACGGTCAAGCTAGAGGCTAGAAGCTAAAGGCTAAAAGCTGTTCTCCGACTACCTTACAGCATTGCGCAGACTGGCTTCTGCTGTGTCGCGGGTGATGATGCGGCTCACCAATGGCACAGGGTCGGGCGCCGCACCCGCAAAGACGATGGCTTCTCTTATAAGCGCAATCGGCTCGGGCAGCAGCGCGCTGCTGGTGGCGTAGAGCGTGGCAAATGGCTGGCCCTTCTCGACCTTGGCTCCGCGCCGCGCGTGGAATCGAATGCCAGCGTGCGGGTCAACGGGCTCGCCGGCCAGCTCGCGTCCCGCGCCCAGCCGCTGAACCGCCCAGCCGATCTTGGTGGTGTCCATCTCAGCAACAAACCCGCCCTCCCAGGCTTCGAGCACATGCGTCGCACCGGGATGATGAGATCCCGCCGGATCTTCGAAGACGCTAGTGTTGCCGCCCTGGGCTTCGATCATCGCAAAGAATGCGCGCAGGGCCGAGCCGTCGGCCAGCGCCGCTCCGGCACTCGCATAACCGGCCTCTGGCGTGGCAGCCTGTCCGCCCAGGTGGATCATCCATCCCGCCAGGATCAGCGACAGCTCGCGCAGGTCTTGGCTCTCCACCGGACGCCTCCCGCGCAGAAGGTCAACTGCTTCCACCAGCTCGATCCAGTTGCCCGCGGCGTAGCCCAGCGGTTGGCCCATATCGGTGAGCAACGCCACGGTGCGGGTTCCAATCCCCTCGGCTGTCGCCACCATTAAGGCGGCCAGGTATTCGGCGTCTTCCCGCTTGTGCATGAATGCGCCGGAACCGGTCTTCACGTCCAGCACCAGGGCATCCAGGCCGGCGGCCAGCTTCTTGCTCAGAATCGACGCGCAGATCAGTCCTGGGCTCTCTACTGTGCCGGTGCGGTCTCGCAGGGCATAAAGAACACGGTCGGCTGGAACCAGCGCCGGGGTCTGGCTCACGATGGAGGCGCCGCACTTGAGCAGAACTGTCTCAAATTCAGACAGAGTCAGCGCAGTGCGGAAGCCGGGAATCGATTCGAGCTTATCCAGCGTGCCCCCGGTGTGGCCCAGGGCGCGTCCGCTGATCATGGGCACGGCCACGCCGCAAGCAGCAGCCAGCGGCGCAATGAGGAAGCTGGTCTTGTCACCCACGCCGCCGGTCGAGTGCTTGTCCACGGCCGTCTTTCCCAGCCGGGCGGGCGAGAACTTGACCCCGGAGTCGCGCATGGCCAGTGTCAGGGCGCGGGTTTCGTCCAGCGACAGGCCGCGCAGCCAGGCGGCCATCAGCCACGCCGAAAGCTGTTCGAGGGGAATCGATCCATCCGCCGCGCCGTTGGCCAGGAAGCCGATCTCGCGCGCATCCAAAACACCGCCGTCGCGCTTCTTGCGGATCAGGTCGATCATATGCAGGGGAGTCAGTCCGATTGGTTCTTGCGTTCTTAGATTTATTTGTTTCATGAAGGTCCAACCCTATTCCAGTTTCATGTCGAAGGCCAGTGGCAGCAGCTCGGAAAACGCCATCGTTCGCATCCCGTCCGCCGCGCGGAAAACCACCGGGGCCTCGGGCAGGATGAACTCGGCCAGCACTTGGCGGCAAGCGCCGCAGGGCGGGCTGGCGGCGTCGTTCAGGTTTGCTACGGCCACCGCTTCAATTCGAACCTCTGGCCCAAACCGGGAAACCGCCCGCACCAAGGCGGAGCGCTCGGCGCAAATGGTCAGCCCATAGCTGATGTTCTCCACATTGGTTCCGGTGACGATCTCGCCGTTGGTCAGTTTGAGCGCCGCGCCCACGCGAAATCCTGAGTAGGGTGAATAGGAATGATGGGCAGCCTCACTTGCCTGTTCCAACAAGTCTTGGAGCGAGTTCTCCCGGGTGGTTGGTTCGTTCATCGGGCTTCAAATCTCCTCGGAGCGTGAGAATTGAGGCTAAAGCATTGGCGGCCTTGCTGTACACAGCGGCGGAGCACTACGGTTGCAGATAGCTCTCACGGAGGGGGTACCCATGGCCCAATGGCCCACCCGCAGGCATGAGAGCCGATGTTCGTCTAGCCAAAGAACTGTCATCCTGAGCAAAACGAAGGATCTGTGTTTTCGCCTTGTGTGTATGCCCTTTCAAAGGGCATCGTCCGCAGTCCGTTGGTCGCGGGAAACACCGCCGGCGCGTCCGTCGGCACGAACTCGGCGAGCATCGGGCGGCATGCGCCGCAGGGAGGGCTGGCGGCATCGTTGAAATCGGCGACGGCCTGGATTATGAACTATAGACACGGTCCCGGGAGCCTCTCCATCGATACCGAGTCAAGCTTATCCACAAGCGATTCCGTTTCTTCTGTTATGTCCTCATAGTCCAAAATGATCACTACCGAGGTGTCTCCGCAAGGAAAGCCTGCCGGGTAGCTGCCGATTTGAATCTCATCGGAAGTTACCCTCTCCGGGCTGCAACATCTCTTGATCCGCGAAAATGTTACTCCCTTTGCCTTGAGGATGGACTCAACGGAGTGCCTTTCAGTTCCGATGGAAAAAGTCGCCTGATAAGCCTTGAGTGTTTCGGCGTAGGAGGCTTCTCGGGCTCGCCCCTCATGCGCCCACCAAATGTTGAGCCCAAGCCATGTGCCTGCGCCGAGAAGCAATACGGCCAAGCAGATCCATGCGAATTTGATCGTGATAGACATGCGGAACCTCAGACTGTTTCCCGGCTTTGATCATACAAAGAAAAACTCTCCGGCATGAGGGCTGAGAAGGCGAGCGTGCGAACGCCGGCGGCCGATGGACATACGACGGGTGCCTCTGGCATGGCGATCCGGTCCGCATCTGGCGGCAGGCGCCGCAGGGGGGGGCGGCGTCGTTCAGATTGGCTACCGCAGCGGCTTCAATCCGAGTCTCAGGACCAAACTGGGAAACCGCCTGCACCAAGCAGTCTGTGGTGAAAGTCAAGTTTTGAAAGGGCACGACTTCAGTCGTGCTGTAAGTGATTCAAAATAAACATAGGCTTTAGCCCTGAGAGACGGCTTTTCGGCATTTTCGACTTTTACCACAGGCGGCAAGGCGGAGCGCTCGGCGCAGATGGTCAGCTCATAGCTGATGTTTTCCACATTGGTCCCGGTGACGACCTTGCCGCTGGTCAGTCTGAGCGCCGCTCCCGCGCGAAATCCTGAGTAGGGTGAATTGGAATGATGGGCAGCCTCACTTGCCTGTTCCAACAAGTCTTGTAGCGAGCTCTCCCGGGTGTTCTGCTCGTTCATCGGGCTTCAAATCTCCTTCAAGTGTGAGAGTTGAGGCTAAAGCATCGGCGGCCCTGCTGTAGACACCGGCTGCGAGTGACGAGCCCACACCCAGTCTCAGGTTTCCCTGACCCGCGATCACTATTCCCCTAGTCCCTCAGTCCCCTAGTCCCTCAGTCCCTTAGTTCCTATTCCCTATTCCCTGTACTTCTCAAGTTGCTCCCCATCCCTCCGATAAACGGCATGGGTGCTCCTGCGCCGGGCTGTCAATCCGGACAGGCTGATGAGTGGACGCGATGGATGAGTTAACGCGGGATTTTTTGATCGAAAGCCAGGAAGGGCTGGATCGCATGGAGCGATGCCTGACCGACCTGGAGGAACGGCCACACGACACCGGCTTGTTGGCTGAGATCTTTCGTGCTGTGCACACCATCAAGGGAACCACAGGTTTTCTAGGCTTCAAACGCCTGGAGAAGCTGGCCCACGCCGGCGAAAACCTGCTTGGCCTGCTGCGCGAGGGCAAGCTGACAGCCGGCAACGAGACCATCACTGCGCTCTTGCAACTTCTCGACGGCCTGCGTTCCATCCTCCGGTCGATTGAGGCGGAGGCCAGCGAGGGTGAGGGCGAGGATGCCGATCTCATCGCCCGGCTGGAGCAGTTGCAGGAGCCGGGACAGGCCCAGGCAAGGTCCGCGGTGCGCTTGTGGGCCGAGATGCAAATGAGTGCTCCTCGTCCTGCCGGCGAACCCATCGAATCGCTTCCGCCGGCCGCTCTGCCTGAGCCCGCGACCCCGCTGCCCACTTCGCAAATACGTTCTCCGCAACCTGCTCCGCCGGCTCACAAGGGACTGGCGGAGGTGGAGGCTGAATCCGCCCGTCCGCACGCCCAGGCTGGCGCCGCCGCGGAAAGCACATTGCGCGTGGATGTGACTCTGCTGAATCGGATGATGAATCTCGTGGGAGAACTGGTGCTCACCCGCAACCAGGTTTTGCAGGCCACCTCGGCCGATCCCAACATGACGCTGCTTTCCCGCCGCCTGGATATGGTGACGGCCGATCTGCGCGAATCGGTGATGAAGGCCCGCATGCAGCCAGTCTCGAATCTCTTCTCGAAGATGCCGCGCATGGTCCGCGACCTCTCGCAATCGCTTGGCCGTCGCGTGCGCCTCCAGGTCGAGGGCCAGGACACCGAGCTGGACAAGAGCCTCCTGGAAGCCATCAAGGATCCGCTGACCCACGCGGTGCGGAATTCGATGGATCACGGCATCGAGTCTCCTGAGGTCCGCCAGGCCGCGGGCAAGGACCCGGAGGGAACCCTGAAATTGCGTGCTGCTCAGGAGGGCAGCCACGTCATCATCGAGGTCAGCGACGATGGCGCCGGAATTGCCGTCGAAAAGGTGCGCCAAAAGGCCATTGAACGCGGCTTGATCACCCCGGAGCGCGCCGCGCATCAGGGCGAGCGCGATCTATTGCAGTTGATATTCCTCCCCGGCTTCTCCACGGCGACTGCGGTGACCAATGTGAGTGGCCGCGGTGTGGGCATGGACGTGGTGCGCACCAATGTCGAGAGGATCGGCGGCAAGGTCGAGATCGATTCGCGTGTGGGCAAGGGAACCACTCTGCGGCTGCGCATTCCGCTCACGCTGGCTATCATTCCCGCACTGATTGTCCGCAGCGTGAACCAGAGCTTTGCTTTGCCCCAGGGCGCGCTTTCCGAACTGGTGCATGTGCCTCCTCATCAGGCTGGCGCAATCGAGTGGATGGAGGGCGCGCCGCTTTACCGGCTGCGTGGCAAGCTGCTGCCGCTGGTCTTTCTCGACCGGCTGCTGACGCCCGGTTCGGAGCGCGATGCAGCCGCGCGCGACCACTTCATCGCCGTACTCGATGCCGACGGGCGTCGCTTTGGCCTGGTGGTGGACGGACTGGCCGATCCCGAGGAGATCGTGGTCAAGCCCTTGAGCGCGGTGCTCAAGGATATCGGCCTCTACTCTGGCGCGACGGTCCTGGGCAACGCCGACCTGGCGCTGATTCTCGACCCCGGAGCGATTGCCATGAGAGCCGGTATCGCCATGGCCGCCGAGGAAGAGTGCGCCGGTGGCCCAGACACCGAATGCGTCGCCCAAGCCGGAAAAGGAGGCGAGTTCCTTCTGGTTGAAGCCGCCGGGCGTCAGGCCGCAGTGCCGCTGGCCGACGTGCTGCGCATTGAACAGCTTCCGATGCGCCGCATCGAGTTCATCGGCTACAGGCCGGTGCTGAACTTCGAGGGGCAATTGCTGCCTGTGGAGGACTCCGGCGGAGTTCTGTCCGCGGCTCAGAGCGATCCGGAGGCGCAGGTCATCGTGGTGGTTTGCCGCCAGGGCGAGCGGCAGGTGGGCATCGCCGTCTCGCATGTGCTGGACGTGGCTGCGGGCAGACAATTGGTCGAGGCCGGCAGCCGTCAGCGCACTGCCGGCGTGACCCTCCTGAA
>Ga0181520_10010372_pt1 | contig 12531 bp, 12 predicted proteins | sample PEATcosm2014_Bin_29_FD_132451 | JGI IMG/M metagenome (GOLD analysis project Ga0181520, IMG submission 132451) | Peatland microbial communities from MTU Mesocosm Facility, Houghton, MI, USA - PEATcosm2014_Bin02_30_metaG | ecosystem: Environmental > Terrestrial > Soil > Wetlands > Peat | place...
GAGATAGGTTTTGATTCCCTCTTTTTTAAATTCTACACGGTCAATAAGTCCGCTCTCTTCGAGTTTCTTTACGATCCGCGAACATTTCCGGCTGTCTACTCCGAGTTCCTTCCAGAGCTCACTCTGGAGCATCCCTTCCGGGTGGGACTGTATCAGGATAAATGCTTCGTCTTCAATTTCAGCCATTGCAGATATACCTCGTTTTCCTCTCAAAGGACCGGGGCTATAGTAAGGATATTATTGCCCCGGATAACAACAGTGCCAAGGCTGCGGCCGCGCTCGTTGTTAACAAATTCTATGGTCTCGTCCATGTGAATATTGAGATACTCGTCCACTGCTACAAGCCGGCCCTGAAGTTTACGCCCTTCATCTTTGATCTCAACGATTATTTTGGAATCAACGAGGGCAAACACTTTCTTTATGGGCAAAACAATTCCGTTAACCATCTGTCCTGATTTGGGTCGGAAGATAATTAAAGTTTGCTAGGTGGAGAAAGAAGGTTCCCCGGAGGGAAGAATACCCTTTCCGGAACCTTCAATCTGTAATGTCTTCCCAGCGCTTTTCCAGTGCCTTTTCCACGAGAGGAAGAGTCGTGTATTCCATGTCCTCAGGGGAAAGCCGGTGGGGTTCGAAGGGGCCCTGGGCCCGGATCGTGTCGGCAAGTTCGTTGCAGCGCGCCCTGACCCGGTCAAAACCGGGATCATCGAACATATCGGCAGGGCCGATAAGGGCACCGTTTGCGATCTGGAAACCAAAACAGATGACCCGGGGCGGACCGTCAAAACGGGTGCAGTTTGCGTCGCACAGGCCGACCGGCATGAACGGACCGTGATGGGATCCTCGCATCCAGCCTGCCACCAGTACCGGTGTGGTAAAAGGCTCGATCACTTCACCCATAGAAGGAAAACCGCTCTGTGCTCTCACAATCATGACCGGGTCATCTTTACCTACGTACCGGCCGGCCATCATATTGAGACGCTGGGTGCTGGTCGAAGCGGCAATGATCCCGTCCTTTTTGTACACATGTTTGATAACATACCGGGACGGTGACCCGATGTAGGAGAGCATACTGTAACACTCTTTAGGACAGGAGAACCGCACCTTTCGTTTTTTTACCAGATCATGGACTTCGAACACAAAACCATCGTGCAGGGCCGGATCGATAACCAGACCCGGTGTATTGAACGGGTCGGCAAAGATCTTGTAGAGATAAAAGTTCCACGCGCCGGGTTCGGTCTTGTCCGCCATAAAGATAAGGACAGGATCCGAACTGCGTTCATCAAACTCCATCTCGGCAACCCCCGGCCCCAAACCCCGGACATTCCCCGAGAACGCTTCAGTAAGTAAGTCCTGGCCGGCGCCATACAGCTTAAGTGTTTTGGCAATTTTTGTGCATTCCACAAAGACGTTCCAGGCAAGCTTGTGGATCTCTTTATCATCGACACCCCGTTTGTGGGTCATGATAAGTTCGATATCGTCGCCACAGTGGGTCACAAAGGAATCGTTGAGTAGTTTACCTCGTTCGGCTTTGAGCATCTGCGCCGCTTTTTCAAGAAGCTTAGGATGCGTGCGGGAATGGCCGGGAAAACTGCCCACATCTGCTTTAATAACGGAGATTGTGGTTTTTGGCATACGCGTTCAATAATAGTTGATCGTTTCAGGATACTAAAAAGGGTTGGGGAGGCAAACCTCCCGGATCAGTGCAGGGATTTCCGGATGGCTGACGCGGTTCCGTATGCGCCAAATGCCCTGAAAAAGACAAGACTCTCTGCATAAGCCATCGCCTTCATGGCTTTATTGGTCTCTTCATCGACGCCGTAAATCTCTTTGTAGAATACTTTAATCGCGTTCTTGCAGTTACCGTCGATAATCTGCTTGTCCTTTTTATTGGGATTTTCCGGCCGGTATTTCTCGAGCGTCCAGTCCATGATGTCCTTGTACAGGGCCGGCTCGTAGATTTTCAGGGTAGCAAACGCCACGTCCTGCCAGAATGTCCCGACATTTCCCTTGATGATATCGCCTTTGGGGAAATGCAGGTTGATAAGATCCCGCGGGGTCCCGGTGATACCATGCTGGGCTATCCCGACGTTGAGATGGTTATCCCGGAGTGCTTTTGCGATAGCCTGCGTCCGGGGGATATCGATCGAAAGTTGTTCGACCACGTTCCCGTTGGCATCGTAGGAATGGCCGTGCGAACTGCCGTTAGCTATGGCAATCACCTGAGGATACACATCGTTCTCATTGAGGGCTTGGATAAATCCGACCGCTTCTTCCGGTTTTGTCAGAATCAGGCCTTCGGTATCTTTTCTCCCTATCTCACCTACTTCAACTTCAAGGCCAAATGCTCTGCCGTTCATTTTCTGCCGGATATACCGGGCAATCTCGGATGTGGCCTGGATATTCAGCTCGAGTTCCTCGCGGACATTTTTTCCCTGGAAATTGAAGAGGTGCGAGGCATCAATAGCAAAAGATGTGTACCCGGCGTTAACCTGTGCATCGATCAATTGCTTTGTCCCGGCGATTTCGGCGCTGTCCCCTTTTTTAATCGATATATGATCGGCGTGGAGTGCCCAGATGTCGCATGCGGTCGCTTTCGCTGCAGCCTGCATCTTTTCCGAAAAGATCTGCGGTGTCATCCCTGTATATCCGCCGGTAAGATCGGATTCCGAACGGGCAAGTTCCATGAATACCGCTGAATCAGAATCTTTTGCGGCCTTGAAAATACCCTCCGCAACCGTTGCGATACGGACGTTTGCGGCCATGACAATGGCTTTTTTGCCGGAAACCCCGGTGAGAATAGTTGAACCGGGGAGAGGACCAAAAGTTTTCGTGTCCATGATGGTACACCCTGTAGTTATCCTTCCTTCATATATTTTTCAATCTTTGCGATCTCTTTTTTGCCGCCAATGTAAAGAGGTGTGAGCTGGCCTATCGATGCCGGCATGATCTCCCGATAATCGGTGTGACCGTTACTTACTGCCCCTCCAGCTTCGCAAATGATCATACCCACCGGGTTTGCCTCGTACAGGAGGCGGAGTTTCCCGGATTCTTTTCCTTTATACCCGGGATAGGTGAACACGCCTCCTTTATGGAGGATTTGGTGAACATCGGCGACAAAACACCCGCTGAACCGGAGTTTGTACCCCTCGCTTTCCAGGTGATTGATCCATTGGGCATGCGGTGCGAGATAGTCCTTGCGGGGTCCGCCCGGCGAGTGGATCTTCCCTTCCGGTATCTTCAGGTCGCGGTGAAGAAGGACAAATTTTCCGTCTTCGCGCTGGACGAATTCATGGACACCGCGTTTTGTGGTGAAGGTCAGGAGGGTAAGCGGTCCGTATAACATATAGAGGGCGGCAATCATCTTCGATCCTTTTTCAAGGACGTGGCCGGGATAGATGCCGATGATAGAACCGACACAGAGATTAACATCCAGGAGAGAGGAACCGTCAAGAGGATCAATAACCACACCGAAATGGTTTTTGGCGCCAGGAACTTCGATTACATGATCCTGCTCTTCGGTCGCGATGTACTTAACCAGCCGCGATTCTTTAAGCGCGTTGATGAATACTTCATCGGCATACTTATCAAGAGGTTTCTGGTCTTCCCCGAAGATGTTTTTGGTACTGCATTCTGCCTTGTTCATGCAGGTCGAGAGAAAACCCTTTTTTACCTCGGCTGCCTGTTCACTCAGGAAGAGAATAAGCCTCAAAAGATTCTTTTCCGTTCCTGCTTCTTCAAGAAACTCCTCAAGGATCATGGTGTCTGTCTCCTGGTACTGCCGTAAAAAGCCCGCCAGGTTGCATGGGAATATGCAGCCTTTATCGGGATTTGTTGGTAGTCCTTTGATTGCGATGTTTATCAGGATTGTTGATCGAAAGTCCCTTTTCTCCAGAGCCTGATTTTCAACTGATTCGCAAACTATTTCCTCATTTATGAAATAGTAGCATCATGGAAATAATTGAACCGGTGATTCCCCTATGACATCAATTCATGGAAAGTGTATCCTGATGTTTGTGCCAGTGGTAGTTTTCGTTGTCACGATAATGCTGATCATGAGTTCCGGGTGCGTAACCTCTTCAAACGCGAACGAATCCGTAACCGTGACCTCACTTCAGCAGACGCCGGTCGAGGTTGTAACCCAGCACTCGTCAGGACAATCTCTGGCAGGCCAGTCATTATGGCTGCATATGGATTCCCTCCAGAACATTACCGTTCCTCCCGGGGAAAGACTTAGTTACACAGGACCATTCTTCATCAATGGGACTACCAATCTCCCTGCCAGGGAACCTCTTTCTCTTGAGTTAGATTCGACGTGTACGATCCCCTGTCCTTCAAGACCGTTTCCTGAAACCATAGGCTGCTGTGGAGCTGACAATTATGGTGGATACACCGAGGTTCAGCAGAGTGCTACCGGCGTAAACACATGGTCTTTTCTGGTAAATACCTCGCCGGATAATATGACCGTTTTTGAAATAAATGACAAAGTCGACGATACGAACGGGATAACCGTCTCCGTCGCTCACGGAAACCACACCGATGAAGATTATGTCACCGCCCAGGGATTGTTTTTCATGAAGCTCCAGGGAGTTCCCTGATTTTCCTCATTTCTCCTCATTGAATGGGAACGTTCCAGGAAATAGTTGGAGACCTTTTCACAAATACCGCCGATCTCTCTTTTATCCGCTGTGGATCAATTACCTCACTCGGGAGATAATCCGGGCTTACCGGAATTCTTTTATAATAAAAAGGATAAAAATGCACTTTCGTCCATAATCCAGTCCTGAACAGGTCAGATATACTATGACAAAAGAGATTCCCGCTACGGAAATACCCTCTCAGATAGATAACGAAATAACAGAAATATCCCAGAGAATTATGGAAGAGCTCGAAACGGCAAGCTCTAAGGATTTATCGGAAGCCAGGTACGCAAAAAAGATATTGCAATTATCAGATCTTAATTATACAAAAAACATATTTTACGAGATAGAGAGTGTTCCGACCGGGGCCGAACGCATAATCGAAAAAAGAGCGGTAATAAAGGCATTGTTGCTTTCCACGTGGCTGCAGCGACTCTATTTTATAATCAGGTCTGCTCTTATGTCACTTCTGGCAATGTTGGTTACATTCATTTACGTGTCGTTTTTTGGCCGGATAGGTGTTATTCTGGCAGTTTTTATGGGTGTGCTGATTTTTATTATCGGGTTGATGGTGACAAGATTATTTGATACACAAATCGTCCAGGTAACAAAATATATTGTAAAACGTCTGGCTGAACACAAAACGATCAGGGATTTTATCATGAATCACCTCTAGACACTTGTTACATAAACTCCAGAAAAATAATTCCTTGTCCGTGGCAACCTGAATTTCCACACCATCGGAGCATTTTATGAGGCGTTTCCTTAAGTGGAAACGAAGATCAAACGAAAATTATTGTATCCACCATTTTAAGTGTCCCTTTCCACTGGGAAGGTTTTTTTATTTCATTTTATGGTCGACCTAAATCTTTAATAATTTAGGGCACCCTAATATTATTAAGGATGGCGCAGGAACACGTTGAGGAATATCTCGAAGCGATCTATGATATCGCCGGGAGTGGTGGCACGGCAAAGACCAATGCTATTGCAAAGTGCCTGAAAGTCGCTCCGGCAAGCGTGACCGGTGAACTCCAGAGCCTTTTTGAGAAAAACCTCATACATTATGAACCGTACCGGGGAGCAAGCCTCGCGGAAACCGGCAGAGTAATAGCCGAAAAGATCAAGCGCCGGCACCGGCTCCTCGAAGTATTCTTAACCGACGTCCTCAAGATCCGGCATGAGAACGTGCATGACGAGGCATGCCGGATGGAGCACGCAATATCTGCAGAGACCGAATGTGCTCTGTGTAAGATGCTTGAGGCACCTTCACGTTGCCCGCATGGGAGCCCTATCAGTCCCTGTGACAAAAGCATCACGCATTGTGCCGACTGCAGGACTGCATCGGAAACGGCAGATGCTCCGGCTACCCGCGAGTGGGAGATCGTACCCGTGACGGATCTTGGTCCTGCCGGCAGGGGAACGATCGCGTTTATCCGCGGGGACCATAAGATTGTGAAGCGTCTTTGTGAGATCGGCCTGAAACCGGGGACGATGGTTTCAGTCATGCGTACATCCCCTTCAGACGCACCGATCGAGCTCTTGGTGCGCCGGAAGAGGCATGTCATTGATCATGGGATCGCAGATGATATTTTTGTTAAATCTTTTATTACGGGGGAACCATGAAAGTACCAGAACCGTCATCCCGGGATACAGTACCAGCGGCGCAAAACACGACAACCCTTGATATGGTCAAACCGCCGGCCCGTTGCCGGATCGTCGCAGTTCCCCCGCGGGGACCATTCCGGCAGCGTCTCCTTGCCATGGGGATCACCCCGGGTACAGAAATACACGTCGTAAGAACCGCACCTATGGGCGATCCTGTTGAATATATGGTCAGGGGTTACCATCTTTCCCTCAGGAAAGATGAAGCCCGCTTTATCACCGTAATGTCTGAGCAGGCGTAACACCACAGGCAGATGCATAATGAAAAAATTACTCCGTATAGCCCTTGCCGGCAACCCGAATGTCGGTAAAAGTACACTCTTTAACGCCATCACCGGGTCTCACCAGCATGTGGGGAATTGGCCCGGTGTGACTGTCGAAAAGAAGAGCGGGTCCGTCCAGCACGCGGGGTACGATAGCGAAATCATCGATCTCCCGGGAACCTACAGCCTGACGGCGTATTCTGCCGATGAGGTTATCGCCCGTGATTTTCTTATCGATGAAAAACCGGATGTTGTCATCCATGTTGTAGACGCAACCAACCTCGAACGTAACCTCTACCTCACCACCCAGCTCCTGGAAATCGGGACGCCGGTTGTGATCGCCCTCAACATGTCTGATATGTCCGAGACCCGCGGAGACCGGATCAGTCCCCAGAGAATGGAGGAATATCTTGAGATCCCCATCGTCAGGACGGTGGGAAGCCGAGGCGAGGGTATTTCCGCACTGCTCGATGCTGCCATACATGAGGCAGAAACGTCCCCACATCACGAACATTCCATCGGGTACGGTACGGAAACGGAAAAGGTGATTGCACAACTCTGCGAGGTCATCGACCGGGATACAGCACTCACTGCACGATACCCAGCCCGGTGGCTTGCCATCCGGCTTCTTGAAGGAGATGAGAATGCCAGGGATAAAATCAAAGAAAGTCCCGTCCAAAAAGACGTCGAAACGGTCCTTTCAACTTTGGATACCGGGGATTATGAAGCCACGATGGCTGACCGCCGGTATGAAGTGATTACTGCAATTCTTCCCCAGATCTGCGTCACGTGCGTCAAGAACATGAGCGCATCCGATCTCATCGACCGGGTTGTCACAAACCGGTACCTGGGTATTCCCATTTTCCTTGCGCTGATGTGGGGAGCGTTTGAACTCACGTTTGCCGTTGCCGCGCCGTTTACCGCGGCGATCCTTGCGGGCATGAGTGTTCTTGGATCAGCGGTTACTGCAGGGATAGGCGAGGCTTGGCTTGCCTCGTTTATCCGGGACGGTATCATCGGCGGTGTGGGAACCGTTCTCTCGTTTGTGCCCAATATTTTCATCCTTATCCTGATCCTTGCCATCCTTGAAGACAGCGGGTATCTGGCCCGTGCAGCGTTTATCATGGACCGGCTGATGTATTCCATCGGTCTTCCCGGAAAATCGTTTATTCCCATGCTGATCGGGTTTGGCTGCAATGTCCCGGCAATCATGGCAACCCGTACCATCGACGACAAGAAAGACCGGTTGATCACGATCCTGGTCAACCCCTTTATTTCCTGCGGAGCCCGGCTTCCGGTATATATCCTCTTTGCCGGCGCCTTTTTCCCCAACAACGCCGGGACCGTTATATTCGGCCTGTATATTCTTGGTATCGTGATTGCGATCCTGTCGGCAAAGCTGTTCCGGATGACAATCCTCCCAGGTAAACCGGCGCCGTTTTTAATGGAGATGCCTCCGTACCGGCTCCCGACCGTTAAAACGTCATTAATCCATATGTGGGATCGCGGATCGATGTACCTCAGGAAAGCAAGCGGTGTTATTTTCGGTGTCGCCATCGTTGTTTGGGGCCTTGCCTCGTTTCCTTGGGGCGTCCCGTTTGGGAGCCAGGCGAGCTATGCCGGCATGATCGGGCACCTGATCCAGCCGCTCGTGCAGCCGCTCGGGTTTACCTGGCAGATCTCGGTCGCTCTTCTCTTTGGCCTTGTCGCAAAAGAAGTCGTGATCGGATCGCTCGGTGTCCTGTACGGGGTCGGCACCAGTGGTGGGGCACTCAGTCATGCCCTGCTTCAGGATCCGTCGCTTGGCCCGGTAACTGCACTAACCATCATGGTCTTTGTGCTCCTGTACCTGCCATGCATGTCCTCTCTCGCGGTCATTAAAAAAGAGACGGGTTCGTGGAAATGGACCGGGTTTTCTGTTCTCTACGGGCTTACGGTCGCCTATATCGTCGCATTCATTGTGGCGCACGTGGGTGCGTATATTATTGGAGGTGCCTGATATGTCTGCCCTGCACAAAGAAATCTTCTCGTGGCTCGTGGGCTTTTTGTATTGCCTGTTTGGCACGCTCCAGATCCTCTCGGCACTCGTACCGGGGGTTGCCGGGATCCTGGCACCTTACCTGATCTCGTCAGATATCGTTTCCGGTTTAGTCCTCTGGGTCATAGGTGCAGTGTTTATCGTTGGCGCACAAGAGATACATGCCCGTATTGCCGGGGGGGAAGCGTTCCTGTATGTCGGGATGCTTCTTTCTGTGGCGTTTGGCCTGATCATGCTCCTCGATCTCGGGGCAGTGGGTATTGACACGATATTCTTTGGGGAGGCAAAGGCCACCTGGTCCGTGTCACAGATGATTGTCCCGATGCTCTATCTCGCTGTCTTCTCCCTTATCGGGTTTGCGGCATGGGGACGTGGCTTTATCGCGGATATTATTCCTACGTAACTACGGTGGCTCATGATAGAATCTATCCTGCAGAAGATCAGCGAAGGGAGTTATTCGACAGCTGAGCTTGCCGCGAGTGTCGGGCTCTCCCCGGAACAGTTAAAAAACCGCCTTTTGTTCCTGGAGCGCCAGGGATACATTACTCAGGGAGAGGATTGTGGTCCTGCGGGAGCATGCGGATCCTGCGCATTGTGCCCTTCGTGCAGCGACAAGGACCGTCCCATGCTTCCGGTGCAGTATTATCTCACCAAAAAAGGGGAGCTTTTTGCACGGCGTGAGATGCCCCGCACCTGAAGTGCCGATGCGTTCATGTTTCTTGAAAGGCAATAGTACTATCAACTATAGCGAACGTGATGGTAGTGAAGTTAACAATCTTTAACGATCGTAAAAAATGGATGATTGTCGGCCTGGTTGGCTTTTTTATTATTGTTGCCCTCTGGCTCCGCCTTATCCCCATGCTGACCATGGGCCATACCGATATCCTTTCCATGGTGGCCAGCGATGACCCCCAGTATGATTTGCGGCTTGTCGAACTCTCACTGGCAAACCATTTCCAGTATACCTGGTTTGACCCGATGACCTATTTCCCGGTCGGTACTTCCCTCTACTGGGGGCCGTTGACTATTATTATTGCAGATATTGCCTGCACGCTTACCGGGGCAGTTACCCGGCCCGAGATAATCGGGACCTGCCTTCTTATCACCCCTCTGTTTGCAGCGGCGACTGTTGCCCTGATGTATTACGTTGGTAAAGCGTTTGGTGACTGGAAGACCGGCCTTCTTGCATCAGGCTTTACTTCAGTCGTATCCGGCACGTTTTTCCTCTATTCCATGTACGGGTATTTCAACCACCGCGACGGTGAGGTTGTTTTTTCCACCCTGTTCTGTCTTGCGTATCTGTATATCCTGCTCGCCGAAAAAGGAACCAAAATTGATCTCTCTGATTTTAGTTCCTGGCGAAAAATAGCCTTTTTGTCCGTGCTTGCTGGTATCGCATACCTTCTTGGCCTCTTCATGATGCCAACGATGATCCTGTTTGCCCTGATCGTCGGTGTATTCACCCTTGTCCAGTTCGTGTTTGATTTCTGCCGTGGACGGTCAAGCGAGTACCTGCTGGTTGCAAACAGTATCATCTTTGCCATAGCAACCGTCGGCCTTCTCGTGTTCGGATTCAAAAGCCCGGGTATGGACCTCTCGACCTATTCCGTCGGTCTCGTGTATTGCTTTATATCCCTGATAGCGGGTACGGCATTTTTGTATATTCTTTCCCGGTACCTCAAAGGCAGGAAATGCTCATGGTACCCGTTATCCATTATCGGCTGCGGGCTCGTTTTTGTGGGAATACTCTTTGTTGCAGCCCCGCAGCTTTTCAACCTGTTTGTCACCTCGCTCTACGCGTTTTTCGGTCAGGCCGCGGTGACCCAGACCGTGATGGATGCCCGGGCCTGGACTCTTACAGAAGCATGGGCTTCGTTTAACTACGGACTTCTCCTTATGGCTGGCGGGATTTGTGTCACTCTCTATAACAATTACCGTGAAGAACGCCCCCAGGAAATTTTTGCGATGGTCTGGGCACTTATCATCCTCTTTGCGACCTGCCAGCATGTCCGATATGAATATTACCTTGCTGTCGTCATAGCGCTTCTTTCCGCCGTATGCATCCATTTCGTTTTCGAGAAAGGGTGGCCGACCCTCCGCATGCTGTTTTCGGGCTTTGCTCACACTGAAGGGCCAAAAGAAACAGATGAACCCCATAAAGGTAAGAAACAGAAAAAGGCTGCCTCCAGTTCTCACGGGGCAGATCCTCTTCTTGTGGCAGCTATGGCCGTAGTTCTCGTTCTGGGTCTCCTCTTTGTGTACACATCGTTAACCTATAATTACGAGATAGGATCCGCCGGCGTAAACCAGGTGAATGGCGACTGGCAGGTGGCGCTCGAATGGCTCGGAAACAATAGTCCGGATACCGGCGTGGATTATTATACCATCTATAACCCGCAGACGTTCCATTACCCGGCCACCGCATATGGGATCATGTCCTGGTGGGATTACGGGCATATGATTTTGTATATTGCCCACCGGATGCCCAATGCCAACCCGTTCCAGGCCGGTGTTACCGGTCCCGATGGCGCTGCTGCGTATTTCATGACAACCAACGAGTCGACAGCAAACACGATCCTCGATCATGACCGTACCCAATACGTTATTACCGATGTTGAGATGGATACCGGCAAATTCTGGGCAATGGCTACCTGGTTCAATGAAACAGCCGCGACTACACCATACCAGATGCCAATCCTCGTACCTTCGCAGTCAGGGAGCGGTTATAGCACCGATCTCCTGGATCAGAATGCATACTATGATACGATGATCTCCCGGTTACACAATTTCGATGGATCCATGGCCCCGGCGACGACCGCGTATTATGTGACCTATGCAGATCCATCGATCACCCAGGAAAACTACCCGGTTATGACCGATGCGGAAGCGATGAACGCGAGCGATGCGATTACAAAGGCCAGCCATTATAACCAGAACCCCCAGGCCGGCTACCATGCGGTCGTGCTCAGCCCCTCCCCTGTAGCACCGGTTACCGATGTTCCCGCTCTCCAGCACTACCGGCTCATCTATGAATCGCCGACCACCGCACTTTCCACCAATACCAGCGATGTGAAGTACGTGAAAATATTTGAATACGTCAAAGGCGCCACAATCAGGGGAACGGGCATTATCGATATCCCGCTGGTAACCAACCAGGGAAGAAGTTTCACCTACCGGCAGGCAAGTGTGAACGGTGAATTTATTGTCCCGTATTCCACGGGAAGCGACAATCCCTACCCGGTAGTAGCCACCGGCCCCTACCAGATTGAAGGTACCAGCCAGACATTCGAAGTTCCGGAGTCAGCAGTAACGAATGGCACCGCGATAAATTAAAAACGGTGCTCCGTTGAAATCCTTCCCAATCACAATATTTGCGATTGATTCCAAGAAAAAGCGACAATATGGGGAATCTGATTTAAGGATTTCAACAGAGCCGAATTTCTTTTGATGTATCTCCATACCCTACTTATATCGCCACGCCATGTTCCTGTATAAAGATCCCCCTCGCAAATTGCAAAGACAGGTGATCCCGTTTGCATAACCTTGCAAATTGCAGACTTATTCTTGGTTGGGCCAATTAGGTTTTTTTAGAATTTATATATCTTACAAATTGCCCTATTTCTGGAACAGTAACGGGTTCTGTCGCTTGATCCACCATCTTCGCAGGATCGCAACCAGAATGATAATGATTACAGCGAGAATCAACCAGAACTGGTATTCCTGGAGGCTCAAAATGACCATAGCGAGGATTGACGGATTCTGCACAGGAGCAAGATCAGTTATTGAAGCTGCGGGTGTGTTTTGTGGTTCGAGGGGCGCCTCCTGCTGGACAACTGCGGGTTTAGCCGGGACACCCCCCTGGGAAATAGGTTGTGGGCCGGTATATCCATTATCTGGATTGCTATTAGGCTGACCATAACTAGGCCTTCCA
>Ga0181520_10010374_pt1 | contig 12530 bp, 6 predicted proteins | sample PEATcosm2014_Bin_29_FD_132451 | JGI IMG/M metagenome (GOLD analysis project Ga0181520, IMG submission 132451) | Peatland microbial communities from MTU Mesocosm Facility, Houghton, MI, USA - PEATcosm2014_Bin02_30_metaG | ecosystem: Environmental > Terrestrial > Soil > Wetlands > Peat | place...
AGGTGTGAGCAATTGAAGGCGTGAAGCGTCCCGGAGCGGACGATTAGACGCCGGAATGCGAAGCACTTTTTTGGCGTCCAGCAATCACATAGGTTTTTAAACAGTTGTTACATATTAATAACCACAAGCCTGGGTGGGAATAATTTTCTTGATTTACAGTTTTGTGAGGATTAAAACATTTACACTAAGTTAGAGAATGAATTAGCGGTTTCTGGAAAAGACTGCTTCTTTATAAGAGCAACCTTTTTCGTTTTAAAGAAGAAGGTTGTGTAACCTTCGCCTGTCCATGGCTTATAAAGAAAAGAGTATTACTAGTTTAAGAATAAGTATGAATCAAGAATAGCTTTTTATTGAAACAAAAATTTAAAAATCAATTAGGAACGACGAGAACAAGATCAAAGAGAAAAGAAATTGGCCATAAAGAATAACCTTTTCCTGCTGGGAACCCAGATAAAATACGTGTCCATGGCGGCGTTTTGAAAGAGGGTGTATATGCCAGAATACACCACTGCGACGGAGTGATCTATTAGGTCGAGGTCTTGAAACAAACCGGCGAACAAGGCTCTTGATTGCACGCGGTTATGCCGCATCCAAACCATCTAATCAGCTATTCTTCACCATTCACTCTTCCTTTTCACATTTTAGTCTTGCAATGTTTTCAAGAAGTTGTATTATTCGCAAAAATTAATAAAAGTTTGAAATACCGGTTTAAAGCAGAAGCAAAATCTGACCGACAACATGTTTTGAAAGTACGGCATGAAAATAGCTAAAGCAGAAATCACAAATAAAAAGATATTTAATAAAATTAAGGCTGCGTTAGATCAAAATAGTTATGTGGAATGCGGTCTTTGTGGTGCCATCCGCGTTGAAGCAATTGAAGTGGCACGTGTAGTGAATTCTTTAATAGATCGTAGTGAAAACGCTGCTGATGATGATTTAAACGATTTGTACTATAAAATTTTAGGAGCAATTATAGAATCAGTACCGGAAGAAATTAATAATTCTGAAGAATATCAAAAATGGGAAGCTTCAAATGATAGGCCAGCATACCATTTTCTGGACGATTGTGGTTATATAAGTGAAATGTATGGTAGCTATGACAAACTAGTTGTTTTCTGTAATCCAGCATGTGAATGCTTCGGTAAAAGCAAAATAGAGGAAGAAATAATTATAGGTTAATGAAAATGATGTAGTTGGAATGAAATGGTTAATCATAGGTTAAGAATCAATAAGTAAAATAATGGCATAAAATACCACGATAAATAAATAATTGTTTTATCTTAAGAAAGAGAATCAGTAGTGTTAGAAAAACAGGTTATTTCAAAGAAGCGCGTCACTGATCATGGTGAGGTTTTGACCGGCAAGCGGGAGGTCAACGCCATGCTTGATCTGGTGAAACAGGAAACTGAACGGATCGAATCCCGCTTCCTTGAACCTGCCTGCGGTACGGGGAATTTTCTAACGGAAATACTGGAGCGAAAACTGCGCGTCGTTGAAGCCAGATACGGCAAGAGTCAACTGGAGTATGAGCGGAACGCGGTTCTAGCTGTGTCCTCCATCTACGGCATTGATATTTTGGAAGACAACGTCCAGCAGTGTCGGCACCGGCTTTTCGGGATATTTGATCTGAACTATTTGCGATTGTTCAAAAACAAGAAAAACGATAACTGCCGTGAATCAATCCGGTACATTCTTGACCGCAATATCATCCACGGCGATGCGCTTTCGCTTAAGACGGTAGGAAATAACCCAAAGCCGATCGTCTTCTCCGAATGGTCGCCGGTCAATGGAAGCATGCTCAAGCGGCGGGATTTTTCCTTTCATGGATTGCTTGATCATGCGGCGGTGAAAGAACTGCCACTCTTTTCCGATCTCGGGGAGGATGTCTTTATTCCTACACCCCTGAAGGAGTATCCATTGACGCACTTTCTGGAGGTTGCCGATGCGGAACAGTCATAATTACAATCCCGATGTACTGACCTGTCTGGCTAATCTGAGCAACGACGAGGTCTTCACTCCGCCGCAATTGGTCAACCAGATACTGGACTCGCTGCCCAAGGAACTCTGGAGCGACAAGAATGCCCGGTTCCTCGATCCATTCTGCAAGACCGGCGTGTTCCTGCGGGAGATCGCCAAGCGGCTCATGGCGGGATTGGAGAAGCAGATTCCCAACGAGCAGGAGCGAGCAAACCACATTTTCAAAAACCAGCTTTTCGGCATCGCCATCACCGAGTTGACCTCCCTGCTTTCCCGCAGATCGGTGTATTGCTCCAAGACGGCCAACGGGAAATATTCTGTCTGCGAGGCTTTCGATGAACCGCAGGGCAATATCCGCTTTGAGCGAATTGAACATAAATGGGAAGACGGGCGGTGCGTTTTCTGCGGGGCGAGCCAGAGCGAATACGACCGAGGCGACGAACTGGAAGTACACGCCTACCAGTTTATCCACACAGAAAAACCGGAGGAGATATTCAAAATGAAATTTGATGTGATTGTCGGAAATCCGCCATATCAGTTAAACGATGGGGGAGGCACAGGTTCAAGTGCGATCCCCATTTATCATATGTTTGTTCAGCAAGCAAAAAAGCTTAATCCAAGATATTTATCAATGGTTGTTCCTTCACGCTGGTTTACCGGCGGACGAGGGCTGGATGAATTCAGAGATGAGATGTTGAATGATAAACGGATTAGGGTAATACACGATTTCTTGAATGCAGGAGATTGTTTCCCAGGTGTTGAAATAAAGGGTGGTGTTTGCTATTTCCTCTGGGCCAGAGATGAAAAGGGGAATTGCAGGATATACACGCACGAGGGGAAGGACATTGTTTCCGAATCCGAAAGGCCCTTATTGGAAAAGGGGGCAGACACATTTATTAGATTTAATGATGCAATATCTATTTTGCGCAAAGTTCAACATTTGAAAGAAGAGAATTTTGCCAGCATTATCAGTGCCAATGACCCATTTGGCTTTGATGTTCGTGAAGATAATAGTTATAGAAGGGTAAAACCGAAATATAAGAAAGTGCCGTTCAAAAACAGCGTTGTCTTTTATTACAACGGATGGAAAAAAGAAGGGGTTGGTCACATTGACAGGGCGGTTATCAAGAAAAATCAAGATTGGATTGATAGATATAAAGTTTATATTCCCAAGGCATGGGGTATAGGCAATATGAAGAAAGACTGGTTAGTCCCATTTTTGGGAAGTCAAAGTTCTTGTTGTTCAGAAACCTATCTGATTATCGGTCCATTCAAGAAAAAACTCATGGCTGAAAATGTCATCGGCTACACTCAAACCAAATTCTTCCACTTCATGCTTGCCTTAATAAAGATTACACAAAACACCATGAAGAAGGCTTATTCATTTGTGCCATTGCAGGATTTCAACGAGCCTTGGACAGACGAGAAGCTTTATAAAAAATACAAGCTCACCAAAGACGAGGTAACTTTCATAGAATCCATGGTCCGCCCGATGGAGACGAATAATGAGTAAGGAATTCTTCCCCCAACGGCCCAATTCCAAGCCAACCATTTACGCCTATGAGGACACCAATCCTCAATACCGGGGCTTGCTGAAAATCGGCTATACTACGGTGGATGCGAAGATCCGTGTGGCACAGCAATACCCGACGCTTCGTCCCGGTAAACCGCCGTATCGGATTGTACTTGAAGAGTCTGCGATGCGTAATGACGGCACTACTTTCATCGATCATGATGTTCACCGCCATTTGAGAATCGCTGGCAAAAGAAATCCCGAAGGCGAATGGTTCAAGTGTTCGGCTAAAGATGTCAAAGCGGCCATCATTGCTCTCAAGACAGGAGAGATGAATGAGGAAAACCGTTCGCTTGATTTCAAAATGCGGCCGGAACAGGAGGAGGCGGTGGATAAAACCGCTGCCTATTTCAGGAGTTTTGGAAAAGAAAACGCGGGCAAGCCTCCGCACTTCCTGTGGAACGCGAAAATGCGGTTCGGCAAAACGTTTACCGCCTATCAACTTGCCAGGAAAATGGGTTGGCACAAAGTGCTGGTGCTTACATTCAAGCCGGCGGTGCAGAACGCCTGGGAAGATGATTTGAAGTGCCACATTGATTTCAAGGGCTGGCAGTTTATTTCGCCGGGTGGCTTGTCGTATGAGGATGCGGATAAGAAGAAGCCGTTTGTGTGCTTCGGATCATTTCAGGATTATTTGGGGAAAAATAAAAGCACGGGCGGGATTAAGACCAAGAACGAGTGGGTTCATGCAACCAACTGGGATTGCGTGATCCTAGATGAATATCACTACGGCGCCTGGCGCGAAAACGCCAAAGAGCTTTTTGAAGCGGAAGACAAAAAGGAAATCGAGTTCGGGGAAGGCGAAGGGATTGAAGATTTTGACGAAGAGATTATGCCGATCACGACGGGCGGCTATCTCTATCTTTCCGGTACTCCGTTTCGCGCCATCGCATCAGGCGAGTTTATTGAGGAGCAGATTTTCAACTGGACTTATTCGGATGAACAGCGATCCAAGCAGGAATGGAAAGTCGATCCCAACCCTTATGCCTCACTGCCCCGCATGGTTTTGTTGACCTATCAATTGCCGGATTCGATCCGCGAAATCGCAATGCAGGGGGAGTTCGACGAGTTTGATCTGAATGTCTTCTTTTCTGCTTCGGGTGTTGGGGCTAAGGCGAAGTTCACCTATCAGGATCAGGTGCAGAAGTGGCTGTCGTTGATCCGGGGCGGATTTTTGGAAACCACTATTGATAATTTGAAACTGGGCGCAAAAAAACCGCCGATGCCGTTTTCGGACGCCCGCCTGCTGAATGTGTTGTCGCATACGTTCTGGTTCCTGCCCAGCGTCGCTTCGTGTCATGCCATGCGCAACCTTTTGCAGCAGAGGCAAAACAGGTTTTATCACGATTACACTGTGATCGTGGCCGCTGGCAGTGACGCCGGGATCGGTGTTGCGGCGTTGCCGCCCGTAAAAGAGGCAATGGATGATCCCCTGAACACGAAGACGATCACCCTTTCCTGCGGGAAGCTGACCACCGGCGTTACGGTCAAACCGTGGACCGGCATTCTCATGTTGCGCAATTCGTCCAGTCCCGAAACCTATTTTCAAGCCGCATTCCGCGTGCAATCTCCCTGGACCGTCAATAATCCGGATAGCGCCTCGCCGAACAAAGAACAGATCATTAAAGAGGAATGCTATGTCTTTGACTTCGCGCCGGACCGGGCTTTACGGCAGATCGCCGATTACAGTTGCCGCCTGAATATCAATGAGTCAAACCCGGAAAAGAAGGTGGAGGAGTTCATCAGTTTCCTGCCCGTGCTTGCCTATGACGGCAGTTCAATGAAACAAATCGATGCCGCCGGCATTCTGGATATGGCCATGAGCGGAACTACCGCAACGTTGCTGGCGCGGCGATGGGAAAGTGCCTTGCTGGTGAACGTGGATAACAGCACATTGCAGCGCCTGATGAACAATAAGGAAGCTTTGGATGCGCTGATGAACATTGAAGGGTTCCGCAACCTGAATCAGGATATTGAAACCATTATCAACAAGTCGGAGGCCGTGAAAAAAGCGAGGAAGAAAGCCAATGACGAAGAGCTTTCCGCAAAGGAAAAAAAGAAACTCACCGAAGAAGAAAAAGAGTACAAGAACAAACGGAAGCAGATTCAGGAAAAGCTCATCAAGTTTGCCACTCGCGTGCCGGTGTTTATGTATTTGACCGATTACCGGGAGCGGTGCCTGAAAGATGTGATTACTCAACTTGAGCCTGGTCTATTCAAAAAAGTTACCGGTTTGACGGTGAAAGAATTTGAATTGCTTGTAAGTCTCGGTGTTTTTAACAGTGCATTGATGAATGATGCAGTCTATAAATTCAAACGGTATGAAGATGCCAGCTTGGTGTACATTGGTATAGACAAGCATGAAGGTGAAGACGTTGGTCTTTATGATACTGTTTTAAGCACGACAGATTACCATCTGACCTTTGAGAATATTGCAGAAAAAGTGTAAGAATATGTTCAAAGATGATTAGACAAAGGAAGATGCACAGTTACTACAACAAGTATAGTCGCCCTGACTAAGAGATCGAAGCACATTCAACTCGAATAAACCGGGAGCAAAAAAAGCATGTATCTACACTCGTACAGGATAAAAAACTACAGGCGGCTACGCGATGTTCATATCGAACTTGCGTCTGATATTTCGATTTTTGTCGGGTCGAACAACAGCGGGAAGACATCAGCCACACAAGTCCTGTACGCATTTGCATCCGGCTCGAAGGATAAGCTTTCATTGTACGATTTTAGCTCGGCTTGTTGGAAAGATTTTGACACCTTTGGCGATCTCCCTGAAGACGGTGCGGAACAGCCAGAGTTGCCTTCGATAGGCTTGGACCTTTGGTTCGAGGTCGCGGCGAGCGATCTGTACCTTGTAATACCGCTGTTGCCGAGTAGGACATGGCGCGGGACGCAAGTCGGCATGCGGATAGAGTTTGCGCCGCGTAATTCCGTAGCGCTTCTTGGGAGCTTTCGCACAGCCCGCGCGGAAGCTCAGACGAAGGCGGCCGCTTTGCCACCACGGGAGAATGAGAAATATGTGCCGTGGCCAAAAAGCCTGACCGACTATCTCAAGAACGAACTTCTGAATGAGTTTGAGTTTAAATACTACGTCCTTGATCGGGCTCAGTTCGATAACGCTCACAAGCCGCATGAGGGATACATGCCCCTGCTGCTTGGCAAGGAGCCGGGCGGCGCAGCGATCTTAAAATCTCTCATCAAGGTCGATAACCTTCATGCGCAACGGTATTTGGCCGACCCGGCAGTGGGCGCAGGAACGGGCACAGGGCGATCCGAAGACCTCTCCAAACGATTGAGCAGGTTCTACAAGCGGAACCTCAATCAACGGCAGGAGGACCATAGCGCACTTAGGGCGCTGTTTGAATCCGAGATGGGACTTAATGAACACTTAGCCGACGTGTTCAAAGATACCCTCGATCGCCTCTCAAAACTCGGCTATCCGGGTCTTCTTAATCCCCGGCTAGAAATCAAGTCCGCTCTCAATCCAGCCACGATCATGAGCAGCCAGGATGCGCGCGTGCATTACGTTCTGGGTGACGGCGAAGAGGCCCTAAGGCTTCCCGACACTTACAACGGCCTCGGTTATAAAAACCTCATCTATATGGTGGTCGAGATACTCGACGTTCACGCCAGATGGGTCGCGGACAAGGAGCAACGCGCTCCACTGCATCTAATATTTATAGAGGAGCCCGAGGGACACCTTCACGCTCAGCTTCAGCAGGTTTTCATTCGAAACGTTCTCGATCTTTTGAAAAGCGGCGAAGAGGATGGTAGCGCTTTCCAAAGTCAGACCGTCGTGACGACCCACTCCCCTCATATCGTCTATGAACGCGGCTTCCAGCCTATCCGATATTTCAGGAGGCAGAACATTGGCGGCGAGCAGACGGCCGAGGTTTTGAACCTCTCCGCGTTCTACAGTCAGACCCCGGATGAGCGGGATTTCCTGCAAAGGTATCTGAAACTAACGCATTGTGACCTCTTCTTCGCGGACGCAGCCATTCTTGTAGAAGGCAATGTCGAGCGGCTCTTGCTCCCCGTGATGATCGAGAAGGAAGCCGTTTCGCTGCGGTCAGCCTGTCTGTCTATTCTGGAAGTGGGCGGTGCCTTTGGCTATCGTTTCAAGTCGTTGATTGAGTTCCTCGGTCTTGTTGCGCTCGTGATCACCGACTTGGACAGTGTAGAGCTCGTTGCCACCGCTGATGAGGATGAAAATACCGAGTTCGAGGTTCCAAACGCCGAAGCAGGCCAGCCGCCTCTGAAAAAATCCGGCAAGGCGTGTTTGCCATCTAAACCGAACGCGCTTACTTCAAACCAGACTTTGATCCAGTGGCTACCAAAAAAGCAGTCGGTTGCAGAGCTGCTCGCTGCGACCGACTCCGAGAAGTTCTATGAGGCGGAAGGCGGCAACGGTTTCAAGATTCGTGTGGCCTATCAAATACCGACGAATGTGACATGGAATGGCGCGACGGCCAGCCTGTGCGGGCGAACGCTGGAAGAGTCCTTTGGGCTTGAAAATGCGGCATGGTGCCAGGATGCGGCGCAACGGCACGTCGGCCTGAAGCTCCGCGGGAACCCTGCGACACCCGACGATCTTGCGTCTGGCCTTCACAAACGAGTCAGCGGAAAGTCGTTCGACAAAACGAAGTTTGCCTTGGGCGTGCTGACCGAACTTCCTGCGAATTGGAATGTGCCTCTCTACATCAAAGCCGGTTTGCATTGGCTCGAAAGTGTGGTCAGTCTCGAGCTGCCTGCTCCGCCGCCAGAGGTAACCGAGCCTGCGGCCTCTGCCATACCAGGCGATGCGGCAGCTATCAGGGAGGCGGCGAAATGACCAGCCGCGCTCACCAAAAAGATACCGAGGCGGATCGAGAACTTTACCGCTGCTTGAACGCATTGCCACCACAAAGCTTCCTGATGATAGCGGGAGCTGGCTCAGGGAAGACTACTTCTTTGATTAAGGGGCTCGCCGAGACACTCAATAAGCACGGCGAGAGGCTGAAGCTGCGCCGACAAAAAGTCGCTTGTATCACTTACATGGAGATCGCAGCCGGAGAGATTTGGGCGGATGTGGGTAACAATCCCCTCGTCCATGTCTCGACTATTCACAGCTTCCTTTGGTCGCTGGTTCGGTCGTTCCAGTCAGACATCCAGGGATGGGTGGCAAATCGGATTGACGAAAAGCTCCTGGAACTACGGGAAATAGCGACCAAATTCGGGCCTCGCGTGCAGCAGCGCACGCGCGACAAGAACCAGAGCGACATAGCCCGCTATGAACAGCAGCGGACGCGGATTGGCCAAGTCCGCTCGTTTACCTATGGAACGGGTAGTGACTATGTGAACGGAATCCTCGGTCACGATGACATCATAAAAATGGCTCCGCAGTTTATCGTCGAGAGCCCGTTGATGCGGAGCCTCCTCTGTCAACAATATCCCTTTCTCTTTGTCGATGAGAGTCAGGATGCAATGGAAAATGTAGTAGTGGCTCTAAAGGCGGTGAATGAGGAACTGGGAGATCGGTTTTGTCTCGGGTTCTTTGGGGACCCGATGCAGCGCATCTACCTGACAGGGATCGGCTCAATTTCGGCCGATCCTGGTTGGGCAAAGATCACGAAGCCAGAAAATTTCCGATGTCCCGCAACTATACTCAGTGTCGCTAATGCGATTCGACGAGACGGAGATGGTCTAGTCCAGACGCGTGGCCGGATGACAGGACCGGAGGATGCTCTGGTCAGCGTGCCAGGCAGCGCAGACATCTTCATCCTTCCCATTGACGCGAGACGCGATCAGCGGCTCGCGCAGGTGCGCGACTGGGCTGCTAGGAAGAACGATGATCAAGTGTGGCTTACCGATGAGAGCAATGAAGCTGTGAAAGTCCTTGTCATCGTCCACCGAATGGCCGCCAAGCGGCTGGGATTCGGCGAACTGTACTCGGCACTAAACGATAAGGCACCGGAGAAGTTCAAGAACGGATTCTTGGATGGGACCGCGTGGCCGGTGCGACCATTCAATAACTTTGTCCTGCCGCTTGTTAGCGCTGGCAAGAAGGGCAGCGAGTTCGAGGTGATGCAGGTTCTCAGAAAATCGCCGCTCTTGGATCGCAAAAACCTGAGCGGAGTAAATGTCGCTGAACGGCTTGGCGAACTGAGTCGATTCACCGAGAGTCTTCAGCAGATGATGGAACCGGGATCAAGCGCAACTAATGCTGATGTTCTTCGTCATGTTCATGAGTCGAGGGTAATCTCCCTCGACCCGAGGGTACTCTCGTATTTGAATCTGCCAGCCCAGATCAAAGATGAGGAAGGCGACAATGCCAAGGTTGCTGAGGATGAGGATGACGGCGAAGAGCTTACCAAGGAAGTTGCTGCAATGGACGCCTTCCTCGCGTGCCCGGCGTCACAGTTCTGGGGTTACTATAAATACGTGAACGACGATTCTCCGTTCTCGACACAACAAGGCATCAAGGGCGCGGAGTTTGAGCGCGTGCTTGTTGTCCTGGACGATGATGAGGGTACCCACGTTCAATTCTCCTATGACAAATATTTGGGAATCAAGCCGCTTTCAGACAGGGAAGAAACAAATAGGCGCGAGGGCAAAGAAACAACTGTGGAGAGGACTAGGCGTCTCTTTTACGTATGCTGTACGCGTGCTTTGAAAGATCTGATTGTCGTGCTCTTTACGGGCGATGTTGCAGCGGCCCAGCGCCAGATCACGGCGCTCGATCTTTTTCCGTCGCGTGCGATCCATCTGGAAAAAGAACTTGAGGCGAACTGATCTTCCGCACACGACAAGAAATTTGGCGCGGACGAAGCTATTCGACTGCCCTAATCCAAGCTAAAGTTCATGCGCGCCGATGATTAGCTGCCCTATTCTTAATGCAATGCGTACGCTCTAACATCAAGTCATTTAAGCCGATGCCGATTAACTCCAATATTGATCAAACATTACAGTTGCATATCGGTAAAATATTTTACTCACAATAGTTGTTGCTTTGTGACTTAAACGTCCGGCAAATTTGATTTTTTCTTATCGTACCCTCTCAACTGCAATAAAAAAGAATAGTGTCCTCCGTAATTATAATTCCATCTCCATTTCCCGAAAGTGTGGTTTCTCCTGCTCCATAGATTGCTCTTGCTGTTTGTCTTGTTTTATCTCGTTATTAGATTCTTTATCGTCAATTTGTATTTCGCTTTCTAATTTTTGTTCTCTTTTGTTATCCTGAATGTAGTCCAGAGTCGATGATTTCTGCTGTTCTGCTTTTACGTTTTCAAAGAACCTTTCCTTATCGTCAACAAATATTTCAAAATCATGCCTGGAGCGACTGGCAGCAACATAAAACTGCTTCTGGTCAACATTGTCTGCTTTTGCACAATATATATCGTTGTTGTAAGATGCCCCTTGGGACTTATGTGTCGTTATGGCATAAGCATGATCAATATAGTTATAATTCTTGCTATTGAATGATATTTCCTTGCCGTTGATGTCCAGGGATAGATTGCCATTTTCATCAATGTTTTTTATTGTCCCGGTTAATCCGTTTTGAACCTGTAAATATTTATCGTTTTTCAGAAAGACGATATGATCGCCTGCGGCAAATTCTCTTGGCGCTTCATTGAAGATTCTGATTTTGTCGCCATTTTGAGCAATATCAATGAATAAATCCTTGCCATCGACTGTTTGACAATTTAAAAAGTTGTTCGTTTGATCAATACTGACAATTCTGGCTTCCATGCCGGCATTCATGCCATTGAATGATTTCTGGGCATATAAGATTTGATTCTCTTCATAATTGTAGGCATATCTCTTTTCGATTTCTTTCATGTTGACTATTTCCCGAATAGTGAGAGTTTGTTCTGAGATAAGTTTTCCCTCTTCCTTGATCTCTGTCCTGATCATTTCATTTAAAGCCTTTCTGTCGGCATTGGTGGGCGTAATTATATGAGTGCCATTATCCACACCCCCTTTTTCCAGATACGCTTCTTTGACGGCATTTAAACGTTCATCACGATCGGCTATTTCTTTTATTCTGTTGTTCGATTCCAGAATCTGTTCTGCACGGTCAATATCCTTATCTTTGATGGCCTCAACCAGTTGTCTGGTATATTCCGTCTTTTGCCGGATAGTTTCCGCCAGCCGGACAACATGCAGTTGACCCAGCTCCTGGGCATCCTGAAAAGCACGTCCGGCATCAATCGCCGGCAATTGTTTAATATCGCCCAGCAAAACCATACGACAGTTATCCCTTTGGGCTGATTCGATCATTTCCAGTGTTTGTTTGCTTCCCAGCATTGACGCTTCGTCAATTACCCTGATGGCATTTACAATTCCATCTTGATTCTGGAGGAAAGAGTCAACTGTCTGTCCTTTGGCCCCGGTCTTTTCCGTGAATTCCTGAACTGCTTTGCCTGTTTTGGAATAACCTTCCAGAGTTATTCCTATGCTTTCTGCGGCCTCGGCTATGGTTTGGAATACGGTTGTTTTGCCGGAACCGGCATCCCCCTGACAGATAATAAATTGATCTTTCGAAGTCATTACAGCCTGAAAAAGTTCTTTCTGCCCGTCGGTCAGATCGATGTTGTTTTTTGTTTGATAATTATCAATGAAACTATTCGATTCAGATATGCTCATGAGCGAACTCATTTTCCGCTGCCCCTGCTTCAGATCATAGAGAATCTTTTGTTCGATATCCATCATTTCCGGTGTGGAATATATACCGGGAGCTATCTCCCGGATGGTGTCATTTATTTTAGCCTTTTCAATTTCAGGAATAAAATCTGATTTATCATATTTTCCCATGGATAAAGTCAGAACATTCCGCAGAAGCTCGGCTTGGGAAAATGTGGATTCATTGGTAATGAGATCCCGGACGATGTTATTTATATAGTCCTGGGGCGTCAGGTTATTTACCTTTAATTCCTGAGCTGCATTTCTGACATTGCCGGATATTATTTCCGGGGAATAGCCCAAA
>Ga0181520_10010375_pt1 | contig 12529 bp, 9 predicted proteins | sample PEATcosm2014_Bin_29_FD_132451 | JGI IMG/M metagenome (GOLD analysis project Ga0181520, IMG submission 132451) | Peatland microbial communities from MTU Mesocosm Facility, Houghton, MI, USA - PEATcosm2014_Bin02_30_metaG | ecosystem: Environmental > Terrestrial > Soil > Wetlands > Peat | place...
GGGACGTGTTCACCCCGGAGCAAGTGCAAATGCTCATTGATGCTGCCGCCCCCGAATGGAAAACCGCCATCCTGTTGGGCTGCTATGCGGGACTCCGCCTGTCGGATTGCGTCATGTTCACTTCACAGAGAACACAAGGAAAAAGCCGGGAGTTTTGCCCGCGAATCACACGAATTTCACGAAAAAAAGCTAGTTCCTGACGATGGAATGGGGCCATCCGTCCAGCCGTTGCCGGCTCGGGTCAAATCTTTGAACTCCACGCATCCGCCAGCGCCTCGGCTTGCTGCAGCACCAAGGTAACGGCGGCTTCCTGACCTTCGGGGGGGTATTTGTATTTGCGCAACAGCCGCTTGATCAGCAGACGCATCTTGGCGCGGACGCTTTCCCGGTATTGCCAGTCCACGGCGGTGCTCGCCCGCAATTTCTCGGTGAGTTCGGTCGCCAGTTGTTTGAGGGTGGCGTCGCCCATTTGCTGCAATACTTCCGGGCGTTCGGCCAGGGCGTCGTAAAAGGCCACCTCATCGGCGCTCAGATGCAGGTCTTCGTTGCGTTTGAGCGCGGCTTGAAAATCCTTGGCCATGGCGATCAACGCTTCGATCACCTGGGCGGTTTCAATGGCGCGATTGTGATACTTGCGGAGCGTTTCCAAGAGCCGGTCGGTGTATTTCTTTTGCTGCACCAAATTGCCGCGCGTGTGTGAGCGGATTTCATCCCGCAACAGGCGTTCCAACAGCTCCACCGCCAGATTTTTCACCGGCGACTTGCGCACGTCCTCCAGAAATTCGTCCGAGAGCAATCCGATGTTTGGTTTTTCGAGGCCGGCCAGGGCGAAGATGTCGTTCACCCCTTCGGCAATGATGGCGTTGTCGAGAATCTGTTTGAGCGCCGAGTTTTTTTCATCCTCCGTCTGCTTGCGGTCCACCGTGGTATGCTTGAGCAATGCCGCCTTGATGGCCGAAAAGAAGGCGATTTCCGTCCGCAGCGCCGCCGCCTCGTCCAGGGTGCCGCAGAGCGAATAGGCTTTCGTGACGGAGGCCATGACATCCAGAAAGCGCTTCTTGCCGTCCTTGAGTCCCAGCAGATGATTGGCGGCGGGAACCAGCAACCGGAGGGCGTCCGTCTCAAACTTGCGATAATCGAAGCCGTGAAACATGGCCCGCACCACGTCCAATTTTTCGAGCAGAATGTCCAAGGCCACTTCGGCATCGAGCTTGAGCTGACCTTTGCCCTTGGCGGCGACATAGTTTAACAGGGCCTTCTTTAATTCGGCGGCAATACCGATGTAATCCACCACGAGACCGCCCGGCTTGTTCTTAAAAACACGGTTCACGCGGGCGATGGCCTGCATGAGGTTGTGGCCGTGCATGGGCTTGTCCACATACATGGTGTGGCAGCAAGGGGCATCGAAGCCGGTGAGCCACATGTCCCGGACGATCACCATTTTAAGCGGGTCCGCCGGGTCTTTGAAACGGCGTTCCAGGCGTTTTTTCTGGGCCTTGGTATAAACATGCGGCTGGAGGTTCGCTTTGTCGGAAGCGCTGCCGGTCATGATGATGCGAATGGCCCCGTCTTCCGGGTTGCAGCCGGTTTCCTTGCCGTCTTTCCTCAGCTTGGTGCCCGCCCATTGCGGGCGGAGCTTGATGATTTCATCAAAGAGCGCCACGCAAATGTCGCGGCTCATGGCCACAAACATACCTTTGCCTTCCGTGACACTGGTGCGGGCTTCGAAATGGGCGACCAGATCAAGGGCCACTTCCTTTAAGCGGGGTTTCGCCCCCACGAGCTTGGCGAGTTGCGTCCATTTGCTTTTCACCGCCTCGCGGGCAACCTCGTCTTCCTCGTCCTCGACCACTTCCTCAACGTCCTGATTCAGCTTGTCGATTTCCGCCCGGTTGATGTCCAGCTTGGCCAGCCGGCTTTCATAGTAAATCGGCACCGTCGCGCCGTCATTTTTGGCATCCTCAATGTCGTAAACGCTGACGTAATTGCCGAAAACCGCGATGGTATCCTTGTCTTCCAATGAGATCGGGGTGCCGGTGAAACCAATGAAGGAAGCCTCCGGCAACGCGTCGCGCATGTGCCGGGCGAAGCCATAAACATATTTGGCCCCAATGACCTCCCTGGTTTTTTTGTCCCGGACGGTAACGAGCCGTGCCTGAAGCCCGTACTGGCTGCGGTGGGCTTCGTCGGAAATCACCACCACGTTGTTGCGACGGCACAGCGGCGGATGTTTGGCCTCCCCGTCCAGCAGGGAAAACTTCTGAACCGTGGTGAAAATGATGCCGCCGGACTGGCGGGCGGCGAGCAGCTCGCGCAACTGGTCGCGGCTGTCCGCCTGCTCGGGCGTTTGCTTGAGCAAATCCTTGGCGCGGCAAAACTGCTCGAAAAGCTGGCCGTCCAGGTCGTTGCGGTCGGTTACCACCACCAGCGTGGGGTTGTTCATCTCCGGCTGCTGCAAGAGCTTGCCGGCGTAGCAACACATGGAAATACTCTTGCCGGAACCCTGCGTATGCCAGAACACTCCGGCTTTGCGGCAGCCCGCTTTCACCTCTTTGCCGTAGCTGGCCCGATCCTCACGTAATTGGTCCGATTCCACCGTGGCGGCGGCGATCAACGTCACCCGCACCGCTTCCCGTACGCCGTGAAATTGGTGATAACCGGCGATTTTCTTGATGAGCATGTCGCCGTCCTGCTCAAACAGGATGAAATAGCGGAGGTAATCCAGAAACAGGTCGCGCCGGAAAAACCCGCGCACGACTTTCTCCAGCTCGAATTGCAACAGCGGCCGGTCGTTTTCGTTGGCAATGGTCCGCCAAGGCAGAAACCACTCGGGCGTGGCGGTGAGCGAGCCAACCCGGGCATTGGTGCCATCGCTGATGATCAGCGCCTCGTTAAAAACCAGCAAATCCTCAATCTCCTCCTTGTAGGTTTGGAGCTGGTTGTAAGCCTGCCAAATATCCGTGGTTTCATCGGCGGGATTTTTCAGTTCGATAAGGCCCAGGGGCAGGCCATTGACGAACACCACCAGATCCGGACGGCGCGCCTTTTTGGCGCCGGCGACCGTGAATTGATTGACGACCAGATAATCATTGTCCTCGGGGTTCTGAAAATCAACCAACTGGGCGTGGTCGGTTTCCTTGACCCCTTTGGAGTTGGTAAATTCAATTTTCACGCCCTCCATGAGCAGACGATGGAAGGCGCGGTTGTTTTGGGCCAGGCTCGGGTGAGTGCGGGTCGTGACGAGATGGACCACTTCCTCGATGGCGGACGCCGGCAGCTTGGGATTCAGCCTTTTTACCACGCGTGCCAGCCGGCCCTTGAGCACGACCGTCCGAAAATCGGGCCGTTCGGATGCCGCGCCCTCCGGGGCAAGGTCGGCTCCGTTGGCCTGGCTCCAGCCGGTGTCTTGAAACCACTGGAGCGCCTGCTGTTCGAGTTGGTCTTCGGTGATCATGATTGCCGGCCCTCGATCCGCTTAATCTCCCGGTCAAAATCCGAGATATATTCCGCGTCCTGCCGCCGGCGATAAACCTCGTTTTGTTGCTCGGCCTTCAGTTTGGCCTCCAAGGCGGTCACTTTGCCCTTGTCCTGCAAAATGGGATAGTTGGACAGCTCCAGAAAACTGTGCAGAAACTTCACCCAATCCGCCATTTTCATCAGGATGCCGCGCGCGGCCCGGTTCTCCGCCAGGTCGAGATACGCCGAAACAATCCGGTTCAGTTCTTTCACATGCGCCTCGCTGAGATAATTCTTGGCGATGGCCACGTCTGATTTGAGAATTTTGCCTTTGGGGGCGTGCTTCCACGTCGTCAACCCCATGTAGATTTTGGTGGCATCGGCGGAAGCATAGATCAGTTCCGCCGCCGTCCGCCCGGTGATGGCCCAATGCAATTTATTTTGCACCGTGGCAAAAAACTCCTTCGTCTTCGTCGTCTCCGCGCTGGAATCCACCGAGAGGGCGTACAGGTCCGTGATTTTCTGGTAAAACCGCCGCTCGCTGGCCCGGATTTCCCGGATGCGCTCGAGCAACCCGTCGAAATAATCTTTGCCAAAAACCGTTTTGCCCTGTTTCAGGCGCTCGTCATCCAGGGCGAAACCCTTGGTGATGAACTCCCGCAGCGTTTTCGTGGCCCAGATGCGGAACTGCGTGGCCTGAAAGCTGTTCACGCGGTAGCCGACGGCGATGATCGCATCGAGGTTGTAGTAGCGGGTTTGGTAATTTTTTCCGTCGCTGGCAGTTGTTTCCAAAATGGAAATAACTGAAGCTGCCACCAGTTCGCCGGTGTCGAAGATGTTCTTCAGGTGCTTGTTGATCGCCGGCACCTTCACGCCGAACAGTTCCGCCAGCGCCTTCTGGGTCAGCCAGACGGTCTCGTTTTTGAGGAAAACATCCACCTTTACCGCGCCATCCGGGGCGGTGTAGAGGAGAAATTGGGTTGGATCACTCATCAGGTCGCGATTCTCCACCAGATCACCACCAACCGCGTTTAGCCCAACAGGTTGCCGGGATCGTTTCAATTCATTCGTGCATCAACTCAAACGATTTGATGTCGCTGAGCTGCCGTGGTTGGCGTCCGGGATGCAATTTGCCGGTGACCTTGATGTAGGCGCCATCCGTCATGTGCGCCTTATCCGCTTGTTCATATTCCAAAGCAGTGAGGCTGGCGCGGGCACGCACTTGTTCGCCGTCCGGAGTCAGGAGGGAGAGGATCACTTCCCCAGCGCGTTTACCATCGGCTCCCATTTCGCCATCCAGACGCTCCACCGTTCCGGGAAAAACATCCTCCAAGTGCTGCTCGTTTGATCGCAGCATCCGCCGCACGTCCTCGATGCGGGAAAAATAGTCGTGCTGCACACGGATCACCGAAACCCGGGGTTCGGTCGCCGGTCGCGGGATGGTGACGGCCCACGTAATGGCGATTTCCATCGAATTCTTGAGGGATTCGTCCTCAAACCGCGTGAGGGCCTCGCATAAATTTGACGAAACACCGATCCATTTTCCCGACTTTGTTGCTTCCACCAACTCAGCCAGCGTGTCGGTCTCAATGGCGTTCATCAAATAACCCAGCGCCCGGCGAAGGGTCAGGGTGGCCCGGCGCACAAACGGCGCTTCCACCTCGTCTGGCAGCAGCGGGGCCTGAACATCCAGCGATTGCACCGGGCAGGAAACATTCAGCACGAAACTTCCGGGCTGGGTATGCCGGAACCTCACGGCATCGAGAAATTGCTGTGCTTCCATCCGGCTCAGGCGTGGGTGATGAGGTTGCGGCTTGAGCACCGAACACGCGGACGCCAAAAGCAGTTGCTGGGTGCCGGCCACTATGGCGCTGGCGAACGACAGTGGTAGTGAACGCTCGTCCGGACGAGGGGTGGTCACACGAAATCCCAAGGCGTCGTCACCGACCTCCAAAAGGCTCTTGAGCACTTCCTGCGGAGATCGTCTCTCCAAGGCGGCCAGTTTTTCAACGACCAGCGTCACCGCGTCGGAATAATCGGGAGACGAGGTGTCCATGGGGAAGACCAATTGCCGGTTCGGCAAATCCGGACGTGACATCGCATACAGCCGGTCCTTCGCGGCCTCTTTGATCAGAATCCAACCATAATCCTTGGCATAATCACGCAAGTTGGTGGGCGGGATGAGCGTGGCGAAATTCATACGGCAGGATACTGCGGAATGTCCCGGCGCGAAAGGCGCACCGCAAGCTGGGCAAGGCCATCCGGTGAAAACACCTGCGTCTTGGGCAGTTTCACGGTTGTTCCTGAACTCGTGGTGATATCCGGCGCTCCACGCAGGCTCTGCCAATAGGCGCAGCGGCGGAGGACGAGTTGATCGGCTGAATGGCCGAGCCAATCTTGCGCGTCGGCCGGGAGAAATAAAACCACCAGGATGCGGGCCACCGAGACGGTGGCACTGCGCAAATCGTTGTAACGATTCACGCCGCTCAGGAAATAGGAAAAATGCGTTCCGTCATCCGCCGGCTGGCCAACCGTGGCCTTGAGCTGGATTTTCATATCCACCTCCGTCAGCAGGCCGCCCCCGGCGAAAGGGCCCCAAGCCGTGAGCGTGGCATCCACCCCATGGTTGTCCTCGTGCCGGTTTGCTTCACGGCAGGACATGCCCGCGCGCGACGCCACCGCATGCAGGTAGGCGTAGCTCAACTCCGACTCGATGTTGGGCGGCGACAGTGGTTGCATTTGTCCAACGGTTGTTTACACGGTCAACGGCTTGGTTTCAACGTCTATTTTACAGCCCTGCGGCAGTTCCGCCAACGCCTTTTGGGTCAGCCAGACGGTTTCGTTTTTGAGGAAAACATCCACCTTCACCGCGCCATCCGGGGCGGTGTAGAGGAGAAACTGGGTTGGTTCGCTCATCTTGCCCCCCCTTTGCCAACCCCAACGGGGCGGCGGCCAATCGTGCGACTTAAGCTGTCGGGACAATCGCCGATGGTACAGCCCATGGCTGGATTCTGCGAATCCCGACATTTTGTCGCGAGAACTGTCGCGTGGTGCTCTTTCGACCGAAAGTCGCCGCCGCTTCCTGCCAATTTGGCAGGATGAATGGCAGGATGGATAGCGACGTTCATGAGCGCAAGATTTTGTATTCAGTTGCCCGGCCTGAACCTGTCTTTTCCAGCATTCCCAATTCCTGAAACCTCCGCAGATGATTCATCGCCGTCCGATAAGGCAGGTTTAGAGCAGCGGCGTACTCGGTGGAAGTCATTGCCTCTTTTGTCGCGAGCCATTCCCAGCCGGCTCGCTCCGATTTGCTCAGTTTATTCAGAACCGCTGCTCCGAGAGCCGTTACGACGGCCTGCGCGTGCCGGTAAATGGTCAGGTTCAAATAGACTCCATCAAACGCATATTTCGGCACAGGCAATCCATATTTGGTCGCGGCGGAACCGAGGGTTCTCATCCCCAGTCCGCGGCCTTCCAATAACTTCGTCCCACTGAAAGCGAACTGAAGTTTTGGATTCCGATTATACATGGGCGCGGTGAACGCCTGCATCTGCTCCAAGGTGATGGGAAACAGCGGAGCGCCGGGACTGCGCACCGTGACCGTGTCCGCCGTGACCACCAAATGACAAGTGGCGCCGGTCAGGTCGTAATCGCGATGCACCAGCGCGTTGATCACCGCCTCGCGAACCAACTCGAACGGCAGCGCGGGCCGGTCCTCGCGCGTCATTCGGCTCCGGTCAATCACATTCGGCAGCTTTGGGCGCAGCCAGTCCTCCACAGAATCAGGAATCAGGATGGCCGGGCCATCGAAGTTTTGAATCTCGTGGGTGCCGTCGGGAAACTCAATGGTCGCATTCAGCCCGGCCTGATGCAGGACCTCGCGCGGTTTTTTTCCAAAAAGCAGGAACCCGAATCCGGTCGGCACCAGTGTTGCGCCTCGGCGGCGGAGCAAGCCCTGAAACTCCAAACGCTGGATGAACCCAGCAGACACCGTCTTGTCTGGAATTTTCGTCTGCTCGCGGTAGCGGGAGAGAGCGTCGGATGCCAGGTCGGACAAGCCAATGCCAGCCAGCGCTTCATCCCATTTAGAAAGGGGTGACGGCTTGGTCGTTTTTCCGGCCTTGGCTTCGGCGGCGCGTTTGAACGCCTGGGCGATGAATTCCTTGTTCGCCAGGCGAATCTGCTCCTGCAAGTCGAGGTCGAACAATCGGACCTTGATGCCATTTTGCTCCAGATAACGGATGCCCTGCCGGTCCACCATCGGGTCGGGGTCTTCGATGCCCACCCAAACCTCGGCAATCCGGGCATTCACGATCCGCTCGGCGCAGGCGAGCTTGGGTTGCTTCCGCGCTCCGGGCGCACACGGTTCCAGGGTGGCAAACAGCACCGAGCCATCCAACCTTTCGCCAGGATGCTTGCGCTCCAGCAACGTGTATTCGGCATGGTCGCCATACCGAAGTTCCCCGCGAAACGCCGTGTCCACGGTTCCGTCCGGTTTCACCAGCACGGCCCCCACCAGCGGACTGGCCTTCTTGTCGGCGCGAGGTTCGTTGACGGATTGCTTCATCACCTCGACGGCCATTTCCATCAGTTGTCTCGGATTGAATTTGATTTTGGCGGCCATGCTGATTTTGGGTGCTTTCAGTTTGCAGCAGTCATTTTTCCAGAAACAACCGGCACGCGCAATTCCCCGCTCAGCAGCTTCGGCAGCAGCGCGTCGCGCAGGGTGGCGAGGGTGCGGGATTCATGGAGGTTCGCAATGATTCGTTCGATGAGCGGACGTGTCTTTTCGGTGAAATCGGCGGCAAGTTGCCTTGACGGCAACGCAACTTGGTAATGGGAAATGTCGTTCCAATTCGCACGCGGCATTTTCGTGCCGGTTGAAGCCGCGTCGGCGTGGTTCACAAGTTCCACGCTTGAAACGTGGCCGAGCACAAAGCCAAACCATGCCGGCTCTTTCGGCGTGACGACCAAAATATCTGTCGAGCAAACACCACCCAGCGGGGCTACTCCGACTTTGTGAAAATAGGGCCGAAGCTTTCCGAAGAGAATTTCGCCACGCTTAAACTCAAATTTCCCGCTCTCTAATTTTTCTGCGAGTCCCCAGTCGGAAAGCGCAATGCTGCGACGCGGCATGTGTTCAAGCCCGATGTATGCCATATCGGTTTTGATTTCGTCTGGCTGGATTCCGCGACGCGGATTATCGGCGACGTCACCGAGCGTTCCCGCGCACCAGCCTTTGGGGAGTTCGTCTTGGGTGGCGTCCACGAACCAGGATTTGAAAAGGGCTTCCGCCATCGCCTCCAGCGTCGCATTCATCCGCCGATTCAATTCAATTTTGTCGTCCAGCGCCCCGAGCACCAATGCTATGGCCTTTTGCTCGGCGAGAGGAGGGAGTGGAATTTCAAATGCTTCAATATGAGCTTTTGTAATTGCCCTCCGGCTCCCTCCCGCATTGAACGATTCAATGTAACTCTTTGTTGCAGGGTGGGTTAATACCGAAAGCAGATAACCGGGATCACATTCTTTCCGGTTTGTTCGAATAATAGAGACATGTTGATTGACGCAAGCTGGCAGGACTTTGTCGGGGACAATACATGATCGTCCAAAAGTAATTCCATCACCAGTTATATTTAGCAGAACGTCGCCAGAGTGAACTTCGGCGTTTCGAAGTTCCTTGGCGTGGGGGTCTGAAATAAAGGCGAGGTTTGTCGAATCAAAATGACGGTCGAATACATTCTGGCTGCGAATTAGCGCATGGTTGACCCGGGAGTCGAGGTAGACTCCGCCGCCCCCTCGCGGGGTCGCACCGGTCCCAATCTTGGTGCAAAACGAAGCGAGCTTTTTTACCAACCAGCCGACTGGTAATTCCGCAACAGTCGGGCAAATGTTCGCCGGTTCGACTGCCATACGGGGGCCATTTTGCATTTGTCGAAACCATTCGCGTCCGCATGTCTGGATGTGCTTTTCAAGTTCCGGGTTGTTGATTTTGGCGCGAACCACCAAGTCCACCTCAATCGGCAGGTTCAATTTGTCAATTTGCGCCTTGAGGGCAATCAAGTCTTGAAGGTGAAGGTCTTCACCCTCAAGCGCCAGATCCACATCCGACGCCCCCCGGAATGTCCCCAACGCCCGAGAGCCGAAGAGGACGGCCCGCCGGACCTTGGGATGGGTCGCCAACACGGAGCGAAGGCCGGCCCGGTCTTTGGCTGTAAGTCCATCGGTCATGTCGTTTTGGCCTGTTCGTTCAGCCTGGCAATACAAGCCCGGAGCATGGGCTCAAGCTTGTCCTTGATGAGAACCGTGGCCTGTTTGGCAATTTGGTCGTCGTAGGTGTGGGTGAACAGGTTCCGGCTTTCGAGCGCCTCCAGCCATTGATCCACATCCGTGAGCAATTCCATCTCAAACGATTTTTTAATCACTTCGCGCGGACTGTTCACCTCGTAGCCTTCAAAGGTGAGCTTGTCCTTCAAGGTTTTCCAGCACAGTTCAAAGGTGAATTCATAAGTCTGCACGAGGCCGGCGACTTCCAGTTCGTTGTAATCGGCCTGCCCGCAGGCGGTTTTAAGCCGCTGGTAGGCTTTGTTCAGATTCTGGAGGCGTTGGAGCCAGCGGTTTTCGTTGCTCATGACTGTTTTTAGGGGTTTCACCCGACTTTTTCAAGTTCTTGATCCAGGCATTCAAGCGTTCCGGGGCGAGAAGGCCCTGCACCTGCGGGAATAACGTGGCGTTCATGCTTGCATTTCCAGAAATCCAGTTCAGGCTGTGTGCGTTGACCTCGGAAGTCCTTCCTCGGCCGCTGGCGGCAGACAGGAGCCGGGGTTTCTTTTTTTCCCAAATCAGAAGCCATAACCCAGCCCTTTCAGGTTCTTCTGAATCGCGGTTTCCAGTTTTGCGGATTCGGCAAACTGGCCTTTCAACTCGGCCACCAAACGGCTCATCTTTTCCTCGAACGGTTCGCCATCGTCTTCGACCGCCTCGGCCCCGACATAGCGACCAGGGGTGAGGACGTGGCCGTGGCTGGTCATCTCCGCGATGGTGGCTGATTTGCAGAACCCGGCAATGTCCTGATAATTCTTGCCGCGTTTCCAGTTTCGGAAGGTGTCCGCTATTTTCGCAATGTCCCCGGCGGTAAATCCGCGCAAGACGCGGTCCAGCATATAGCCGAGCTTGCGGGCGTCAATGAAGAGGGTTTGACCGGAACGGCTGCGGTATTTACCGCGCGCTTTTTTATCTTTCGTCAGGAGCCAGATGCAGGCGGGAATTTGGGTATTGGTAAAAAGCTGGCCAGGCAAGGCCACCATGCATTCCACCAAGTCAGCTTCGACGAGCTTGCGGCGGATGTCGCCTTCGCCACTGGAATTGGAACTCATGGAGCCATTGGCCAGCAGAAGCGCCAGGGAGCCATGGGGCGCCAGGTGGTGCAGCATGTGTTGCAGCCAGGCGAAGTTGGCGTTGCCCGGTGGCGGTGTGCCGTATTTCCAGCGGGGATCGCCCTCCAGTTTGGCATCCCACCATTCGCTGATGTTGAACGGCGGATTGGCCATCACGAAATCCGCCCGGAGATCGGGATGCTGGTCGTTGGTAAAACTGTTGGCGGGTTCCTTGCCCAAATTATAATCAATGCCGCGAATGGCCATGTTCATGGCCGCCAGCCGCCAGGTGGTGGGGTTGGATTCCTGACCATAAACCAATATTTTCGCCTTTTGCTCTTCAGCATTGTATTTGAGCTGATCGGCATGTTCCTCGATGAACCTCTCGCTCTGGACGAAGAAACCGCCGGAGCCGCAGGCGGGGTCGTAAACCCGGCCGGAATACGGTTCCAGCATCTCCACAATCAGGGTCACGATGGCCTTGGGGGTGAAAAACTGGCCGCCTTGTTTGCCTTCCGCGAGGGCGAACTGGCCGAGGAAATATTCGTAAACGTGGCCGAGGATGTCCTTGGCATGAAGGTCCGCGTGCTCAAAGGGGATGGTGGCGATGAGGTCAATGAGGCTGCTGAGATTGGCCGGGTCAAGCTGGAGCTGGGTGTAGGTTTTGTTGAGCACGCCCTTGAGCCTGGGGTTTTCCCGCTCGACGGCGTCCAGCGCGTCGTCAATGAGCTTGCCGGTGGAGGTGATTTTGTATTGCGCCGTTTTGCCGTTTTTCACCTCGATGACCGCCCCGGCCGGGAGCTTGGCGCTGTCCTGAAGGGTTTTCCACCGGGCCAGTGCGGGCACCCAGAACACGTTTTTCTCCAGGTAATAGTCGCGCTCCTCCAGTTCCGTCCGGATGGCATTGGCATAGGCCGCCGGGGACTTGTAATCCGCCGGGTCCAGGAAATAGTCGCTTTTGGGATCGCGCAGGAGGGTTTCAATCTCCTGCTGGCGGACGGCGAACGAGTCGGAGACGTATTTCAGGAAAATGAGGCCCAGCACGGCGTGCTTGTAAACCGCCGCGTCAAGATTGGCGCGGAGCCGGTCGGCGGCGGTCCAGAGCTTTTTATCGAGGTCGCGGAGGAATTGCTGGGCGGAGGAGTCGGGCATGGATTTATCCTTGAACGGTTGGATGGCAGTGGCGCACGACATAAATCCGGCCAGAGCGTGTAATGATGATCGGCATATCCAGCCCCGAGTTTTATGCGTTTATCAGGCAAACACAAGCGGGAAGATGGACGGGGGGTTTAAAAGGGGCTCTGCCACCCCCGCCGGGGTGGATGAGTTTGACGGGGGGGCTTTGCGGGGGTGTCGCGGCGCTCCCCCCCGGCTACTGTCTGGGACGCCTCTGCGTCGGGAATCTGGCGGACAGGACGGCAGACAAAAGCGGCAACGGGGGGCGGAGGCATGAGGCAGAAAGCCGTTGAAACGGCTGGGGCGGTTGGCGCATGGCGGTCGCACCGGGCTGAAGCCACGGTGCTAATGGGAGGCCGGGGGAAAAGTCCAAAGTCCAAAGTCCCGCCGTCGTCCTGTAGATATGGACCATGGCGGACAGGCCAAAGTCGGCGGTCGGGGCCCCGGCGCATTGGGGATTTCAGATTTCAGGATTTGAGAGGAGCGAAAGGAAATTATGAATTATGAAGGATGAATTATGAACC
>Ga0181520_10010378_pt1 | contig 12523 bp, 8 predicted proteins | sample PEATcosm2014_Bin_29_FD_132451 | JGI IMG/M metagenome (GOLD analysis project Ga0181520, IMG submission 132451) | Peatland microbial communities from MTU Mesocosm Facility, Houghton, MI, USA - PEATcosm2014_Bin02_30_metaG | ecosystem: Environmental > Terrestrial > Soil > Wetlands > Peat | place...
ATGCCGAACGCCTCCTGGCGAAGGTGGGGGGTAGCAACTGCAAGGGGAGGGGTATCTCCCACCCTTGAAGCGCAGCGGAAAGGGCGCGAGGGCTGCACAAGCGGAGCGCGGAAGCCTGGGGAAGCCCCTTGCGGGCGCGAGGGGGAAACACCCCTTAGCTGCTTTTGCTTTTGTTGTTGCTGTTGCACTTCAGGCAATCAGGGAGGGGCGTTGCGGGGAAGGAACGGCACCGCTGAGGAGGGTGGCGGAGGACTGCAAAGCAGGCCGCAGACAGGGAGGATACTTCCGCCCGACAAAAAACGGCATTTCGTAAATCCGAAAGCATCGTATGGGGGCAGTTCGACAGGATTGAATTGTGATGATGAAGAATCGGAGTGGAAAGCGAAATTACGTTTGTCTGGGCGAGCTAAAGGGAAAGAAGGTGCTTCTATTGAAATGTACACTGCTGTATTATGAGATATGGAACCGCTCATTGAAAGGCAAGTGCATTTTGAAGGCGGTAGGAGCGGCACAGAGAGGAACTAAGGACCAATGACGGCAGAGGAGACGCTAATTAAGCAGTACGGACCGTTGCTCATTATCAACCAATTGGCAGGCATCCTTGATCGTTCCCCAGGCGGTTTGCGTACCGCGCTTCGGTCCTCCGGCGAGTGGGTCAACAAAATCAATGCAACCCGCTTGAGATCAGGCCGCCGTTTATATTTCCGCACGGCCGAAGTTGCCGATGTTCTTGGAATCCGGTAGACAGACGAGTGAGTTCCGAACTCACGTCCGTAAGCGCGATACTCGGCCTGAATTCGATTTCGGCTGCCGACAAGCCGGCGTCACCCCGGCGGTTCAACGCGGTTGGCTCGCGAAAAGGTTCCATTGCCTCCCGGCAACCACACCCCCTGTTATCCATCGTGCAGGTCATTCCCACCGAGAGCGCCCTTGATGCCGGCGCGCTCGGCTTCATGGCAAAGTTCCTGGTCCAAACTACGCTTCCGCACAGCGAGCAATCCGGCACGCAATACATGCGGGCAGACGGCAATGTCACCTTGTGCATCACCGATGTCGGCGGGACCGGCTTGCCCTATGGCAGCTATCCACGCCTGATCCTCATCTGGATGACAACTGAAGCCGTCCGAACCGGGAATCGAGAGCTGGAACTTGGCTCCTCGCTTTCGAGCTTCATGGCGCAACTCGGACTCCAAGCAACAGGCGGCCACTGGGGAACCATCCCGCGTTTCCGCGATCAGATGCAACGCCTGCTCGGCGCCGCAATATCGACTCGCTGGTCGAGTGAGGCCAACGGGCAGAATCACACAGGCGGTGAGAATCTCCTCATCGCGGACAGGTTCGATCTTTGGTGGACGCCGCAAAAGTTGCTGATCGAACGTCCTGAAAAATCCTCAGTGACGCTGTCGGCAAACTTCTTTGAGCAAGTCGTTGCCGCTCCGGTGCCGCTCGACTTGAGGGCTGTGAGGGTTCTCAAGAAGTCGCCTCTTGCGCTCGACCTCTACGCCTGGGCGACGCGCCGGGTCAGCTACCTCCCGCGGCCCACGTTGATTACCTGGGAGTCGCTGCGCCGGAGCTTCGGGGCCGGGTACGCCGATACGCCGCAAGGCCGCTCCTGCTTTCGAGCAAAAGCGGTCGAAGCGTTCCGAAGGATAGTTGTTGTCTACCCCGAATTAAAGATAGAAAGCCATGAGAATGGCCTGCTGCTTCGCCCTTCTGGTCCACACATTCCCAAAATCTTTCGCTAGGTGTCGAATAATAATGCGTCATTGGTCGCCCGCCAATAACTGTGCAGCCCATAAGTAAACGGCACATTATATCCGGACATTTATCGACTATTTACATATGGTGGTAACCTGAATAATAGGCTGAATTCAATTTTTGGAGTGTACCGAATGCAGCAAGCACTGAAGATGGCGAGTACCTCCGTTGATGAAATCGTTGATTCATATTGGAAGTTTCTGTCGCGTAACCACTACGACGGCCACCTAAAGCGATTCAAAGACCGATTGGATTCCGATCCGAAGGCTGCCGAGGCCGAGGCGGTTGTGTTCTCTGTGCTCTGGTCCGAAAAACGTCGCCCGGATATTTTCGAGAACAACAGCGCCGGCGGGCCGGATTTCCGTTGTGATCCGTCGCCGAGTGATTCGTTTCTGGTCGAAGTAACGTCGCTGGACTCAAAGGCGGTCTCGAATCGGTCTAAGTTGCCGCTCGAATTGAACGGGCCAGGCGGACAAGCATTCCGACTCATCACGGAAAAGCTGTGCTCCGCTGCGCAGTCGAAAGCTGCACAACTGGGTGGCCGTGGGATGCCGGGAGTTCTGGCGATCACGTCCTCGTACGACTTTGCCGGACTGCTCATGGATCGCGGTGCGGCTGAGTATTTGATGACCTCGACTCCGCACATCACAGTACCGGTTGGATCGACCGGAAAGTCCGGCTACTTGGAAACGGACCTGCGTAATGCTGTCTTCTGCCAACCCGGAATCCTCGACGCGGCCGGCAACCAGATGTTTGTCACGCGCTACCGTAGCATAGCCGCAATCCTTCTGGTAACCATCGGGGTTCGAGAAGCGGAGATTGTTGGCCTGCTGCATCCCGACGCTGCCCATCCGTTTAACCCGCAACTGTTCCCCGCTGTTCCCTATGTGCGGTTTGCGCGGTGGCCACTCATTAGTTCCAATATCAGCACTGAATGGATTCTCGGCAATGCAGGGCAAGGAGGCGCGATATTCGGGCACAAGCGCATTTCCTAAGACAGCAGTCCGAATAAGAGGTTCCCGTATCCGATGGAATACAATCCCACGATGATTGAATCCACCTCGACCGAAGCGCGGCTGCGGGACGAGCTGTCAAAGCGGCTGGAACTATTGGAGCCAGGCCTTACGCTCCGGTCTGAGGAATACCGACTGCCTAATCGACAAGGAGCCTCAGGTAGTATTGATATTCTCGCCACAGATCGCTTTTCGGCGAGCGTAATCATTGAACTCAAAAGGAGTAATCAATCCGCTCGTCAAGCTCTACACGAACTCCACAAGTACGTCGCGCTCATAAAGATCGATCACGGGCTGCGCGACAGCCAGATTCGTTGCATTCTTGTGTCAACGGAGTGGCATGAACTCCTCGTGCCCTTCTCCGAATTCACGCGTGCGGCACCTTGGGCAATCGACGGCTATCGACTGTTTCTGACGGATGCTGGCATCCCGGATCACGCCGAGAAAATTGTCCCGGTTGCCGCCCCAGCCGAACTGCGCCTTTGTCCCGAACACAGTATCTATCTTTTCCGCGAACAAATCCGCCGTGACGAGGCTCTGCCGGTCCTGCTTAAGCTGCTCCGTGATCACAACATCCCTGATTTTCTGCTGTTGAAACTCGACATCAAGCAACGGCGATTTGAAGGCACATGTGACTTTGCCCTCTATCTTATTGTTCCGGAATTCACTCCGGAGGAGCGCCAGCGCGCCCGAGACTGGCTCGGACAGACGCGCTGGGCAGACGATCTTGATGATGAAATTCGGTATTTGGAGGAACAACTTGTTATCCAAGAGGCGACCGACTCCTTCAGTCATTTACGGGATGAGTTCGAGATCGGATATCCCGAAAAGCTAACAACCCTGTGCATCACTTGGGACATCACCGCCCTGATACGCGGCGGCCCACGTCTCGAACCCAAAGCCATTTTTTCTGACGAATACCTCTTGCGGTGGGCGAAAGGGTTGGATGGGCGCAATGCTATTCATTTTGAAATGATTGCAACTCCATCGCGACGGCTTTCCTGGATGGAGGCCAAAGAAAATGCTGAATACTGCCTCAAGGGGAATGAGGCTTGGCGGACTTTGGTACAAGCGTATTTGGATGACATTGAACGAAACCATCTCGATGCGACGGTCACGGCCAGAATCTACAATCCCTGCAATCTGATGATGGGCCTTTACCGACTAGCGAAGCTAAACTTGGGCGATTCGCTTCCGAGCGCCGAGATTATCGTAAGCAGCAGGGACGGAAGCCCTTTGCGAGTCGTCCTTGGTGCTATGGTCTGGAACGGAAAATGCGTCACCGATGTGGCTGAGGTACTGCCTGACGATATTCCCACCCTATACGATCTCTTTTTCGCTGGTGCCATCGATGGCGGAACATGGGCTGCCGAGGAGCATTTGATAGCGCAACACGGACTCTCATATGTCCTCATCGAATGCATCCATACACCCGACGGCATGGTATTGGAACAACTCGTGATCGATGAGAATGTCTTGCGGCGACTTCAGGTCAATGAACTAGGCTTGGAGGAATTCGGCGCGTTTTATGCGGCCCACCAGGATTATCTGAGAGCCCTGGTCAACGATTTCGACTCATGGGCAACGTTTGAGTAGGCTAGCGCCCTTTCCCCCCGCTGAGGGGGCGGAGGTTCTCGCCTTGCCTCGACGCGCTACAGAACATTTCCACAGAGCAAAGGCGCTACTAGAGGCTATCCATACAGGATTACATAAAGGTACTACAGGGTATAGAGTAAGCCTTTTGTAAACAATGCTATGCGGACGCTTCGTACACCGTTTATGCGTAAAGGTACACCGTTTATGCGTGAAAAATCGCCCTGGATACACCGTTTATGCGTAAAAACGTACACCGTTTATGCGTGGAAAACTTGCGGGATTCACGCTGGAATGTGGATTCCGCTGGCGAACCGCGGCAACCGTTCCGTCTGGGTCTCGAAGGAGTTGTCGGCGGCAGGGCCGCAACGGGCAATACAAAAAGCCCGCGCCGGCGATTGCCGCCGCGGGCGTGCCCAGCTAATACTCGCTGGGCAGGTGAATCACGTTGTTGGCGAAGTAGAGCTTCACTTCGCCAAGCGGGAAGTCCGTGAAGGGGATCTCCTGCGTGTAGACGGGGTTTCCATTGCCGTCGTCGCAGAACACAGTCGCGCTGCGGTCGGAGTGAACCCTCAAGTTCCAGACCTGGAATTCTTCGCCGGAAACGGTAACATCATGCTGCTGGGCAATTGCGATGATGTCGAGCAGCCAGTAGGCGCCACCCTGATCGGCAAGGAACTTTGCGCCGTCGGTAAATAGGACTGCGCGATTGATGCCGTGGCGATACCAGTTGTCGGAGCCTGTGAACTGGCGGAGTTGAGCTTCGGAGAGTGTTGCTGTGTTCGTCATGTTATGCCTCTTTTCCTTGAAGTGACCCCAACGGCGGGGGCAAGAGAGGCACAAATATGCTGCCGAACAGAGCGCAGCAGTCATAGCTTTTTGGGGGGACCGTGACCGAAGGGCATGGGGGAGCCAAAACAGCGTCATTGACGGCAAGCGGCGGCGGCTAAAGTGCCATCCGCCCGCCGTTCATTGGGTCACAGAAAAGAGGCCAGTCTGAACACAGCAATGAATTCGAGGTCGTAGCCTGAAAGCGGCGATGTTTTTGCGATTGCTCTCACTTATTTTGCAAGGGTATCGACAGCAGCCGTAAAGGCCCAACGACGCGAGAATCTTATTGCCGAAAGAGTGGAAGCAATTGTACGAACGAACTTAGTTAGCGGTTAACTTGAAACGTGCTCACCCACGGTTTCACCCAAGCCATTTCCAAATTCGATCCAAGCAAGCAATCGCGAAGAGATTGTAGACGACTCCGACAGATGCCCCCTGAAAGCTAAGTCCCGCCGAACAATTTCTGGCAGGTCCGCACGGAGCAAAGCTCTGCGCTGTTCAGGTTGCATCAAAGGAACGGACTCTGCGCAAAGGTTCCGAATTGGTGGGGCGCTGATTTCAACGTCCCGTTTCCTTTGCCCCAAACCATCAACAGCGATTGGAACGATGCGCCGCGTGGTCATCCCTTCGGAGTTCTGGATAACCACACGCCATATTGTCAGGACGCACCTTCCATTGAGCGGCGAACTTGTTGTTGCCAAAACGCCTCTCCGATTTGCAGGAAGCATAGTATCCATTTCAAATAGCCGCTTTACGATCGGATGCTCAAGACCCAGCAATGAGAGCTGATCATCAGCTTGCGCAGTTTCTCGTATTTGCGTTAGGCGGGTCGTATCCGTGATCCCTGCAACTTCGAAAGTATCCTCGCTCAATGAACGCCATGAACCGCCATGCTGGCTGACCGATTCTTGTACGTAGCGAATCAGTCTGGTCATTCCAGCTCCGGCATCATCCATCACTCTATAGTCATCAAGTCTGAATCCTTCTAAATCCTGAAACAGTTCCCAAACCACTTGCCGGGCTGTCTGGGCATTCTCCATTGCCACATCCAACTCTTGACGCGTTCTAACCAATTTGGGATCGCGCACTGCGTCCTGATAAAGCTTGTCGTATGAGATTCGCTCGGAGAGCTGCCCAAGAATTTGGCTTCGCAAATCCTCAGCTACCTGGCCAAACTCGTCGACCTTGCCTAGTGTTCTTGCGATTTGCAGAAGCTTCTCTTCAAGTAGCAAGAATATTTGACCTTCAATCGTATCCGCGGAGAGAACGTTGTATACCTGCGCAGTATGCGCTTGTCCGTAACGATGGATTCGCCCAATCCGCTGTTCCAGATCCATCGGATTCCACGGGAGGTCATGATTGAAGAGAACTCTGGCAAATTGCAGGTTGATGCCTTCCCTACCTGCCGCAGTACAGATCAGGACTCTTGGTCCATCCTGCCTTTTGAATCGGCGCTCAGCGGCAACCTTCGCACCATGGTCGCCGCCCTTGAGAACTTCTACACCCGCACGAGGAAATGCTTGGTCGATTGCAGCTTTAAGCGAATCGACACTCCCAAGGTAGGTTGTGAATACCACGATTTTCTCGCCGGGGTGAATGCCCCAAAGATCCCCAAGTGCGCGGAGAAGCTCTTGAGTCTTGCTCTCATTGCCCGGCGGAATGAGAGTCAACAATTCCCGAATGCGCTGCCTCTCGGCAGGAAGGGCGACAGAAACGAGCATGGCCGCCGACTCTTCATCACCGACAGCCTGGACCTCGTCACTGTGTTCTGCGGCCTCAATCTTCTCGCCCAATTTTCGAAGAAGTTTGAGGCGATAGTCTGCCAGTATCCGATCTGCTTCCGCGCGGCCTAGTGGGTCTGTGGGCAATCCGAACATTTCGTGGAGCAGGCCACGGGCGTCGGCAATTGCCCGATCACGACCAACTACATCTAGGTTCTGATCGCAAACGATTGCTTCGTGAATCGTCAAACTGAGCAGCCGCCTCCGTAGCGTTGCTCCTACAGCAGCGAAGCTGGATGCCGCGATTTTTTGAAAGATGGTCATGACGAAGCCGAGAGCTCTTCCCTTGTTGCCGTTAGCTTCCGCCAGGTTGTATCCGTCGCGGAGGTATTCCATCAACGCTTCATAGAAGCGCATTTCTGGAGGCGAAAGTCGGAAGGCCTCGGTATGAACTTGCCGCCTTGTAAATAGAGGGTCGCCGTTTGCGTCGCAAGCGTCCGCCTGCGTTCGCCTGAATACAACAGAATTCAAACGGTGGCGATTGGCGAGCATGTCCTCTGTGCTCAAGAACAGTGAAGGGTTCAAGAGGCGGATCAACATCCAAAAACGGAAGTGATCCCCCTGGTGCGGCGTTGCCGACAATAAGAGCAGGTCCCGCGCGTGGTCCCTCAAAGCCTCCGCAAGTTTGAAGTTCTGTGTCTTCGTGACTTTCTTGCCCGATTGATAGGCCGTCAAGTGATGGGCTTCGTCGAAGACAATCAAATCCCAACGGGGCGCTGCGAGGAGCTTATGCAGTCGCGTTGGACGCTTCAATGTGTCAATGCTTGCGATAAGACGGTTGTGTTTCGCAAAGGCGTTCGTCTTCCTGTCGGTGACATCGCCCTCGCTTCCGAATACCTCGAAGTCGAGATGAAATGTTTCGTTCAACTCGCGCTGCCAGTTGTTTACCAAGCCTGCGGGAACCACCATCAATGCTCTGGTAAGTTCACCGCGTGAGGCCAACTCACGAAGAACGAATGCGGTCTCGATGGTCTTACCTAACCCGACGCTGTCAGCGATTAAGAAGCGGCGCGAGGAAGAATTGGCAATCTTGTGCGTCAAGACAATCTGATGCGGGAGCAGGTCCACCTTCGCGGCTGTAAGCGTTGCCGCATTCTCCAGGAGTGGCAGTTCTTCGGCCTCGATGGCCAGCCACAGCCTCTTCAGATCATCGGGAGTGGACGGACGGACATTCGCAATGACCTCTTCTTCCCATGTCAACGCAGGCGATAAACTCGCCAATAACACTTGCCGTTCACCGTGGCTCTGAAAGAAAACACGGGCATATCCGCCCGGCTCAGGCCCGGTGAAAACACCGACTCCAAGCTCTGGATGCGCAACACGAGCGCCAATGGTAAGGCTAGGAGACTTTAACGACATGGAATCCACCAATCTCCCGTGAGCCTTCTTGCATCAATTTGAAGACACCTGTGCCGGTGGCTGCGCCATTCCAAATGGCACGAGTCAGACAAACCTTGTTGTTCCGTTCCGGCTCGCGGCCAAAGTAAACCAGATCATCAGCTTCATTCAGCTCGAAGCGCCTGCCCGGACCATCCATACCGAATACAAGGCCAACGCGAGGCCAGTGATTGGTCCATTTGCGGCATAACGGGAGGATATTGGTACGCAACCAAGCATAGGAGGCTTCGGCATCCGGCATTACATTCAGGACCGTTTGCAACCCTCCGACAAGCACGGTGTTTGCGCCAGCGGGCGTATCCTCCGGGAATCCGGAACGCTGCCATTCGACAACGACATCAAGCGGCGTTGCCTCGATGCCTGTTATCAAATCTCGAAGAAGATCCGGCGACCACACGAGACTGCATCCGCGGCGCTTCCAACTGTGTGCTGTCATCTCCTGCATGGGCTGCTCCTCTCACTTCAAGATTTCCCGAAGCTACGATTCCGACTCTTCCCAATCATTGAACAGGCTCAATTGCGCCTCTAGCCCACCAGGACTCTGGCGCAGTCTTTCCACGCTGCTGCGGAGGATCGTCCTTGCAAGCATGGCGGCGTTGCGCACATTTGGATTTGGCGTCGCTCTTGCATACCACTCAAGCACGGCATCGACACTTTTGCGCAGCATCCAGGTGTCTTTTGTCAGCTCATCTTCAAGATTGATGCCGCTATTAGGCATCGCCGCGCCAATTAGGAAATGCGCTTGGTCGATCTCGGTCTTCATCTCTCTGCGAGGGCGCTTGCGGTGATGTTCAAAGCGAACGTCGATGGGAATTGCCGAAACCGTCTTGTTTCTTTCCTCGATCCATGCGCGATCTGCAATATCCTTTTGGCGCAGCGCCGTCCCGAACAGGCTCTTATTGACGTCGTCCGCGCTCCGTGATTCCTTCGTTGTGAAAAGTCGGAGGTACTGATAGGCGACCGGCTGAACGACGGATGGAGGCAGGGCTCCTGCATCTCCGGTCCCCTCATCCAAGAGCTGATTGATACCGGCCAACGCGTGAGCAAGCGGCATCGGTTCATCGGCAGCCGTCAGCACCTTCCCATAATGGCGGCTATAGAACTCCAGCGCTTTGCCTCGCAGGATGACACGAATATCTGCATCGGAAATCTTTCGCTCGCGATAGCTGTCGAGCAGCAATCTTAGGCGTCCCAACTCCGCCTTTACCCATTGCCGCATTTTTGCCCAACTGACCGGCTCGGGTTCGATCAGGCGCTTTCGGCACACATGGATGATGTCGTACTCCGTGCCCTTGGCTCCAAACTGCCCCCCCTCTCCCTTCTGCTCATCGCTCGCGATTGGAAACGTCTGCTCAAGTAAGAATCCGGCATCGAAGAGGCTTTCCAGTACGATTGCCCATTGGGAATCCTCACTATGATGGAATGTAAATGCGAGGAGGCCCCCCTGCTTAAGAAGCCGATGAGACTCTGACCAGCACGCCGTCAGTCTGACCTTGTAATAATCATTTGCCTGGTCCTCCGGCAAAAGTCTCGGTGCGAGCGCTTCTTGTGCGCTGGGTGTCTTCGTTGCGCCGAAGAGATCTGGAAATTCATTGACAAGAGGTAGCCTGATCCAAGCGTAGAAGTAATTAGCAAGGTCGGAGTAGAACAGATTGTCTCCGAATGGTGGGTCGGTGACCACTAGGTCAAGGGTGCCCTTATCGAATTCGCCATCTAAATCGCTCGACGATGCACACAATATCTTTTGGGCTGGCCTGATTGGGTCGCCAAGCTGAATTCTCTCGCTCTTGTTTTCTGTTCCGTCGTTAAAGATCGCTTCCCAAGGATTTCTAGACCATTCGTTCCCTTCGATCACCGATGAGATCGTTGAGGTCCAACTTCCGTATCCTTTAGTCCACAAGCCAACCTCAACGACATTGTTCTTCGGTGAATAGTTAGGGTTGCCGAAGTGGGGGGCAAAATGATCACGTCCCGCATGCCAGAACGCGAACATACACTGATTCCTTAGGTATTGCTGATGGGCACCCAAAGCCTGCATGGCGGCACTTGCCGTTTGTGGACGCTTGATGGCCGCACTAATCATCCTTCCCATCAAGGAGTGGACCATCAACTGTCGCGAATTAAACATTTTCCACCAATGAGTGTAGCCCTGCTTCGGTAGAGCGAAGTTTGCATGGTGGGTCATGTAAGTATGTGGAATTTCGTCTACTGGCCAACAATTGGCCAAATCGCTTACGCTCCGAGTCGCCCATTCAGTCTCCGCGTGAACGAGTCTCTTCAGATCGAGATTGGTAGAGGTTGTAAAGAATTTACCGCTGTACGGAGCTCCGCTCGCGTCGCATTCGGGACAATGCCCCTGAATTGCATAGGGAGATGCCGGCGCAACAAATCCGAATCTCTCGATTGACTCGCGGAAATCTTGCTTTTTTCCGCAACTGCCGCAAGTGAAATGAGATTGCTGTGGGATTGTGCCTTTGCGCGTGTCAATCAATTTCCCATCGCTCAGATTGATAAATCGGGGTAACCCAAACTTTTTCCGTTCTTCAGCTTCAGTGCCGACCTCCTCCGCATCGTCGGGCACCTCATCGGCTTCGTCCGGTGTGAGGTCATCGTCTAGGTTGGAAGAGCCTGGAGTGGAACGGTCTTCATCGAGCTTAATTCTGCCTCTAACTTCGATTAAGGCTAGGTTTTCTGCCCTCGCTTCCCACCACTTTGCCGACTCATTTGGTGGCGCTCCTGGATATCCGCCGAGCGCAATACTTGTTTGCGATCCGCTACCGACAAGCCATTTAGGGTTCACCAATAAATAGGAATAGACCGGCTTCGTGCTGTTTCGTCCTGGCTGAATCTTCAAATGTTTTTTGTCGATCTGCGACCGGCGAGTGGCGGCACTATGCATGTTAAGTACATCGCGGAGGAACTCGCCGGCGAAGATGCCGCATCGAGGACACTTGAGTCCCTCTTCGAATTCCACCATTGCGGCCAATTCTTTTGCGCGCTCCAGGCATTCCGCCGCGGAACCCTTCGCATAATCCATCAACCGCTTGGCGAAGGGTTGCGAAAGTTCTGTGAACGGAAATTCGTTGTCCAGCACGACGCGCTCCGCAGACGGAGCCATGCGCGCCGCACCAAGCTCGGCGTGGAAGGCCGTCTTGCAGCTCTTGCAAGCGAGTTCGACATACTTGACGCCGAGCTTCTTCTCCGCAATCACCGGAGTGCGAAAGATCGGGGTGCGATGGCCGCATCCCGGCTTGGAGCATGGCCCGTGCTTTGCCCAGAAAGTGTAGATGACCTCAGGTCCCTCGTAACGATAATGCTTTCTCTCTTCCGGTTCGAGAGTAAGAGGATCAAACTCGGCCGGCATTCGCTGCTCGCCGGTTATAGCACCAGCCGTTGCTTTTCGGAACCAGCGACCAGCATGCCCGCGCGGACACTCAGTGACATAAAACGGCTGAATGACGGGCTTGACCTCTGCCTCAATCTGCTTAAAAAACGCTTTCACGTCCTCTGGATCTGTACAGGCGAGTTCGTTCTTGACGACGAACCACGCAACCGGATTCAGATCGACACCCGAAACCTGGAAGCCCAGACGAGACCCTTCAACGAGTGTGGTACCCCCGCCCATAAAGCAGTCGAGCACTTTAAGATTTGTGAAATTCTCTGCCTTTTGATGGTTGGCGTAGTACACATCCCAAACGGCCTTGGCAGCCTCCGTCTCATCTGGAACGGGGATGCCATCGGCGTCGAGCACTTGTGTTCCATCCTCATTCTTTTTGATTGGCGCTTCCATGGCCGCAGCCAGCAGCATGGCGCGAAAGACGCTGCTGCGGCGGCGAGCCCACCATTTGCTCATCTGGTAGATGGGCTTGCCTGCATTACCCTCAAGCCGGGAAAGAGCATTGATAGGAACAATGGGAAAGTCCACTTCTAAGCATGTCTTCGGGCGCTTGGGATTGGAAAAGTCTGGGACGGCAACCTTGACGGCTTTAGCGAGATTGAGAGGCCTTGCTTGCTGTTCGATGATGGCCTTGGCGGAATCAACATCAAAATGCAACGCCGGCTGACGTTCAATGTCAACGCCGGGGAGGTTTGGCTGGTCGAGTACAGATGCCTTGCGCTTCATCGTATTTGGCCTTTACAGCTCTGGTA
>Ga0181520_10010379_pt1 | contig 12523 bp, 10 predicted proteins | sample PEATcosm2014_Bin_29_FD_132451 | JGI IMG/M metagenome (GOLD analysis project Ga0181520, IMG submission 132451) | Peatland microbial communities from MTU Mesocosm Facility, Houghton, MI, USA - PEATcosm2014_Bin02_30_metaG | ecosystem: Environmental > Terrestrial > Soil > Wetlands > Peat | place...
CTCTCGGGCGCCTCGATGATCGCCGGCAATCTCCTCGCGCTCAGGGAGGAGCGGGTCAAGCGGATGCTCGCGGGCTCCTCCATAGCCCAGCTAGGCTATATCCTCGTCGCGCTGATCGCGGGCGGCGACTACGGGACCTCCTCCGCGCTGTTCTATCTCGCGGCCTATTCCCTGTCGACGCTGGGAGCCTTCGCCTGCGTGGCCGCGATATCGCCCTCGGCCGGTCGCGAGGATGCGGGGCGCGAGGATTTCCGCGGTCTCGCGCGGCGGCGACCCCTCGTCGCCGCGGTCATGACGGCCTCCCTCCTCTCCCTCGCGGGCATGCCGCTCACCGCGGGCTTCATCGGGAAATTCATGATCTTCTCCGCCGGCGTCCGAGTCGGAACGGCGGCGCGGGTCCTCGTGATCCTTCTCGCCTTGAACAGCGCCGTATCGCTCTTCTACTACTTGCGGCTGATGTCGCTGATGTACCGTCGACCCGAGACCGAGACGGGAGGGGCCGCCGTCGCGAGGCCGAGGGGCTCGTTCCTGGCGGGCGTCGCGCTCGCGCTGATCGCCCTCTCCATCCTCGCGCTCGGAACGGCTCCAGGACCCGCCTTGAGCCTGATCTCCTCGCTTGCCGGCCGATAGCTTGCATCCGGCCGGCGCTTCGAGTATCATCTGGGCATGGACATTCAAGCTGTCAGCATGGATTCCGCGCAGTCGAATCTTCTCGACCAAGTGGGAGTCACCATGCTGGCGAAGGGTCTGAAAGGCGAGGAAGCCGAGGCGGCTGATCTGCTGAAGTCCCTCGGCTCGCCGGCTCCCCTTGCCGACGGCTCGGGCACTCGAATAGACCTCTTCGCCTAGAGCCATTCGCCGAAAATCCTCCCGCCCGGCCGTCTCAAGACGAAACGGCTGCCCTATGGTATAAAGACCCATGGACTTCGACAGAGTCATCGACCGCAGCGGAACGCAGTCCCTCAAGTGGGAAAATCCCAAGAACGGGCCGGGTCTCCCGGAGATACTCCCTCTCTGGGTCGCGGACATGGACTTTCCCCCTCCGCCCGCTGTCCTCGAAGCCATCGGCAGGCGCTGCGAACATCCTATATTCGGGTATACCCTGCCGGCGCGCGAGTACTTCGAGGCGGTCTCCGCATGGTACGGCCGGCGGCAGGGCCTGGCGGTCTCCCCAGAGGAGATACTGATGGCTCCGGCCGTGATGCCCTCGATCGCGGCGGCCCTCCACGCTTTTACCGCGAGGGGCGAGGGCGTGATGATCATGCCGCCGGTATACCATCCCTTCTTCAGCGAGGTGGCGGAAAACGGGCGGATCCTCGTCGAGGCCCCCCTCGCCCTCGATCAGGACGGCTCCTGGACGATGGATTTCGAGGGAATGGCGCGCGCGGCCGAGGCCGCGGCCCGATCGGGGACGAGGCTAAAGGCCATTCTCTTCTCCAGCCCGCACAATCCCGTGGGACGCGTCTGGACCGAAGGCGAGCTCGAGCGACTCCTCGACTTCGCCCGCTCCCGAGGCCTCGTCCTCCTCTGCGACGAGATCCACTCCGACATCATCCTCGGCGAGAGGCCCTTCCTGAGCCTCGCCTCCTTCGCGGGGCCCGGCGCCGAAGGGCTGCTCGTATTCGGCGGGCCGAACAAGACCTTCAACATCGCCGGCCTCCATATAAGCCAGGTCGTCGCGAGGCACGAGCCGACTCGAGCGGCGATGAAGCGGGCCATCTCGGCCTGGGGCTTCGGACAGCCGAACGCCTTCTCCCTCGTGGCGGCCCTGGCGGCTTATCGAGAAGGCGAAGACTGGCTCGAGGCTCTCCTCGCCTACTTGAAGGGAAACCTGCGCTTCCTCCTCGAATTCCTGTCTTCGCGGCTCCCGGAGGTCGGCGCGGCGCCCCTGGAAGGCAGCTACCTGGCCTGGCTCGACTTCCGGGCCCTCCTCGCGAAGCGGGGCGAGGGTCCCGGCGAAGCGTCGCTCGCGAACAGGCTCGAGGAATCGGGCCGGGTGCGGGTTTCCCCGGGGAGCGGCTTCGGCCGGGAGGGCGAGGGGTTTTTCCGAGTCAACCTGGCCTGCCCCCGCTCGATCCTGGAAGAAGGGCTCGAGCGGATCGCGCGGACGATCCTGTAGGGCGAGGTCAAGGAGATCCCGTGAGGAGGACGATCGTCGCGGGGGCCGTGGCGCTGTGCGCCGTCCTCGCCGCGCAGGCCCAGGCGAAGGGGCCCGTGGTCGACAGGATACTGCTCGAGGCCAGGACCCAGGAGGATCTGGCCCTCGAGGACGTCGCTGCGGGTCGCGGCGACCTCTTCGACTACGCCTCGGACGGAGCGACCTTCAAGGCCCTGCCGGACGATTTGAGGGCCGAGCTCGATCCCTACCCCGTGACTGGAGCCCTTTACGAAGACCTCTTTATCAATCCCTTCCCGAACAAGGCCCCCTACACCGCGACCGCCGACGGGAAGACTCGCTTCAATCCCTTCGCCATCCGCGAGGTCCGCTACGCGATGAACTTCCTGATCGACCGCAAGCGGATCATCGACGAAATACTCGCGGGGGCCGGCGTACCGATGTTCACCCCCGTGATCCCCGGTCAGCCCAACTCGTCCCGATTCGGCCTGGTCGCCTCGAAGCTCGGCTTCACGGCTTCGGGCGACGAAAGGAAGGCTCTGACCGACATCGATGCCGCCCTGCGAAAGGCGGCCGCCGCCGACCCCGCGCTCGTCAAGAAGGGAGAGTGGTGGACCTATGGAGGCGATCCGGTCACGGTGAAGTTCCTCATCCGCGTCGACGACCCGAAGCTCCGCCTGCCCGAGGGCCGCTACATCGCGAGTCGGATCGAGAAGGCCGGGATCAAGGTCGAACGGCTCGAGTACGACCGCGCCAAGTGCGCCGCCATCTGGAACAGGACGGATCCCGCCTCGTACGAGTGGAACCTATACACCGATGCCTGGGTCGGCGGCCAGACCTACGCATTCTGGGACGGGAACGTCGCCCAGATGTACGCGCCCTGGCAGAGCTTCATGCCGGGCGGAGGCAGGGCGGGGGTCTGGCAGTACGGACAGAAGGAGCTCGACCGCCTCACGCAGGACTGCTCGAACGGCCGCGTCAGGGACTCCGCCGAATACTACTCCAAGCTCCTCCGCGCGACCGAGATCGGCATCGAAGAGTCCCTCCGCGTCTTCATCGCGGCCACGACCAACTACACCTGCGCCAACAGGGGCCGATTCAACGGCCGCATGCTCTGGGGCGCCGGCGACGGAATCGACAATTTCTCCCTCTACTCCGCGGACGTGAAGCCGGAGCGGGACGGAAGCAAGGTCCTGAGGATGACCGAGTTCTCGTCCAAGGGCTCGCTCTTCATGTCTTCGTGGGACCCGGTCGGCCCGGACGGCTTCGCCGACTCCTATTCCGCCGTCGTCATCAAGATCGTCTCCGACGCCGAATACGCCGCGAATCCGATCACCGGCATCAATTTCCCGATGACCGCCTCGTGGTCGGACGTGAGGACGGGTCCCATAGATTTCCGCGCGAGGCCTCCCCGGGGCTCCATCCCCGTGCCTCCGGCGGCGGTGATCTGGGACTCGCGGACCCAGAAGTGGGAATCGGGCATGAATTACGTCGACGTCAAGGGCGACGGCTCGAGCTACGATTACGTCAAGGTCGGCGCAGGCGGGAACTTCGCCTGGTCGCAGGCCACCTTCACCTTCAGGTTCGGCCGATGGCACGACGGCCGCGCCATCGGCATCGACGACTACCGCTACGCGATCGCCAGGCCCTACGATCTCTGCGTGCGGAAGGGCGAGGACGACAAGGTCTACGAGGCCTCGTACGCGGGCGCGGTCAATCCGGGCCTGCCGCGAATAAAAGGGATCGTCTTCAACGGGGACGACAGCGTCACCGTCTACGGCGACGCCAACTACCCGATGGACCGGAGCCAGCTCGCGGGCCTCCTCTGTCCGAGCCTCATGATCGAGGCCTCCAACTACGGCGCCATCCTGCCCTGGACCATCCACGAGGCGCTCAAGGCCCTGGTCGCGGAGGGGAGCGCTTCCAAGACCGCCTATGCCTTCAACGCCGACGGCGATTTCGCGGAGGTCGATCTCCTCGCGCGGAACTGCGTCGCGGACATCAGGGCCAAGTTAAGGGAGCTCGCCGACGGGAAGGCGGTGCCCGCCGCCCTCCGAGGCTACGTGACGCCGGAGCGGGCGGCCGAAGCCTACCACGCCTCGATGGCCTTCATCGACAGACACGGCCACGCGGTGATCTCCAACGGCGGCTTCGTCATCGACGAGTACGACCCCAAGAGCGACTCGATGGTACTCGGCGCCTTCCGCGATCCCGCCTACCCCTTCCCCCAGGGTTGGTTCAAGAAGCGCCTGTCCGCCTCCTTCGCCCGCATAGACGAGGTCAGGCTGGGCGACTACTCGCCCGGGAAGGACCTCGAGGTGGCGGTGACCGCGAGCGAAGTCGCCTTTCCCGAAGGGACGGCCAGGCCCCTCTCCAAGGGCAGCGTCAAGGTGACCATCGTCGCGGGCCGGGAGACGACGGTCGCCGCCGCCTTCGCCGAGCCGGGCAGGGCGGTCGCCGCCGTGCCGGCTTCCTTCCTCGCGAGGCTCGAGCCCGGCCTGTATACGGTGATCGTCGAGGCCGCCCTCGGATCCGAGGCCGGCGCCGCGGAGACTTCCAACCTGATAGTGTTCTAGCGGAATGTACCCCAAATTCGCGCTGAGGCGCTTCGGCTACGGGATCCTCATGTACGTCGCGATGATCTTCATATTCTCGACCATCTTCAACGGCGTCGCGGATCGGACCGTAAGGGCCCAGATCGACGAGGAGGTCGCCCAGGAGGCCGGCCGACTAAAGAACCTGGACGAGGAGCAGCTCAAGGCGGCCATAGCCGCGAGACGCGAAGGCAAGCTCCGGCAATACCACCTCGAGGATCCGCTCCCCGTCCGGATATTCTGGCGGGGCGTCCGCACCTTGAGTTTCGACTTCGGCAACTCGACGATCATAAAGGCCTCCGACGGCGACAGGGCGGTCGCGAGAATCGTGCTCGAGGCCCTTCCGCGCACGATCGTGCTCTTCACCTCCGAGGTGGTCATCGTGACGATTCTCGGAGTGGCTCTCGGCCTCTACGCGGCCCGGAAGCCGAACGGTTTCTTCGACAGGGCGAATTCGGCGATGACCATGATCACGAACGGTCTCCCGGCCTGGTGGCTCGCGATGCTCGCGATCATGGCGCTCTCCTACGGCGTCCCCATCTTCCCTTCGGGCGGGCTCCGCTCCAATCCGGCGCCCGCGGGCCCGGCGGGATTCTTCGACTACCTCTGGCATCTCTCCCTGCCCCTCCTCACGCTGGTCGCCCTCGGGACGTGGAGCGTGGCCTATCTCGTGCGCAACATCGTCCTCGCGAATCTTCAGGAAGACTTCGTGACGGCCGCCAGGGCCCGCGGCATACGGGAGCGAAAAGTCCTCTTCGGCCACGCCCTGCGGAGCTCGATGCCCGCGATCATGACCATCGCGATCCTCGGGCTCTTCGGCTCGATCGCCGGGAATATAATCGTCGAAGGCATCTTCGGCTGGCCGGGCATCGGCAACCTCTACTTCATTGCCGTCCAGCAGATTGACGTCCCCGTGCTGATGGCGACTCTCGCCATGGAGACGCTCTTCAACATGGCGGGCTTCGTGATCCTCGACGTAGTGTACGGGCTCCTCGATCCGCGGATAAAGGCGGGGGGCAGGGCATGAGCGCAGGCGAATTCTGGAACGAGTTCTCGAAGTCGAAGACGGGCCTCGTCGGCCTGGCCCTCATGCTCGTCTTCGTCCTCCTCGGGGCGTTCGGCGGGCTCCTCGTCCCCTTCCCCGACGCGGCGCGGCATTGGCGCGACATCGATTACTGGCAGGACGAACCGCTCGCGGCGCCCCCCGTCTGGACGAACGCGTTCGCGGCCAGGAAGGGCGCGCCCTCCTCGATTCTCACCCGCTTCAGGACCGAGAAGGAGACCCGTGACGATGGCGTCGCGATCGAGACCTTCGTCTTCGCCTATTCCTTCACCTACGATCGGCCGCCCCGCGACCTGGTCGTTCGCGTCCCCGGATCGGGCCGAGTGCCGATGGCCATATGGCTCGAGCGCCCGGACGGTCTCTCCGCGGAGCTCTATCGCGACCAGGTCGACCTCTCGGGCGGCGGCGAGAATCGAGTCTCGGTGACGAGGGACTGCGCCCGGGCGGCGATCGAATTCGTCCGGAGCCGCGACGAGGCCCTCGCGGACACCATGAACGCCGACCTGATCAAGCCGGTCGAGATTCTCTTCGCGAAGCCTGGGTCCGGAATCCCGGGCGCTCCGGCCCCGCTCAAGGGAATATACGAGATCAGGATCCGCGCCCTCGTAGTCTCGCCGGACTTCAGTCTCGGGAGGCCTACCGTCATCGTCTCGGGACAGGTCTCGGGAATCATGGGCACCGACGCCTCCAAGCGCGACGTCTTCACGGGCATCGTCCTGGGCATACGGTGGGCCCTCATGATCGGCATCCTCAGCTCGGCGGTCACGGTCGTCGCCGGAGTCCTGCTCGGCATAGTCGCCGCCTATTTCGGCGGCGCCCTCGATTGGCTGCTCACGCGACTGTACGAGCTCGTCTACTTCCTGCCGGTGCTGCCCTTCCTGATCGTGATCTCGGCGATATTCAAGCCTTCGATCTGGGTGCTCATCGCCATAATCTGCGCCTTCTTCTGGACGGGCTCGTTCAAGACGGTCTATGGCATGACGCTCCAAATCAAGGAGGAGAGCTTCGTCGAGGCTTCCAGGGCCCTGGGTTCGGGTCCTTGGCGCATCGTGCTCAGGCACATAGCCCCGATGCTCCTGCCCTACAGCTTCGCCTCGATGGCCCTGAGCGTTCCGGCGATCATAGTCTACGAGGCGAGCGTGAGCCTCATCGGCCTCGGCGACGCGACCATCGTCTCCTGGGGCCAGATCCTGGAATCGGCCCTGACGCAAGGCGCCGTGATAAACGGCCTCTGGTGGTGGGTGCTGCCGCCGGGGCTGATGATAGCCCTGATGGGCATGTCCTTCGCCTTCCTGGGGACGGCCCTCGACAAGATCCTCCACCCGAAGCTCAGGACGAGGTGACGCGATGGGCGACATGACGAGGGCCGGAACTGAGCCTGTCCTATCCGTGCGCGGCCTCAAGCTCCACTACTTCACGTCGAAGGGAGCCGTACGCGCCGTCGACGGCATCTCCTTCGACCTCTATCCCGGGGAGACCCTCGGTCTCGTCGGCGAGTCGGGCTGCGGCAAGACCAGCGCGGGCTCCGCCCTGCTGGGGATGGCTTCTCCTCCCGGCAGGATCGTCGAGGGCTCCATCCTCGTCGACGGGACCGAAGTGGTCGGCATGTCGGAGCGGAGCCTGCGCCGCGACCTGCGCTGGTCCAAGGTCTCGATGGTTTTCCAGGGAGCGATGAACTGCCTCACTCCCGTCTACACGATACGCGAGCTCATGGCGGAGACCTACCGCGAGCACGCCCCGGAAAAGAAGCGGGACGCGGTCGCGAAGGGCGGCGAGGGAATCGACAACCTGTTGGCGGAGTCCCTGCGTCTCGTCGGCCTGCCCGCCGCCACGCTCGGCCGCTACCCCCACGAGCTTTCGGGAGGGATGAAGCAGCGCGTCGCAATAGCGATGGCCCTCTTCCTCGAGCCCAAGGTAGTCGTGATGGACGAACCGACCACCGCGCTCGACGTCATCGTCCAGGCGCAGATCCTCAACCTCGTAAAAGGACTCAAGCGCGACCTCGGCCTGTCCTGCGTCTTCATCACCCACGATCTCGCCACCGAAGCCGAGATCGCCGACCGGATACTGGTGATGTACGCGGGCAGGATGGCCGAGCTCGGGTCGAGCGAGGACATCTTCGGCAATGATCCCCGAAGGGGATCACAACGACCCCGGAGGGGGTCGTCACATCCCTACACGAAGATGCTCCTCGCCTCGACGCCTCGGCTCCACCGGAGGGTGAGCGAGCTCGCCTTCATACCCGGCTCGCCGCCCGACCTCATCGACCCGCCCGAGGGCTGCCGCTTCGCCCCCCGATGCCCATTCGCCAAGGCGAAATGCCATCGCGACGAGCCGCCGATCTCCGAGCTCGGTCCCGGGCATCTCGCGGCCTGCTGGAAGGCCATGGAGGATCCGGAGTATGAGCGTCTTTAGCCCGCCCGAGCCCGCCGACATCATCCTCGAAGTCAGGGACCTCAGGAAGGAGTTCATCGCCCGCAGGGGCCGGGCCCGAGTGCGAGCCGTCGACGGAGTGAGCTTCGCCCTGCGCCGCGGCGAGATACTCGGACTCGTGGGCGAATCGGGCTCCGGGAAGACCACCATCGGGAAACTCATCATGCGGCTCGTCGAGCCCAGCTCGGGCTCGATAGAGGTCGCGGGCTTCGAGCCGGGCCCGCGGGGCGGGGGCGCGGATATCGCCTACCGCCGCCGGGTGCAGATGATCTTCCAGGATCCCTACGCTTCCATGAACCCGCACTTCAGGATCAAGGACGTGCTCGAAGAGCCCCTCCTCATACACCATATCGGGAAGACGCGCGAGGAGAGGTTGGCCATGGTGGCCCGGGTCATGGAGAAGGTGAAGATGACGCCGGTCGCCGACTTCCTCGACCGCCACCCCCACATGCTCTCCGGCGGGCAGAGGCAGCGGATCGCGACGGCGCGAGCGCTGATACTCCGGCCGAGCGTCATCGTCGCGGACGAGCCGGTGTCCATGATCGACCTCTCGACGCGGGCGGAGATACTCCACCTCCTGAAGACGATCCAGGAAGAGATGGAGCTCTCCTTCATCTATATAACGCACGACATATCGACGGCGCGCTACTTCGCCGACAGGATCGCGGTCATGTATCTCGGAAGGATCGTGGAAATAGGCGGCCGGGACGAGGTGATAGACCATCCCTTCCATCCGTATACGAGGGCCCTCATCGCCGCCGTATGCGAGCCCGAGGCCGGACGCGCGGGAACCTTGCGCGAGCTCCAGGTGCGGGGCGAGATACCCTCGGCCTCCGATATCCCCTCGGGCTGCCGCTTCCGCACGCGCTGCATGTACGCCGCCGAAGAGTGCTCCGCCCTTCCCGAGCCCGGGCTCGAGGATATCGGGGGAGGGCATTCCCACGCGTGCCGAAGATGGAAGGAGATCGGCGCGACCCGGGCATGATTGTGCAAGAATGCGGAATATAAGCGGCCAAGTTAGGATAAATTAAGGGAATCGTCAGTATATTTGCATTCTGGGGAGGTGGATGACATGGATTCCATATCCAACGGCTATATGCCGATTTCCTATATCTATTCCAATCGTTACGGCGAAGGCAAGACGATAGTACCCATGGCCGGCCAGGCCCTCTACAGCAATTTCGACAACGTCGCGGGCATCGACGCTTCCGGCGGCACGGCCGCCTACGGCGTCGATTCGGTCCAGGTGCTCGATGCCATAATCGGGGAGCTCAACGAAGCCAAGCAGGACTCGTCGACGGCGGTCGCCATACCGGAGAATCCGGGCCGCTCCGAGACCGACTCTCTCGTCCGCAGCTATGGCGCCGATCTTCACGATATCGCGACGGCCCCCGTCCGGCCCTACGGGCTGTCCAGCGGCTTTGCGCTGCCGGGCGCGCTGTTCTCCGTCGAGGCCTAGCCTATCGCGAGCCGGACCGTGAAAAGGGGCCGGCTTTCAGCGGACCTGGTCGACCGCCCATGCCAGGGCCTCTTCCAGCATTTCGCGCGGCGGCTGGGCGATGTGCCCCAGGCGCATGAGGTCGTCGGTCAGCTTGCGCGACGCGAGAATATCGGCGGCCGCGCGGTCGTGGATCTCCTGGCGCGTGAAGGCGGCGCGGGCCACTCCCTCCCTGGCGGCTTGATCGGCGACATCGGCGGCCTCGATGGCGAAGACTTCGGTCTCCTCCATGTTCGCGACGATGTCGTCGGGCGAGATGCCCCGCCTCTCGGCGAAGCCCGCGATCGAGTGCGCGCAACGTATGGCCATGCCGTCGGTGATCTTGCGGGCGCGCGCGAGGAGTGCTCCTTTGAGGAGGCCGGGAAAGCAGACCGAGTTGTTGACTTGGTTGGGGAAGTCGCCGCGCCCGGTCGCCACGATGAAGGCCCCCTCTTCCTTCGCGGCGTACGGCCATATCTCCGGTACGGGATTCGCGCAGCAGAAGACGATGGACCGGGGAGCCATCCCGCGCACCCACTCCCGCTTCACCGTATCGGGGCCCGGCGAGGAAAGCGCTATGAGGACGTCCGCCCCCTTCAGGGCCTCCGCCTCGCTCGCGTAACGCTTCGGGTTGGTTCTCCTGCAGAGCTCCCACTTGCGATAGTTGCGGGGGTCGGCCTCGATGTCGGCCCGGCCCGCGTGCAGCGAGCCCTTGGTGTCGAAGAGGGTCAGCCTGTCGGGATCGCCGCCGTCCGCGAGTATGAGGCGGGCTATCGTCGTGTTGGAGGCGCCGGCCCCGAGCAGCACGATCCGCGCGTCGCCGAGGCTTTTTCCGGCGAGCTTGAGCGCGTTTAGGAGGCCCGCGAGGGTTATGCAGGCCGTGCCCTGGGCGTCATCGTGCCACACGGGGATCTCGCAGGCTTCGCGCAGCTCGTCGAGGACGCGGAAGCAGTTGGGCTGGGATATGTCCTCGAGGTTGACGGCGCCGAAGGAGTGCTGGACCATCTTGACGAAGTCGATGATCCTCGCGGGGTCGTTCCTGCCGTCCGGCCCCCGCGAGTCCACGCAGAGCGCCGTCGCGTCGACTCCGCCCAGGTACTTCATGAGGAAGGCCTTGCCCTCCATCACGCCGAGGCCGCCCGGCGGAGTGCAATCGCCGTCGCCCAGGACGCGGGTCGAGTCGGAGACGATGGCCACGAGATTTCCCCGGTTAGAGAGAGCGAAGGACCTGTCGTTGTCGTCGCGGATCGCCGTAGATACCGCGGAGACGCCCGGGGTGTACCATACGTTGAGCCAATTGAAGCCCCAGAGCCCGCACTTGGGAACGGTTTGCATCTTGCCGCCGAAGAATTCATGGGCGGCGACGGAAAGCCGCTTGAGGAACAAGGTCTGGGCGCGGGCGCGCTGCTCGGGCGAGAGATCCTGGGGGAGAGCCTGGGACAAGTCCCCGAGGCTCGGCGAAATGGGCATTCTCTATTCCTTTCGCTCTCGTCTCGAAGGCATGCGGATCCGCTTGAACACGACGAGGGCCGCGTAGGTCAGGAAGATGAAAAGCGAGAAGGCGGCGGAGAACAGGATGGCCCTGGGGTCGGCGGTCGCCTCGGCCGCCTCGCTGAAGACTTTCCGCGTATCCAAGAGGATGTCCCAGGAGTTGAGGCGGGAGAAACGGCCCAGGTAGATGCCGAAGCCGGAGAGGAGGATGGCGGCGGCGACCAAGGCCCGAGACGCCCTCGCGCCCCAGGCCTCGGTGAAGCCTCTCTGGACGAGCCACATGGAGACCAGGCCGACGAAGTGCCCGATGAAGGCGAAGGCCGCGTTCATGAGGAGGTCGTACCACAGCAGGGCGTTCAGGCCGAGCCTGTCGGAGGGCGCGACCCGCAGGTAGGTCCGGTTGATCACGTAGATGAAGTCGGTGAAGATGTAGGGCGCGTTCGGGTAGAAAACGAGCCAAAGAGCCGCGATCGGGATCCCGACGAGCGCCCTGCGCCGGCCCGCCTCGTAGCGCGCGAGCAGGTGAGCCCCGAACGCGGCGATGACGTAGGGGACGCAGGCGAGGATGAGGTTCCAGACGAGGTAGCGGTAGGCCGCCCTGCCGGAGATGGCGAAGCGGAGCGCGAAGAGAAGGAAGCAGCCCGAGACGGCGAGCGCCAGCACGACGCTCAAGGTGAGGAATTCGGACCGCCTCTCTCTCTCCATCGCCGCTCCGGCTACGCTTCGATGGCGCGCTTGGCGATCCTGTCGAGGATTCTCGCCTTGAAATCGGCGAGCGCGACCCCGTTCTCCTGACGCCCGTCGAGGGTGCGCACGGAGACGCTCGCCTCGTCGGCTTCCTTCTGCCCGACGACGAGCATGTAGGGCACCTTCTGGCCCTGCGCGTCGCGTATCTTCGCGTTCATCCTCGAGTCGGAGAGGTCGGCCCGGGCGCGCACTCCCGCGCCGCGCAGCTCGGCGACCACCTTCTTGGCGTATTCGTCGAAGGCCGCCGCGACGGGAATGACCGTGGCCTGCTCAGGGCAGAGCCAGACGGGGAAGGCTCCGGCATAGTGCTCGATCAGGACGCCGAAGAAGCGCTCGAGGGAGCCCAGGAGGGCGCGGTGCACCATGTAGGGCTGTTTCTGCAGCCCGTCGCGATCGATATAGGTCATATCGAAGCGCTCCGGCTCGTTCCAGTCGAATTGGATCGTGGTCATCTGCCATTCGCGGCCTATGGCGTCCTTGATCTTGAGGTCTATCTTGGGACCGTAGAAGGCTCCGCCGCCTTCGTCCAGCTCGTATTCGAGGCCTTCCTTCTCGATGCCCTTCTTGAGGGAGGCGATCGCCTCGACCCAGCGCGAATCGTC
>Ga0181520_10010380_pt1 | contig 12523 bp, 14 predicted proteins | sample PEATcosm2014_Bin_29_FD_132451 | JGI IMG/M metagenome (GOLD analysis project Ga0181520, IMG submission 132451) | Peatland microbial communities from MTU Mesocosm Facility, Houghton, MI, USA - PEATcosm2014_Bin02_30_metaG | ecosystem: Environmental > Terrestrial > Soil > Wetlands > Peat | place...
GAGGCACAATCTTGCGTAAGAAATGAGACGCCGCTGACTTGCTAACCGCCAACTAGCTCACTCCCGCGAAGCCGGTGCTGACTTGCTCCATTTATCCGAATTCGTTCCGGCGACTTCCAGCTTGTTTTGTAGAATTTAAAAGCTTTTCCTATCAGTCACCAAAGCGTTCACAAACCCAAAGTAGATGAAACTATAACGCTGGCCTCCCGGCCGGGGTCCCCAACGAGCGGCCTTTGCTCGTTGGGGTGGTTGATCGGCTGTCGCGTGGACTTCCCAGTCCACGCTTATTTCTTTTTTGCTTATTGGAAGGCTAACCCCGTTAGAGCTTTTTAGCTTGCTATAAACTCCCGTGCCCCATTCATTCCGCGTTTATACTGCGGAATGGGTGGGATACCGACAAAATTCCGGTTAACACTATTTTAAAAGATTCTAGAAAACCTTGCCGATAATTTCCGTTCTCGGCGTAGCATCAGAATCCATGACCGGAATTTTTGAGAAACTCAACCTCAGGGCGCAACAGGAGATCGTCGTTCTGCGCGCGCCCGACAGCTTTGCGCCGGTGCTTGCAGGCCTTCCGGTGCTCCCCATTCACCACCACATTGAATCGGTCGCGCAGATCGGCTTTTTCCTTGCCTTTGTCACGCGCAAGGCCGAGGTGGACGAGCTCGCCGGCCAGCTTGCCGCGCGCGCCACAGGGGACGCGACCGTCTGGTTCGCCTATCCCAAAACCGCGTCGAAGAGGCTCAAGTGCGACTTCAACCGCGACACCGGCTGGGACGCTCTTCGGGCTGCGGGATTCGATTCCGTGCGCGCCGTCGCCATCGACGAGGATTGGACCGCGCTGCGCTTCCGCCGCGTCGAGTTCATCAAAGCGCGCTGAGACAACTGGGGCTCTGACCGTTTGTTCTTGTACCATCCCAGTGCCCCATCCATCGAGTACTTTGCGATGTGTGGGATGCAAAGTATTTCATGGCGCGCAAGCGCCCTCTGGCCCCAACGCAGGTGGCAGTGCTTCTCCGGCCTTGCCCACGATCACCTGGGTAAAGGCCGCGGCGTTCAGCGGCGGCTCCGGCCCTACGTAAACAGTGCGCGCGCCGTGCTGCCGCGCCCAATGCACAAAGCTGGCCGCCGGATAGACCGACCCCGAGGTGCCCACCACCAACATCAGCGTCGCCCGCTCTATCTCCTGCTGAATCTGCTCCATCTCCAGCGGAATCTCGCCGAAGAAAACAATGTGCGGTCGCAGCCTTCCGCCGCACGGACAGCGGCCTACCTCGGCCAGGCTTCGATAAATCGCGCGATCTTCCACCGGCGCTCTGCCGCAATCATTTTCGCAATGCGCCTTGGGCAATTCGCCGTGCATATGGACTAGGCGACGCGAGCCGGCCCGCTCATGCAGGTCGTCCACATTCTGAGTACAAAGAAAGAATCGTTCGCCGAGCTTCGCCTCCAACTCGGCCAGCGCCACGTGCGCCGGATTCGGCTTGGCCGCCGCGCCCGCCGCCCGCCGCGCTGCATAGAACTCCCACACCCGCCAGGGATCGAGCTCCCACGCCTCCGGCGTGCAAACCTCCTCGACCCGGCTGCCCGCCCACAGGCCGTCGGACGCGCGAAAGGTCGCCAACCCGCTCTCCGCGCTGATCCCCGCGCCAGTCAGCACGAAGACGCGGTCATCGCTCGCAATGGTAATTTTGCTCATAAATAATTTCCTTGGGCTTGACGAATATCACAGAAAGAATCTTGGATTCTCAGCTCCCATAATCGCAACTTTGGACACCCATTTGTAAGCTGTCTACTGTTGGCTGTTCCCTGCTTTTCACGGCTCAAGAAGTATCTTTCCCGTCGTCCTGCGCGCTTCCATCTCGGTCTGCGCCTGCGCGGCATCCGCGAGTCGATAAACGTGTTCCGTGCGCAATTTGAGTTCGCCCTTCGCCGCCCAGCCCAGCACATCACCCGCTCTCCACTCCAACTCTTCGCGCGTAGCCACGTAATGCCAAAGCGTTGGGCGCGTGATAAAGAGCGAGCCTTTGCCGCTGAGCTGAATCAGGTCGAAGGGCGGAACAGGCCCGCTCGACGCGCCAAACAAGGCCAGCAACCCGCGCGGGCGCAGGCAGTTCAAACTGCCCTCGAAGCTCGTCTTGCCCACCGAGTCGTAAACCACATCCACTCCTTTGCCGCCGGTCAGCCTCTTCACCTCGGCAACAAAGTCATGCTTGGTATAAAGAATCACCTCCGCTGCTCCCGCTGCGCGCGAGAGAGCGGCCTTCTCCTTCGTCGATACCGTCGTAATCACACGTGCGCCCAGCCGCGCGGCCATCTGCGTCAGCAGCAATCCCACGCCGCCGGCTCCGGCGTGAACCAGCGCCGTCTCGCCGGCCTTCAGCGGATAAGTCGAGTGCGAGAGGTAGTGCGCCGTCATGCCTTGCAGCATCGCTGCCGCGGCCTGCTGCATCGAGAGGCCTGCTGGCACCTTCACCAGTTGCGCCGCCGAAGCCAGCGCGTATTCAGCATAGCTGCCCAGCACGCCCACTGATACCACCGTGTCGCCCGCAGCAAATCCGGTCACGCCCGGGCCCAGCTCCTCCACCGTGCCCGCCGCCTCGCTGCCTGGGGTCAGCGGCAGTGCTGCCTTGTATGTGCCCTTGCGAAAGTAGATTTCGATGAAGTTAACTCCGACAGCTTCCACGCGAATCAACACTTGCCCTGGCCCCGGCTGCGGGATCGGCAACTCGGCCAGCCTCAGAACCTCTGGCCCGCCTGTCTCGAATCTGGATCGCTTTCATCAGAGCTTGTCCACTCCCAGCAGGAGAATTCGTGACTAATTACTGTCCATTGCTCACAGTCCACTTCCCGGCAATATGCTCGGCTCTTGCGGCGCGGCCAGCTGCACGATGCGGTCGATGGCGTACGGCTCGGGATGCTGGCTGGTGAAGTAGTGACGCACCTGCAACTCGCCCAGCAGGCCCACAGCCAGCAACTGAATTCCGGCCAGAATCAGCACGCCGGCAATGACGAACAGCGGCCCGTGCTGGTCCATCACGTTTACGTGCGGGTGGAACATCTTCAACCCCAGCAGCACCGCCGAAATGAAGCTGCCCGCCAGAATGCCCAGCGCGCCGATGGCCCCGAAGAAATGAAGCGGTCGGCTCATGTATTTGAGCAGGAAGCGAATGGTCAGCAGATCAAAGAAAACACGGAAGGTGCGGCTGATGCCGTAGTGGCTCTTGCCGCGCTCGCGGTGAACGTTCTTGATGGGAATCTCGCAGATTGACGCGCCATACCAACTGGCCAGCGCGGGAATGAAGCGGTGCATTTCGCCGTAAAGAGGAATGTTGTGGATGACTTCGCGGCGATAGGCCTTGAAAGTAGTGCCGAAGTCGTGAATATCCACGCCGCTGAGCTTGGCCATCAGCCAGTTGGCGCAGCGCGAGGGGAAGCGGCGCATGATGAAGTTGTCAATGCGCTCCTTGCGCCAGCCGCTGACCACGTCGTAGCCCTCGTTGAGCTTGGCCAAAAAGTTGGGAATCTCGCTGGGGTCGTGCTGCAGGTCGCCGTCCATCGAGAGAATGAGCTCGCCCGAGGCGTGGTCAAAGCCGGCGGCCAGCGCCGAGGTCTGGCCAAAGTTGCGGCGCAGCTTGATTACCAGCACGCGGCTGTCAACCGCGGCAATCTCTTCCATCAGCTTGTAGGTGCGGTCATTCGACCCATCATCCACCAGCACCCGTTCAAAACTATCGCCCACCTGCTCCATCACCTGCTTCAGGCGCGCGTACAAGACGGTTACATTCTCCTCTTCGTTGTGAAAAGGAACGACAATTGAATACTTTGGCATGGTATTAGTATAGACGCGAAGGGGAGCGCTTACCTGTCCAACTCGTCGAGCATCGCCTGCATCTCGCTGGCGGCATGGCGGTTTCCGCTGCGCTGGGCGCTCGCGACACCGCTCTTCAGCCTCTCAATCGCTTCTTGTTTCCGGCCTGCTGCGGCCAGCGCCTGCGCGGCCATAAAGTAAGCGGCGGTATAGTTGGGGTCATTGGCCAGCAGAGTATCAAACTCGAAGATCGCATCGGCCGTCTCGCCGCGGTAGGCCAATTCCATCGCTAACCCATAGCGGGCCAAGCTGTTTTTTCCATCCAGCGCCAGTATCTCTCTGATTTCTGCAATCTTGTCCATTTCGCTCCCCACGCCGCATTCGATTTGCTTAATTGGCTGCAATTGCCGAAACTGGAATCAGGCGCATCTTCAGGCTGGCTGCCATTCGCTTCATTTTATCCGGAGGCAGCCGATCTTGAGTACCGCGCTAACCAGGAGCAGACCAAACCATGCGTTCCGCCAAAGCAAACCCCGTTACCACTCCCGCCGCCCGCACCGTCGCCAGCACGCAATCCGAGATGACCGAGATCATCCTGCCCAACGACACCAATGTTTTGGGAAATCTGCTGGGCGGGCGGCTGATGCACTTCATTGACATGACCGGCGCCATGGCCGCTTACCGTCACGCGCGCACCTACATGGTGACCGCGTCCATGGACCACATCGACTTCATCCGGCCGGTGCATCTGGGCAACCTGGTCACCCTCAAATCCAGTGTCAACCGCGCTTTGACCACCTCCATGGAGGTAGGCGTGAAGGCATGGGCGGAAGACCCGCAAACCGGCGAGCAACTGCACGTGGCCAGCGCCTTCCTGGTCTTTGTCGCCATTGACAAGGAGGGCCACCCGGTTCGTGTGCCCGAGGTCATCCCGGAGACAGCCGAGGAGCAGCGCCACTACGCCGATGCGTTACTGCGCCGTGAGCATCGCGAGGCAGAGAAGGCACGCCGCAAACAAGAGAAGTTCGCTCACACCGAGCTGGACGACGCGGAAGCCTGAGAACCGCAATTCAACTGCGGTGCATCAAAATACTATTGACGTCTTAAAAAACGGTTTGCCGCCATCGAATCGATTATCAGCAGTTAAGCCTCTCAAAGGAGCAACAAACAGAATGGCTCATTCACCTGCAATGCCCGCACCCGTCGCTTTGCCCGGAGTATCGAAGATTGTCGCCATCGGTTCCGGCAAGGGCGGAGTGGGCAAAACCACCGTCGCCGTCAACCTGGCCATTGCGCTCGCGCGACTAGGACAGCGCGTCGGCCTCATCGACGCCGACATCTACGGCCCCAATGTGCCGTTGATGATGGGATCGACCCAGCAGCCCGGCATGGGAGCGGAGAACCGCATCCTGCCCAACGAGACCCACGGTGTGGAGACCATCTCCATCGGCTACATCTCGCCCGGCGACAAGCCGCTGGTGATGCGCGGGCCAATGCTCCACCAGATCATCCGCCAATTCCTCCAACAAGTCGATTGGGGCGAGCTGGACTACCTCATCGTCGATCTACCTCCGGGCACCGGCGACGTTGTTCTCTCGCTGGTCCAGACTGTGCCGCTGACCGGCGCTGTCGTCGTCAGCACACCCAGCGACGTCAGCCTGCAAGACGCGCGCAAGGCGCTGGAGATGTTCGCCCAGGTCAACGTCGAGGTACTTGGCATCGTGGAAAATATGAGCCACTTCACCTGCCCGCCTTGTCACCAGGAGATCGACATTTTTTCCCGTGGAGGCGCGGAGCGCACCGCTAAGCAGTTTGGCGTCCCCTTCCTCGGCTCCATCGAATTGGTTCCCGCCATTCGCGAGGGTGGCGATCGCGGCTTGCCTGTCGCGCTGGCAGGGCCCAAAAGCGCGCAGGCGGCGGAGTTCTACGCCGTGGCGGAAAAGCTGATAGAGCAGGCCGAAGCTGCGGCTGCCATAGCCACCGATGTGATCGAAATTAGTTGAGTATAGTGAGCAGAAGCAAGAAAAGCGGGGCGTAAGCCCCGCTTTTCTGTTGGATGACAAGTGCGATTTACCGCCAGTGCCCTTCGCGCAGCTCCCAATGATCACCGCGGCGAACCCACCGGTGGGCGACCCAGCGCGCGCCGGGATGGGGTGGACGCTCCCAGCGGCCGGGGACCCAGACGTAGCGGGTGCCATCCCAGCGATGGTAGCCGTCGATCCAGACAAATCCCCGCTCCGGTGGCCGGCCGCGCTCTTCGTAAATGGGGGCGGGCGGCCCGATGCTCACCACAATCTGCGCAAACGAGGCCGCGGGAAGCATGGTGAGAGCAAGCAACAGTGCCAGTGCGATCTTCTTCACGATGAATCGTTCCTCCTAGTTTGAGTTGCCGGTGTCTGCGTTCCCTCCGGCCTACTGATGACTTGAACGCAATCCTACAAAAATAGTTGCGGTTTCGTCTATGATTTGTTTCAGCAGAGCCGACACTCACGCCCGCATCGCTGCAATCTCCTCCCTAAGAACCTCGGCCGCCGTCACACAAGCAGCGCGGTCCACGTTCAGGTGCGTCACCACCCGCATCGCATCCGGCCCAACGGCATTGGCCAGGACGCCGCGCGCTTTGAGCCGAGCTGAAAGATCAGCAGCCTTCAATCCGCCCGTCAGCCGGAAGATCACAATGTTGGTCTCAACCTCGTCGAGATTGATTTCAACCTGCTCGATGCTGGCCAGCGCCTCGGCCAGCAGCCGCGCGTTGGCATGGTCTTCATGCAGCTGCTTGGGACCCTCTGCCAGCGCAATCAGCCCAGCCGCGGCCAGTATGCCCGCCTGCCTCATTCCGCCGCCCAAGGCTTTGCGGAAGATGCGCGCGCGGGCCATCATCTCCGCCGAACCAACCAACATCGAGCCGACCGGCGCGCCCAGCCCTTTCGACAAGCAGAACATCACCGTGTCACAACCGCTCGTCAGTTCCTTCACGTCCACGCCCAGCGCCACCGAAGCATTGAAGATGCGCGCCCCGTCCAGGTGCACCGGAATCTTGCGTTCATGCGCCCCGACCCAAATCTCCCGCAAGGCTTCCAGGCGCGTACAGCGCCCGCCGGCCATATTGGCCGTGTTCTCAATCTCAATCAGTCCGGTGGCCGCGCGCAAGGCGCCGCGAGCGTAGATCGCCGGCTCAATCTGCTCCCAGGTCAGCGTTCCATGCTCTGCCACGACCGAGCGGATCAGGCAGCCGGAGAAAACCGCTGCCGTAGCCATCTCCCAATCCATGATGTGTGCGCGCGACTCGGCGATCACCTCCTGACCCGGCTGGGTGTGCAGGCGGATGCCAATCTGGTTGCCCATCGTGCCGCTGGGCACATAAACCGCTGCCTCGCGGCCAAAGCGCTCTGCCGCGCGCCGCTCCAACAGGTTGAGGTGGGGTCTTCGCCATAAACGTCGTCGCCCACTTCCGCTGCGGCCATCGCCGCCCGCATGGCCGCTGAGGGCCTGGTCACTGTATCCGAACGTAAATCAATCATTGCTGCCAATGTCTTCTACTTCCTTTCATTCAAAATCGCAAATATAGGACTGAAAAGTCCCAGGGTAACCACAAAAAAAGTCCAATCGCGATTGACTTTCCCAGCCTTCCTGGAAATGCGTCTTCGATAAGTCTGAAAGAGTAAATTAAAGGAATCAACGATACACCGAAGACTCCAATAAAACGTGCGGCCCAGCGTTCTCTCTGTTCGTAACGACCCGAGGCGTAACGGATCAGCCAGCGCGCTTCGAAGTAAAAAAGGAATCCAATCGGTATGCAAAGCAGAAGTACAGCATAAAATGGCATTCCCTTATTCTCCTTCCCAGCTAAGCTATTCCCTGTTCCCTATTCCCTGTTCCCTGCTTTTACGGTATCTGCGCCATCGTTAGCTCAAGCACCGGCGTCTGCTTGCCGTCTTTTACGGCGTGGGCCCACAGGCCATGGAGGCTCTCGCGCAAACCCGGTTGCGCCTTCAGCACGGCGCTCAGCACGGCAATCGCCTCGGTGCGCTGCGCCGCCGGATCGGTCACGCCCGTCGATTCATAGACGACGCCCAAGTCGGCGTGCAGCAGCGACGGGTCCAGGCGCATGGCATCGATCTTCCATGTGCGCGCGCCGTCCTGAAGCATCCAGGGAAAAGCGCTTTGCGGAGAGTTTTTAATCGCCGACTGCTCCTGATTGAGCTTATCCAGATTCGGCGAAGAGATAAAATCCACCGGCAGTGAGAGCAGCCGCGCGGCTTCGTAGGCGTACCAGGCGCTGAAAGGCTGGTCGGCCTTGGCCAACTCGCTCGCCCGTTTCCACCAATCCTTGCCGGTTTGCCCGTCCAGTGCGCCCGGACGCAAAAAGAGGCCGCCCAGTTTCCAGCCGTTGGCGGGGCCGTCCCAGGCCAGGATGAAGCTCAACTGGCCATCGTAGGGCGCGCCCACAGCCTCGGCCAGCACCACGGCGTAGCGGCCCGGCGGCAACGCTCGCATGGTCAGCGTCACGTTCAGCGCGCCATCCGCGCTCGAACAGAAGAATTGTGTGTCCGCAGGAGCGGCAAGGCTGCTCGCGTCCAGAAGGTAGAGATTCTGCAACTGAATCTGCCCGCCCTTGAACAGCGCGGCGCCAGCCTGCGCCACTCCGCTGATGCTTTCCCAATCCGCGGCCACTGCGGGCAACAGAGCTGCCTTGAGCGAGACCATATCCTGCTGGGCCACGGCCTCGGTCAGGCGTCCCCCGGCGGCAGTGAGTGCATCGCGATCCTGCGGCAACAACTCGGCCTGCATGGTGCAGCTCGTGGCGCTCACAGGCGCCGGCGCAGCCAACAACAATAGCAGAAATGCCGGTGCGGCATAATCCCTCAAGCAGAGGCGCATCTCCTGAACCCTCCTAGCACGCAAAACACTTTGTGAGCGTTCACAGGCCACTGTTAGTCTAGTACAGTAGAGCGGTAAAGGGGACGTCGCAGGGCTTCCGAGCTTTTGCCGGAAGCAACTTCTATCCCTTCCATCGGAAGCAAGGACTGATTCCATGCGCACAGCCATTTCGCACAATTCGTCCGTTTGGCCCGGAAGCCGTTATCTTTGTGTTTGTGCGCTTCTCGCGTCTTTTTTCTTGATCCTGGGCAGTGTGCAGATCCAGTCCGCGCAAACGTCCGCCGCTGCCGCCCCTGCTGCCCCACAGCACAAGCCGATTCATCCCCGCAAGCACACCGTTGCGGCCAAGCCGCAGACACCACCGCCGCCAGTGAAGGCGCATATTGCTGTAGCAACACCTGAACCTGAACTTCCCAAGTGGCCGGCAAACGAGAAGCCTGTGCCAGCCGCTATCACATGGGACAGCCACGGTTTGCGCGTCGACGCCGCCAACTCCAGCCTTGCGCAGATTCTCTCCGACGTAGCCACGGCTACCGGAACAAAGGTTGAGGGCTTCGACGCCGACGAGCGCGTCTTCGGCGCCTACGGGCCAGGTCCGGCGCGCGACGTGATCTCTCAGCTTCTGCAAGGCTCTGGGTATAACGTGCTTATGGTCGGCGACCAGGGCGAGGGAACCCCGCGGGAGATCGTGCTCAGCAGCCGCAGTGCCACGACAACGCCGGCTGCCAACATCCCCGCCCCAGCGAACTCCAATGATGAAGACGCCGACACGGACGAGCCGCCAACCCAGCCGACTCCGCCCCCCTTCAGACCCGGTTTCGGCCCCGGCGGGCAGCCGCGCACGCCCCAGCAAATACAGCAGCAGATCCAGCAACGGCAGCAGCAGGGACAACCTTCCGCCAATCCGCAAAATTAGAGTCAGGGGTTACAAATCAGAGGTCAAAGTCCCCGCGCCACTTGCGGCCGGGCTTGCACAGCCACAGTGCGCGCCTGCGGGCGCATTAGAGAGAAGGCTATACGAAGAATTCCATACGCCGTCAGAATGCCGAAGGCCAGCGAGCCAACCGACACGCAAATCAACATCGCTGAATTCAACAAGTCCACCATTCTGCCGCTCTCGTTCGCCTCCCGTGAGGACTAAACATTCCGCGTTCGCTCTCCAGTCGAGGCGATAACCTCTCGGCCTGTCGAGTAACCGCTCTCGTAATTGTCGCAGAAAACCCTTCGCGTTGCCCCTGATTACTATTGACCAAAAGAATACCTCTTATATGTTACATTCTATTGAATAATCAGTCGTAGGGCCCCAATCCGCGCATGGAATCTGTTCGCAAGCCGGTTTTCTTCACAATCGTGCCGGAGTTCTCCCGTATCGGCGATAATCTATCTAACGTCTTTCAAAAGGAGAACTTCCCATGTCAGAACCAACCATCGCACAAAAGTCTCCCATCGCCGTTGCCATCGAAGCGGGCAAAAGCTACTACTGGTGTTCCTGCGGCCGCAGCCAAGGCCAGCCGTTCTGCGACGGAAGCCACAAGGGCACTGATTTCGCACCTGTGAAATTCGACGCCACCGAAACCAAGACGGTCCATTTCTGCGCTTGCAAGCACAGCGCCAATCCCGTTCTCTGCGACGGCAGCCACAAGAGGCTGTAACCCGGCAGTTAGTTGCGGACAATCCATTTCCATCATGCCCATCACCCACATCTCGGTGCACGGGGCGCGCCAGCATAATCTGCGCGACATCAGTGTACGCATCCCGCGCAACACCCTCACGGTTGTCCCCGGTCTCAGCGGCTCGGGCAAAAGTTCGCTCGCCTTTGACACCATCTACGCCGAGGGCCAGCGGCGCTATGTCGAAACGCTCTCGGCTTATGCGCGCCAATTCCTGGACCAGATCGAGCGGCCTGACGTGGACTCGATTGACGGCCTTTCCCCAGCCATCTCCATTGAGCAGAAGACCACCAGCCGCAGCCCGCGCTCCACTGTCGGCACCATCACCGAAATCTACGACTACCTGCGCCTGCTTTACGCCTCGGTGGGTACGCCCCACTGCCCCAACTGCGCGCGGCCCATCTCTCGCCAGAACGCCGATCAGATCGTCCAGCGCATTCTGGAACTCGGACAGGGCGAGCGCGTCACCGTGATGGCGCCCATCGTCCGAGGACGCAAGGGCGAGTTCAAGGAGATGCTTGACCAGCTTGACCGGCAGGGCTTTCGCGCCCGCGTCGACGGCGAGTTGATGGATCTCTCCGAACCGATTCCGCTCGACCGCCGCAAGAACCACACCATCGAAGCGGTGGTAGACCGCATTCTGCTCAAAAAGCCTCTGCCCGACGCGCCTTCGCCGCCTGCCGGAAAGACTAGTCTGGAAAAGCGTCTCGAAGCCGCTGTTAGCAAAGCGCTTCAGCTGGCCAACGGCCTCGTTCTGGTCGCTGTTTCCGGCGGGGAAGAGCAGTTGTTCTCATCGTCGATGGCCTGCCCCGACTGCGGACTTGACGTGCCCAAGCTGGAGCCGCGCAGCTTCAGTTTCAACTCAGCTTTCGGTGCCTGCCCGGAGTGCCACGGCCTCGGCTCTCTCTACGACCTCGACCCCGCCAAAGTCATCACCGACTGGTCCAAGCCGCTCATGGACGCTCTCGGCCCCGGTTCCACCTCGCAATATCTGCTCAAGCTCGTCAATCTGGCCGCAGTTCGCTACCAGATCGACCTGAAAACCCCCTTCGAGGAGCTGCCGCCGCGCCAGCAGCACTTGCTCATCTACGGCCCGCCCAAGGGCGAAGCTCCGCGCACCGGCTTCCACGGGGTTCTCAGCTTCCTGCGTGACTCCATCGAAGAAGCGCGCAGCGATAGCTATCGCGAATCGATGATGAGCTATATGTCGGCCACGCCCTGCCCAGTTTGCCGCGGCAAGCGTCTGCGCCCGGAGTCGCTGGCGGTCAAAATCGGTGGCCTCTCCATCGCCGACTTCACTTCCCTGCCCCTCAACAGCGCCCTCTCAGCGGCCATCAACCTCCGCTTTACGGCGCGCGAGTCGCTGGTCGCCGAACGCATCCGCGGCGAAATCGTCGAGCGGTTGGAGTTTCTCTGCGCCGTCGGTCTCACCTATCTTTCTCTGGATCGCAATGCCGCCACGCTCAGCGGTGGTGAAGGTCAGCGCATACGCCTGGCAACGCAGATCGGTTCACGGCTGCGCGGTGTGCTCTATGTTCTCGACGAGCCTTCCATCGGCCTGCATCAGCGCGACAACAACCGGCTTATTCAGGCGCTCATCAAGCTGCGCGACCTGGGCAATACGGTGCTGGTCGTCGAGCATGATGAAGAGACGATTCGCCACGCCGACTACGTTCTCGATCTCGGTCCCGGCGCAGGCCGGCTCGGCGGTCAGGTGGTTGCGCAAGGCACGCCTGCTGAGATCATGGCCTGCCCGGAGTCGCTCACCGGGCGTTATCTCTCCGGCGCGGCGCCCATGCTGCAACGCGCCCAGCCGCGCCCCCTCACTGGCAAATGGCTCACCATCAACGGCGCTCGCGAACATAATTTGCAAGACGTGACCATCCGCATTCCGCTCGGCGTGATCACCGTCGTCACCGGCGTCAGCGGCAGCGGCAAAAGTACACTCATCAATGACATTTTGTATCGCTCGCTAGCAAAGACAATCTACGGCTCCCGCGAAGATCCGGGTGCGCACGAATCGCTCACCGGCGCCGAACAGATCGACAAAGTCGTGCGCATTGACCAGTCGCCCATTGGCCGGACGCCGCGCTCCAACCCGGCCACTTATACGCAGGTCTTCGCGCCTATCCGCGATCTCTTCGCCATGCTGCCCGAGGCC